>Ga0073936_10000825_pt1 | contig 48704 bp, 34 predicted proteins | sample AliMusrvi5mmetaG_FD_87041 | JGI IMG/M metagenome (GOLD analysis project Ga0073936, IMG submission 87041) | Freshwater lake bacterial and archeal communities from Alinen Mustajarvi, Finland, to study Microbial Dark Matter (Phase II) - Alinen... | ecosystem: Environmental > Aquatic > Freshwater >...
ATACTGTTCCAGCTCACCGAGAAGTTTACCGCTGATTGGTTGAAACGCGGTGAAAGTTTCCGGGTGCAGGTGGACGCTATATACATTGGGTATATAAGTAGCGCTGACACTCACCGTACGGTGATTTTCCACCTCACGGGTCAAGCGTTTGGCCACCTCGATCGGTTGTAGCTGAGTGCGGAAGGCACGAGAAAAGACTCCCTCCACCATGCCTTCCAACGCGCGCTCTACCCGAGAAAAGAGATCCATCTCCCGGCACCAGGCCTTTCAGCGAATCATATCCCATATGTACTGGATAATTGCGTCGTGACGCACTTTTCATCTGTCGTATCTGCCTGCGACACGCCGCGTGTGCAACGGATTGATGAGCGTTTCAGTGCTGGGTAACGCCATGATTGAACGAGCGCGTGCCCATAGCTCTTTTGCGGTAGCATACGTATTGCTATTATAACGTATCCAGAAACCGGCGCAAACGGTGCATCGCCTCTTCAATCAACGGCAAGGAGGTGGCGTAGCAACACCGTATGTACCCCTCGCCGCAGGCTCCAAATGCGCTGCCCGGCACGACGGCCACGCGATGCTCCATCAGCAATCGCTCGGCAAACTCCATGGAGGATAACCCGGTATGCGCGATCGAGGGGAAAGCATAGAATGCGCCTTCCGGCTCAAAGCAGGGGAGTCCATGTTCGGCGAAACGATGCAGCAACACACGGCGACGCTGGTCATATTCCGCGCGCATCAGTTCGACATCGTCGGCGCCGCGCTGCAAGGCTTCAATCGCGGCTTTTTGCGCCAACGTCGAGGCACAGATAGCGGTGTAACTGTGGACTTTATTCATGGCGGCGATAAGGTCCGCGGGGGCCGCGATGTACCCCAGTCGCCATCCAGTCATCGCGAAAGCCTTGGAAAAACCATTCAAGAGGATCGTACGCTCGCGCATGCCCGGCAATGCGGCGAAGGACATCGGTGCGCTTCCATAAGTTAATTCCAAGTAGATTTCGTCGGAAATTAACAGCGTGTCGTGTCGCACGGCAACTTCCGCCAACGAGGCCATACGTTCCTTCGGCAGGATGGCTCCTGTGGGGTTGTTTGGATAGCCGAGCAGCGCCACTTGCGCGCCACTCTCACGTAACGCGGTGTCGAAGCGCCCCGCGGTCAATTGGAAGGCATCATCTTCGTAGGTCGCCACCGGCACGGGCACGCCGCCGGATAATTCAACGGTGGCGGGATACGCGACATAGGAGGGTTGTGGCACAACGACGCGGTCGCCGTCATTCAACAGCGTGCGCATGACCAGATCCAGTGCTTCGCTGACCCCCACGGTTACGAGAATTTCGCTGGCCGGATCATAGGTTACGCCAAAGCGCCGTTCCAAATAATCGGCAATCTCGCGCCGCAACTCTGCCAGTCCCAGGTTGGCAGTATAGTGCGTGTGGCCCTTTTCAATAGAAAAGATTCCCGACTCACGCACGCGCCATGGCGTAATGAAGTCCGGTTCGCCGATGCTCAAAGAGATCGCATCGGGCATGGACTCCACTAAGCCAAAAAAGCGACGAATCGGCGATGGTTGTAGATTCTGGACACGTCGTGATATTCGTGATTGACAATCGAGTGGCATGCAAACTCTCCGTGTGAGAGTATACCAGAGGCGTCGACGTAGGGGCAAGCCCACCACGCGCGGGGGAGACACCTGGCACGAAATTTCCACCACCAGAACAACGACGCGACTTTTTTGTCCATTGCAGTGTCTAATCTCAAAAGAGAATAATTCCTGGGGATAGACCAGTTCCCACTAATCCTGCACTCAGGAGCGCGGGAGTGGGGAAGCAGGCACGACGTGAAGGGCACGGGGAGACGATGCAGCGCATGAGTTGGGCGATTCTGCTCATACTGCTGATGATGGCGATGCTCCCGGGAGGGGCAACGGAAGCCGGCACCGCGGGGGTGGCGTTGGATGCCCGGATGATTGCCGCGCGTGAAACACCGCTGGGCAACCTGACCGCCGACGCGCTCCGACAAGCCACCGGCGCAGAGATCGCCATGGTGTATGCCCTGGCCTTTCGCGACGCCGCACGCATTGACAAAGGCATGGTACTCGATGATGCGGTCCTGCGCGCGTGTTTCGCTTTTCCAACCAGTAAAATCGCGACGCTGAAACTCACACCAGACCAGCTCAAAGTCGTTATGCAACGCGCGATGAGCAAATATCCGGAGCGTAACACGGCTTTTTTGCAGATTTCCGGTATGCGCGTCCAATTCGACAGCAGTAAGCCGATTCCCAATCGGATAATCAGTATTCGCATCGGGGATAAAAATATTGATCTCTCCGACACCAGTACGAAGATAACCGTTGCCATGCCGCGCGAATTGGCGCAGGGAGCAGTCGGATACCTGCTCATCTTCAATAATGATATCGCAAAGTCGATGGACACCACCGACATCACCCTGCTTGATGCACTCCATTCGCTCGCACGGCTGTCGAAAGAGATCACCCCGAAAGTAGAAGATCGCCTGATCGACCTGAACGAGAAAATCAAAGACGCGAAAACCTCGTAACAGCGCCAGTCCGGCTGCACGCTCCATTCCCGTTCGCCCTCGACCCAATGCGTTCCCTCACTCAGAGAGGGAATTACTGCGCCAGCGCGAAGTAACTAGAGCCTGTCCCAAAGTCCGGGATATTTCATCTCGCGCAGATTTTTGGGGCAGACGCGAAGCGATTTTCGACTGCATCGAGAAGAGACACACGAGAAAATCGCAACAAAGTCTGGCGCAAAAAGATGCCGAGAGGAAATTTTCCGGACTTTGGGACAGACTCTAACGACGCGCACTCACCATTGAAGGATCACCATGCCCATCCTGCATATCCTGCATACGAATGACCTGCATAACCGACTCACCCCACAAAAAGCGGCATTTATCCGTGACCTGCGGGCACATTTTACCCCCGATGTACTGCTGCTGGATGCCGGAGATGCGGTGGGCGCGGGTAATCTGGGGGTGCGCGGGAAGGAACCGATTCTCACCTTAATGGATGAGGTGGGGTATGACGCCATTACCATGGGCAACCGGGAGAGCCACCCGACACAATCGGCGTTGCACCGTAAGCTGCAAGACGCCCACTTCCCGGTTCTCGCCGCCAATTTACGGGCCAGACAGGAGAAACGTCCCCCGCGAATCGTCCAGGAATATGTGGAATTCGCGTTTGGCGAAGATGAGGAAGAATACGTGGTGACCGTCTTCGGTCTGGCGCCGGTGATCACCGCTTCGGATTCCTGGTGGGCCAAAGTGACGGACTATATTTTTGATGACCCCTTAAAAACCGGACCCGGGCTTGCGAAGAAGTTGCGACCAGAAACAGATTTGCTGATCGCGTTGACGCATATCGGCTACGAAATGGATGTACAACTCTGCGCGACACCGGAAATCGACCTGGTGATCGGGGGGCATTCCCACGGTGCGGTTTGCCCCCCCGAACAGCATGGGCACGCCTATCTGGCGGAAACCGATGCCCACGCACAGCATATCGGCCACCTTACCCTCACGTTTGATACGGATACGGGCATCACCGCCATCACCGGGGAGTTGATTCCGCTGCCATGATCCTGACACTGGAAGAAATGTCACTCAACGCCTGGCCCAGTTTGCAGCAAGTGCTGCTGGATGGCTGGGTGCTGCGTTTCTCTCATGGCTATACCCGCCGGGCGAACTCCATCAACCCCATCTATCCTGGTACGCTGGCGTTGCCGGAGAAGATCGCCTACTGTGAAAGGCTCTACCAGGCACACAAACTTCCGGTGATTGTTAAAATTACCCCTGCGGTACAGCCAGCGGGTCTCGACGAAATACTCATGGAGCGCGGTTACACACGTCAGGCAGAATCCGAAGTCATGACGCATTCCGTGCCTGGCGTCCCCCACCCGCGCGGTGTGCACTGTTGCAACGACCGACCTGACGACTGGTTGGCAGCCTATACGAACTTCAGCAACCTCTCCCCCATGGATAGCCGCACGCATGCGACCATCATCACGGCTCTTGCCGTTCCACACATGCTGGCGCTGGCGCTGGATGGGGACACACCTGTGGCCTGTGGTCTGGGGATACTTGACCGCGGATATCTGGGACTCTTCGATATTATCACGCATCCCGAATATCGCCGCCAGGGTCATGGCACACGCGTTTTACATGTATTGTTCGCCTGGGCATACAACCATGGCGTCCAGCATACGTACCTGCAGGTAATGACCAGCAATCTTCCCGCGCTCACGCTTTATCGACGACTCGGGTTTCAGTCCGCATATACCTACTGGTATCGGGTGCGGTCGTAACGAGGCAACGCACTCCCAGACGATTTTCCGCCAAGCGATTGTCGAAATGCCATTCTTTGCGTATAATGGAATTGTCTCGGAGGTTGCATTATGGGCGTTGTGCCTACGGAGATTCCATTACTGCCATTACCGGCGGTACTTTTCCCCGGCACCTTTCTACCGCTTCAGCTTACCGAGGATACGCATCGGATGCTGGTGCGGGAATGTGTGGACAGCGAAGGGCGTTTGGGAGTCGTCTTGAACGCGGGCGAAGCAGCAGGGGTGCGGACATCCGTTCCCTTCACTACGGGTTGCGTGGCCTCTATAGCCCTGTTGCTCTACGAAGAGGATCGCGACATGCCCATCAGCACCGTGCTCTACGGTGAACGCCGCATGCGCGTGGTGGATTTCGTGCAGCAAGATCCCTACCTCACCGGAAAAGTTGAGATGCTCGACGATTATTCCGGCCTGCATGCCGAACGTCGCATTCTCCAGGCCACCGAACTATTCGAACGGTATCTGGATCTCGTCCATCAGCGATATCGCACGGAAGTGGTCAACTTACCATTGCCAACCGACCCCATTATGGCGTCTTATTTACTGGCGTCCGTACTCTTTCTCCCCCTGGAAACGAAACAGCGATGGCTCGAATCCTCCTCCGCCGCGTACCGACTCGATGAAGAGTTGGCATATCTACGTGCGGAGTGCGATAAACTCACCATGTCTCTCACCCTCTCCCAGTTTACCCACCACTCCTATACAATCCCGGATTACCGGCTCTATTTACGGTATATCGGGCAGAACTAACTGAAAGTATTCAGCGCGCGGAGTCATGTGCCGGGGTCAATGTATATTCATCACCATGCGTCACATAGCGCCAGCCCTCAATACCAGCTAGCGGGAGATACGGATTGGTCGGGAAGGGATCGCTGGAAGGAAGATACGGGCCGCGCCACTTTCGCGGATTTCCCCCAGGCGACAAATCGCCGCTTGCGCAGCCGAACTGTTGCAGCACCTCCAGGCGTACCGGCGCTCCGCCGGTATCTCGCCGACATGACGACAGGGCCTCAGTGATGCGTTGACGATTTTCCGCCAGCAAATGGATGCGCGCTACGTCCGCCGCGCGCAGTGTCTGCGCGACAAAACCTTCCCAGAACCAATACATCATCACGGCCAGACACGGCAGGATGAGGAGCAACAAGAGATAGTTATTATTGCGGCGGGAAACGATGTCGGGCGCCGCGCGGGGCAAGGGCATGTCCGGTGGCAGTACAATTTGCGTCTGCAAATCCGTCTGGCAGACGCGACACCGCTCCTCTGAATCTCCATTCACCCACTGACATTCCCGACAGACACGCATATCTCTTTTTTCGCCGGAAGACGTGGGCTCCCTGCGCGCACCGGGATAGGAAATACCTGGATCCCGAAGTACAGAGCGCGGGCGACCGAATATCACCGGGGTGTTCCAGGAGGAACGCACCTTTTCCACACGGAATTTGTATCAGCATGTTGCCTCGGGCTCTCGGTCCACAAATACGGTAAGGAGGTCTTTCTTATGCTCTCACGCGTCGCATACGGTGGTTGGCCGGATAACGTCCGGCTCACGAATGGCACGATAGAATTGATTACCACGCTCACAGTCGGGCCACGCGTCATCCGGTTTGCCTTTATCGATGGCGCCAATGTGATGAAGGAATATGCAGGACAACTTGGCGGTACACGGGAAACGGAATGGCAAATCCGCGGCGGCCATCGCTTGTGGCACGCCCCGGAAGTCAAACCACGTACCTATGCCCTGGATAATTCGCCGGTCGCGTTAGAAGAAGTCGGGGAGTTTGGCTTCATCGCGCGGCCGAATCCGGAAACGGAAAATGGCATCCAGAAAGAGATCGAGGTGCTGATGGATCCGGCGGAAAACCGCGTGACATTATTCCATCGCATCACTAACATTGCCCCCTGGGACATCGAATTATCGCCGTGGACGCCCACCGTCATGGATGCCGGCGGCATCTCCATCGTGCCACTGCCGGCCAAACGATCGCATACTGAGGTCGTCTTACCAGAATTGCCACTGGTGCTCTGGCCTTATACGGATATGGCTGACCCACGCCTGTCCTGGGGCACGCGCTACATCACCTTTTCGCAGGATACGCAAAAACCACCCAACAAATTCGGATTGGCGAATAAAGATGGGTGGGCTGCCTACCTGGTACATGGCACACTGTTTGTGAAATATTTCGATTATGATCCGAGTGAAGTGTACCCGGATATGGGGTGCAATTACGAGACATTTAGCAACGAAGAAATGTTGGAAGTGGAAAGCATGGGTCCGTTGACCTTGCTGGGCCCGGGTGAGACGGTGGAACATGTCGAAACCTGGCGCATTTTCGCCGACGTTCCCCTGATTACCGACGAAGCCAGCATCGATCGTATTATTCGCCCTCTGGTCGAAAGTTAATTTCGACTGCGGGTCGGAATATCGATGGCGGATTTATATTCCTGACTGAAGATGCAGGCGCAAAAGGCTATAACCGCAGGATGTTGCCTGCATCTTCAATCTCCGCATTTTTTCACAGGTTTTTCAGAGGATCACCATCCTTTTCCCGTCTCATGACATAGAGTCTTGCGGTGGGACGCCGGGGTCGTTACAATGGGGGTATACATCATCGATATGCGCCGCCGGCAGCAGCGCCTGACCGCAGTAGTAAGGAAGTCCATCTCCCGTGACGATACTGGAAACTCAAGAGCACAGCTGGCGGTTTCCCTTGCTCGGATTGGATATCAGTGCCACGCGTATCGGTCTGGCCATCGCTGATAACTCGCTGTCTCCCCCGCGTCCCTTGTTTACTTACCTGCGCATTACTCGCGCGCAGGACCTTGCGCGGATCGTCGCCTGGGTAGAACGTTATCAGATAGGCGCCGTCGTTATGGGACTTCCGGTGAACATGGACGGAACACCCGGTGAACGCGCGCGCTGGATGGGCCGGCTGGCGCGCGAGTTGCGCCAGTGCATGGACATACCGATTCATTTGCAGGACGAACGTTTATCAACAGTCGAGGCAGAAGAGTTGCTTCACGCACGCGGTTTGTCGCATAATCAGGTGTCGGAAGAGGTAGATGCCGTTGCCGCCGCATTGATATTGGAGCGCTTCCTGCGAGAACAACACCATGGAAACATCGACTCCTGACAATCTCATCCCCAGTTCACCTGTACGCAAACGACGTTGGTGGGTGTATACGCTGCTGGCTTGCGCGTTATTGCTGGTGGTCTTCATCATTGTGGCTGTGCTGACGCTGCGCGCCCAGATGCATGCTCCGATTCACCTGGGGGAAGCGCAGATCATCCATATCCGACGCGGCACTTCCTTCCGGTTTCTGGCAAACCGTCTCTACGAGGATAAGATCATCCCCAACCCGGTCATCTTCTATCTGTATGCCCGCTTGTCCGGACAAGCCAATAAACTGAAAATTGGCGATTACGCGATCAAAGACGGCATGTGCCCGTTAGATATTCTGGCGATGGTGAACTCCGGTCTGGCTCTGGCGTATCCCGTCACCATCCCAGAGGGAAAATGGGCGAGTGAGTATCCCGGTTTCATTCATGCGCACTGGCCGGATGCCGCGGCAGCATGGCCTGACCTGTGCGCGAATCCCAAAGTCGCTAAAGACGTTGCACCTTTTATCGATGGCGACTCACTGGAAGGGTATCTTTTCCCGGACACCTACTTGTTCGATAAAACCGCCAGCGCCACGCTGATGCTGGAAACCATGCTCAAGCGTTTTCATGAGCAATGCATCACCGCCTACCAGGCCCACCCACCCGCGGACGGACGCACGATACGCCAGGTATTAATCCTCGCCTCGCTCATTGAAGCCGAAGCCAAACATGACAATGAGCGCCCCGTCATCGCCGGGGTCTATTTGAATCGGTTACACAAACGGATGCTGCTGCAATGCGACGCAACAATCCTGTATGCCCATCGTCAACGGCTAAAACGTGTCCTCTTCAAGGATTTGGAGATCGATTCGCCGTATAATACCTATAAATATCCGGGACTACCCGCTGGGCCGATCTGCAACCCCGGATTGCCGTCCTTCATGGCGGCCTTGCACCCGGCTGACGTATCCTACCTATATTATGTCGCCCAGGGTGACGGATCACATCTCTTTTCAAATACACTCGCCGAACATGAAGCGGCAATACTTCGCGTGCGGGGGAAATAAGGTTTATGACACCACGAGAATCGGGGCGGGATAATATCCGAAGAGCATCGAGAAACCTGATCACATATCCGCACCCACTGGTGAGTTGTTTAATGCCGGTTACCGCGTTGCTGGCAGTTACTGCTGCCATGCTCTTTGGGTTTCAGATGTGGCAATGGTCGCTGCCGCGCGACACGACCGTGCCCTCAGTCGTCGCACTTCCACAACAGGATGCCGAACGCGAGTTGCGCGATGCCGGACTTGATGTGGCGATCGCTTCGCAGCGCCCTCCCAGCGAAACGATACCCACCGGTTCTGTCATTTCCACTTCCCCCGAGGGAGGACGCCGTGTCAAGACTGGTCGCACCGTGAACCTGTCGATCAGCGGCGGCACGGCCTTCACCATCGTGCCGGATATCCGCGAACTCTCACAGACAGACGCCCGCACACGCCTGCGTACCGCCGATCTGATCATCGCTAATGATGAATATACCTATAATGACGCGATCCCTTTCGACCGTGTCATCAGCATCACCCCGGGTCCAGGCACACGTCTGAAACGCTTGAGTACAGTCAGTCTGGTCATCAGTCAAGGTCCAAAGCCTACCAGCAGTGAATCAACGACTGATCAGCGCTCCACTGTCGTTACCGTTGAAGTTCCTGCGGAAGCCAGTGGACCTGATGAATTGCGCATCGATGTCACAGACAACGACGGCCGGCGCACTATCTATCAGGAACAACACAAGCCTGGCGACATCGTAACGCAAACTGTCGATGGCACCGGGAAATTGAAAATTGAAGTGTATTTTGGCGGTAGTTTACTGCTAACACGAAAATTTTAACCAAGACATTGCCTGTTGTGCCCTGGCAACTCGCTGATAATAGTTATCGGTGTCATATTTGCAACATTTTTATACAATTATTGCGCCAAAGATTACATCGAGTTGACCAAGTTACCTTTGACTGGTAGAATACTGCTGGTCCGCATCATGACAGATTTTCTCATCCCATGGAATAGTGAGCACGAGGGTTACGCGCGAGACGAATCGCGTCGCCTCGGTACTGCTACCGCTATTGCCTTTCCCCAGAATATCACCGACGTGATTAGCGTCATCCGTGAAGCACACGCGCGAGACCTGTCAATTACCACCCAGGGGGCACGCACCGGCATTGTGGCCGGCGCCGTTCCGCAGGGGGGAGTGGTGCTCAATCTCAGCCAGATGGCGCAAATCGGCGCGCTACGGCCAGAGATCGCGACCAACACCGGATACCTTACCGTGCAACCGGGCGCCCTCCTCACGGATATACGCCTCGCGCTCACGAGCAGTGGGTTTTTCTTCCCTCCTGATCCCACGGAAACTTCCGCATCTATTGGCGGTATGGTCGCCTGCAATGCCTCAGGTGCGTTAACCTTCCACTACGGTCCCACCAGACGATGGGTTGAAGCGCTAACCGTTGTGCTGTGCGACGGTGACGTGCTCCGACTGCGCCGCGGTCAGGTGCGGGCCGCGGGACGCCAGTTCACACTCACGACCGAAAGTGGACGCACGATTACCGGCATGTTGCCATCTTACGATGCACCCGGGGTCAAAAATGCTGCCGGTTATTATATCGCGCAGGATATGGACCTTATTGATCTGTTTATCGGCAGTGAAGGCACACTAGGCGTGATCACCGAGATCGAGATCCGGTTGCTGCCGCGACCGGAAGGCATCGTCGGACTGACCGCCTTTTTGCCCACTGAAGAGGCGGCGCTCAAATTTGTCCGCGCGCTGCGTGGTGAACAGCTAGATGGGGTACCCTCACCGCAACAATGCCCGGTCGCCCTTGAATTCTTCAATAGCGACGCACTGACGCTAATGCGCGCCATGAAGGAAGAGTATTCCGCGTTCGCGCATATTCCCACATTGAAACCGTACTATCATACCGCTGTCTATGCGGAGTTCCATGGCGCTGATGGTGATGAGGTGGAATCCGCGGCGATGCAGGCATTGGAAACGCTCATTGTGCTTGGTGGTAATGATGAGGATACCTGGTACGCGACCACAGCACGTGAGATGGAGGGCTTAAAAGCCTTCCGTCATGCCTTTCCTGAAGCGGCGAATTTACTTATCGACGCACGTCGGCGTACCTGCCCGGCATTAACCAAACTGGGCACCGACATGTCTGTACCCGACACCGCGCTGACCACCGTGATGACCATGTACCATGACGAACTGCAGGCAAGCGGGCTGGAGTCAATTATCTTTGGACACATCGGCAACAATCACGTGCATGTGAACATCTTGCCGCGCGATATGGCGGAATATGAGCGCGGGAAAGCGCTCTACCTGTCCTGGGCCGCACGCATCGTTGCCTTGGGCGGATCAGTGTCCGCCGAGCATGGCATCGGTAAAATTAAAACCGCCTTTCTAGCATTGATGTACGGCGACGTGGTCATCGACGAGATGCGCGCGTTGCGCGTGCTCTTTGACCCGACAGGTCTGATGAATCCGGGGAACTTGTTCTAACCCGCTTTATTCGCGAAGCGAAAAAAGCTCTGGCCAACCGAAGCATTATTTATAACATTTCGAATAATGCCTCAGGCAGCCCGACAGTCATTTTGTTCATGAATAATCCGAACAAAGTTACCTGCCGAACCGGCAAGTGTATGTTGGCGGGTGTCTGTGTCAAATGACCAGTATTTAAAGGAGTTTCGAGATGAAAGCGATGCAACTGACAGGGATTCGGCAGATGGCGATGTTGGAAGTGCCAACCCCGCGGATCGTCAATGATACCGATGTGCTGATCAAAATGACCGTCGTCGGGGTGTGCGGGTCTGATGTGCATTATTATGTCGAGGGGAAAATCGGCTCGCAAATCGTACAGTATCCATTTACCGTCGGTCATGAAGGCGCCGGAGTAGTTGAGGCGGTGGGAACTGCAGTCACACGCGTGAAACCAGGGGATCGTATTGCCGTAGAACCGGCGATGTCGTGTTGGAGTTGCGACCAATGCCTGGCTGGACGCCCACACACCTGCCGTAAGTTGCGTTTTTTAGGGTGCCCCAAGCAGGCCGAAGGTTGCCTTTCCGAGTATCTGGTGATGCCTGAGACCAGTTGCTTTGTCGTCCCGGAACACATGACCGACGTTGAAGCAGCAATCTCCGAACCGCTTGCGATCGGGGTTTATGCCGTCAAGCAATCCATCCCCATGCAAGGGATGACTATCGGTATACTTGGCGCCGGTCCGATTGGGTTAAGCGTGATGCTGCCAGCTCGCGCACAAGGAGCGGCGAAAGTCTATATCACCGACATCCTTGACTCGCGCCTGGCTGTGGCCATGCGCGCCGGCGCTGACTGGGGTGGCAATCCGCACACGAATGATGTCGTGCACGCGATCACTGAGCTTGAACCCGCCCAACTCGATGTGGTCTTCGAATGTTGTGGCCAACAATCCGCGTTGGACCAGGGGATTGAGCTGCTCAAACCCGGCGGTAAATTGCTCCTCGTAGGTATCCCGGCGACGCTGGATCGCGTTTCGTTTTCGATAGACAAGCTCCGACACAAAGAAATTAACATCCAGAATGTGCGACGCCAGAATCATTGTGTACAACCGGCGCTCGATATGATCGCGCGCAAAGATTTCGACGTCAACCAGATGGTCACGCACCATTTTGCCTTCAGCGATACGAAAGGGGCTTTCGATCTGGTCTCCAACTATGAGGACGGTGTAGTTAAGGCGATGATCCACTTCTAGCAACCCGCATTATTCATGTGTTCATGAATAATGCGGGCTGCTAGTTAAACACGATATGCACGACTCGCTTCACGCAGCGCGGGTATTGGTACACTTATGAGGTTTGTATGACTGCAACCACTTCTCTACTCGAAGAACTGAATGACTTCGATCCCACAGTACGAGCGCAAGCGCTCCGTTTGCTTGCTGAATGCACGCCAGCGACGACGGCGAGGTCGGAAAACGTTAATATGCATCTGCACACGTTTTTCTCCTACAACGCGGAAGGCTGGTCGCCGTCGCGTGTCGCCTGGGAATGCCGTCGTCACGGGCTGACTGCCGCGGGCATCATCGACTTTGACGTGTTGGATGGGCTGGAGGAGTTCTTTCAGGCCGGAGAGTTATTAGGCTTGCGCACGTGCGTCGGTGTCGAGACACGCACCTATTATCCGGAATTCGCACAGTATGAGATTGACTCGCCGGGGGAGCCAGGCGTCCATTATTTAGACGGCATTGGCTTTACCACTATGCCCAGGCCGGGAACGCCACAAGCCGAAACGCTGGCGTTGTACCGCCTGTATGCTCAAGAGCGAAATGCCGCACTCATCGCACGCATCAATCCCCATGTACCGGAGATTGCACTGGATTATGACACTGACGTGGTGCCGCTCTCCCCGGGGCGCTGCCCAACAGAACGCCACATCATCGCCGCCTATGTCAACAAGGCACAAGCCGTCCTGAATGGTCCGACGCTGGTCGCGTTCTGGGCGGTGATATTGGGCGTCAGTGATGACGTTGCGACGCGCTTGCTGGCCGATCGGCCGTCACTCGAAGAAAAGGTGCGCGCTAAACTTGCGAAACGCGGTGGGCTTGGCTATGAGCAGCCGACGTCGAAAAGCTTCCCCTTGTTGGAAGACTTTTACGCCTGGGTAAAATCTTGTGACGCCATCCCCATGGAATCATGGTTGGATGGCACGAGCGATGGTGAACAGCGTGCACAGGAACTGTTGGAATGTACGATGGCTAGAGGCGCGCGGGCAATTAACATCATTCCAGATCGCAACTGGAATATCGCCGACCCGGCAATGCAGGCGATCAAAGTGGCGAACTTGCGGCGTATTGTGGAATTAGCCAACACCTTTCACCTGCCTATCAACATCGGCACGGAGATGAACAAGCTTGGCCTGCCGTTTGCCGATGATCTACAAGGCCCGATACTCAGGGAATTCAAGGAAACCTTCCGTCGCGGTGCGCTGGTGATGGTCGGTCATTGTCTCTGCGCGCGCTTTGCCGGTTTCTCCTATGCGAGCGAGGCTGCGGATGCGGAATTTCCGACCACGGCGGCCAAAAATGCGTTCTTCGCCGCTGTAGGGGAACTGCCAGCGGCGACACAACCCCTCACCACACGCTTTCGCGCGGTGGGGTGTGAGCGTGCCTATGCATTGATCCGTGATGCGGCGGCAACCGGGCACTGGCCACAATAAAGAGTTGTTCAACACGCTAACCCGCTTGATTCGCGAAGCGACTAAAGCTCTGGTTAGCCGAAGCATTATTCATGCGTTCATGAATAATGCGGGTTAAAGCGAAGAACGCTTCAATTCACAGATTCGTATTGGGGCTGTAACGCCCATATTGAAAGGATTACCATGACCACTGCTTCTCGCAACTGCTCCGCGCGCTACGCCACGGAAGTGGACCTATTTGTGAAAGTGCTGCACCGGTTGGCAGCTAATCGTTTCGTCACCGGCTTTGGCGGCAACGCGGCCTGGAAGCTGGATGATGATGTGATCCTCATCACGCCGACACAGATGTATAAGGGTGATATCACACCTGCCGATGTCGTGTTCATCAACCGTGCGGGGGAGACCCTGGAAGGCAACCGCCGCCCCACGGGAGAAAAACCGATGTATCTGAAGTTTTTTGAAGACCGACCAGACATCGTCTCTGTGGTTCATTGCCACCCCCCCTGTGTCTGCGCCACCGCTATCATGGAGGATCCCGGCTTTATGATGCGCCCCTTCTACCCGGAGACGACCACGGAAGTGGGGCCGGTACCGGTGGTCCCTTACGGTCAGCCGCTCACCCAGGAGTTAGCGGACAACTTCGCCCCCTACCTGCAAAAATACAACAGTTTTATCATGGAGAACCACGGCCTGGTCACCATGACGCGCGGCGATATTTACTGGACATTGCTGACGGTTGAACTGCTAGAAGCCACGGTGGATTCGATGTTGAAAGCCATGGCCGCCGGAACCTTGAAAGAATTGGATCGCCAGTCCGTACGCGACTTGAGCAACGTAATGACCACCCGCGATCTGCCCTTGTTCGGCGCTCCCGGCGTCAATACCTCACTGGAAGACATCTTCTTCCCGGCTAAATAAGGCGGTGATTACAACACCCCATAGAAAGGGTTTCCTATGACTAAGCGCCCTCTACAAATCGGTGTCATCGGAGGCGGGATGATCGCGCAAGCGCATCTGAAAAACTTCACCGGCGACGCGCGTACCACCGTGCGCTGGCTGGCGGAAGTCAATCCCGTGGCGCGCCAGAAAACCGCCGACGATTTCTCCATTCCCCACACCACCGCGCATTATCAGGATATGCTGGCTGATACGCAATTGGATGCGGTTGTCGTCTGCACGCCGCCGTCCACCCACGTGCCGATGGGTTTACACGTCATAGCCGCGGGCAAGCACCTGTTGATGGAAAAACCGTTGTCGGTTTCGGTACGCAGCGCGCGCCGATTGGTCACCGCAGCACAGGCGCATCCGGAATTGAAGATTTCCGGTTGTTCCTGCCGTCATGCGCGTCTCAACCCGAAATTTACTTTCATCAAGGGGTTGATCGATGATGGTAAACTGGGGGACGTCTACTTCATCCACCATCGCGCGGTCGGCCGCCAGGGACGCGGGGGTATTGAATACAACCCACCAGCTAAGTGGTTTCTGAACAGAAAAATTGCCGGCGGTGGACCGTTATTCGACTGGGGCGTCTACGATCTTTCTTTCCATTTAGGACTGCTCGGAGAACCGGAATTACGGACGGTGGCTGCCCAGTGCATCAACGGCCTGGACCATGTGGACCCGGGCACACCGATCTTTACCGTCGAAGAGCATGGCAACGCCTACATGACATTCACCAATGGCCTGCGCTACTACTGGGAACGCGCCAACAACGCCCACGCCGACATCCCGAATCAAACCTCGATCTACGGCACCAAGGGCGGCGTCAAGTTCGCCTACTGCACCTGGGATAGTCCGGACATCGAATACTACTTCGTTGATGAAGATGGGACAGGCAAGGCGCAGCAGGAGACGCTGACCGTCGACATGAGCGGCCATCCCGGCGACATCGAAGCGTTAGGAACTGCCTACATTGATTACTTATGCGATGAGGGACCGGTACCGATGCCACTCGAACTGGAATTACGCAATTTATCGATCATCCAGCGGGTCTATCGCGCAGCAAAGTGGTGAACAGCGCCTGGCACACAGTCCGGGGTGTTTCATCGCGCGGAAATATTTAAGGCAGGTGCAAAGCGATTGTCGACGGTATCGCGAGGAGAGTGTAATGCAAGTCGAACGCGGGCTGCTGTTCTCTGGCCTTGAGCCAGGCCATGCCGCCTCCGCGACACAGTAATGCGGCAGACGCACAAAATACGGCATCCAGATACATCGCCTGGTATTCCGCAATGTTGCGCCACAACAGCATTGCGGTCTACACGCCTTTCAGCACCTTTTCAATGGCCTGGTGGCGGATGAAGGTGAGAATGCTATATCCGCGGCCTGCGGGCAGCCCACATTACCTGAGTTTCGGTCCAGTAGGATCGTCCGGGCCGGGCAACCAGATATAGGAAAAGCCACGCGTGACTTCACCGGCGCCGTTCGGATTCTGCAAGAACAGCATCAAGCCACGCCCGGGGGCATCATCTTTGACGTGGAGCAACGGAATGAGAATTGTTCGATCGGTGGCGTCGCCATCTTCCCAGACCAGCTTGCCCTTGGTTTCCGTATAATCTACGCCATTTTTGGCCCACTTCGTCTGCGGAACTCCCGCATATTGATCACGTGTCAGATACTCGACGCTCATTTTCCCCGCGGCATGCGCCTGGCGATGAATCACTACCGCCACGGAGTTCCCCCCTTGCTTTGCTATGCCTGGCGCCTGATCACAAACGATGAGCCCCCCCACTGGATCGCGCACCGTGATTTTGGCAGCATTACTCGTCGCGGAACCGGCTATATTCGTCACCGTCACCCGAAACAAGCGCCCATTATCTTTGGCCGTTACCGGTCCATAGCGCAGTGATTGCGTTTTTCCCTCAGGTACCGGTTGCCAGGTTGTGCCGTCCGTGCTGGTCTCCCACACGAAAGTTGCCCCCGGTCCGGCATATCCCTGCGACCAAATAAATCCTTCCTGAGTAATCAAGGCGCTACTATCAACCAAACGAGCTGCGGGGCTGAATACCAGGGATCCATCCTCCCGGGTAGCCACTTTGAAGGTCAAGGTGTCGGTAGCCGAGACCCCCGCACTGGTCGCCGTGAATGATACCGTGTAACTACCGTTGCCGGTAATGGTGGCCAGCGTCTGGGCGGCTTCCGGCGTGCCGAAGTCCAATTTTTGCCCCTCCCCCAGCTTCTCGACAGCCCACCGGTATGTTAATTTAGGAAAGCGCGGGTTATCTACATCCTGCGCCAGGTCGGAGAACTGGACGGCATTTTTCCCATTTGGATACCAGTTGATAGTTCCCCCGAGTTTTGGGGGGTGGTTCGGGGTTATCGCAACGGTCAAGGTATTGGTTTTCCCTAATGCCGACGCAGTGATCTGGAATTGACCATCGACATCACTGGCGTGGAAGCGCGCGGCGTCAGGCGAGAGACGATTGAATGTCCCATGTGAAGTCGTGCTCCAGGACACCGGCAGTGCTCCGGGATATCGCCGACCAAATTGATCGAGGATTGCGGCATACAGGTCAAGGTCATTCCCCCGCGTCACAACGGCAGCCGGACCATGGGCGGTTGTCATGGACAGCGCGGTCACTACCGGCTGTACAATCACGCGCACATCGGCATACCCACGCGCGGGGCCATTATCGGCATATACACGCAACAAGTATTGTCCCGCCATCGCGAACGTCGCGGTCGTCTCATGTGCCTCTTTCGTCCCATTGGGAGCCAGGGCAACCGCCGCTCCCTCATCGGGATGATTCACTGCTCCGATACGCGGCGCGTCCAGTACCGTCCAGCTATACGTCAGGTTCGGACTGTCCCCCTTCGCGGCGAGGGTAAGTGTTGTCCCCGCGGCGAGAATACTCTGTGGAACACTGAGCGCGCCGACGCCTGGCGCTATCAACGAAGTCGGCGCCATCACCCCGGCTTTCGTAATGGTCACGACCGGTGCGGGAAGCTCGATGGCCTCTGCCGGCGCTGAACACCAGGCAAGCGGCATTGCGGTAAGTTTGGTTACTGCCCCACCGCGCATCATGAGCGTCAACGAGAAATTTTTATCGCCTAATGTTGTCCGCAGTAGCAGGCGGTGCCAGCCGGCGGCCAGCGGCAAGGGGCCGACTAAACCATTTTTTTCGCGCGACATCTCCTTGCCATCGATCATGACCGCGCCGGGATATAGAAATTCATACAGATCCGTATGTACCGCATAGAACCAACCACTGTATTCCAACCCGGGGTGTTTGCTGTAATCGACCTTTCCCCAATCAGGGATCAACCCGGGCAGCGGGATTGTATTGTTCGTATCAAAGCGATGATTGGCGAATTGTCCGTCCGTGGCCACGATCTCCCCGGTCGGCGCCATTGCTTCCCAGGTAAAATTTGGTCCGGTGGTATCGGCATAATAGCGCAGACGCGCAATGCCGGTGCTGAGCAACGGTTTCGGCGTCGCCAACAATGCCGGCAAGACCGTCTGCACGGAAAGCGGGGTACTCCAGATCTCTGTTTTATCCGGCAATGACGCCACCGCATATACCTGGCAGATGCCGGTATACGGGAACAATTTACCGGGTACGGTGATCAGACCGGCACCCGGTGCGGTACCCAGCACCTGACCATTCGCGCGCAGGGAAATGCCGGCGAGCGTGGGTAGATTCTCCAGTTTGACCTGAAAGGTATTCTGCTCCGCGCAATTCACCAATGCGGGCCCGGTCAGCCGCACCATCTGCCGGTGGTTGGCAACGCTGCAGGATACGACGGCTTCTCCCTGGGTACGGATGGCATTATCGGTATAGACCACCACGCGCAACTCATGCCAGCCATCGGGGATGCTGGTAGTATCCAGTGTGAATCCGTCCGCGGTCCGGATGACCTTGGCGGTTTCCGCTGCTTCAGCAATGCGCACACGGCGGCCATCAATAAATAGATCTGCATTGGCGTCCAGAGGTTGCGTGGCCGTATACTTCGTACGGATTTGTACCGTCCCGCGCAGCACAGCGTTGACTTTCGGCGTGGTGACGACAACGCCGGGGAAAGTCGCAAAGGGTTGCAGTAAGGGATCGCCTACCGGCAATATTTCATTCATCCATTGAATCGACTCCCAAAATGCCTCCGCCAGTGATGCGCCATTTCGGAAATGCGTGTAGATGTGCGCGTGGGGGAATTTGCCGGGAATGGCGTATGGTTCAGCCATCGTTCCTGCCGACCCCGCCGCGCCGGCTTGCAGGAAATCCGTACACGGCGTTTGCCAGTTGTCGAACAGCACGCCGCCATAACTGGTCAAGTGATCTACCCAGGCGCCGGGCAAATATCTGTTGTCCTGTGCGGTATCCGTGACCGCGATACCGACGACCCCACCGACAATGTCGCCGCGATGGGCTACCCAAGTCCCATCCAACACGGAATATTTCAACCCCATTTTGTCCCACAACGGCAACACTTGAGACAATTGCGATTCACGTGTCGTACTGCGGATATCCCCATTGAGCGGCCAATAGACAATGCCATCCGGTTTACTGCCGTCCGCGGCTTTCGCTTGCGTGATGGCGGCCAACGCAGCGCGGGGGGAGAACGCCGCGCGATCGGTAGGTCCGACCAGACTGACCGGCCAATATGTCGCGCCATTCAGCGGCGTAAAGCTATTCAACGCGATCGTCGGTGTTGTCGGCGGCAGTCGAAAAGCCTTATTCTGGCCGTCTTTCGGAAAAGCCTTGGGATCAGTATTTGGCGCATCATAGAGCACAGACGCCAGCGAGACCTGTCCGCCATTCACGCGATTGCAACCAAGTGGCGTATAGCCGGCCAGTGCAAATCCTTGCAACTGTCCACTCAACCCGCGTTGGTCAATCTGGGCGCGTAAATAGTCCACGAACTTCCGAACATTCTCCCCTTCGAACGGCGCCTGAAATGTGACCGGCACCATGTTTCGTTCCGGGATGCCGCGCACCTGGCGATAGTGATTCGCGACGGCGAGTGATACCGGGTCATCCTGATCATAGACAACCAGCACCCCCGCCGGTCCGCCGCCGGCATAGACCGAGACGGCCATGGCAAACGCCAGGAGCAGGAAAAAAAGAAATTGGATCGTGTTTCGGAGCATATCGCACCTCACCGGTAAGAATTGATGGAGTATCAGAGATCATTCGTGCTTGAGAAGGATATTCCTCCTCTTCAACATGACAGCACACGAGAAGGCGCTTCTGGCCCGCGACAGCAGTAGCCCAAACAGGATAGACGAGACGTGGAAATCTGTGAAAGAATTAACAACCCGGAGCTAAAAAATATTGACACTAATAAGGATTACTGCTAACTTGAAGATTGGCATTTTTGACCGGCGCGATACTGGTCGCAGCCACACCAGTTGATGAGGAGGTTGCTATGGCAACTAATCGACGAAAACCACTCAAACCGATATCCAGCCAACCCCAGGATCTTCCAACTGCCCCGCTCGATGTACTCACACGCGATGCCGAAGGTCGCACACCGCTGCATCTCGCGGCGTTTTATGGATATACCGCTACCGCACGCAAAATGCTGCAACAAGAAGCGGAAGTGGATGCGCGCGATGACCAACAGCGCACACCCGGTCACTGGTCGGCCTTCAAAGGCCATCTGGATATGATGAAGTTGCTGGTGGAATTCGGCGCAGACGTCAACGCTCGCGATGCCGCGGGACGAACCCTGTTGCGTATGGCAATTATTGGCCAACAAAGCGCGGTGGAAGATCTGCTGCGCAAACGTGGAGGCGTAATTTAACTTTCTGCAAAGCAGGTTTATAATCACGAGCCGTCCTGTCGCCATGCGCTGCCAGGACGGCTCGTTGGCATCTCGCACGATCCCTGATGAGCTGAATGATGAGCGACATTGGACTATGTCGAAGAGGTCACCACTTTATCGATGCGTAGCAACACGGTATTTTTCAGCCATTCGGTGGTGATCCACAAATCGACTTGCCGGTAGTCTTCCGGAAATTGCGTGAGTTGTGCTGGCACGTGGTGTTGACCTTTTCTAGTATGTATGGTCTCGAGAATCGTCCGCCTGATCGCACATCCAGAGCAATGAATAGTTCCACCGCATCCCCCGGGCTGATGTGCATATGCGCACACAAACACTTCACCTGGCGGACGACGGTTCGTGATCGCCCCGGCGGCCACACCGGGCAAGAGACAGGCCTTCTGATTGGCAGTGATGACGAATGCTTGTTCGTCAACCACGATGACCGGATAGTCAATCGTCGCCAAGAGCGCATCCAGTGTCGTGCCTGCCTCACAATCGACTAATGCGATACAACCCGAACACAGGTTATCTCCGGTGATGGGACGTTCGTGCTGCTGGAGAGAAACCGAACAATGGGAACACAGTAATGCTGCTGGTGCTGACATGAAATGCTCCATACGATTAATGACGACCAAATAAGTTCTTTCGCAAGCAGCAGCGAATCTCCTGCCGCCAACCGTCCAGCAGCAGGAATCACCCAGGAAACACCGAACGAATGCTGAAATAGCAGCAATGCGAGGAGGAAATTATGGGCACCAGAGGTCGAGAAATTGTCGGGTTGGCGGTCGAGACGGTTATCGACACGCTGAATAAAGCCTTTGCGGATGAATGGCTGGCGTATTACCAGTATTGGATCGGGGCAAAAGTTGTGAAGGGGCCGACGAAGGATGCTGTAATGGCGGAGCTGACTTTGCACTCCGCCGATGAACTGCGTCATGCCGGTCTGGTCGCCAATCGAATCGTACAACTTGGCGGCACACCGCTGACCGATCCCGCGCAATGGCTGTCATCCAGTAATTGCGGGTACGCGGCGCCGAATGACTCATATGAACGCCTGATTCTGGAACAGAATATTGCCGGCGAACAATGCGCCATCAGCACCTACATGCGTGTACTGGAACTCACCCGCGGGAAGGATGAAGTGACTTTTGCGCTGGTCCAACAAATCCTGTCGGATGAAGTGGAGCATGAAGAGGATTTGCAGAATTTACTCGAAGATCTGGATCTGATGCTCAGCAGGCGATAATTGATCCTACCCCGCTTCTTTCAATACCACATGCCTCGTGTGTACTACCAAGCAGTGTGCATGAGCGTAAGTGTATTGCTGCTGATAATCGTCACCAGTTCCCACCTCGTCTGAAACGTTGGTGGGAACTGGTGTATTGGCTTATAGTACCTGGTCTATGCGTTGCAGGTTATCCTTCCTTCTGGGTTCTGCCTGTCGGCAGCACTCAAAACTCTTATTTTAATTATTCTAAAAATATTATACTTTTAAACACAAATTCTGCGATAACGATTTTTCACGAGTTGGTCACTGGAATGCCAGGTTGAAGAGCACACCGACGCAGAGAATGCCGAGTGTTACAATACCGGCAAACGCGATAAGAAGGCGAGGACGCATAACCCGGCGGAGAATGATGAATTCGGGCAATGATAGCCCGGTGACTGCCATCATAAACGCCAGTACGGTGCCCAGTGCGATGCCCTTCCCCAACAGGGCCTGGACAACCGGCAATATACCGGCGGGATTGGCGTACAGTGGTACACCGATGAGCACTGCCAGCGGCACTGACCACCAGTGTTCCGCGCCAAGTATCATGATAAGCTGTTGCGGTGTAACGTAGGCCTGAATGACCGTGCCGGCGAGGAGGCCCAGCAGGACATAGATCCAGACACGTCCCAGGATATCCCGCAACGCGTCTCCCCCACGATGCAGGCGATCTTCCCATGTCATGCGCTCCTCCGGCGCCTCAACCGCTGTTGCCGTGATTTGCGTGACCCACGTCTCCAGGTATTGTTCACGGGGCAATCGCCCCAGTAATACGCCGGATATCAGCGCAATGACCAGTCCGGTGAGGAGATATAAACCGGCAACAATCCACCCGAACTGATCGACGAGAATGGCCAAAGCTACTTCATTGACCAGCGGCGCGGCGATGAGGAAAGATAGCGTGGCGCCCAATGGTACCCCGGCGGTGACGAAACCGACGAATAATGGCACGGCGGAACAAGAACAAAAGGGTGTGGCGACCCCGAGGAACGCGGCGAGCAGCGTGCCTGTCCAGCCGTGTTTGCCGGCCAGCACAGCGCGCGTCCGCTCCGGAGAGAAGAACGAGCGCACAACTCCCATGACCGCAACAACCAATGCTAATAGTAAAAAGGTGTGTGGGACCTGGTAGAGCAGAAAAGCGACCGCTCGCCCCAACCTTACTGCCGGGGTGAAGTGATCGGCGACGATCACCAGTGTTCCGCAGCAATTCTTAGGCAAGACCGTTGGCTCATCCAGCACGCGGGGAAAATGCCACCACACATATGTGCACCATTCCGCGAACCACGCCAGGCGACTATATAACAGGTACCAGCAGACGAGAAGTCCCGCCGGTAGCAATGTAACACGTACTACGCGCCACATAGCGAGACGGGTATCCATTGGCAATTCAGGCAGCACATCACGGGTCGTCATGGTAATCAGCAGCATGCACGGTATGGATGAGTTCCTGGCATTATACTACTTTACCGTTCCCTCTTGCGTGCTACGGCGGTCACAGAGTATGATCGCAGATGAAAGGATAGGGATATGACTGCACACAATTATTGTAAAGGGTTTCACCACGTGGCCCTGAAAGCACACGATTTCGACGCTTCGGTACGCTTTTATACCGAGGGGTTGGGCCTGAAGCCGGCGCTGACCTGGGGGACGGGCGACAGTCGCGCCATCATGCTCGATGCCGGTAAAGGCAATTACCTCGAAATATTTGCCGGTGGAACAGCGGGCCGCAAATCGGATGAGGTGCTACTGCATCTTGCCTTCCACACTGATGATTGCGATGCCGCGTTGTACCAAGCCACCGCGGCCGGCGCAACAGTGACCATGGGCCCGGAAAGCCTGGATATTCCGAGTGCGTCCCCCACCCCGGTGCGTATCGCTTTTTGCACGGGACCGGATGGCGAAGTGATCGAATTCTTTCAGGACAGCTTCGTATAGGCACGAGGGGTTGGTTATTGTCAAAGCGTTGTACGGTTCATTCTCTGATCTGAATAATGGCGTCGGCGCTCCCGGGACCTTCACTGATGTCACCGCGATCATCGCGGCACTAGTCGTGAACCACGCCACATTGTCATTTGCGATTACCAATAGCTCCATGGGTGGCGATCCAGCTCCAGGAATCGGCAAATATTTCTGGCTCTCCTACACGACCAATGGCGTGGCAGCGACGAAATGGATACTTGAAGGCCAGACAATCACCGCATCATAGCAATATGTCATCACTGATTACACGGTATCACGACGGCCATCGTCACTTGCGATGGTCGTCGTTTCCGTTTACCCCTTGATTCACGGACTATCGTGCGGTTTCTGAAAAGGTAAACAGCGACGCAACCGGCAACCAGACCTTCGCGCCTTCCGGCGTACCGGGACGATTCACGGGAAGCGCGACGTGAGCGACCGTGCATTTATACGCTTGCCCAGCTACCGTCAACAGGCTGCCGGGGGTATAGTTGCGTTTTGCCTCCCATCCGCTAAAAGGGGGTGGAAGCTGGTCGACCGGCTTCTTCACCGGCGTTTTTGGATTCCAATCACTGATCGGACCGCTCCACCAGGGAGAATCGGTGCGGATAAAGCTGGCGATGGGGGTACCGGCATAGGTACACTGATCCAGAGAGATCGTGCCGCGTCCTTCAGAGTTATAAAAATCGAGATTCAGGAACGCCGCGTCGGGCCCCATGTTGGCGATGTGGCAGTCATGAAGGATCATGCTCGTGCGGTAGACCCAGATGTTCTGCATGGAAAAAGCGGCCTTTGAAGGAAAAGCGCAACCGGGCGAAGCCAATGCGGTGACATGGGCATAGGAATTCATACCCCCGTAAATCGTGGAGAAAATATGACGCACATAGTATTCGCTCCGGTGTGTTTGCGGATCGATGAACCGGACATTGTCCAACACACAGTTTGACCCGCTGAGCAACAGGCCGCAACGACCAACCGGGTTAATGGTGACATTGCGCAAGTAGGCGATATTACTCATGCCGTTATACGCTGCTTCACTGCCGGAGAGGAGGCAATCGCGGATATCGTAAGTATATTGGGCGCCCATGAATAGATCACCGATGGCGTAATAGCCACCGCGCAAGTCCAGATTCCATATTTTAGAATCGATCAGATTCCAGGTAACGATGCCGACGCCCCAGGTGGGGCCGGGTACGATAGTCATCTCACTCACACGTTGACCGCCGATGCCGCAAGTACACGCCGGGACATTCAAATAGCCAAAGCCTTTCTGTTGTGCGTCGCCGGCGGCATCGCCATGCTGTACGGTGATCAGTCGTCCGACTGTCGTCATCTCTGTGTCGGCTGGACAGTCCGTCAACGGCAGGAATGCCAGCGTCCCGTGATCATTGGTGAAGTAGCGATAGGCGTCATCGGCAGCACCATCACCTGTGCGCCGGCGCAACGTCGGGAGATCGGCATAGCGCAACACATTGGCGGTATGCAGACCACTCACCGTGATATCCGTTGGTGGTTCACAGTTGCCGTTATCGCAAGGCAGATTACCGGAATCACCCGCGGCAAGACAACAAAAGCCATACTCAGACTGCTTGAAACTGGTGCCGGCGGGAAGCGAGGCATCATTCACGGTACGTGTAAATTCCTGCGCATCTGGTGGGCGCACCCAGGCCTGGACGGTGTGGGAAGTAAAATCGACTTGAACCGACAAACGATACAGGCCCGAATATTTACAGGGGGTAAGGATATACGTTTTCGGAATACCGGCAGCAGTAGTGAGGTCGAACTCCAACGCGCCATCCCCGCGCAACGCCACCATCCAGGTGCGGTTCTGCCATTGCCAGGCGTCGTGCGTGAGCACACCACACAACGGTCGCCACTGATCCCGATAGATTGTTGGGTCGGCATTCATGGAAAACGCAAAATCCAGCGTGAATTTCGACATGCCTGCCCAGTTAGTGGCGCGTTTTGTTGTCAGTTCATACGGTCCGGCCGCCAGCGGATCACCGACGAATTGAATATTAAACGGTTGGCGTAATACCCAATATTCCATCCAATGCGCACCGGCATACGGTTGATTGTCTTTGCTGGCCGCATGCGCCTGCACGCACACCGCGTCGATGCCGCGCTGACTGTTCAGGGGATGCAGCAGCACCATGTCATTGAGTTTATATTGCGCGCCGTCCGCCCACCCCGGTATATTTTTAGGCGCCGGCACATTGATGTGACTTTCGCGTGGGAATCTCGTGCAGGGATACTCGGTGTAGGTACGCACACCATACCGGATCCCTGGTATAGACGCATCCAGCACACCCGTCAGTGCCGGGCGGTTGGCGGAGTGAAAGGGGCGTTCCGGTTGGTAGGAGCGGACGTTCATATTCACCATCGGCATGCCGCGGTAGCCATCGGCAGCGCGTAGGATGGTTTTGCCGATGCCGGCGCCCGTCAATTCCTTATTCTCACCAATCATAAAGAGCGGTTTATCGATTTGCCATTCACCGGACGGCAAATACACGCGCCCACGCATATTCCGGGCGTCCAGGTAATCCAGGCGTGACTGGATGACCGTCCGGGTTTCCGTGGGGGTGGATTGCGCCGTCGCTACGGGAAGTGTTTCACAAGGTCTGGTGATATCCAGGGTCGACGGCGACAGATTGGCTGCCAGTATGCCGCGAGCCGACAGGGTGATCAACGCGCTGATGACTACAAACTGCTGAAGTGTATACATGAGATACTCCTCCTGTTGCCCTGATTATTCATGAATGAATTGACTGCCGGGTTGTCGCAGGCATTATTCGAATTGTTATGAATAATACGGGGAAGACAAATTATTTCGACACTTTCACAGCTTGCCACTTCGGCTCCTGTGCGGTGCCATACGTGCCGCTCTGCACGCATCGATATTCGGTATAGTTCGTTTGCCCGATTTTTGGATCGAACAGGTTCGGCAAACGCAGCACATGGCTCCCAACCAACCAGGCGCCTTTAGTGGGAAGCGTCGAACTATCCGAGGTGATCGTCTGAATTTTCCCCATATTCGGCACCCCCTCGTATTTCAGCAACCCATAGGCCAGCGTCGGTCGCTCTGTCCAGACAGAATCAGTATTCATGAGCACACCGCTCCAGCGTGCACTCTTACAGCGAATCACGCATTCGCACGGGGAGCGCGCATCACTACCCAGGTCAAGGTAATCGATAGAGAATTTCCCGGTGACCCGGGCATCCACGGACCCTGGCGGATCAGCCAGTTCCAATACCGCACTACCCGCCGGCGCCGTTCCGGAATAAATACCTCCGCGAAACGTGAGCACATTCCCCGCGGAACCGGGGTTCAATGACGGCTCAGCATAGAAATCCGCCTTCTTCGGCACATAGGCCAGACCTTCATTATCAATACAGAAATAGTTGATGGTGAGCGGGCCGCCGTAGGGACCGGCATGGATCTTCATATAATAATCAGCCGCAAGGAAACCGGTGATGAGTACATGAGTGATTTCTCCACGACAACCGACCAGACGAAAATCCGTCTCTGGACTTCCCCCGTCCACATCGTTGATGCGCAGATCTTCTGATTTGCCATAAAAGAGCGCCCCGTTCGCCGCAAGCTGGCAATCCTGCACTTCAACGAGTGCGTTTGGTGGGTTGCAGTCCCAACTGCCGATGCCGTTATAATAACCGCCGGGCATGCGCACGTCCTGCACTACTACATGACTCGCTTCCCCAACACTCACCCCTTCGCCGATACTCGACCAGAACCCGGCCAACGTCATATTTTTCACGGTAAAGGTCCCCGCGATAGGTTGCAGAGGACGGCCGGGGAGCCAGTAGCCGTAACCCGTGCGTTCGTCGCTGCCGCGCCCGTCGGCATACCGGGCAAGGATTTGCGGAAGTTGCTCATCCAGCGGCAGCCAACTTACCAATGTCGGGGTATAGCGGTCAGGGAAGTAGCGTTCGAGATCAGTCGGTACGGTGGTGTCATCGTCGATGCGTTTCTGCACCGCGCCCAGGATGTCGTTCTGACCTTTCAGGGAATACCGTGCAGAACGAAAAAGACTAAATCCGCAATAGGTCCAATCGCCATTATTTGCTGTCCCGTCGCTGGGGGAGCCGGAGAAAGGATTGTCCGACACCGCACCCAGACGAAAAGCCCCGTACTGGAAGGCCTTCATCGTTGTGCCTCCCCCTAATTCCACTTTGCTCACCAGCACCGGCGGAAGCGCATGGTGTGTGGAACGGCTATACCACGCACGACAGGCGCCGGAAGTGAAGTCGAGTTGTATGGAAATGCGCAGCACTCCCGGCCCGACAGGCTCCGGGGAGAGTGGCAGGATACGGGTCGTCTCTTTCCCCTGACCGTCGAGTGTTTTGAATTTGAATGCCAGGTTGGCCCCGTTTTTCGCATCGCTCTCGATCGTCCAGATATTCAATGGATCAGTGATACCGCCGGTGGTGGTCTGTGTCGTCAACCCTCCAGGTCCGACTCCACACAGTACGCCTTTCATCACGCCGACGCCATTGTTTTTCACCGACAGATTAATGGTGTATTGCGGTTCGTTTTTCCAAAAGACCGGCTTTCCCACTCCGCGCTCGTAATCGATCCAATAGATATCACCCTCATGATGGGTGATGCACCCGCCGAACGCCAGAGGACACGCAGGGAAATACCCGGAGGCTTTGGTTTTCCCATCAAAGGTACGCAACCCGAATTTCGACCCGCGCACCGAGTCGTCCAATATGCCGGCATCCTGACTGATCTTTGGGTAGTGCCCGATAGTGATCGCCTGCGGATACTGCGTTTTTATGCCCAGAATAAAAGCCGTCGCTGCTCCACTGAGATACGTGCCCATGCCTTCGCCGGTGATCGTCACATCGGGGTATCCAACAAAGATAGGACGGTCAATGGTCCAACCACGCTGGTCGCCGGGAATCACCACCGTGCCCCCACCGGCCTTTCCGACATCATCAACCGCTTTTTGCAACAACTCCGCCTGCTGCTGCGCGGGCAACGAAGGTGCGGCGCCATAATCCAGGAATATATTCTTCACGACTGGCGTCGAGGTGACCGGGACGAATAACGCAAAACCAAATCCTGCAAAGAAACAGAACAGCTGAAGACTGTGTCGCATACGATCCATCCTTTTCTTATGTGAAGAGCTGCCGCTGGCAGGTCAGCCGGGAAGAGCGGGTAAACAACACGACGCTGCTATTTTCGCCTTTTCGATGTATATCCCTGTCGAATCATGTGGAAGATCCGCTGAGCAGACTATTTCCGGACCGAATTATGGATGAGGTTCGCAACTACATCGCATACGAAATACTTTACGACATCCCACCAAGCGGTGTAGATTATGCGGGATCGTCTTCGTGCCATGTCGCCATCATTCTGTGCATTTCGGAGGCCCGGCCATGTCTTGTAGCATGCTCTTGCTCGCTGTTGTCGCACTCCTGCTCCCGCTCGCTGTGGTAGCCGGTGAGGTGACGCCACCGGTTTTCCGCAACGCCTCTGCCCGCATGACGCTGGGGCAAGACGACCAAATATACCTGGCCAACGATAACATCGTGCTGCACTGTACTCGGGACGGTACGCGGATAGGTGGCGGAGTCACCGGACCGGCGCTCTGCAATGCCACCGCGAATCCGCAGGGGATTATTGCTGCCGCCCATGCCCATTTTTCGAAAAATGTCACCCTGTACGATCAGAATTTCTACACAATCGGTCGATTCACGCGCCTCGGAGATTACAACTTCACCGCACCCGCGGAAGTGCAGAGCGGCCCCAGCGGCGACTTGTATGTGTTGGACCAGGGGCGGGATCAGATCATCCGCTTCCATCCTGACGGCATCCGCTGTGCGGTCTATCAAATCCCCCACGATCCACCACTGCCGGAAAAAGACGGGTATATCACGCACTTTCGTGTCTGTGAACAAACGCACACACTCTATGTCCTCAACTGGGGTACGAACCTGCGCTGTTTTGCCATCGATACACCGGAGTTCCGCTACACGCCCCGCCTCAAATGGGCCTTGCCCACCCCGATGTGTAACGACCTTTCCTGGGGATATGGTGGTTTCGCGGTTGATGAAGACGGCATGCTGTATTTGATGGCGACTACTGGCGAGGAATTTCTCACCTGCTACGACCAGCACGGCGTACTGCTGAAGAAAATTCCGCTGCACATGGGTGACCATCACCCGACAGACCCCACGCGCGTGCTGGGTTTGTGCGTCTCCCGGCATGAAGCATTTGTCAAACGCCAGCATCCCGATGAGCTCTTCCTGCGCTTTAATTTGAACTCCGGCGACTTGCTGACTGTCGCGACGCTCCCCGGCGACTTCGCCATCCCGCCGGCGCCGCCATTGTCACCGGACAGCGGGCACAACATTGCACCAGTCCATTCCTCGATGGGCATACCTCCCAATCGTCGGAAGGTGCGGCGCGTATTGTTTGTCGGCAACAGTCAGGTGAATTGTGTGCGGGATATCCCTGACATGCTGGAGGAAATGTCGCGTTCAACAAGCACTCCGCGAGCGCCCCTGATCCAGGCGGATGAAGTAATCGTCGGCGGGACCGGTCTGGAGGGGTACTGGATGAATGGCCTTGCGCAGCAACGGATTGCTGCCGGCGGGTGGGATTATGTGGTGCTGAACGACATCGTCTATAGTTTCGGCATCACCAGCAGGGCGAAATTCACCGAATATGCCACGAAATTTGCCGCACTCATCCAACGTTCAGGCGCAAAAATGGTGATCTTTGCCACGGCTGATGTGGAGAAACATCGCGCGGAACACCAGGCGATGTATCAGGATGCCGTAAACTTCGCGCGCACGCATCAATGCCGCGTTGTGGGGGGCGGTATGGCCTGGCTCAAGGCCTGGGAACAACAACCCGCGCTCGATTTGCATCACACTGATCGCGCGCACCCCAATGCGCTGGGATATTACCTGAACGCCTGTGTACTGTACGCCGCGCTCACCGACAGCAATCCAGCCGCGCAACAGCTCACCGCATGCGACGCCACGGATGACCGGCAGGCCGCCTTTTTACAACAAATCGCCTGGACGCAAGCCCGGGAAGATCGTAAAAATGAGCGCGCGCCGAAACGATAATCGCGCTGCACTACCGGTTATTTATCCAATCCATACAGCGCGCGGAATTTCTCCTCGACCGCTTTGCGCTCATCATCGGTCAGGGCGCGGTTGTAAATGGCCAGTTCGGCAATATCACCTTTGAAATAACCGCCGTCGCCCCCCACACCGATGGTGAGTGATGTCGGCATTTGAAAGCGCACGTCGCGTGGCGGCAGCGCTACGCCATCCAGATACGCGGTGTATTGCGTGCCGGAAATTATCGTCAGGAGATGCACCCCGTTTGTCGGCATGGCCGGTGGGTAGTTGTCATAGCGTCCCGGACAAAAGATGCCGATGTAGCCATCACCGTTTCCGCCATACCGCCAGTGCTCCCCTCCTCCACCGTTATCCTGATGGACAATCGTGTATTGTCCCCAATCCGCGGGACGAAACAGCAGTACCAACGTGGCCCCCTGTCCTTCCCACCCGGCGCTGATATCTGGCACTTGCAGGCGGCTGTTCCCTTCAAAGAAGACCGTCGGGAAACCGTTGATGCCGTTCGGATGGTACGACGGACGTTCACCAGGATTCTGCTGCGTGGCCACCAGACCACGCAACGAGTTGTCCGTCCACCCGGCAACCTTATTTTGTTCATCCAGGTTCATACCGCTACCTTGCACGGCATTCAACCAGAGCGCCAGATTATCTCCCGCGGGCATCACCGGAATGGGTGTAATCGCTGCCGCGAGGCACTTGCCGGAAGTGGTGACTTGACAGGGAATGCGATCGGCAATATCAACCAGAAATAAATTGCTGTTTCCCTTCACATCTTTTTCAACGTAGCCCAGACGTAACCCGGTGCGATCGAAGAATGGTCGACTCGCCAACCCGGCGGTGGCAATAAACGGCGCCTGACCCGTGCCATCTGATTTCATTTCATATAACTGCGCGCCGCCCGCTCGGGAGGAGACGAAGATGATCTTGTCATTACGCCGGCTGATGGCCGCTTCGCAGCCGCCCGCCGTGGTGAGTGCCGTGTTCTCAGAACCATCGAGTTTCACCCGATACAGGTTCCACAAATTCTTTTCCTTGATCTGGTAGACGATATAACTGCCATCCGGACTGAAAATAGGATGACGAATTTCCGCGGCGTTTTCGATCACCATCGTGCGGTGGGTGCCGTTCGTACCCATCGTCCAGACTTGCCAGGCCAACGCAGTTTTCATGATATACAGAATGCTCTGCCCATCACTGCTGTAGGCGGGGTCATATTTTTCCCCACCCGCGCGCGTGAGTTGATTCAGCCCCAGACCATTGATGCCGACACGGTAGATGCCGGAGCTGGAATAGGCCAGATTGGGCATGGTGCTGAAGATGATGGTTTTTCCATCCGGGCTGATACTCGGTTGTGCGCTGCCGTTGACCGCGACTTTCTTCGCCACGCCATCGAATTCCGTCATATACAAGGCACAGATGGCCGGATTAGGATTATCCGCATAAATCAGGAGGGAGGGCGAAAAGATTGCGGGGTAGAGATTGAGAGCGGGGATCACTGCCAGCGGCGTCCGTTTGCTGGCCCACTGCAACTTGAGACGTCCCGCACCTGCCGGATGGGTGAATTGCAACACAATCGGCGTCAATTTGCCGGCGGTCAACGCGATGTCCGCACTGCTGGCTTTTTCGGCATGCGGCGTCCATTCGGTGATCATGCGCTTGTCATTCACCATCAGCCGCACACCACCCGCGGTGGTAACCGTAAGGGTATACGTCTCTGTGAACGCCGGTAACAGGTATCCACGCCATTGGGCGGAGAACGCGCCGGGTTTCAATTCGGCCACCGGAGAGGTGTCCGCCTTCCAGCTAAGATCGAGCGCGGCATAGCGCATCACTGCCGGTCCGGTCAGGTCAGGTGTGGCATAAAACGCCCCTTGCAACCCCATGCCCGGCGCCAGTGTCGCCGCCCAGGCGCCGGCCACCAGCAACATACCAGTAATAACGAACAGCACACGCAACATCATACACCTCGTTGAGTTAGACACCGATCATTCACATTCGCCTTATTCTGCTCCTTCCCTGCCGCGTACCGACTGGTTAACGCCATGACCGTTACTACTCCGCGAAAAACTCAGTATAATAGATAGAGTCTGTCCCAAAGTCTACGTATTTGGATCGTGAGTGGATTTTTTCGTCAGGCTCGGAGAGAATTCCACACTTTATCGAAGGGAGATAAACGTGGAATTCTCGACAACGCCTGGCGGAAAAAGACACCGCGAGGCGAATACGTAGACTTTGGGATAGGCTCTAGGAAGACATCAATGCGCAAAGAACGACACAACTCAAGAACACCCGAGCATATACCGGAGCAGCATGCCTCGCTGGAGGAGATGCACGGCAGTGTGGCGGTGCCGGAGCAGCAGGCGCGATTTTGGAGTAAATTGCGGGCCTTTGTAGGGCCGGCATTGCTCATCAGTGTCGGGTATATGGACCCGGGCAACTGGGGCACCGACCTGCAAGGCGGCGCGCAATTCAAATACGGCTTGCTCTGGGTCGTGGGGTTAGCCAGCCTGATGGCCATTTTTCTGCAACTGATCGCCGCGCGCCTGGGGGTCGTGACGGGAAAAGATCTGGCGCAATGTTGCCGCGACTGGTACCCGACCTGGACGCGTTGGCCGAACTGGATCCTCTGTGAATTCGCCATTGCCGGATGCGACCTGGCAGAATCACTGGGGAGCGCGGTCGCTATGAATCTGCTCTTCCATATCCCCATTTTGTGGGCGCTCATCATTACCGCTTTCGACGTCGTGCTCCTGTTATCGTTGCGCAATATCGGGATGCGCGCCATCGAAGCCATTGTCGCCGTCCTGGTGGCGACAATTGCCATTTGCTTCTTCATCGAAATCTTTGTGTTGCCGCAGACCACGCCGAATTTTCTGGAAGTCGGGCAGAGTCTATTTTCTCCCGGTTTCCATCAAGCCGGCATGCTCTTCGTCGCTATCGGCATCATCGGCGCAACCGTGATGCCGCACAACCTGTATCTGCACTCCGCGCTCGTACAGTCGCGACAATTTCAGAAGGACAACGAGGCGATTCGTCAGGCCATCTTCTTCAACACCATTGATACGACGATCGCGCTATCTGTCGCGTTTCTCGTGAATGCCGCCATCCTGGTGCTGGCGGCGCTGGTGTTCTTCGGCAAGCAAAGCGTGCTGGTGCCCGGTGGGCATCTGGTCACCTTTGACGGGAACACCGACTGGATCCGCATCGCTTACCTGACACTTGCACCGTTACTGGGCACTACGGTTGCCAGCACATTATTCGGCGTCAGCCTGCTGGCGAGTGGCCAGAGCAGCACCATTACCGGAACGCTCGCCGGACAGGTAGTCATGGAAGGTTTCATGAATTGGCGGATTCAACCCTGGGCGCGACGACTCATCACCCGGCTCATCGCGGTTGGACCGGCCATTATCATCATCGCCGTGCGTGGAAACAGCAGTGTCACCGACCTGCTGCTGTTGAGTCAGGTGGTGTTGGCCTTGCAGCTCCCCTTTGCCATGCTCCCGATGTTACAGTTCACATCAAGTAAAAGGCACATGGGCAGATGGAAACTCGGACTGGGGTTGTTGGTCGCCGGCTGGGGCAGCGCCTTGCTCATCACCGCGCTGGATATCTATGGACTGCCCGAGGCGTTGAAAACCGCCTGGTCTATTGTGGTCGGTCGGTAACGGAATACGGCGTAAGATATCGAGAATAGAGAATGATACGGGGAGGTTGGTCTACTCTTTACCCTGACCCATCCTCACATTCTCCGAAGGATAGCCACGATGTATGACACGATTTTAGTTACACTGGATACCACCGCGACGGATCGTACGATTATCGCGCATATCAAACCGCTCGCGCAGATCTTACACAGTCGCGTTGTGCTCTTGCATGTCGCGGACGGGTGGGCAGCGCGACGTTTCGGCGCGGACGCGGTGAGTCCGGAGATTCCCCACGATACCACCTACCTGGAGAACGTGCGTGCGGAATTTGCAGACGCCAATATTCCCGTGGAGTTCGTACTCGCCTATGGCGATCCGGCCACGGAAATCATTCGCTGGGTGGAAGAACATGGCGTCGACTTAATCGCCATGAGCACCCATGGTCATAAACTTTTAGCGGACATTGTACTGGGCGAAACCGCGGTAAAGGTGCAACATCATGTCAGCGTGCCGGTACTGCTGTTGCGTGCCAGTTCGGCACAGGAATGATGCGCAATGGCGGCTAGCAGCGCTACTGTAGATCGTTCGGCATCCGGTCGGCGATCGCGTTCAGCGCGGCATCCGTCTCCTCCGTCACCACCAGGACGTCTTCCAGGCGGATTTCCATCTTCTTCATTAACGCCAACAACATCGCATTCTGGTATTCCAGGTGCCGATAGAGCACCTCAATCTCCCGTTCCGCTTTCATGTTGATTTGATAGTCATTCTCGGCGCGCAATTCCCCGTGGCGCGACTGCAGGTTTTGCCCCACCATAATCAGCGGCAGCAGGATGAGCTGCAGGTATCCGCTGGAAATATACTGCACCACCGGCATCGCTTGCGGGAAAATCAACGGCATCGTCACCATGATGGCACAGGCGAAAAAAAACCACATGGTCCCCACCACATTGGTCGCCGCCAGGGCGATGTGATCCAGGACTGACAATGACAACTCGTGCACGTCGTTGGTATTCTGAATCGGCGCTTGTTGCGCGCGTACCGCCTGTAACGAGGGCGGAGCCGGTGTTGCAATACTCGTCATGTACTTCTCCTCTTATTCATGAAGCAATTGACTGCCGTGCTAACCCATCGGGTAAAACTTCTCGATCTCTCGATGGGCGATCTCCACCGCGCGACGGGCTTTGCCCACATTCCCGTGCAGGGAATAGACGTCGCGCACCACGAATTCCAGGGGGATATTTTTTCCCGCCGTGAGGGTTAGCGTCTCACGGATTTCCGCCGCCCAGGCGTCTTCATCGAGCATCACGTCAACCCCGAGTAGATTGGGGTTCGGTTTGCGCGAATAGACGATGCCTTTGCCCGCCAATGCTTCCGCCATATAGTGCTCATCGGCCCAACGGGAGATGGAAACCGCCTTCAAATTCGGCAACTTACTCAACGAGCTTTCCCAGATGGGATCGGCGGGTTCGCAACATCCCCAGTAAACCTGGCCATATATGGCCGCAAGTTCCTGATAGTATGGAAAACAGAACTCGTGGAAGAGTTCGGGAGAGACGCCGACCGTCTCCTGGCTGTCCATGCCGGCCCACATGTCGCTGAGTTTGACTTTACCCGGCGTTACCGGAGACCGGGGCAAACGCGTGGTGAAATTGTAACAGGTGCCACAGGTGCATTGATTCCCGTTGTTGAGTTCCAGTAGTCCTTCGGCTTCCGCCCACCGTGACATGCGCTGCGCATTATCCTTCAACAGGCTCATGATGCCGTGAAGCTGCTCCGGGCAATCATACATGGCCATGAAGAAGGTCTCCATACTCATTAAGCGCATCAGACTCTGGGTGAGATAGTTGTTGCCATACACCCCGGAGCGTAGCATCACGGGTAGAATATCCCCAAATGTCTCTTCGAGGAAGGCCTTTTCTTCCCACGTGCTCGCCTTATCCACGCCGAAAGTCGATGGCTTCACCATCGCAAAACCCTGACTGAGATCGGTGATCGGGCAATCGAAATGATAACCGAGACTCACGCCTTCCGCGTCCTTCACCGACTGGGTGTGAATTTCCAGACCGTATTGGTCACACCACACGTGCCACCCCATATCCAGCGTGTCCGGGCAGACGTGATCATCATTCAGCAGTTCATGATGTCGGATGTTGCGTAAAAATCCGCCTTCTAACTGGCGGCCATACGCGCTTTCACATCGAAAAATCGCGGCCGGCATAAAATCGCGGTCAAAGGTCCAGGTTTCGATAGCAAAGGGGGGGCGGGCGCCGGATTTTGCGTCGTTCATATCCGTCCACATTTGTTTCCGCCGTTCCATGATCGGCAAGGCGGCAATTTCCATCTGGCGTTTCGCCAACTCACGCAAGTAGCTGCGCTCTGCATCCGGTAAGGTATAGGACATGGGTACATCACTCTCCAGCAAAATTCGTCAAGACTGTAGCATTGTGAGAAGGAATCCGTCAACGGTGCATATACACTAGCATCGGGTTCACGACAATGATCCCACGTACCACCTTTCTTCACGTTAATTGTATTTATTCCGCTCCCCCTGGTAATTCCCCGACGATCTATGGAATAGCCTTTTATAAAGGAATCGCCCGGAGGAGAACCTGGCATCCCCCAGCCAGATATCCGGACCACCGGGCGAATCCCACACCTCTATGCACTCGACAGCACGCCTGATCACAAAAACGACATCTTTCCTGCGGCAGACTACGCTCACGACATGGTTTTGTACGTGTGCTGCGCTCTATCTGCTGCTGGGCGTCCTCTTGCTTCTCGCTACACGCCACGGCAACCCGCAGGCGTTGATGGGCCACACCACGATCATGCTGGACCTGCGCGGTATCGGCATCGTGCTTCTGACCTTGGTATTCGGCCTGGCACTGGCATATCGTTGGCGGCAAGAACCGGAGTCCTCGTCATCGGGTGCAACAGTGGGCGATATGCCGGCAATAGCCCGGACATGCTTCGAGCAGAGTCGCGACTTAATGCTCATCTGCCGCATCACTCCGGAGCACACACTCGGGTCATTCATTGACGCTAATGTATTGGCTTCGCGCTGTCTGGGATATAGCATAGACGAATTGCGTACACTTTCCCCTGCTGAGCTGCTGCCGCCTGATTTCCCGCTGCACCTGCCGGTGTCGCTTGACGACCAGTGTCCCGCTGCGCCACTGCACTACGACACGACACTGTTAACCAGCGACGCTCGGAGAGTGCCTGTCGATATTTCCCTGCACTTCTTGCCCGGACAGAAACGCCCGTCGCTACTGCTGGCGGCACGATCGCTGACGGATCGTCAACGTTACGAGGAGCGCCTGCTGGATACCAGGGGTGCGACACGACAGCTGCAGGAAGAACTCGATGTCGTCACACAGCAGACCCCGCTGGCGATGATTGGTCTGTCCCCGGAAGGGATGGTCACCCGCTGGAATCATGCCGCGGAACTACTGTTCGGGTGGAGCGCCGCCGCGGTCATCGGACAGCCGTTGCCCACATTGCTGCCGGACCAGCGCGAATCATTCGCGGTGTTGCGTGACCGGGTGTTGCACGGTGAGATCATCCAGAACGAGACGATGTCCCAACAACGCCAGGATGGCGCGGGCGTCACGGTCAGCCTCTCCCTGGCGCCCATCGGGACGTCCGACACGGTCCATGAAATCATTGGCTTCTTCGTTGATATGACGGAACGGTTGCGTACGGATGCGGAGTTGTTGCGCATCAACCGGGCGTTGAAGGTGCTCTCGGAAGCCAAATGGGCGATTGCGCGTGCGATTGATGTCAGCACGTTGCTGCATGCGGTCTGCCGGATTCTCATCGAGATCGGCGGGTATCGTTTCGCCTGGATCGGCAATCTCCGGCAGACAGACCTGTCGATCACCCCTATTGCGGCTGTTGGCGAACCGACCACCGACGCCGCGGTCGTTCCCCCAGCGTGGTGCGATAATCGTCAGGTCTCCAATCCCTCGGTGATCGCCCTCCGGAAAGCACAGCCGGTCATCGTCAACAATTTGCTGTTGGCCGACCAGTCTCCCTGGGTGGCAAAAGCTCTCGAACACGGTTATGGGGCTACGATTGCGCTGCCGATTACCGGATGGCAAGCATATGGCGTGCTGACCATCTTTACCGGGGCCTACCAGGCCTTCGACAAAGAGGAAGTCGGCTTATTGAGTGAACTGGCGGACGATATTGCCTATGGCATTGAAATGATGTCCGTGCAGGAAGAACGGGAGCAGGCCGAACAGGCGTTGCGCGCTTCCGCGCAACAATGGCGCACCACCTTCGATGCGATCAGCGCGCCGGTATATGTCGTCGATACGGAGGGGGTCATCACACGCTGTAACAAGGCGTTGACCACGTTCCTCAGGGAACCATACAATCAAATCATCGGACGAAACACCCGCGATTTGTTTCAAGGCACCTCGGAATTCCTGGCGGACTGCCTGCGTTCGCTGGTCGAAGAAACCGGGCAATCGGAAAGTGGCGTCATTCCCATCGGCGATCAATTCTACAAAGTGCATGTCAACCCCATCCACCGGGAGGACGGCCAATTCCTGGGGTGCATCCATGTGATGAACAACGTCACGGATACGATCAAACACGAAGGCGCCCTGCAGGAAAATAATGCCCGCTTGCGCAGTCTGTTGAACGACACCATTACCACCATGGCCAAAATCGTGGAGATGCGTGACCCGTATACCGCGGGGCATGAACAGCGCGTCAGCCACCTGGCGTGCGCTATCGCGCGGGAGATGCGCCTGCCGGAGGAGTCCGTTGAAGCCATTCGCGTCGCCGGCATGCTGCATGATATCGGCAAATTAGCCGTGCCGTCGGACATTCTCAACAAACCCGGCCCCTTGAATAATGTGGAGCACCTGTTGATACAAATGCATGCACAAGTCGGCTACGATACATTACGCACCATCGACTTTCCCTGGCCGGTGGCCAAAATCGTCTGGCAACATCATGAGCGCTACGACGGCTCCGGTTACCCGCATCGTCTGGCCGGGGCGCAAATTCTTTTGGAAGCACGCATCCTGGCGGTGGCTGATGTGGTGGAGTCCATGGCCAGCCATCGTCCATATCGTCCCGCACGCGGCATCGCGGTTTCGCTGCAGGAAATCGCGGAGCACCGCGGCAGTCACTACGATCCTGACGTCGTCGACGCGTGCCGGGGGCTGTTCCTGAAGAAGGGGTATACGCTCGCGGAAGCGCACAACCTTCAGGGGGAGTTGGGTTGACGACCCGTGGTATGCAGTTGCCGGTACCAGACACTACGGGTAGTGTCGGTCATTTGATATGTCCCGGACGACATCCGATAATAACCCTGGAGTTTAGCCTTTTGGTATCTCGTCTCAAGGTTGTCGAATATCAGTATGGCCCACACGGATACTCGAATATGCATGGTACATCGACGGAGCGAGTGCTCACCCTAGCCTATTGCGATACGTCTTTGGCTCGCGAAGCGAGAGTAGGCGTGTCGAAGGCGCCAGATGAGCACGGCGTACGTCTGTCACAGCATGATTAAAAAGGGTTAAACTTCAGGATATGGTTGACTGAATATGAGTAAAGACGGAAACAGTTGCTTTCATGCACGTTTCGGCCGTTCCAACGGGACTAGGCAACGTTTTGCGCCAGTAACCCGCCAATAAATTGGCGGGCTATTTTCGAATGTCCCTCTACGGGACATCAGGAAGTGGAAAACTACCCCGCTTTATTCGCGAAGCGAAGAAAGCTTCGGCTAGCTGTAGCATTATTCATGCGCTCATGAATAATGCGGGCTACTGGTAGTGTCTGGTACCATCAACGGCATACCCTGATTCTTTTTCAATCATGTTGTTGCAGATGAACGTCAGCACGCATTTGGCGCGCGAGCGCGAAATCATAAGCAATACCGAACAGCAAAAATCAATGCACGGGAGACCGGTGATTACCGGCTCTCCCGCGCATCGTATGCAACCTCGCTTGCGCCTTCCGGCGGTGTCGAAATTACTTGCGATCTGTCCGGAAAGGCACTGCCGGCAAGCCGGCGGAGTTGTACAGATTGCACTCGGGGTTATTCGCCCAAGCATAGCGCACGGCGACAGGATTGGCAACCTTGTCTGACCAGACGACCACCTGCGCACCGACGATTTTCGCCTGTGCCCAGACATAGTGGTGGTCGCTGCCGCAAATTGCAAAGCCGGTGAGCGCTTCGCCTTTGGCGACCAGCCCTTTCCCGGTATACAGGAAAGATACTTCTGCTTTGCCGTCTTTGATCTTCAGGGCTTTGAAGACCGGACCGGAGTAGACCAGTTTTTGTTTATACGCGATGGCGCGTGCCGCCAGCGCCAGGCGCAGACCGACATCCTGCTTATTTCGCGGGTGAATGTCAGTGGCATCACCAATATCGATCGCTATGCCCAAACCAACATTCGGCAGCGCGGTCGTGGTCAAGGCCTGCGCTTCACGCAATTCCGCCCAACCACTTTCCTCCGGTTGCGAATTGCGTCCCATGAAATTCGCCAGCGAGACGATGAGGAAGGGGAATTCCCCCACTTGCCAGCGTGTGCGCCAATCGGCAATCATAGTCGGTAATAATGTCTGGTATTGTACCGGTCGATCCGCATTGGATTCGCCTTGATACCAGATGGCGCCACGTATGGCATAAGGAATGAGCGGATTGATCATCCCGTTGAACAGCACACTGGGCACGTTGGGACTGGAGGGGTTCGGCGGGACCACGGGCAGGATCAATTCGGGTTTGCAGCGCCAGTCACCCGCCAGGGAAAGATGCGTTTTATCCGTCCCATCCGCCAATTCCACAAACATGGTGTCCGCCGCCGTCCCCCACAGTCCGGCCTGACCAACGGCGTTAAAGACGCGAATGGACACGACATTGGCGCCGGCTTTCACCAGGGCGCCGGGTACATGGTATTCACGGGGTACGTTCCAGAAACTGGTCTCCATTGTGCGGATGCGCCCCTTGCCACCGACTAACGTGCCGTTGAACCAGGCGTTATCGACTTCATCGATGGGACCCGGACGCAGAATAATCTCTTTGCCCGCCCAGGACGCGGGGACGTCGATGGTCTTCCGGAACCACACGATGCCGTCGACATCGGGCAAGCCCTTTTCTTTCCAATTGCCGGGTAGATCCATGATCTGCCATTTACTGTCGTCGAGATCGCTCGCGGCCCATTTCCCGGCGGCGACCAGATCATCTTCGAGCGCATACATCGTCTGGCTGGCCTTCTCGCGCTCGGTAATTCTTTGTTGATACACCGTCATGGCTTGCTGCGCTGAGGCGCTGGGGTTCGCCATCGTATCCAATATGCCGGAAAATTCCGGGAGTTTCGCGCGCAAGGCCGGGGCGCTGGTCCATGCTTCAGCGACGGTGCCGCCCCAGGAGGTATTAATGAGCCCTACGGGCACCTTCAGCGTCTGGTGAAGGTGGCGGCCAAAATAGTAACCGACCGCGGAGAAACCAGGAACAGTCTCCGGAGTACAGATTGACCATTGCCCCCCGCAATCCACCTGTGGAGACGGCGCGGTGACATCCGGCACCGTAAACAAACGCATCTGCGGATATATAGCCCCGGTAATCTCCTGTGCGGCATTATTCGTCGACGCCACCGCCATTTGCATATTCGACTGCCCGGAGCAGACCCACACCTCGCCGATCAGCACATCGCGGAAGACCACGGTATTTTTACCGAGAACCGTCAGTGTTTGTCCCATTTGCGTCGTGCGGGCTTTGCATGCTTTCAGCCGAACGACCCATTGTCCCTGCGCGTCAGCGACCGTTGTCGCCAGCTGTCCAGCAAAGGTAACCGTCACCTGTTCACCAGGATCAGCCGTGCCCCAGACTGGGATCGGCTTCTGCTGTTGTAAGACCATGTGGTCGCTAAAAATGTGCGGCAAGGCGACAATAGCATGCGCCGCGACGCCTACCAGCAACAACACGATAATAGTCAACGCCATACGGCACACGTGAGGAATAGAGTTCTGGGATTCTCGCATGAGGGGATCATCCTTTCATCGTTGGTACCCGGAAATTTGACTACCCCGCATTATTCATGAACGCCTGAATAATGCTTTGGTTAGCCAGAACTATATCCGCATCGCGAATAACGCGGGCTACCGGACACTATTCACCATCACCTATGCACTCTCCTGCCGTGTTTGGATTCCGCTGTGCGGAGCAGCGCTGACGCGGTATGCTGGAAAATGCTGAAGAAATCGCGTATTATGAAACATAGTTGTAACTTTTCCCCGGTATAGTCGTTCTGGTTAAGATTGGCTGGTCCCCAATCGGTCATCCTCCACCATGCCAACGTCCATGACTGGAAACGGCCCTTGTCGTGAGAATGCGACAACGAATACCACACCTGTCGGAGGAGTCAGGTGAAGAAAAGAGAGAGTACGTTTATGAGCAATGCGCGAAAAGCTGCGATCGCCAAGATCGCCTCCACCAGTGTGAACGACCCTATCGTCGACTATGTGCAGCATCCCCTGCTCGAAGTCTTCGGGGTCAACGTGTTCAGTGACACCGTCATGCGCGCCCGGCTGCCGAAAGCCACATATAAAGCGCTCAAACGGACGATCGATGAAGGGGCGGCCCTCGATCCGCACGTCGCTGATGTCGTCGCCAATGCGATGAAGGATTGGGCCATTGAGCGTGGCGCCACGCATTACACGCACTGGTTCCAGCCGATGACAGGCTTAACCGCGGAAAAGCACGATTCCTTTATTGTGCCGACGAACGATGGCCGTGCGCTGTTGGATTTCTCCGGTAAAGAGTTAAGCAAAGGCGAGCCGGATGCGTCATCTTTCCCCTCCGGCGGGATTCGCGCCACCTTCGAAGCCCGCGGTTATACCGCGTGGGACGCGTCGTCCCCGGCGTTTCTGGTTGACAGCGTCAACGGGAAAACCCTGTGCATCCCGACCGCCTTCGTGTCGTATACCGGCGAAGTCCTGGACAAGAAAGTTCCCCTGCTGCGTTCCATTGAAGCGCTCAACGCGCAGGCGCAGCGCATTCTCAAACTCTTCGGACATGATGCCGCGACCCGCGTATTCTCGACTGTTGGTCCCGAGCAGGAATATTTCCTGATCGATCGCAATTTCTATCTCCAGCGTCCGGACCTTATTAACGCCGGCCGCACCCTGTTCGGCGCCAAGCCGCCGAAAGGCCAGGAGATGGAAGACCATTACTTCGGCGCGGTGCGCGCGCGTATTTTGGCTTTCATGATGGAAGCCGAACAAGAACTCTATAAACTCGGCGTCCCGGTAAAGACCCGCCATAACGAAGTCTCACCGGCGCAGTTCGAAATCGCTCCGATGTATGAGCACTGCAATCTGGGCACCGATCACAACATGCTGGTCATGGAAACCCTGCGCGCCGTGGCCGAACGCCATGGCTTGGCATGTCTGCTGCATGAAAAGCCGTTCGCCGGCGTCAATGGCAGTGGCAAGCATGTCAACTGGTCAATGGCCACCACCTCCGGGCAGAATCTGCTCGAGCCGGGCAGCACCCCGCACGAAAATGCCCAGTTCCTCGTCTTCCTGGCAGCAGTGATCCGCGCCGTCAATCGCCACGCAAAATTACTGCGGGCTTCCGTGGCGCTGGCCGGCAATGATCATCGTCTGGGCGCCAACGAAGCCCCGCCGGCGATCATCTCCATCTTCCTGGGCAGCCAACTCAGTGAAGTCGTGAACCAGTTGATCGAAGGTCGCTGTGAACCCGGTCAGCACGGCGGTTGCATGGAAATTGGCGTCAGTCACCTGCCGGTGCTGCCGAAGGACACCACGGACCGCAACCGCACCTCGCCGTTTGCCTTCACCGGCAACAAGTTCGAGTTCCGCGCGGTCGGGTCTTCACAGTCAATCTCCGGTCCGCTCTTTGTGATCAATGCCATTGTGGCCGAGTCACTGGACTATATCGCCACCCGCCTGGAAAAGGCTGTCGCCGGTGGAAAGGACTTCAATGTCGCGTTGCAAAGCCTGCTGCAGGAAGTATTAAAAGACAGCCAGGCGGTGCTCTTCGATGGCGACAACTACAGTGAGGAGTGGTTGGCAGAGGCCACGCGTCGCGGTTTGCCCAACCTGACCTCGGCGGTCGCCGCATTGCCCACCCTGTTGGAAGATGATGCCAAGAAGCTCTTCACCACCTACGGCATCTTCAACCTGCGCGAGTTGGAATCACGCTACGCGATCATGTTGGAGAATTACATCAAAGCGATCAACATCGAAGCGCATCTCACCCTGCAGATCGCCCAGACCACGATCCTGCCCGCCGCGTTGAAGTTCCAACAGCAAGTCGCGGGCACATTGATGGCGACGAAAAAGGCGCTGGGCGCGGGAACGACCGTGAACTTCGCACCGCAGGAGAAGATCCTGACCAATGTGCTCGAGTTGGCCAACAGCCTGCAATGCTCCATCGACGCCCTGGAAACCGTCCATGCCGGCGCCCATCATGTGGCAGGCGAACTCATCGACGAGGCCACCTACTACAAAGATCAGGTGGTCCCGGCCATGGCCACGGTGCGCACCGCCGCCGACGCTCTCGAATCGATCATCGACGACGAACTCTGGACGTTGCCGAAGTACCGCGAAATGCTGTTCATCTATTAAATCCGATGATCCGCATCTGGCGCACAACGGCGCCTGCCTCAGGGCAGGCGCCGTTGTGCGCCTGGAATCCCGTGTAAAAAATTGTAGGGCTATGTAAAATTATTTCTTATCCTGTGAAAAACCGGCTCAGATATGGAAGATACTACTGTTTAATGGAATTTGCAATCCGATAGCCCGCCATTCCGGGGTAGTTTCCCGGTTGTTCGCTGGTCCCATCCCATCGCTCAGGGTAAAATCCTGACGTTCACCGACATGCCAGCGCCAGTCTTCGCCGTATAGATCAGGAATCGCGATGAAAGACATGTCGATACCACTATCACGCAACTGGCGCATTTCGTTCGCCACGTGCATCACGGCGGTGTACCTGGGGTTTGTCAGTCTCTGGTTCATCTTCGCGCATGCCGCTACGCATCCACCGCGGAACATGGCAACTGTAGAATTCATTCTCTTCCTGCTCCTCGCGGTTATCCTCTACTTCGTGTCGCACTTATACACCAGAAGGTTACACCGCGCCTTGGAAGAGGCGGAACAGTTCAACGCCCATGTCATTACTTCCGCGGCGGAAGGCATCATCGTGTATGATGCCAACCTCTGCTATGTCAGTTGGAATCCTTTTATGGAAGCATTGACCGGACTGCCGGCGGTCGATGTCGTCGGCAAACCGGCCATCTCCGTCTTCCCGCACCTGCGCGCCTGGTGTGTCGAGGAGCGACTGAAGCAAGCACTGCACGGTGAAATCGTCGTGTCCCCCGATACCTGGTACAACATTCCGCGCACCGGAAAATCCGGATGGGTGGCCGGCACCTACGCACCGCATCGCAATTCCGACGGCGAAATCATCGGGGTCATCGGGTTATTGCGCGATGTCACAGAACGCAAACGCATCGAACAGGAATTGGGCGAGAGTGAAGAACGCTACCGCTCCCAGTTCACCAATACAAATGCCGTCATGCTGGTTCTTGATCCCGACAGCCTGGCCATCGTCGACGCCAACCCGGCCGCCTGCACCTTTTATGGCTATTCCCATGAGGAACTCATCGCGAAAAAGGCGTTCGAGTTGAACACATTGCCGCCACGACAATTGCGCGCGGAATATCAGCGCGCGGTCAATGGACAATGCCAACATTTCCTCTTCAAACACCGCCGGGCGAATGGTGAATTACGTGACGTCGAGGTATACACCGGCCCGATTACCGTGCAGGGTTTCACGCTGCTCTATTCGATTATCCATGACATCACGGACCGGCAACTGAGCCAGGAGGCGTTGGCCGCGGAGAAAGAACGGCTGGCGGTGACATTGCGCAGCATCGATGAAGGCGTCATCACCACCGATTTCAACGGACGCGTTGTGTTGATGAATCGCGTTGCCGAAACACTGACCGGATGGAGTTCGGAAGAAGCCGCAGGACGGCCTTTCGCGGAAATATTTCAGGCTGTCCACGTCCAGACGCGCCTGCCCGGCATCGACCCTATTACTCATCTTCTCGACACGAATGGCGCCGCACTCGCGCTCGATCCCCTGTGCCTGATCGCCCACAGCGGTGCTGAACATATCATCATGGGCAGCGCCGCTCCCATGTATGATGCACAGAATAACATCATCGGCGTCGTCGTGGCGTTCCGAGACGACACGGAGCGCCAACGGATGGATGAGGAACTGCGCAAAACAGGAAGATTGGACTCCTTGACCACGTTAGCCGGCGGCATCACCCACGACTTCAATAACATCCTCGCCACCATCTTCGGCAACTTGAGTTTGGTGAAACTGCGCATGAGCCCGGATGATCCCATGCGCATGAATCTAGACAATATGGAGAACGCCGCGCTGCGCGCCCGCGATTTAACCGCGCAATTGCTCTCCTTCACGCGAGACGACGCGGCAGATAAACAGGTCGTGGCGGTGATTAACTTGATTCGGGAGAGTGTCGGCTTTGCGCTGGCTGGCGCCAATGTTCGACCGGAATATGCCCTCGCCGATGACCTGCACCTGGCCGAGGTCGATGCGGCCCAATTCAGCCAACTGCTGAACAACCTGGTCAGCAACGCGGTACAGGCCATGCCTGACGGCGGCATTCTGCACGTGCGCGCGCATAATACCTTTCTCACCGGCAAAAGCCTGCCGGCGCCCGCCGGCCCCTATCTCTGCATCTCGATCCGTGACGACGGCGTGGGCATCCCCGCACAGGTGCGCCCACGCATTTTCGACCCCTTCTTCACAACCAAAGCACAGGCGCGCGGTTTGGGGTTGACGACCGCCTATAGCATTGTCAAAACGCATGGTGGCTACATCACGGTTGATTCCATCGAGGGGGCCGGCACCACGGCCACCGTGTATCTCCCGGCGGTCATTGCCAGCACGAAACACACCTCTCCCCTGGAAATACTGCCCTCTATGGAGCCGTCCCATGGACGTATCTTGGTGATGGATGATAACAAACCGTTACGTGAAGTGATTGCCAGTATGGTGTCGGCACTGGGGTATGAGGCCGAAACCGCCGATAATGGTCAGGTTGCGGTGCAGCGCTACAGCGCAGCCCTCGCGCGTGGTTGCCGCTTCGATGCTGTCATCCTCGATCTCACCGTGCCGGGTGGACTGGGGGGCAAAGAGACACTGGCGCGTTTGCTGTCCCTCGACGCGCACGTCGTCGCTATCGCCACCAGTGGGTATGCCGCCGACCCGGTGATGGCGCATCCCGCGCGCTACGGGTTCCGCGCCGTCATTGCCAAACCTTACCGTATCTCCGACCTGGCGGCGATCTTAACCTCTGTGTTGACGCCAACCGAACGGGGAGCCCTGAACTGATGAAGATTACTACGGATTATCTCTGGTTCACCACACCGCACCGGCACGAGTATGTGTGCATCACCGACCAGGTCGCGCAAATCGTGCGCGCTGCCGGCGTCAGCGAAGGAATGGTGCTGGTATCCGCCATGCACATCACCGCCGGAGTCTATGTGAACGACAACGAGCCGGGACTGATACAGGATATTGCCCAATGGCTGGAAGGTCTGGCCCCCGCCCGCCCGGAATACCGCCATCACCAGACGGGGGAAGACAATGGCGACGCACACTTGAAAAGTCTTCTCATTCACCACGAAGTCATCGTCCCCATCACCGCCGGCAAACTCGACCTTGGCCCCTGGCAGGAAATCTTCTACGCCGAATTTGATGGCCAACGCCGTAAACGCGTCGTGGTGAAAGTCATGGGCGAATAGCCGGACGCACTGAATCGGCCTCCCGGCCTTTCTCACACGCCGACTTTCGGCACTGATCACGAAGAGTCACTGTCTCTCATGGGTTGGATTCGCCGATCTACGAGCGTACAATCTCAAAAGGCCGGACACCTCTTCGACGTTGTAAAGGCCTTAATAGAGCCTACCCAGCGGATTTCACCAGTCCGGTTGTGCTTTCGGCAGGAAGATAATGATCGTACGGCAAAAGTAACTACACTACTTTCAGACAGAGAGGAAGCAGCACGATGGCCGTACAGGTGGCGATAGTGATGGGCAGCGATTCGGATTTGCCGATTATGCGTGAGGCGGCGGTGGTGTTTGAGGAGTTGGGTGTCTCCTGTGCGCTGCATATCATGAGCGCTCACCGGACGCCGGATGATGCGGCGGAATTCGCGCGGACGGCGCGGGCCAACGG
>Ga0073936_10000835_pt1 | contig 48375 bp, 36 predicted proteins | sample AliMusrvi5mmetaG_FD_87041 | JGI IMG/M metagenome (GOLD analysis project Ga0073936, IMG submission 87041) | Freshwater lake bacterial and archeal communities from Alinen Mustajarvi, Finland, to study Microbial Dark Matter (Phase II) - Alinen... | ecosystem: Environmental > Aquatic > Freshwater >...
GCATGGGTCAGCGATGTCAGCGGGCTTGCGCCCGTGCCGCCTTCGTAACCGGCGATGGTGATGTGGTCAGCGCGCGCCTTGGAGACGCCAGCGGCAACCGTGCCGACGCCGACCTCAGAGACCAGCTTGACCGAGATGCGCGCCTTTTGATTGACGCTCTTCAGGTCGCGGATCAGCTGCGCCAGGTCTTCGATGGAATAGATGTCGTGATGCGGCGGCGGCGAAATCAGGCCGACGCCGGGAGTGGAATGGCGCACTTTGGCGATATTGGCATCGACCTTGTGGCCGGGCAGCTGGCCGCCTTCGCCGGGCTTGGCACCCTGGGCCATCTTGATCTGGATGTCGTCGGCATTGACCAGGTACTCGGCAGTGACGCCGAAGCGGCCCGACGCCACCTGCTTGATCGCCGAGCGCATGGAATCGCCATTGGCCATCGGCTTGAAACGGTCGGCTTCCTCGCCGCCTTCGCCGGTGTTGGAGCGGCCGCCGATGCGGTTCATGGCGATGGCCAGGTTGGTGTGCGCTTCGCGGGAAATCGACCCGAAACTCATCGCCCCGGTGGAGAAACGCTTGACGATCTCGTTGGCGGGTTCGACTTCGTCCAGCGGCACGCCGTCGCCGGCCTTGAACTGCATCAGGCCGCGCAGGGTCAGCAGGCGCTCGGACTGCTCATTGATCTGCTGGGCGAACAGGTCGTATTCCGCCGGATTGTTGCCGCGCACCGCATGCTGCAGGCGGGACACCGAATCCGGCGTCCAGGCATGATCCTCGCCGCGCAGGCGATAGGCATAGTCGCCGCCGACATCCAGCATGTTGCGATAGATGGGATTGTCGCCGAACGCGTCCTTGTGACGGCGCACGCATTCCCCGGCGATCTCTTTCAGGCCGATGCCTTCGATGGTCGAGGCGGTGCCGGTGAAGTATTTCTGGATGAAGTCGGTGGACAGGCCCACCGCGTCGAATATCTGCGCGCCGCAATAGGACTGGTAGGTGGAGATGCCCATCTTGGACATCACCTTCAGCACGCCCTTGCCGATGGCCTTGATGTAGTTCTTCTGCACTTCGTAAGGCTTGAGGGCCAGGCCCTGGCGCACCCGGATCTGCTCGAGCGTCTCGAACGCCAGATAGGGATTGATGGCTTCGGCGCCGTAGCCGGCCAGCACGCAGAAATGGTGCACTTCGCGGGCTTCGCCGGTTTCCAACACCAGGCCGGTCTGCATCCGCAGACCCTGGCGCACCAGATGATGATGCACCGCCGCCGTCGCCAGCGCGGCCGGGATCGGAATACGGTCGGCGCTGACGGCGCGGTCCGACAGGATCAGAATGTTGTTGTCGGCCAGCACCGCATCGGTGGCGTTCAGGCAGATGCGCTGCACGGCGTTTGACAGGCCGTCGGCGCCTTCGGACGCCGGCCAGGTGCAATCGATGGTGCCGGTACGGAAAGCGCCGTCCACCAGTTCGGAGATCGAACGGATTTTTTCCACATCGGCATTGGTCAAAACCGGCTGGAGCACTTCCAGGCGTTTGTGTGCGCCGGCATCGCGGCCCAGCAGGTTGGGACGCGGCCCGATCATCGACACCAGACTCATCACCAACTCCTCACGGATCGGATCGATCGGCGGATTGGTGACCTGGGCGAAATTCTGCTTGAAGTAATTGTAGAGCAGCTTGGGCTTGCTCGACAGCACGGCGATGGGCGTGTCCGCGCCCATCGAACCGAGCGGATCGTCGCCCGCTATCGCCATCGGTTCCAGGAAGAACTGGATGTCTTCCTGGGTGTAGCCAAAGGCCTGCTGCTGGTCGAGCAGCAGCGAAGGATCGTTCGCCTTGGCGCGGTGATCTTCGGGCAGGTCGGGCAGATCGCCCAGCTTGAACTGGGCGGCCTTCAGCCAATCCTCATACGGCTCAGCGGCGGAGAACTTCTTCTTGATCTCCTCGTCCTCGACAATGCGGCCTTCCTCGAAATCGATCAGCAGCATCTTGCCGGGTTGCAGGCGCCACTTGCGCTTGATCTTCTCCTCCGGCACCGGAATCACGCCCGATTCCGAAGCCAGGATAACGAGGTCGTCTTCGGTTTCGATATAGCGCGCCGGCCGCAACCCGTTGCGATCCAGGGTGGCGCCGATCTGGCGGCCGTCGGTGAAGGCGATTGCCGCGGGGCCGTCCCACGGCTCCATCAGCGCGGCGTGATATTCATAGAAAGCCTTGCGCTTGGCATCCATGCTCTTGTTGCCGGCCCAGGCTTCGGGGATCAGCATCATCACGGCATGGGCGAGCGGATAACCGCCGGCCACCAGCAGCTCCAGCGCATTGTCCAGGCACGCGGTGTCGGACTGGCCGTGCGGAATCAGCGGCCACATCTTGTCCAGGTCCGGGCCCAGCAATTCGGATTCCATGCCGCGGCGGCGGGCATTCATCCAGTTGACGTTGCCGCGCACCGTGTTGATCTCGCCGTTATGGGCGATGTAGCGGTACGGATGCGCCAGCTTCCAGGACGGGAAGGTGTTGGTGGAAAAACGCTGATGCACCAGCGCCACCGCCGAGATGGTCAGCGGGTTCTGCAGGTCGCGGTAGAAGCGGCCCACGTCATGCGCCAGCAGCAGGCCCTTATAGACCACGGTGCGCGTGGACAGCGATGGCATGTAGAGCTGCTGGATCGCCGGCAGCTTGTGCTTCTTGGCAAGATCGGCCAGCGGATTCTGCGCCTGCTTGCGGATGGTCAGCAGCTTGCGCTCGAACTGGTCCTGGTCGCGGATGTGCGGACCGGCCGCAATGATCGCCTGGCGGATCAGCGGCATGCCGTCGAGAACGGTTTTGCCCAGGCCCGCCGGATCGGTTGGCACATCGCGCCAGCCCAGCAGCTTCTGGCCTTCCAGCTTGATGAAATGCTCGAACTGCTTGACCACGATCTCGCGCGCCTTGGCTTCGCGCGGCAGGAAACACATGGCCACGGCATACTTGCCCGGCTCGGGAAGCTTGACGCCCGTCTCCTTGGCCCATTCGCGGAACAAGGGATCGGGAATCTGGATCAGGATGCCGGCGCCGTCGCCGACCAGCGGATCGGCGCCCACCGCGCCGCGATGGTCCAGGTTGATGAGAAGCTGCAGGCCCAGCCCGATGATCTCATGGGACCTGGCGCCCTTGATGTTCGCGACAAAGCCGACGCCGCAGGCATCATGCTCATTCGCGGGGTCGTAAAGACCCTGTTTCGGCGGCAAACTCATCTCAACCCCAACCGTACAATCGGACACGCTCTCCCCGCCCTCCCGTGGAAAGCCAAGGAAACGTTCGTTTCTTATAAGAATTACCCAGCATCGAAACACGCCACCAGTTGCGGCGCAACATGCCAGTGTTGCGCGCAGTAAATGCGGTGTCTTACAAATTGAGAGCGATTCACAACAAACGCGCCGCCTTGACTCCCTAAGTCTGGGGCGCATTATAGAACATAACATGAACAATGCAGCAAAAATCCAGGAATTGCGCCATTTTCTGGCCAAATACGCCCTGCCGCCGGACCGGGACCCGGTGCTGCTTGGCCATCCACAGGCCGATGCCGCTTTGGGCGGGGGACTGCGACCTGGTGCCCTGCATGAAGTCTTTGCCGGAAACTGGGGCGGCGGCGGCTTTGCCGCAGCCTTGGCGGTGCTGACGGCGGGCACGCGCCCACTATTCTGGGTGCGGCCCGACTATGAGGCCATGGAGTATGGCGCGGTGTCGCCGGGTGGCCTGGCCGAACTGGGCGGCGATCCCTGTCAGCTTATCCAGGTGCGCGCCCGCAAGGCCGACGATGCCTTGTCGGCGGCGGCCGACATCCTGGCCTGCCCGCATGTCGGCGCGCTGCTGCTGGAGTTGAGCGGTACGCCCAAAAGCCTGGACCTGGTGGCGAGCCGCCGGCTGGCGTTCGCGGCGAACGAAAGCGGCGTGACGGTGATCCTGTTGCGCGAAGGCGCCGATTGCGAGCCCAGCGCCGCGCTGACCCGCTGGCAGGTTTCCAGTGCGCCGTCGCGCGCCGATGACGATGACTGGGGCAATCCGGTCTTTGACGTGCAGCTTGTCCGCCATCGCGCCGGCGGACTGGGACATTTTCTGATGCAGTGGAATCCCGAACATGCGGTCTTCACGACGCATACTGGCGCTGTGGTTGCCGCGCCTGCCCACCGACCGGCTTACGCGCAAGAACAGCGGCACGCCGTTTAAGGCGCCGCTGGTCGTCAGCGGCAAAAACGGCAACGCCCTCCACGTCCATGCGCTGGAGGCAAAAGCGGCCAGACTCGGACTCTATAAGGGCCAGCCCCTGGCCAATGCCCGCGCCATGGTGCAGCCGCTGCACATTGTGCCGGCGGACGAAAAAGCCGATGCCGCGCTGCTGGACGGCATTGCCGACTGGTGCGACCGCTTTACGCCGCTGATCAGCCTGGATGCGCCGGACGGGCTGTTCCTGGACATCACCGGCGCAGCGCATCTGTTCGGCGGCGAAGCGGCGATGCTGGCGCATGTCACCGGAATGATCGCCAAACAAGGTTTTGTCGTGCGCGGCGCCATCGCCGGGACATCGCTGGCGGCGCATGCCTTGGCGCGATTTGCGCCTGCCATCGTGCCGCCGGGCAGCGAAGCACAGGCGGTCGCGCCGCTGCCCATCACGGCGCTGGAATGTGATGACAAGATCCTGCGCGCCCTGCGCCATGCCGGGCTCAAAAGCATCGGCATGGTGGCGGAGCGATTGCACAGCGAATTGTCGGAGCGGCTGGGCAAGAGCTTCGTCACACGTCTTCGCGTGATGCTCGGCGCGGAGGAACAGCCGCTCAATCCCCGCCGCGCCCTGCCAGACCTGATGGCCGAGCGGCACTTCGCCGAACCCGTCGTCACCCAGGACACGATCGCCGCCGCGCTGCTGGGCCTGGCGCAGTCTTTAAGCGAAATCCTGGAACGCGAAGGCCGCGGTGCACGGCTGCTGGAAGCGGTGTTCTTCCGCGCCGACGGCAAGGTTGACCGCATCGCCATCAAGACCGGCGAACCCTTGCGCGATCCCAAGATCATGATGCGGCTGTTGAACCAGAAGCTGGATGCCCTGGCCGATCCGCTGGATGCCGGCTTCGGCTTCGATCTGGTCCGGCTGGAAGCCTTGCTGGCGGAAGAAACCAAACCGGGCACCATCAGCTTCGACCATGACGAGAATGCCCGCCGCCAGATCGCTTTCCTGGTGGACCGATTGAGCGTGCGCTTCGGCGAGCACCGGGTGCAGCGTTTCGTGCCCCAGGACACCCACATTCCCGAAGGCGCCGGCGCGGCCGTACCGGCCCAGGACCGTGATTTCGGCGCGGAAGGTTGGACTTTAAAACGTGCGCCCGGCGATCCGCCCCGCCGCCCGCTGCGGCTGCTGCAGAAGCCGGAAGGAGTCAGCGCCATGGCCTCGGTGCCCGATGGCCCGCCCATGCGTTTCCGCTGGCGGCAATGCCTTCACGAAGTGGCGCGCGCCGAAGGTCCCGAACGCATCGCGATGGATTGGTGGCGCAACGCCGGACTGACGCGCGATTATTTCCGCGTCGAAACCCAGGCCGGCCAGCGCTTCTGGCTGTATCGCGATGGACCGTATGGCGGCCTGGCGCCGCGCTGGTACCTGCAGGGCGTGTTCGCATGAGCTATGTCGAACTGGCCGTCACCACCAACTATTCCTTCCTGCGCGGCGCTTCGCATCCGGGCGACTTCGTCCTCCAGGCGACCAGCCTGGGCTATCCCGCCATCGGCATCGCCGACCGCAACACAATGGCGGGCGTGGTGCGGGCCTATGAGGAATGGAGCAAGCAGGAAACTGCGGACCGCCCGCGGCTTCTGATCGGCGCGCGCCTGGTATTCAACGACGGCACCCCCGACATCATCGCCTATCCGCAGGACCGCGCCGCCTATGGCCGGCTTTGCCGGCTTCTCAGCCTGGGCAAGTCGCGCGCGCCCAAGGGCGAATGTTTCCTTTCTGTTTCCGATCTGCTCGATCCGCAATATCGCGAGGGCCTGCTGCTGATCGTGATGCCCGGCCCAAGCACTGTTGCGGCGCTTCTGAAGCAGCTTGGGCCAGACGCCTGGTTGGCCGCCACCATGCTGTATGGCGGCGAGGATCGCCGGCGCCTGCGCGATCTGAAACGCCTGGCGCGCGAAGCGCGTGTGCCGCTGATCGCCATCAATGACGCGCTTTATCATCACCCCGATCAGCGGGAATTGCAGGACATCGTCACCTGCATCCGCGAGCATGTGAGTTTGCAGGGCGCCGGCAAAAGACTGGAAGCCAATGCCGAGCGGCATCTGAAACCGCCCGGCGAAATGGCCCGACTGTTCCGCAATTGCCCGGAAGCCATCGCCGAAAGCCTGCGTTTCGCTGCTTCCATCAGCTTCACCCTGGACATGCTGAAGCAGAATTATCCGCATGAGCCGGTGCCGCCGGGCAAGAGTGCCGACGGTCATCTGCGCGATCTGACCAAGGCGGGTCTCAAGCGCCGCTATCCCCAAGGCACACCGTTCAAGGTGGCGCGGCTGGCAGTGAAAGAGTTGCGCTTCATCGCCAAACAGGAGATCGCGCATTATTTCCTCACCGTGCACGACATCGTGAAATATGCCGAATACAAAAACATCCTGTGCCAGGGCCGCGGCAGCGCAGCCAATTCCGCCGTTTGTTATGTGCTGGGGATCACCGCCGTGGATCCCGGCAGCTTCGATGTGTTGTTCGAGCGCTTCCTCAGCGCCGAACGCAAGGAACCGCCGGACATCGACGTCGATTTCGAGCATGAGCGGCGCGAAGAGGTCATTCAATATATCTACCGGCGTTATGGCCGCCGCCGCGCCGCCCTGACCGCCACCGTGATCTGCTACCGCTCGCGCAGCGCCATCCGCGAGGTGGGCAAGGTGTTCGGCCTGAGCGAGGACGTGACCGGCAAACTGGCGGACACGGTGTGGGGTCATCATGGCGGCGAGCTGAAAGAGCATCAGGTCACAGAGAGCGGCTACGATCTCGCCAACCATGCGGTCGAACGCGCCGTGCATTTCGCGGGTAAAATCTCAGGCTTTCCGCGCCATCTGTCCCAGCATGTCGGCGGCTTTGTGCTGACCGAAGATTACCTGGACACCATCGTGCCCATCGGTCCTGCCGCGATGGATGACCGCAGCTTCATCGAATGGGACAAGGACGATCTCGATACCCTGCGCATCATGAAAGTGGATGTTCTGGCGCTGGGCATGCTGACCTGCATCCGCAAGGCCTTCGACCTGATCCACGCCTATTCGCGCGGTGCCAAGCCGAAATACACCTTGGCCAGTGTCCCGAAGGAGCGGCCCTATGTCTATGAGATGCTGCAGCGGGCCGACACCATCGGCGTGTTCCAGGTCGAGAGTCGCGCCCAGATGAGCATGCTGCCGCGCCTCAAGCCCCGCGAATTTTACGACCTGGTCGTGGAAGTGGCGATCGTGCGCCCCGGCCCCATCCAGGGCGGCATGGTGCATCCCTATCTCAAGCGCCGCAAATTGCAGCGCGACAATCCGGGCATGGTGTTCGATTACCCCAGGCCTGGTCCCGGACACCGCCAGGACGAACTTAGGGATGTCCTGCACAAGACCTTGGGTGTGCCCCTGTTCCAGGAACAGGCGATGAAGCTGGCCATCGTTGCCGCCAGGTTCACCCCCGATGAAGCCAATGGCCTGCGCCGCGCCATGGCGACCTTCCGCCATGTCGGCACCATCGGCACGTTTGAGCGCAAGTTTATCGATCGCATGGTGGAACGCGGCTATGACCAGGACTTCGCGGAAAGCTGCTTCAACCAGATTCGCGGCTTTGGCTCTTATGGCTTTCCTGAAAGCCATGCCGCCAGCTTTGCGCTGCTGGTCTATGTTTCCGCCTGGCTCAAACGGCGCTTTCCCGCCGCCTTCGCCGCGGCGCTGCTGAATTCCCAGCCCATGGGTTTTTATGCGCCGGCTGAGATCGTGCGCTGCGCGCGGGAGAACGGCAAAGTGACGGTGCTGCCGCCCGATGCCGCTTTCAGCCATTGGGACTGCACCCTGGAGCGAAATGAAAGCAGCGAAATCTGCCTGCGGCTGGGTTTTCGTCAGATCGACGGCCTCAAGGAAGAAGACGCCCATGCGATCAGCAACGAACGCGGTTATGGCTTTCGCAGCTTCGCCGATTTCGCGCGCCGCACTGCGCTTCCCAAACGTGCGTTGGTCACCTTGGCGGAAGCCGATGCCTTTCGCAGCTTCGGCCTGGACCGCCGCGAAGGCTTGTGGGCGGTGCGCCGCCTGCCCGATGATGATCCCTTGCCGCTGTTTGCGCCGCGCGCCGCGCCGGAACTGGGCGCCGAACATATCGCACCGCTGCCGGCCATGCCGCTGAGCGAACATGTACTGGCCGATTACCAGACCACGCGCCTGTCATTGAAGGGCTATCCCACCCAGTTCCTGCGCCCCGGTTTAGACGCCGAAGGCATCGTGACCTGCGCCGCGCTGAAAGACATGAAAGACGGCGCGGCCGTGCGCTGTGCCGGGGTGGTGCTGGTGCGCCAATGTCCCGGCGAAGGCACCACCGTCTTCATTACCCTCAGCGACGAGACCGGTATCTGCAATGTGGTGATCTGGGAGCGCGTCTTCCGCCAGTTCCGCAAGGAAGCCATGGGATCGCGCCTGCTGCTGGCCGAAGGGGTGGTGCAGAAAAGCCCCGAAGGGGTCATCCACCTGATGGCCCATAGCCTGATCGACCGCAGCGCCGACCTGAAGCAACTGTCGGGCGATGCGGTGCCCCGCCATTCCCCGGTCCACCGCCATCCCCGCAATGTGCGCGTTCTGCCCCCCTCAAGGGATTTTCACTGAACGGGTGGCCGCAAGTCCGGCGGCGGCGCAGCCACTGCCACCCGTTCGACCAGAACCTGTGGGTTCTTCAGATATCCGGCCGCCAGCAGCTGGCGCAGCTTTTCCTGCAACGCCACCGGGCTGAGGCCCGCCGCCGGCACCGCGCCGAGCAGCTCCAGACGCACATTGCCATCGCTGTTCACCACAAAGCCGCCGCTGAGCTCCTCTTCCCCGGCCACGGTGATGCGCAAGCCATCGCCCGGCGCCAGCACGTTCGCCGCCGGGGATGTTTCCGGGGCTTGCGACAGACACCCGGCCAGCGCCAGGCACAAGCAAAGGCTCCGTAGAATAGGCCGCATGACAAAACCGTGACCAAAGCGAATCATTTCCCCTAGTATCGGAGCGGGGAAAACACGGGACAACGAGCCGGATGGCCTGGGAACGGGATTGGGCGCCACGGCACTGGACCGGATTCACCCTGGTCGCCGCCGCCTTGATGCTCGCCGCCCCGCTGTGGAGCGTGTGGGCGCCGGCCATGCCCGATTACCCCGCGCACCTGGCCACCTTCGCGATGATCCAGCAGGGAACGGGCACCGCGCTCTATCACCTGCATTGGAGCTTTGTGCCCAACCTGGCGTCGGAAGTGCTGGTGCCGCTGCTGGCGCGGCTGACCGGTTTGGTGGTGGCGACCAAGCTGTTCCTCACCGCCGCCATCTTCCTCTGGGTTCTGGGGCCGGGCGCCATCCACCGCGCCTTGTATGGCCGCACCGGCATCGCCCCCCTGTTCGGCGCCTTCTTCGCCTACAACGCCAACTTCATCTGGGGCTTCTTCAATTACTATTTCGCCGCCGGATTGAGCTTCGCCATCTTCGCCGGCTGGATCGCCACGGGTGAAGAGCGGCGCGCGCAGCGCGTGAGCGGGTCCAGTGGACCCGCGAAAGCGATGAACGCCGCGAGCTTGGGCGAGCGGCCGGCGCAGCACCCAGCTCTTTCTGTGATCCGCCTAGCCGGCTTCGCGCTGGCCGTTACCGCGCTCTATTTCTGCCACATCTTCGCCGCCGCCAGCCTGCTGTTGATGCTGATCGGGTTTGAGATCGCCCAGAACATCCGCGAAGAGGATTTCAAATTCGCCCTGCTGGCGCGCCGCGCCTTGCGCGTGGCGCTGATCTATCTTCCCTCCGCCCTGGCCTTTGTATTCCTGCGGCCGCGCAGCAACGAAGACGGCAGCGTCGAGTTCAACCTGGCAGACACGATGCTGGATCGGTTCGAAAGCCTGATGCAGCACGCCTTCGACAACAGCGATTATGTCCTGCCCTTAATCCTGTTCGGCGGCCTGGCGCTGGCGCTGATCCTGCGCAAGGCGCGGCTACATCCGGCCTTGTGGATCACGCTGGGTCTGCTGCTGCTGGGCGCGGTCGGCGCGCCGGAATGGGCGCTGGGCGGCTGGGCGGTGCATTTGCGCCTGCCCGCCGTATTCGGCGCACTGCTGTTCGCCGCCGCCGAACTGCGCATGATGCCGCCGGTGCGCGCCAGCCTGGCGGCATTCGCCTTGATGATGATTGCCGCCAACGCGATTCTGCTGGCGCAGAGCTGGTTGGGCTATGACCGCCATTACCGCGAATTCCAGGCTTCGCTGGAGGAAATCCCGCGCGCTTCACGCCTGCTGACCGTGCTGGACGGCAATGCCATCGGCGAGCGCTCCGACCAGCCCTATTGGCACATGGCCGAGTTCGCGATCCCCGAGCGCGGCGTATTCACCCCGCTGCTCTTCACCACCAAGGGCCAGCATGTGGTGCAATGGAACCAGCCCTATGCGCGCTACGCCGCCAAGACCGCGCAACAGGGCTCGCCACCCGACATTGACGAGCTGGAATTTTTGGCGCGCGGCCAGATGGATGCGGATGCGGAGATGAAGGAGTCTGTGCCCTATCTCGATCACTTCCAGTGTCACTTCGATATCGCGGTGGTGGTGCATCTGGACGGCAAGCGCAGCCCTGTGCCCGCCATGCTGCGGCTTCGCCATGCCGGCAGCTTCTTTTCCTTCTATGACATCGTTGCCGGCCCGGAGCATCGACCAGGCGAACGCAGTGAGCCGTCGGCCGTGCGACCTTCAGATGAGTGCAGCCGATGAATCCGCGCCTGTTCGACACCGTGCTGTGGAGCGTGCTGGCGGTGACGGGCCTGACGGTGCTGTGGCTGCTGACCCGCAACATCATGGCGATTCCCCTGCATGTGCCGCTGGATCCCAATGAGGGCTGGAACGCCGCCCATGCGCTGGCCGCTTCGCTGTATCCGCCGCCGCAAAGCTGGATGGTCAACAATTATCCGCCCCTCTCCTTCTATCTCGTGCGCGCCCTGATCCGGCATGGCGGTGACCCGGTAATCGCCGGCCGCTGGATTGCGCTGGCCGCCTTTCTGGGCGCCGGCGCGGGGATCGCGGCCGTGCTGCACGCATTGCAGGGCCACATTCGCGGCATCGCCTGCGCCCTGCTGTTCTTCGCCGCGGTGCTGTTGATCGGCAGCGACTATGTGGGAATGGATGACCCCCAGTTGCTCGGCCATGCGCTCCAACTGGCCGCACTGCTCTTGCTGCTGCGTGAACGGCCAATGGTCTCGGCGCTGCTGTTCGCCGTCAGTCTTTTCATCAAGCACAATCTTTTGGCGATGCCGTTGGCCTCGGTCGTGTGGCTGCTGCTCCTGGATCGCCGCGCCGGGCTGGAATTCCTGCTATGGGGCACGGCCTTTGCGCTGGCCGGCCTGGTGGCATTCCAGCTTGGCTTCGGCACCAGCCTGCTGGGACAATTGGCGTCACCGCGGCTGTCCTCCTTTGCCAATCTGACAAATGCCGCCGGGCACCTGTGGTGGATGATATTGCCGGGCATCGCCATTGCCGGACTTTGGCCCGACCGCAGCGCCCTGCTCTGTACGCTGTACGCCGCCGCCGCGCTGGGGCTGGGATTGCTGTTCGCGGCCGGCGACGGGGTGGACGCCAACGCTTTTTTCGATCTGGCCATCGCCTTGTCGCTGGGTCTGAGCTTGACGATTGAAGGCGGCCGCTGGCCCATCCTGGCCGCGGCGTCTGTGTTGCCGTTGCTCCTGTTCCTGGGCGTTCGCTTCCACGACAACAATTACTTCTTCACCAAAAGCTTCGCCGCGGAGTCCGCGCGTGACATCGCCTTTCTGAAATCGCGCCCCGGTCCCGCCTTGTGCGACCAGATTTCGCTGTGTCTGTGGGCCGGCAAACATGCTGAAGTGGATGTCTTCAATATCGGTGAGCAGATCATGACCGGCGTCCGCGATCCCAAGCCGCTGGTTCAAATGATCGCGTCCCGTCATTTCACGGTGCTGCAATTGCAGGATCTGGATTCGCTGGGCCCTGCGGTCGGCGAAGCGATCCGAAAACATTATCGCGCCGATCACACGGGCGACAACGGGACTTTCCTTACGTCCGCGCCTTAACGGTGCCGTGGCGCTCCAGCTTGCCCCAGCCGACAAAGGGCCCGCGCAGCGCCGTCCATAGCGAGCGCACCACCACGTAATACATGATCTGGCGATAGCCGAAGCGCTGCAGCGGCAGCCACCAGAGCAGCCGCCAGTCCTCGCCCTTTTCCATCGCAAAACCGGTCATCGCCGCCAGCAAATCCACCACGATGAAGACAGCATAATAAACACCAATGATTTCGAGATTGGTGCCCGTGTAAGTCCCGACATGCTGGGCATAGTTGATATATTCGGCGATCAGCTGCCACAGCAGCAAAAGATCGGCCACCGGCGCCAAAGTCGTGAGCAGGATCTGGAACAGCCACACCTGCGGCAGCGCCACCAGGCCCAGCTCGCCATAATCGGCGTTGAACGTGATGCCGCGATACTTCCACAAGCACTGCAAGGTGCCGTAGGCCCAGCGGAAGCGCTGCTTGGCCAGCCCCCCCACCGTGGCAGGGGCTTCGGTCCAAGCCACGGCGGCGGGATCGAAATGCACCCGGTAACCTTCGGTCTGGATATGAATGGTCAGGTCCTGGTCTTCGGCCAATGTGTCGGCGGGAAAGCCGCCCAGCTCACGCAGAACGTCGCGCCGCCAGGCGCCCACCGCGCCCGGCACCACCGTCAAGGTGTCGAGCGCCGACAGCGCGCGCCGCTCCAGATTCTGCGCCACGATATATTCCAGCGCCTGCCAGCGGGTGATCATGTTGATGCGGTTGCCGACCTTGGCATTGCCCGCCACCGCGCCGATGCTGGGATCGCTGAACCAGCGCACCAGGCGCGAGATGGTGGTGCTTTCGAACTGGGTGTCGGCATCCAGCGCCACCACAACCTGGCCCTGCGCGTTTTCCAGGCCCACATTCAGCGCATTGGCCTTGCCGCCATTGGGAATGGAGATCACCCCGACGCGCGGGTCCTTCATGAAGTGCGACTTGACGATGTAAGCGGTGTGATCCTTGGAGCCGTCATCGATCACCAGCACTTCCATGTTGGGATAATCGCTGGCCAGAATGCGTTCGACGGTGGTGACGATCACTTTTTCTTCGTTGAAGGCGGGGATCAGCACCGTCACCGTCTGTGTGGTATCGCCGCCGGACATGGGCGTACCCGGGCCTTGCGCCAGCTTCCACAGCGCCAGCCCGGCCAGCGCGAACAGCCGCGCCACGCCCAGTACGATGGCGCCCAGGAAACAGTAATACAGAAATTGCGCCAGGTAGCTGATGGTCAGGAACACCGCGCGGTCGGCGTAAAGCGAGATGGTGAAGGGAAGCGGCGGCATCACCTCGTCGCGCTTGAACCCGCCAAGCTCGGACAGCGGCACAAACTTGTAGCCCTTGGCCCGCAAGCTATCGATCAACTGCGGCAGCAGCAGCAAGGTCTTGCTGCGGTCGCCGCCGGAGTCATGCATCAGGATGACATTGCCGCGCAGGTCGGGATTTTGATTGACCAGCCCCCTGTTCACCAGCGCCAGCATTTCGGGCACGGTGTAATTCTCCCAGTCCAGGGTATCGAGATTGGCGGTGACCTCGATATAGCCCAGCGCCTGCGCCGCCTTGATCGGCTCGATCTCGTCGGCGTCCGAGGGGCTGGCATCGCTGAGATAGGGCGAGCGGAAGAAGCGCATCGAACGCCCCGTCAGCGCCTGGAACAATCGCTGGGTGGCGTTCAGCTCCAGCCGCACCGCCGGCGCCGCCACATCGGCCAGGTTGGGATGGGTATAAGTGTGGTTGCCCACTTCATGGCCGTCGGCCAGCACCCGCTGCACCAGGCCGGGATGGGCCTCCATCGCCGAACCGATCATGAAGAAAGCCGCCGGCGCCTTCTTTTCCTTCAGGATGGACAGGATGGTCGGCGTCCATTCCGGATCTGGCCCGTCATCGAAGGTCAGCGCCAATTTCATCGGCAATGCACCGGCGCGGCGGATCACATAGCCGGTGGGCAGGCTGTCATAGCTTTCATCCACGATGTCGCCGGTGGCGGCTTCCATTGTCAGGCTGCGCTTGCCCAGCGCCGGATCGCTTTCCACCCGCAGGATTTCGCCGAAGCCATCGTAATCCGGATTCTCAAGATCGTTCGCGATGTGCTTGAGACTCTCCGGCGGCCCTGCGCCATAGCGCCGGCCCATCAGCGGCAGGATGGAAGGATCCTCATAGCCCAGCTTCCACAGGGCATAGCCCGCCGGACGATAGGGATCGGCGGCATGGATCTGGTTGAAAGCGGTGACGCCGTCCAGGAACCAGACCTGATGTTCGCCGTCCACATCATTGTAGCTGAAGTGCGGATTGTTGGTGGCCGGGTCGAACAGCACCGTGGCGCTGTTGTCGCGCGCCGACGCCATGGCATATTCGAAACTCAAAACATTGGCGGGCTTCTTGCCGGCCCAGTCATAGGCCCAGGAACCAAGGGTGACGATGGTGCTGTCGGCAGGCAGCTGGCGCATGCGCTTGTCCAGCGTCTTTTCGTACCAGTCCTGCGCCGCGATGGAACCGGCCGGGCCATCCTGGTCCACCTGGTCGTAGGCCATCAGCATTGTGTAATCGACGATGTCGGCGAAGGTGCGATAGGGCCAATCGTCATCATCGAAGGCCACGGCCTGGGCGATGATCCAGTCATGCGGCGCAAATTCCGCTGACATTTTCGTCAGGAACGCCTCAAGATCCTTGTGTGCGCTCTTGGGCACTTCCTCGAAATCGACGGTCACGCCTTGCAGCTTGTTGGCGGCGATGAAGGCCATGATGTCGGAAAGCAGCTTGTCGGAGCGCACCGGATCGGCCAGCAGCCCGGCCAGGCCTGCGCCATCCCAGCGTCCGGCGCGGTAGTTCTGCACCACCGGCAGCACCGCGACACTGGGCTTGTTGGTGCGGATATAGTCCAGCGCACGGCGATCCATCCAGCTGGTGGACAGATGCAGATCATCCCCGTCCAGGGTCATCCAGACCGGCAACACCCAGTCCAAGGTCTTGAGCGAACGCTTCAGCGACGGCCAAGCCGGATCATCCTTGCCCTGGAAGTTGGTGTAGAAGCCGATCGCCAAGGCGCGCCCATCCTGCGGCTTGAGGATGGCGGGCAGCGCCCGGCTGGGCAGTGCGCTTTGCGCCTTGTGCAGGCGGGCGATTTCTTCCAGCCGGCGCTTTTGCGCCGCCGCCGCCAGCCGCTGGGCGCGGGCGAGCAGGCCGGGTTTCTGGGCCCGCTTGAGCACGTTGGCCGGGGTCGCGGCCACGCCCCGGCCCGGCAAGTCCAGGCCGGTGACCGGCGGGGCCAGCGCCAGGCTGGTGACAAAGCCCACCAGGATCACCAGGGCAGCGATGCCCACCACCCAGGCAACCACCTTGATGCGGGCGGCGCGGCGCCCGGAAGCATCGAAGAAGATGGGCTTGTTGACCATGGCTTTAGATACAACGGGCCGAGCCTGACGCGAAGAGGGCGCGAAGGGGGCGCGCGAGGGTGCGCGTCATGGCGTCGCCACTCCAGGATAGATGGCGGGATACGCATGGCAGGCTGCGGCGTTCATGCTAATGAGGCGTATAGCGATTCAGGGTGTTCCAAAGTGCCGTCTTATAATTGTGCGAACTGCCCGGGCTATTGCTGCTCCTATCCCCTGATCCCCTTGAACAAGCGTGACGTGGAGCGGCTGGCCAAGCATTTCGGCCTGGACTTCGAAGCCGCCAAGAAGAAATTCACCAAGGTGGATGCCGAGGCCAAGTATGCCATGCGGCGCAAGGCCGATACCCACTTCGGCAAGATCTGCCAGTTCTTCGACACCACCAAGCGCTGCTGCACCATCTATCATGCCCGCCCCACCATCTGCCGGGAGTATCCGGGCGGCGGCTGCGGCTATTACGGGTTCCTGATGGCGGAGCGCAATTCACAGGAAGACAAGACGCACGTCGCGTCCACCTGGAACGGCTGATCCACAGGCATGCTGCAATGCAGCAGCTAACTCCCGGACTTTCTTCATAAAATCGCCATGGGCCGCATGACAGGACGCGTTTTCCTGCTCTAAGGTCCGCCATCACGGGGAACCGCCCGGCTTTCGGGCGGCATCAAGGGGAACTGCTGCATGCTGGGCTGGGCGCAAAACTACGATCCGTTCAACAATCCGTTGCTGTCGGCCCTGGTCGCCGCCATCCCCATGGTGCTGTTGCTGGCGATCATCGCCACCAACAAGATCACCGCCCATACCGCATCGGTCATTGCCATCGTGGTCGCCATCCTGGTGGTGATTTTCGCCTTCGGCATGCCCGCCGAGCTGGCCTTCAAGGTCACCGGCCTGGGGGTCGTCTCCGGCCTGTTCCCCATCGGCTGGATCATCCTGAACGTGATCTTCCTGTACCGCCTGACGGTGGACAAAGGCCTGTTCGCGGTCTTCCAGCATTCGCTGGGCTCCATCACCCCCGACCGGCGTCTGCAGCTTCTCCTGATCGCCTTTTGCTTCGGCGCCTTCTTTGAAGGCGCGGCCGGTTTCGGCACTCCGGTGGCGGTGACCGCCGCCATGCTGATGGGCCTGGGCTTCTCGCCGCTGGCCGCTGCCGGCCTGTCCTTGATCGCCGACACCGCAACCGTGGCGTTCGGCGCCCTGGGCACCCCGATCCAGGCCCTGGCGGCCTCCACCGGTTATGACCCCTTCATCCTGGGCCAGATCGTGGGACGCCAGTCGTCCTTCTTCGCCCTGCTCATTCCCTTCTGGCTGGTGTTTGCGCTGGTCGGCTGGCGGAAGATGTGGGACGTGTGGCCGGCCATCGTGGTCGCGGGCGTGAGCTTCGCGGTGCCGCAGTTCCTGATCTCCAACTACATCAATCCCTGGATCGTCGACATCGCGGCGGGCGGATGCGCCATGGCGTGCCTGATCCTGTTCCTGCGCGTGTGGCAGCCCAAGGAAATCTGGACCTCGACCAAGCTGTGGGGCACCAACGACACGTCCGCTGAAGGAAGGCCTGCGCCCGTGGCGCTGGCCCAGCTGCCCACCGGCAAGGAAGTGTTCAAGGCCTGGGTGCCGTGGCTGATCCTGTGCATCATCCTGGGCATCTGGGCCACCGGCTGGTGGAAGGGCATGGTCAATCCCTTGTTCTCGCCCACTTATCATGTGCCGGGCCTGGACAAGATGATCCACCGCGTGCCGCCCATCGTGGCCAAGGCGACGGACGAGCCGGCGGTGTTCGCCTTCACCTTCCTGTCCTATAGCGGCACCGGCATCCTGCTGACATCGCTGATCGCCGGTTTGCTGATGGGCTACAAGCCGATCGAGCTGGTGCGCAACTACATCAAGACCATGTGGGTGGTGCGCTATTCCATCATCACCATCGCGGCGATGCTGGCGCTGGGCACCCTGACCCGGTTCTCGGGCGTGGACGGCACGCTCGGCCTGGCCTTTGCCCGCACCGGCATCCTCTATCCCTTCTTCGGTACCGTGCTGGGCTGGGTCGGCGTGGCGGCGACCGGATCGGACACCTCCGCCAACGTGCTGTTCGGTGGCCTGCAAAAGATCACCGCCCAGCAGCTGGGCCTCAACCCCGTACTGATGGCGGCCGCCAACTCCACCGGTGGCGTAATGGGCAAGATGATCGATACCCAGTCCATCGTGGTGGCAGCCACCGCCACCGGCTGGTACGGCCATGAAGGCTCGATCCTGCGCTTTGTGTTCTGGCACTCCATCATCCTGGTCAGCCTGGTGGGTATCATGGTGATGCTGCAGGCCTATGTGCCGCTCTTCCAGGCGACGGTGCCGATAGTCCCGTAACCGCTGCGGCAAACACGACATGATCAGGCCGGACCGAAAGGTCCGGCCTTTTCGTTTTGGGCCTGTCGTCCTAGGCTGGCGTCAACCCTTACAAAGAAGAGCGTCATGGTGGAGAGAGTTTCGGTTGCCGGCCTTAAAGTCGCGCGTCCCCTGCACGATTTCATCACCCAAAAGGCCCTGCCCGGCAGCGGCGCGGATGCTGAAAAGTTCTGGTCGGGCTTTGCCGCCCTGGCCACCCGGCTGATGCCGCAGAACAAGGCGCTGCTGGCCGAGCGCGACCGCCTGCAGGCCGCCATCGATGGCTGGCACAAGGCCAACCCGGCACGCCCCATCGATGCGAGCGCCTATACCGCCTTCCTCAAAGAGATCGGCTATCTGGTGCCCGAAGGCGCCGACTTCCAGATCACCACCGCCAATGTCGATCCGGAAATCGCCACCATCGCCGGACCGCAGCTGGTGGTGCCGCTGACCAATGCGCGCTTTGCCCTGAATGCGGCCAATGCGCGCTGGGGTAGCCTGTATGACGCGCTGTACGGCACCGACGCCATCCCGCAGGACGGCGAGCTAGCGGCGGGCAAGGGCTACAACCCCAAGCGCGGCGAAAAGGTCATCGCCTTCGCCCGCGGCGTGCTGGATGGAGCAGCCCCACTGGCGGGCGGCTCGTGGAAAGACGTGGGCGCGCTGACGATTGAAAATGGTTCGCTCAAGCCGGACCTGAAGAACCCGTCCCAGTTCAAGGGCTATGCCGGCGATGTCGATGCGCCGGGGATCATCCTTCTGGTGCACAACAACCTGCATATCGAAATCCATCTCGACCGCACCACGCCCATCGGCAAGACCGACAAGGCGGGGATCAGCGATGTCGTGCTGGAATCGGCCATCACCACCATCATGGACTGCGAAGATTCCATCGCAGCGGTGGATGCCGAAGACAAGGTGGACGCCTATGCCAACTGGCTGGGGCTGATGAACGGCACGTTGAGCGCCAGTTTCGAAAAAGGCGGCAAGACGCTGGAGCGCCGCGCCAACCCGGATCGCACATACACCGGCGCCGACGGCAAGACGCTCACCCTGCCCGGCCGCAGTCTGCTCTTCATCCGCAATGTCGGTCACCTGATGACCAGCGATGCCATACTGCTGCCCGACGGCAGCGAGATCGGCGAAGGGTTGATGGACGGCGTGGTCACCTCGCTGGTGTCGCTGCATGACATCAGGGGCAAGCGCGCCAACAGCCGCAAGGGCAGCACCTATATCGTCAAGCCCAAGATGCACGGCCCCGCCGAAGTCGCATTCACCAACACCATGTTCGATCGTATCGAGGATCTGCTGGGTCTGGAGCGCAACACCATCAAGATGGGGGTGATGGACGAGGAACGCCGCACCTCCACCAACCTGAAGGAATGCATTCGCGCCGCCAGGGACCGCATCGTCTTCATCAACACCGGCTTTCTGGACCGCACGGGCGATGAGATGCACACCTCCATGTATGCCGGGCCCATGGTGCGCAAGGGCGAGATGAAGACCAGCAAGTGGCTGGCGGCTTACGAAGATCAGAATGTCGATATCGGACTGGCCTGCGGTTTCCAGGGCAAGGCGCAGATCGGCAAGGGCATGTGGGCGATGCCTGACAAGATGGCCGACATGCTGAAGGCCAAGATCGGCCATCCCAATGCCGGCGCCAGCTGCGCCTGGGTGCCGTCACCCACCGCAGCGACCTTGCACGCGCTGCATTATCACCAGCTGAACGTGAAGGCGCGGCAAGACGAACTAAAATCACGCCCGCGCGCCAAGCTGTCGGACATCCTCACCATTCCGCTGGCTGACCGGCCTAACTGGTCGCCCGACGAAGTGCAGCAGGAGCTGGACAACAATGCCCAAGGCATCCTGGGTTATGTCGTGCGCTGGGTGGACCAGGGCGTGGGCTGTTCCAAGGTGCCGGATATTCACAATGTCGGACTGATGGAAGACCGCGCGACCTTGCGCATTTCCAGCCAGCACATCGCCAACTGGCTGCAGCACGGCATCTGCAAGCCGGATCAAGTCACGGAAACCCTGAAGCGCATGGCCAAGGTGGTGGACCAGCAGAACGCCGGTGATCCGCTGTATCAGCCGATGGCGCCAGCCTACGACGGCATTGCCTTCAAGGCGGCCAGCGACCTGGTGTTCAAGGGCAAGGAACAGCCCAGCGGCTATACCGAGCCGCTGCTGCATCAGGCCAGACGCGACTTGAAGGGCGACTAAGCCGACTTATCCAGCGCCTTCAGGATGGCATCGGTCATCGCGGTGGTGCCGACCTTTGTCATGCCCGGCTGCATGATGTCGCCGGTGCGGAAGCCATCGGCCAGCACCTTGTCGACCGCCTTTTCCAAACGCGCCGCCTCGTCCTTCATGCCGAAGGAATAACGCAGGCACATGGCGAAGGAGAGGATGGAGGCAATGGGATTGGCGAGCCCCTGGCCGGCAATGTCCGGCGCCGAGCCATGGATCGGCTCATACAGCGCCGACGGCAGGCCGTTCGCCTTCTTGTCGCCCAGCGAGGCCGAGGGCAGCATGCCGATCGAGCCGGTGAGCTGGGCCGCTTCATCCGACAGCACGTCGCCGAACAGATTGTCAGTCACCAGCACGTCGAACTGCTTGGGATTGCGCACCAGCTGCATGGCGGCGTTGTCGGCCAGGATATGGTGCAGTTCCACATCGGCATAATCGCGCTTGTGCAGGGCGGTGACGACTTCCTTCCACAGCACGCCGGTGACCATGACGTTGGACTTTTCGGCACTGTGCACCTTGTTGCCGCGCAGCCGCGCCATGTCGAAGGCGACACGGCAGACCCGCTCGATCTCGCTGGTGGTGTAGACGCCGGTATCCACGGCGCGCTTCTGACCGTCGGCCAGGGTGGTGGTTTCCTTGGGCTCGCCGAAATAGACGCCGCCCATCAGCTCGCGCACGATCAGGATATCCAGCCCCGCCACGATCTCGGGCTTCAGGGTGGACGCATCCTTCAAGGCGTCAAAGCACAGCGCCGGGCGCAGGTTGGCGTAAACGCCCATATCCTTGCGCACGCGCAGAAGCCCGCGCTCGGCGCGCTTCTCGAACGGCAATCCGTCCCACTTGGGACCGCCCACCGAACCCATCAGCACTGCATCGGCGGCAATGGCCTTCACAAAGGTCTCATCCGGATCGGGACGCCCCGTAGCGTCAATCGCCGCGCCGCCCAGCAGCGCTTCCTCGGTCTTGTAGGGCAGGCCCTTCTGACCGTACCAGCCGACCACGCGCATGGTGGCGTCCAACACTTCGGGACCGATGCCATCACCCGGCAGCAGAAGCAGCTTGTATTCGTTCATGGGTGTTTTCCTAAAGCGCTAGCTTAGAGCCAGGGCTGCTGGTTCTTTTCGTAAGCGTCGATCTTTTCGCCGGCCCGCAGGGTGAGCGCGATATCGTCCCAGCCGTTCAGCAGCACCTGGCGGCGGAACGGATCGATCTCGAACTTGATCATGCCGCCATCGGGACCGCGGATTTCCAGCTTTTCCAGGTCGATGGAGATCACGGCATTGGCGCCGCGTTCCGCATCGTCCATCAGCTTGTCCACCTGCTCCTGCGGCAGCTTGATCGGCAGGATGCCGTTCTTGAAGCAGTTGCCATAGAAGATGTCGGCGAAGCTGGGGGCGATGACGCAGCGGATGCCGAAATCCAGCAGCGCCCAGGGCGCGTGCTCGCGCGACGAGCCGCAACCGAAATTCTCGCCCGCCACCAGGATCTTGGCCTTGCGATAGGCGGGCTTGTTCAGCACGAAGTCCGGCTTCTCGCTACCGTCCTGGTTGAAGCGCATCTCGTCGAACAGCGCCTTGCCCAATCCGGTGCGCTGGATGGTCTTCAGATATTGCTTGGGGATGATCATGTCGGTGTCGACATTGATCATGTTCAGGGGGGCGGCAACGCCCTCGAGTTTTGTAAATGGTTCCATGGGGCCGGGACCTTACTCATTTTCCCGCAAAAGTGAACCACCCCATTTTACGGCCCAAAACAGGGACTTCAGACCACCGGACTGGTGGCTTCCGACGCCAGCTTGCGCCCCGCATCGATCCGGCTGAACAGGACCGCCCCGATCACCGCCATGATCGAAACCGCATAAAAAGCCCAGTTCCAGCCCAGGCTGTTGACGATAAACACCGTCACCGTGGCCATGATGGCGCCGCCCAGATTGCCCACAAAGTTCATCACCGCCGAACAGGAGCCGGCAAAGCTGCCGCCGATGTCCAGGGTCACGGCCCAGGCATTGCCCACCACCAGCTCCAGCCCGAACACGGTCAGGCCGAAAAGTCCGGCGCTGAGGTAACGGTCCGGTTCCAGCACCGCCAGCGGGCAGCAGATGGCGGCGATCAGGAAGCCCACGATCGCCACGCTCTGGCGCGCGAATTTGATCTTGCCGGTCCTGTGAATGATGGCGTCGCTGAATACGCCGCCGAGCAGGTCGCCCACCACGCCGGCCGCCAGCGGCAGGCTGGCGAAGAAGCCCATTTCCTTCAGCGTGTAGCCGCGCGCCGATTTCAGATAGATCGGGTAATAGGTCAGGAAGACGTTCAGCGCATAGCCATAGCAGAAGTACATCATCGCCACGGTCCACATCTGGCTGGAGCTGAGGATCATCTTCCACGGGATCGGGGGACGGCCCTTGGGATCGCCCAGCGCGGCGATGATCTTGTCGCGCTCGCCCGCGTTGACGCCAGCATGTTCTCTGGGCACATCGCGATAATACCAGTACCACACACCCGCCCAGACCAGGCCGATCACGGCGAACACATAGAAGGGCATGCGCCAGCTGTAAGCGGCGATCATCGCCGCCACCAGCACGGGCGTCAGGGCGCCGGCCAGGCGCGAGCCGGCATGTGTCGCGCCTTGCGCAAATCCGCGCTCACCGGGCAGCATCCAGCGCGACAGTGCGCGATTGGCAATGGGAAAGGCGCCCGCTTCGCCCGCACCGATCAGGAACAGGCAAATCATCAGCATGGTCACCGACATGGAAAAGCCGGTGATGAACGTCAGGACCGACCACCACACCACCACGGTTGTCATGGCGATGCGCGGGCCGGCGCGGTCGCCGAACCAGCCGCCCGGAATCTGGAACAGCGCATAGGCCCACTGATAACAGCTCTGGATCAGGCCCAGGGTGATCAGGCTGAAGCCGAATTCCTTCTGGATCACCGGCAACGCGTTGGGGAGCAGCACCCGGTTGAGATAGGTGATGAAATAGGCCGCCACCGTCAGCGCCAGAATGATGTGACGCACGCGCGTCGGACGGGCACTGGCACTGGACATGGCGTTTTCCCCTGAACGATCCGCGCGGGGACCAAAGGCCACCCGCGCGGATGCGCTTAATTACCGGTCACAAAAACGGCGTTTGCGTGACCACTTAATACGGCATGTGCGGCGGTTCGGTCGACGAACCACCGGTGCAGGCGCTGAGCGGCCGGTCGCGGCAGGTCTGCCAGATGGTCGGCACACTATTGCCGGCGATGAACACTGCCGAAATCATCTGGGTGTTGCGGATATCGTCCAGCGGGCTCTTCTCCAGCACCACCAAGTCGGCCCACTTGCCCTTCTCGACCGTGCCGATGGTCTTGTCGCCCAGCCAGCGGGCATTGTCGGCCGTGGCGGACTTGATGGCGCCCATCGGCGTGCGGCCTGCCAGAACCTGCATCTGCATTTCTTCATGGGCGTTGAAACCGGGGAAGCGGCCATTGGGGCCGCTATCGGTGCCCATGCCGACATTCACGCCGGCATTGACCATCGCCTGCCAGTTTTCCAGCGCCTGGAACAAAGTGCGGTCCATGTCGAAGAACACTTTCTTCTCATACGGCAGGCCGGGGAACCGCGTCGGGCCCATCACCACGGCCTTTTCGCGCGCCATGCTGCGCAGCGCATCCAGGGTGCCCGGGGTGACACCGCGGGTGAAGAAGGGATCGTTCAGCCACGGCATGATCGCCAGGCTGTAGGCCATTTCGCGCGACAGGGTGCCGGAGACCATCCACACGCCCTTGGCCTTCATCATATCCAGCAGTTCCTTGTCCACCGGCTGGTCGCGGATCATGTGGCCGAAACCGTCCACGCCTTCGCGGATCAGTTCCTTGGCGTCTTCCAGATAGAAGACATGCGCCACGGCGCGCAGATGCTTCTTGTGCGCTTCGTCGATGATGGCGGCGGATACCGCCGGCGGCATCTTGACCGGAATGGTCTTGCGCTCGTCGTCCACCCACAACTTGATGAAATCGACGCCCTTGGCGGCCTGTTCGTCCACCAGCTTGCGGCCCTCTTCGGGGGTCGCGATCGGCTGGGTCACGCCCACCAACCCGCCATAACCGCCCTTGATCACCGCGCCCTGGCCGGCGCTGAACACCCGCGAGATGCTGGGACGGCTCTTGCGCTGCTGGTTGCGCAGATCGAGCACGAAATCCTTGTCAGTGCCCAGCACCTGCACCGAGGTGACGCCGTAAGCCGCATATTGCTTGAGGTCGGCGTTCACATTCTCGGGCGTGAAATACTTTTCGTCCTGGGTGACGTCATGCATCAGGCCGATATGGACATGGCTGTCGATGATGCCGGGCATCACCACCTTGCCGGCCAGATCCTGGACCGTGGCGCCCTTGGGCGTCTTCAGGCCCGACATCGGACCCACCCAGGCGATCTTGCCGTCGGTCATGACGATGGCGGAACCCGGCTGGGCCGCGGCGCTGACGCCGTCGATCAGGGTCAGGTTCGTCAGCACGGTGGTCTCGCACCATGCCGGCGCGGCAAAACCCGCCGCCAACAATGCCGCCATGCCCCACTTCAAACCCTGCATATCCCACTCCGTTATTTTCAGCTGATCCAAAGGGTTCTAAGGCAGGCACTGGAAAAAAACATCAAAGAGTTACGCTGCACTGCGTCATGAACCGTCAGACGAAAAAAATGCCGCCCTCAGCAAAGAAGGCGGCACCGATGTCGCGGGTTGATCCCGCTTTATGTTGTTCCGTCCTGTCAGGCGCGTAACGCAGACACGTTCGGCTTGCACCGATAACGTATTGATTCTTGTCCTGTTTCCTCGACCCCGGCCGGCGGTCTTTGCCGCCTTGCGCACCGCGACTCCCTTTGGCGGGGCCGCTTGCAAAAACACTATGTCAGGACACGGACAAAGACAAATGCGCGGCGCGCGATTTGGCGCAGCACGGTAAAGGCGCTTAAATTGCCGCAACACAAAAAGGGAGACGTCGATGGGGGAATTTTCGCGCCGCGCCATGTTGGCAGGCACCGCCGCGGGGCTAGCGATGCCGGGCGCCGCCTTCGCCGCCGATCCAGTGATCCCCGCCGCCACCATTGCCGCGCGCCAGAACGCGCCGGTGATCGCGAAGAAAGTGAACAAGCTTTACAATCTCAAGGCCCAGGTCGATCAGCCCAATGACATGCAGTTCGCCGCCAATGGCGATTTGTGGATCCTGGACCAGAAGGATCCCAACAAGGTCTTCACCATCAACGCCAAGACCGGCGCGGTGCTGGCCAGTGTGCAGACCGAATCCATTCACGGCAGCGGTATTACTTATGGCGACGGCGCCTGGTTCATCACTTCGACCAAGGTGCTGAGCGGCAAGCCCTCGACCTTGAAGGTGGACCCCAAGACCGGCAAGACCTTGAAGAAATGGGAGACACCAGGCTGGGGGATTTACGGCACCTATCTCACCCGCGTCGCCAAGCCCGGCGACCTGCCGCCGGAATCGGGCGGTCATGGCGTGAAGTGGGCCGGTAAAGGCCAGTACTGGCTGGCGACCCCAGCCGGCGGCAAGCTCTATCTCATCAACGCTGAAGCCGGCACCGTGGCGCGCAGCATCCAGGCGCCGACAGTGCGTACCCATGGCATCGCGCTGGAAGGCGATCACATCTGGTGCGTCGGCGCGGACGAAGCGGAAATCTACAAGCTGCAGATGAGCGATGGCGCCATTATCGCCAAGATCGTGCTGGACAAGGTCAATGATCCGTCCGTGCACGGGCTGGACATCAAGGATGGCGTGCTGTGGTATTGCGACGCCAACAAGGGTTGGATTTGCAATCTTACGTAAGCAATCTGGCGCAATAAGAAAAATTCCGGGGAGATGACGATGGACCGCCGCACCTTGATGACGGGCATGCTGGGCACGGCCGCCGCCGCGCTGTGGACGGCGCCCGACGCCTTCGCGCTGGGGCTGCCCAAGGACAAGATCAAGCGCATCCGCTACTACAAGACGCCCACCGATGCGGCGGGCCGCCCCAACATTCACCAGCCGACCTTCAACCAGTCCACCAACATCGTCACCATCGAGACCGAGAGCGGGTTGATCGGCATCGGCGAAGGCGGCGAGCCTTCGACCATGGAGCAGGTCGCGGGCCTGTTGATCGGCGAAGACCCGTTCCGCATCGAGCATCTGTGGCAAACCATGGAGCGCGGCTATTTCTATCCCGCAGGCCGCGAAAAGACCCATTCGCTGGGCGCGCTGGACGTGGCGCTGTGGGACCTGAAGGGCAAGGCGCTGGGCGTGCCGGTGTGGCAGCTGCTGGGCGGCAAGAGCCGCGACCATGTCGAATGCTATGCCACTTCTTATCCCACGCCCAAGGGCGGCACATTGGAAGATGCGGCGCGCGCCTGCGTGGCCGAAGGTTTTCGCGCCTATCGCACCGGCGTGCGCGAGAACCAGACCTTCGACCGCTTCCGCGCGGTGGAGCAGACCATCGAGGATTGTCAGCTGATCCGCAAAGGCGTGGGCAAGGATGGTGCCTGGGCGATCGACTTCCATGGCACCATGGACCCGCAGGACGCCGTGACTCTGGCCACCGCGCTGGAACCCTTGCGGCCCTTCTTCTGCGAAGATCTGATCCGCGGCGAGAATATCGAGATCTACAAGACCTTGCGCCCGCGCCTGCGGGTGCCGATCGCGGTAGGCGAAATCTATGGCGTGAAGTGGGAAATGAGCCCGCTGATCGAGCAGAATCTGATCGATTTCGCCCGCTGCACCGTGCCGAACGTCGGCGGCATCACCGAATATATGAAGATCGCCGCCCTGTGCGAGACCCATTATTGCGGCATGATTCCGCACTTCACCGGCCCCATCGGCGAAACCGCCCTGGTGCATTGCCTGACGGCGACCAGCGTGATTGCGCTGATGGAAATGACCAGCGCCGGCCGCCAGCCCTGGCCCTACCTGCCGCAGGCCTATGACTTCCATAACGGCAAGCTGTGGCCGAACGAGCGTCCTGGCCTGGGCGTGACTTTGGACACCAGCAAGCTGCAGATGGTGGGCGACTGGACGGAGCATTACGCGCCGATCCAGATCAATCACAGGCCCGACGGCAGCTACACCAACTGGTAGGCGCGGTTAGCTGGCAGCCTTCAACGCGGCCACCATTTGGCGCGCGCGGGTGGCGATATCTTCGTCGCTGAAGTCGATCTTGAACAGTTCTGAGCCCAGGCCAAAACCCACGGCGCCGGCCCAGATCCATTCCTTCATGTTGCCGGCGCCGACCCCGCCCACGGCATAGACGGGCTGGCCCTTGGGCAGGACCGCCAGCATGGCTTTCAGGTGATCGGTGCCGGCGGCAGCGGCCGGAAACAGCTTGAGATACTTGGCGCCGGCCGCCAGCGCAGCGAAGGCCTCGCTGGGGGTATAGAAGCCGGGCATCACGGTCATGCCCTTTTCCACGCCGCGCGCGATCACGGCCGGATTGGTGTTGGGCGTCACCAGCAGCTTTCCGCCCGCGGCCGCCACCTTGTCGACATCGGCCACCGTCAGCACGGTGCCCGCGCCGGTGAGGCAACGATCGCCGAATTCCCTGGCCAGCAGTTCGATGCTTTTGAGCGGTTCGGGAGAATTCAGCGGCACTTCGATGGCGCGAATACCGGACTCGAAGATCGCCCCGGCCACGCCCAGGATTCGCGCTGGGGTCACGCCGCGCAGGATGGCCACGATGGGCAGTTCGGTCAGCAGGGCATCAGGATTCATGAGAAAATTTCCGCATGGGCATGGACAAGGCCCGCCAGGGCCGCTTCGTCGCCGTCGATCACGGCGCTGGTTAGATCATAGGCTTGCAACACTTTGGCATAAAGCGCCGCCAGGCCGGGGGTGCAGATCAGCTGCACCGGGCCTTTCAGGTCCAGAAGTGCGCGGGCCGAGCCGATATCCTTGCCCAGCACCATCCCCGACAGATAGGAGGCGGCATCCGCCTTGGGCATCTGCCCGGTCACCACGCGGCTTCGGGTGCTGAACAGAAGGTGCAGCAGGTCGGCAGCTTCATTGGCGCGAGCGAAATCCAGCCCCTGGGCAAAGGCGGGACTTTGCGCATCCACCTCGCCGCTATCGCGCGCCAACACGCTGTGGCGGCGCAACAGTTCGAACAATTCGCCCGACAGCGCCGTCTGGAACTGGACCACCGCACCGTCCTCCACCACCACCCATTTCACATGGGTGCCGGGCATGCAGAGAACATGGCGGCCTTTTGACAGGTCAGGACGCAGGCGCAGTGCGCCCAGGATCTGTGTTTCCTCGCCGCGCATCACGTCCGGCGCGCCGGTCTTTCCGGTGCAGGACAGGCCCGGCAGGATGGCGATGGCGCGGCCGTCTGATTCAAAACGCAGCGCCGCACCGGCGATGGCGCCGGGCCTGGCCGGACATTTGAGGTACGGCACTTCCTTCCAGCCGATGGTCGATCCCACCATGCCGCCCAGCACCGCCGGCAACACGCCATGCGCCTTGACCCATGCCGCTACCGCAGCGGCGAAGCGGCCGCCGCAATCGGGGACCGAGGCGCCCTCGCCTTCGCCCCGCGCCAGCACATGGCCGCGCGCGTCACATAGAAAAAGCCGCAAGCGGCTTGTGCCCCAGTCGCCCGCGATGAAAGCCGCTTTGCTCATAGCCGCCTTCTATAAGGGAACGGACGCCAGTTCCGCCAGTGTCTGGGGCCCCTGCTGGAACCGGGCTTCGCTTCACCGGTTATGAACTCGTCACGCCCTGAGGAAAAACCATGGCACGCAAATATTCCAAGGCCACCTCGAAGAAGGTCGAGAAGGTCATGCAGGAACGCAAGAAGGGCACCTTGAAAAGCGGCTCCGGCAAAAAGGTGACGAGCAGGAAGCAGGCGATCGCCATCGGCCTGTCGGAAGCCCGCGCCGAAGGCAAGAAGGTCCCCAGGAAGAAGACCAAAAAGAAGAAGAGCTAGGCGGTCATCTCCGCCGCCAGGGCGCATAGCCGTTCCAGGTTGAAAGGCTTGTGCAGGATCTGGATGTCCCGCGCCTTCAGGACCTCGGGCGGGGGCGATTGGGTATAGCCCGTCATCAAGAGCACCTTGAGATCGGGCCGGAACACCAGTCCCGCCTCGACCAGCGCGTAACCGTCCATGCGCGGCATCTTGATGTCCGACACCAGCAGCGCGATCTGGGGATGGGTCTTGAGCAAGTCCAGCGCCTCGGCGCCGTCGGCGGCCTCGAACACCTGGAAACCGGCATCTTCCAGCATCTCCACGGCGATGACCCGCAGCATGGCTTCATCCTCGGCCACCAGGATGGATATCTTGGTCATGTTGTGCCTTTGTCGCGCGGCATGAGAATGATCATGGTCGTACCCTTGCCGGGAACGCTTTCGATCACCAGATGGCCCCCAGACTGGCGCACAAATCCGAAGGTCATGGACAGGCCCAGGCCCGTACCCTTGCCTTGCGGCTTGGTGGTGAAGAAGGGGTCCACGGCGCGGCGGCGCACCTCGTCGGGCATGCCGGTGCCGGTATCGCTCATCAGCAGGGCGGCGTAATCGCCGGGCGCGAAATTCTCCACCTCGGGCGGCGGCGCGCTGAACGTCATGTCGCGCGTCTCCACCGTCAGTCTGCCGCCACCCGGCATGGCGTCGCGCGCATTGATGGCTAGGTTCAGGATCACATTTTCCATCTGGTTGATGTCGCACAGGGTGGACCAGGTGCCGTTCAGCCGCAGCGAGATTTCCACCTGCTCGCCCACCGAATGACGGATCAGTTCGGCCAGGCCTTGCGCCAGGGTGCTGAGATTGACGCGCTGGGGAGACAAAGGCTGGCGGCGCGAAAAGGCCAGGATACGCTGGGTGAGATGGGCGGCGCGGTCCAGCGCTTCATCGGCGGCGGTGATATAGCCTGTGCCGGCAGTGGCATCGGGCATCTTGCGCTTCAGCAGGCGCAGATTGCCCTTCACGATCATGATCAGGTTGTTGAAGTCATGCGCGATACCGCCGGAGAGCTGGCCGATGGCTTCCATCTTGTGGCTCTGGCGCAGCGCCTCCTCGGTCTTGTGCCGCTCGTCCATTTCCTGGTGAAGCCGGTTGTTGACCTCGACAAGTTCCTGGGCGCGGCGCGCAAGCTGCGCCTGGGCGAAGCTCAAGACCGCGATCACCAGCGCGCCCATGGTCACCAAAAGAATAAGGCCGAAATAGCGGGCATAGCGCCGCTCGGGAGCTTCAGCAGTGGCGCGCAACAAGACCATGCCGGCGCGCGCGCCGTTTTGCCCGGCCGGCACCGCGACATCGATATAGCCATTGCCCGATCCGGTTCCTGCGACAGTCATCAGCGCCGGCAGGCGAGTACCGCGGGCGAAACCCGCCATCATCCGCCCATCGCCGCCATAAACGGCTGCGCCCAGCAGTTCGGGATTGACCTCCAGCGCATGTACATATTCCTGCGCCGCCACATGGTCATCGAACAGGATGGCGGCAGCGGCGCTGGCGGCCAGGATCTGCGCCTGCTCGCGCACGCTCTTGATCTGCTGGCTGCTGTAGAGTTGCTCCTGATAGACGGCCATCAACACGCCCACGGCCAGCAGGATGGCGGCCGCGACCAGGGCGCCGATCACCGAAGGACTCCAGCCGCGCCGCCTCATGGCTGACCCCGCTGTTTGACGGCATGGGCTAGGCCCAAAAGCTTGGAGCTGATCACCAGCCCGTCTTGCGCCGCCGCCGCATCGTCAATGTCGAAACGCACATGGTTGGCCTCGATCAGAAAACTGATCACGCCATGCGCTTTCAGGCCGGAATCGGTCACCGTCACCACGGGCTTGCCTTTCATGGCGTCCAAAGTACCTTCGGCGATGGCGGCGTCGCCGCTGAGAAACAGCAACTGACAGACCGCGTTCGGATCGGGCGCCGTCAGGCGGCGCACCGCGATGGCCCGCTCGCCGGAGCGGGCGGCGCTCGCGCTTTCCTCCAGCTTGGCGCCGAAGGGATCGTTGCCCAGCACACAGATGGTCACCGGCTGGGTGGGCGAGGCGAAGGCGGCATCGGGCCAGGTGATGAAGGGAACGAATTTTGGCAGATAGGCGGCCTTGACGGCATATTCGAGCGCCGTATCGGCCCGGGCCGGGACAAAAACCGCCAGCCATCCCAGTACGGCGCCTGCAAGAAGGATGCGCATCAGAAGCGCAGCCGGGTTTCGAGATAGACACTGCGCCGGATCTGGTCGGCGCCCGGATATTCCTGATGATGACCGTGCAGGAGATTGAAGCCGGACAGCGACAGCGACAGGGTGTCGGAGATTTTCCATCCCAGCCGTGAATTCAGCTCGACATATTCCGGCACCCTGGGATCGGGCAAGGTTCCGACATAGCGGAAATCCGCATCGAAGGTAACGCCGTCCAGGATGTTCATGGACGAACGCAGCGAGGCCTGGTGATGCGGATCATCGCCCGCCTGTGTTGTGCCAAGCAACTTGCTGGCGCCCGAGGTGAAATTCAGGTCCATGTGCTGGACATTGACGCCGGCACTCAGCCGCCACCAGTCGGTGGCCTGGAAACTCGCCCACACTTCCACGCCATGGACGTTTCCTTCCAGCGTGTTGGCCCATCTCAGCGGCGTGAATGTCACCGGCGTGGGCTCGATGTCCTTCAGATTCTCATAGACATTCTCGAAGGCGGAGATCGAAAGCGAGACACGGTTGAAAATCTGGCCGCGATAACCAAGCTCATAGGCCGTCACCTGTTCGGGCAGGAAATTCCTGTCGCCGGTCAGGAACGTCACCGTGCCCAGCTTTTCCACCACATCGGTATCGAAGGGCGTGGGCGAGCGCACGGCGCGCGAGATCGCCCCCCAGACCATGTGGTCGGGTGCCACTTGCCAGGACAGCCGGCCGCTGGGCATGGGGGAGATGCCGGAATAAGGATCGTTTTCCAGCTTGAGACCCATGGTGAGCTGGAGCGCGTCACCGAGCGGAATGCTGTCTTCGGCAAAGACGTTCGCCAGGTTCAGGGTGCGGCGGCCCGGCTTCCACAACAGGGAAGTGTCCGGCGCCGCCCGGTCGGCGATGTTGTATTGGTAGATGCGGTCGCCCACGCCCCAGACGATGCTGTTCCAGCTTCCCAGCTTGAAATTGTGCTGCACTTCCAGGTCCCAGGTGTGCAGGGTGAAGCCGCCGCCATTCACCACCGTGCGCCGGGTTTCGTCGTAATAGCCCAGAACCTGCAGCGAGGAGTCTTCGTCCAGCGGATGCTGCCAATGGACCGTCATGTTGGCACCGCCGATCAGCTGGTTGGGCAGGCCGAACTGGCCTTCCGCTCCGCCGTAAACATCGCCCTGCAAGGTCACCGCATCTTGCCCCGCGGTCCAGTCCAGCCGGAAGCCGCCTTGCGGCGCGCTCCAGCCGTCATGCGCGTTGGTGCCGCCCGCGCCATTGAAGGCGCGCTGATAGAAATCCTTGAAATAAACGCGGTAGTCCAGATTCTCGGCGAAGCTGCCGCCATATTGCAGGGCGGCACTGCTGTACTGGTCGCCCGCCCCCACGGTTACACTGCCACCCGGCGTGTCGGACGCTTTGCGGGTGATGATATTGATCACGCCATTGACGGCATTGGCGCCCCATAAAGTTCCGCCCGGCCCGCTGACCACCTCGATGCGATCGACATCCTCGGGCAGCACATTCTGCATGTCCCAATAGACACCCGAGAACAGCGGAGTGTAGACGCTGCGCCCATCGATCAGCACCAGCAGCTTGTTGGGGAAATTCTGGGCGGCACTGTTGCCGTTGAAGCCGCGCGCCGCAATCTGGTAGGCCGACGGACTGGACTGCATCACTTCCAGGTTGGGCGCCAGGCGCAGTATCTCCGGCACGCTGGTGGCGCCCGAGCGGATCACATCATCATGGGTGATGACATAGGCCGCCGCCGCCGCAGTCGAGAGCGACTGGGGCGACTTGGAAACCGAAGTGATCTCCACATTGGCCAGCTGTTCGAGTGTCAGTTGCTGGACATCGGCCTGGGCGAGTTGCTGGGCCTGTGCCGCAGGCGCGGCAAGGCAGGCTGCCAGCGCCGCACCGGCCATTAATTCCCGGTAAGTCCCCCCGAAACGCACGTGAACCCCTGCTCCCAGCCGGCCTGTGAAGAGCCGATTCGAGCCAGAACGTACGAAAAACCGGAAAGTTCCCTACTTTTTGGGAGGCACCAGCCCGCGATGCTCCAGCATGGGACCGATATCGGGATCCTTGCCGTAGAAGGCCTTGAACATGGGGCCGTAATCCAGGGTATGGCCGCGCGACAGGATCAGGTCGCGGAAGCGTTGGCCGTTGGCGCGGGTCAGCCCGCCATGGGCTGTGAACCAGGCATAGGCATCGTCATCCAGCATCACCGTCCATTGATAGGCGTAATAGCCGGACGCATAGCCATTGGCCCAGATGTGCAGGAAATAGCTGGAGCGATAGCGCGTCGGCACATTGGGAAAATCGGTGCCGGTGTTCTTCAGCGCCTGAATCTCGAACGCGTCCACATCCTGCTTGGGCGTGCCCGGCGCCAGAGTGTGCCACTGCATGTCCAGCTGCGAGGCGGCGAGCAGTTCGCCCAGCGCATAGCCCTGGCCCCAATTCTCCGACGCCTTGATCTTGTCCACCAGGCTTTGCGGGATGGTCGCGCCGGTCTTGTAGTTCACGGCGTAATGCTTGAGCACGTCGGGATACAGCGCCCAATGCTCATTGAACTGGGACGGGAACTCGACAAAGTCGCGCGCCACGTTGGTGCCCGACACCAGCGGATAGGTCTGGTCGGCGAACAGTCCGTGCAGGGCATGGCCGAATTCGTGGAACATGGTGCTGGCATCGTCGAAGCTGATCAACGCGGGCGCGCCCGGGGCGGGCTTGGTGAAGTTGGCGACATTGTAGATCACCGGCCGCAAGCCGCGCAGCTTGGACTGACCCACGAAGTTGCTCATCCAGGCGCCGCCGGATTTGTTGTCGCGCTTGAAGTAATCGAAATACATCAACCCCAGCTTGGAGCCGTCCTGGTCGAACACCTCATACACCATCACGTCGGGGTGATAGACCGGGATGTCGGTGCGCTTCTTGAAGGTGATGCCGTACAGCTTGGTGGCGGCATAAAAGACGCCATCCTCCAGCACCTTGTGCAGTTCGAAGTACGGCTTCAGCGCCTCTTCATCCAGGTCGTAGCGCGCCTTGCGCACCTTTTCGGCATAGCGCTGCCAGTCCCAGGGCTTGAGATCGAAATGCTTGCCGTCTTTATCAATCGCGGCCTGGATCAGCCTGGCTTCTTCCGCCGCCTTGGCGCGGGTGGCCGGGGTCAGCTGGCGGATGAACTTGTCCACCGCCGCCGGCGTCTGGGCCATCTGGTCGTACAGCACATAGGCCGCATAGTTGGGATAACCCAGCAGCTTGGCCTTCTCGGCGCGGATCATCGCCAGTTGCGCGATGATGGCGCGGGTGTCGTTCTTGTCGCCCTTCTCGGTGCGGGTCCAGCTGAGGTTGAACAGCTTCTCGCGCACGGCGCGATCCGACAGCGACGTCAGCAGCGGCTGCTGGGTGGTGTTCTGCAGCGGCAGGACATACGCCCCGTCCAGCTTGCGCCCCTTGGCCGCCTGCGCCGCATTGGCGATTTCCGCATCCGACAATCCGGCCAGTTGCGCCTTGTCGCTGACCACCAGCGCACCGGCCTTGGCGCCTGCCACCAGCTTCTGCTGGAAGTCGGTTTCCAGGCTGGCGTCCTGCTTGTTGATCTGCTGCAGCCGGGTCTTGTCCTTGTCCGACAAGTTGGCGCCGGCATGGACGAACTGGCGGTAATAGAGCGTCAGAACCTGCAGCGCTTCTGGATTCAGCTTCAGCGAGGCGCGCTGATCGTACAGCGTCTTTACCCGGGCGAACAATTTGGGATTGAGATAGATCGCATCGTTATGCGCCGCCAGCTTGGGCGCTTCGATGGTCTGGACATTATCCAGTTTGGGATTGGTATTGGCCTGCACCACGCCGAAGAAGGCGTTGTTGACCCGCTCCAGCATCTTGCCCGACTGCTCCATCGCCACAATGGTGTTGTCGAAGCTGGGCGTATCCTTATTGCCGGCAATGGCCGCAATCTCGGCCAGCTGCTGTTTCATGCCCGCCTCGAAGGCCGGCTGATAGTCGCTATCCTTTATGAGATCGAAGCGCGGCGCCTGGTAGGGCAAGGTGCTGGGGGCATCGAACGGGCCGGCCAGCGCGGGCGCGGCAGCGCCCAGCAACAGAGTGACGTATATAATGCTGCGCATGTGCGTCCCCGCCAAATGACGGGGCGATATTACCCGGCTGGCGGGTACGCGCTAGATCAAGCCGCCGCCACTGCGGATGGCGGCAGTGGCGACATGAACATCTTCCTGGATGCCCTGGCGCTTGTGCGCCCCCAGGATAACCACGGCCTTGACGCTCTGGGCGTACTCGCCCGGCTGGGCGGGACGTATGGCAACGACCTTGGCCACGTCGATCTTCACCGCCGCGCCGTCGGGACGGGTCAGCTTCACCACATCGGCGTTGCTGGCGACCTTCAGGCTTTTGGTGATGCCGCCGACATAGGCGCGGGTCTCGGCCGGCAGGCGGCCGCCCTGCGCCACCCGGCCGGGGCCGGCGTTGTAGGCGGCGAACATCTTGGGAAAGCCGTAACGCTGATGCAGCCAGCGCAGATAGGCGGTGCCGGCCATGATGTTGTCGCGCGCGTCGAACGGATTGGCGCCCAGGCGGTGTTGCGTCGCCATCTCGTCATAGGTCGCGGGCAGAACCTGCATCAGGCCCACGGCGCCCGCCCGGGAGACGATGGGCCTGTCCTGGCCCAACATGGTGCGGCCGCCGCTTTCATGCGCCATCACGGCGCGGATCCAGGCCTTGGGGACATGAAAGCGCTGCGAGGCTTCGGTGATGGTGGCGTCCCAGCGATTGAGCAACTGCGCAGAACTCATGCCCGCTTCTTCGTCGTAAGCGGAAGGCTGCACGTCAGTGGCATCGATCAGGCGCAGCATCGGGCGATGCACCTTCGTACCTTTGAAGTGCGTGGGGGGATTCTGCGTCATCAGCGCGGTGGCCGCGACAAGCGTGCCGAACACCAGGGTGCGGACAAAGCCGCGCGGCGAAGGCCTCAGAACAGCAACAGTTTTGGAATCGGACACAGTGGCTCCCAGCGGGGTCAGAGTGAAGGACGGTTCAAGAAACTTCTGGAACTTGCGGGCGCGTCAAACTTTTTCAGTTGATGCGCGGAACCAATTCATTCCGCGCGCGTATGCACCCCAGCAGCGCGGACATAACTTCATGGCCGTGCAAATTCAAGCTGCAACTTCGGAACAAAAGTTCCGGAAAGTTTCATTGCGCTTGCGCAACGCGCAGATGCGCGCTCAACGCTTTGATATCGCCGTTGTTTTGCGCCAGCACGCTGAGGAACTCAGCCTGTTGCGCCGGTGCCAGCCACACACCGGCAACACCGATATCCAGCAGCAGCGGCTTTGCGCCATCGGTGCGAATCCGGAAATCCACTTCCATCGGCGCCGCGCCATTGCCCGTCAGGTTGGTGATGACGATGTAATCGCCGGGCGCGCGCTCGCGCGACGACATCACATGCAAGCTCTGTCCGGCATAGCGCGCGAAATAGGATTGATAGACCGACTGCACATGATCCTGGTAGGCGGCGACATAGGCATCGAGATCGGCCTGCGAGGCGCCGTCGGCATAACGGCCCAGCATGAACAGCGCCACGCGCCGTACATCGGTAAGGCCCAGCAGGAACGCGGCGAAACGCTCGCGCCGTTGCACGACGCTGGCGGCTGGATCATTGAGGATGTCAAAGCCCGCCTGAATATTGCCGCTGACGAAAGCTTCAGCCGGATTGACCGCCCATGCCGGTGACGTCATGCAAACAGCCAGCGCGCCTGCGCTGAGCAGGAGATTTCTGCGTTTCATTAAAAGCAATCCTTCGCCAGCTGCGTTTGCGCAGACATTTGGCCCCTGCCTCCTATTTAGACGGCAAACAGGCCCGAAATGTGACCGCCGCCCCGCCCCTTGAAAGCATTGCAAAAAACGCCACGTTGGAACCATGACCGCGCTGTCCGTCCTGGATCTTTCGCCCATCAAGCAGGAGCTGGGTGCCGCCGAGGCATTGCAGGAAAGCCTGGCGCTGGCGCGTCATGTCGAAGCGCTGGGCTATCGCCGCTACTGGCTGGCCGAACATCACAACATGCCCGGCATCGCCAGCGCCGCCACCGCGGTGGCGATCGGCCATGTCGCGGCCGGCACCAAGACCATCCGCGTCGGCGCCGGCGGCATCATGCTGCCCAACCATGCGCCTTTGGTGATCGCCGAACAGTTCGGCACCCTGGCGTCTTTATTCCCCGGCCGCATCGATCTGGGATTGGGCCGCGCGCCCGGCACCGATCCGCGCACCGCACAAGCCTTGCGCCGTACCTTGCAAGGCGGCGTCGATACATTCCCGCAAGATGTTCAGGAGCTGCTGGCCTACTTCGCGCCCAGCCAGCGGGGCCAGTTGGTGCGCGCCATTCCCGGCGAGGGCACCAACGTGCCGGTATGGATTTTGGGCTCCAGTCATTACGGCGCCCAGCTCGCCGCCGCGCTGGGATTGCCGTATGCCTTCGCCTCGCATTTCGCGCCGGCTGATCTGGAATACGCGATCCAGCTTTACCGCCAGCAGTTTCGGCCCTCGCCATATCTGGACAAGCCCCATGTGATGCTGGGGCTGAACGTCTTCGCCGCCGACACCAATGAGGAAGCGCAGCTTCTGTTCACCTCACTCGAACAGGCCTTCATCAACCTGCGCACCGGCCATCCCGCGCCGCTACCGCCGCCGCTCGCCGGTTATCGTGACAGCCTTGATCCGCGCCTGACCGACATGCTGGACAGTGTGCTGCGCTGCGCCATCGTGGGCGACCCCACCGCTATTGCCGATGGTTTGGGCAGCTTCATCGCCCGCCACCAGCCGGACGAATTGATGGTCACGGCCCAGATCTTCGATCCGGCGGCACGGCGCAGGTCCTACGACATTTTGAGCAAAGTCCACGCGCCCGGCGGCTGACTGCGGCACCCGCGCCGCTGGCAGGGTCCCCGCCCCACTGCTAGGGTAACTCCCAGAAAACGCCCTCATCAGAAGGGTTTTGGGAGGATCACATGCACTTCATCAAATGGGCCGCCATCGCGGCGCTGGCGCTGACCATCGGCACTGACTCCTTCGGAGTGGGCGCGCTGGCCCAGACCCAGGCCCAGGCCACTGCGCCGGCCGCCGGCTCCAAGAACATTCTCGCCTGGGCCGCCAAGCCCGCGCACCTGCCGCCCTATACCGGGCCCAACAAGCTGGTCTATCGCCTGGCCGACGTGCTGGCCGCCCACAGGGGCAAGGCGAGCTGGCAGCAGGAAGTGTTTCTGAGCCGCGACTATGCCGGCGCCTGGATTTCCATGGCGCCCGGCGAAAAGACCAAGACCCAGTTCTATGCCGACGACCGCGTCTTCTGGGTGGTGCAGTCGGGCCAGATGAAAGTCACCATCGAAGGCCAGGAGCCATTCATCGCCTCCAAGCACTTTTTGATCCAGGTGCCCAAGCGCCTGCAATACAGCATGGAAGTGGTCGGCAATGAACCGGCGCTGCGGTTTGAGATGCGGCCCGCCGGCGAATCCCCCGACTATCCGCTGAGCGAAACGCCGACGCCGGTGAAGGGCGTGGAATATATCAAGGCGGTCTATAGCGGCCATGGCAACTATGACGGCAAGGTCAACATCCCCTACATCGATTTTGAAAAGCAGATCGTGCAGGGCGGCGAGAAGCGCGGCGTCTGGCTGCGGGACGACAACAACTATGTCACCATCCTGCGCTCGGCCAAGGGCGCGCCAACCCCGGCCGACAATGTGTGGGGCCACTTCCATGCCAACTTCCCGGAAATCTGGCTGATCATCGAAGGCACCCAGCAATTCCTGGTGGAAGGCGAAAAGCTGGTCACCGTCACCGATGGCGACCTGGTCGCCGCGCCCACCGGCCGCTGGCACCGCGCCATGCCCTATGGCGATGGCCCGTCCACCCGCCTGGCTTACATCCCGCGCCCCGACAACCTGCACTGGTATCAGCCGGAGCAGGCCAGCGGCGGCGGCAACTGACCTTCGGCCTGCCGGACGACAAGTAAGGGCTTGGCCTCACCGATTGTGACAGGGGCGGCGCGCCAGCGTCGCCCCTAATCGTTTGTTTTTACTTGGTTTTCTTCTGCGCCCGCACTCCGCTTGACGCCCGCATGACGGCATAGCAATCAAGCGGCCAAACCGGGGGTTCCCAGTGCAGCGCTTTTTCCAGGCTTTGATGCCCCGCGAAGAAAAATTCTTCGCCCTTTTCAATGCCCATGCCCGCACCTTGGTCGAAGGCGCCATCGCGCTGCGTGACCTGCTGGAGGGCGGCCCCGGCGTCGCCGAAGCCTGCCGCCGCATCGTCGCCCATGAAAATCAGGCCGATGCCATTGCCCGCGATGTGCTGATCGGCGTACGCCGCACCTTCATCACCCCCTTCGACCGCGGCGACATCAAGGACCTGATCGGCCAGCTGGACGATGCCATCGACCAGATGCAGAAGACCGCCAAGGCCATCACCCTGTTTGAAGTCGCTAGCTTCGAACTGCAGATGCGCCAGATGGCGGACATCATCCTGCGCTGCGCCGAACTGACGGTGGAAGCGGTGGGCCTGCTGGGCTCCATGCGCGACAGCCAGGCGCGCATCAACGCCATCGCCGAAGAGATCACCCGGCTGGAAGAACAGGCCGACGAGCTGAACGACCATGGCATCAAGGCGCTGTATCTCAAGCACAAGGGCGGAGACGCCATGGCGTTCATCGTCGGCAACGAGATTTACGACCACCTGGAAAAGGTGGTGGACCGCTTCGAAGACGTCGCCAACCGCATCAGCGGCATCGTCATCGAGCAAGTCTGATGGTTTTGATCGCGATCCTGATCGCCATCGCCCTGATCTTCGACTTTCTGAATGGGCTGCATGACGCGGCCAATTCCATCGCCACCATCGTGTCCACCCGGGTTCTGTCGCCGCGCTATGCCGTGGCCTGGGCGGCTTTCTTCAATTTCATCGCCTTTGCGGTGTTCGGCCCGCATGTCGCCGCCACCATCGGCACGGGCATTGTCTCGCCCCACATCATTGATGATGCCGTGATCTTCGGGGCGCTGATGGGCGCCATCGTCTGGAACGTGGTGACCTGGCTGGCGGGCATCCCCTCGTCTTCGTCCCACGCGCTGATCGGCGGGCTGGTGGGTGCCGGCCTGTGCAAAGGCGGCTGGAGCGCCGTGGTCTGGTCGGGCCTTGGCAAGACAGCCGCCGCCATCGTGCTGTCGCCGGCCACCGGCTTTGTCATCGCCCTGCTGCTGATCCTGTTCGTGTCCTGGACGTTCCTGAAAGCGCAGCCGCTGTGGGTGGACAAGGTCTTCCGCCATGTGCAGTTCGTGTCCGCCAGCGCCTACAGCCTGGGTCATGGCGGCAATGACGCGCAGAAGACCATGGGCATCATCGCCGCGCTGCTGTTCGCGCACGGCATGGAAGGCGGCAAGTTCCATGTGCCCTTCTGGGTGGTGATGGCCTGCCAGGCAGCGATGGCGCTTGGCACATTGTTCGGCGGCTGGCGGATCGTGCGCACCATGGGTTCGCGCATCACCCACCTGACACCGATGCAGGGCGTCTGCGCCGAGACGGCGGGCGCGATCACCCTGTTCGGCGCCACCTGGCTGGGCGTGCCGGTTTCCACCACCCACACCATCACCGGCGCCATCATCGGCGTGGGCACGGCGCGCCGCGTATCGGCGGTGCGCTGGAACGTGGCCAAGGACATTGTCGTGGCCTGGATTGTGACCATGCCGGCCGCCGGCCTGATCGGCGCGGTGTTCTATCTTGCAGCCGCCGCGTTTGGACTGGGCTGAGGCCCAATCGTTAACATGACAGGGTCTTGGGCCATTTGGGCCGTAGACGGATGAACCCTACAATGGCGCGAACGAATCACGCGGGGACGGTTGAAGAGCGAGGCTCTCTTTCGCGAACACGGCAAGCAGGTGGCGGCCTTGTGCTGGCGCGCGCGGCCGGTCCTGGAAGTCCTGCTGATCACCTCCCTCAATTCCAGGCGCTGGATCCTGCCCAAGGGCTGGCCTGAGCCCGACCTGACCGCAGCGGAAAGTGCCGCCCGCGAAGCCTTTGAAGAAGCCGGCGTCACCGGCAAGATCAGCGACAAGCCGATCGGCACCTATCACTATCTGAAGGAAAAGAAGGACGGCAGCGGCCTGCCCTGCAGCGTCGACGTGTTCACACTGGCCGTCACCAAACAACTGCATGACTGGCCGGAAAAAGGCGCCCGCACCCTGGCCTGGGTGCCGCTGGACCAGGCGGTCACACAGATCGGCGAACTGGGCCTGCGCCCGGTGCTGAAGGATTTCCGCAAAAGCCATGTGCTGCAGAAGCGCAGCCTCCCGGCCAGGCAGCGCGCTTAATCGTTCACCAGATCCAGGGGATAGAAAGGCCGCGTCACCTTGGTGAAGGGGATGCGCCGCATGTTCACGCAGGTCGGTCCCGGCGTGTCAGCCAGGAAGATGCGCGCCGCGATGGGCGTGTAGGAACAGCGGAAGTGGGCCGGCGAACGCACGAACACCAGCGCGGCGCTTTCCGGGCTAAGGCCCACCGACTTGTGGATGCCCAGGTCCCACTCGAAGTGAGCGATGGAGCGCAGGTTCAGCCGGATGGACCCGATGGCCAGCACCACCGTCAATCCCATCTCGCCCATCATGCCGTTATAGCCGGGCCCTTCCAGCAGATAGGTGCCGTCGCTGATCACCTTCACCGTGCCGGTCACCGTCAAGGGATCGCCCAGGCCGGAACGCTTGTGTCCCACTTGAAGCGTGACGGTCTGGCCTACGCCAGCCTTGGCGGCCTCTGCCGCAGCCTCGGCATCGGCGATGGTGCAGATGGAAATACGATCGCTGCGGTCCGCGCCCGCCTTCAGCAGCGCCGCCAGCACGGCGGTGGAATCGCCGGCGCCGCCGCCGGATGGGGAATCGCCGGCATCGCTGACCACGGTGACGCCGGGCGATGACAGGCCGATGCGGATGGTTTCTTCCAGCGCCATCACGTCGGGCTCGAATTCCTTGCGCCGGTCCCAGGCCATCTTTGCCAACTTGTCGGCCGCAGCCTGCGCCGCCTCTTTGCTTTCTGCGCACACCAGCGCCGCAAAGCCCAGATCGGGCGTGTCGATCCAGGGCTGCACCGGAAACAGCGAGACGTGCAGCACCTCGCCCCGATCTTCCATCGCCCGGCCCTCGGCCACGATGTCGGACATGGGTGCCGCGCCGGTGCGCGCGGTGTCGGGGCTGAACACCATGTGGCGCTTGGACAGCGCCATCACCGGCTTCACCTTGCCCTCGATCCAGTCCACCAGCAGCTTGGCGGCGCGATAGCCCGTCTCATACATGTCGATATGGGGAAACTCGCGATAGGCAATATAGGCGACGTCCGGCTGGATCATGGCCTGGGTGATGTGGCCATGCAGATCCAGCGACACGGTGATGGGCGTGCCGGGCACGATCGCGCGCACCCGGCGCACGATCTCGGACTCCGCGTCGGGCTCGTCCTCCACGATCATGGCGCCGTGTAGCGCCAGGAACACGCCATCGACCGGCCCCCCATCTTTGATGGCGGCTTTCAGCCGTTCCTCGATCTCGGTCATGAAATGGTCGAAGGCTTTGCGCTCAACTGTCCCTGAGGCCATCGCCATGGTCGCCAGCAGCGGCACCGGTGTGGCGCCGGCCTCCTTGATCGCATCCAGCGCGCCGGGGATTTCCAGCCGTCCATTGCCGAAGGCGGTCAGCATGGCATCGCCGCGATGCAGATACTGTTCCTCGAAGGTCTGCACCGTGGTGGTGAAAGGCACGAAACTGTTGGTTTCCTGCTTGAACTCGGCAACCGCGATGCGCATGGCGCTCTCCTATTTGGTCTGGCGGCCGGGGATGGCGGCCACCAGCGCCCGTGTATAGTCGCTGGACGGATTGGCGAAGATGTCGCGCGTCACGCCGGTTTCCACGATCTTGCCGTGGCGCATCACCATCACCCGATGGCACACCTGGGCCGCCACCCGCATGTCATGGGTGATGAACAGCATGGCCAGGTTCATCTGGCGGCGCACATCGTCCAGCAATTGCAGCACCTGGGCCTGGACCGTCACGTCCAGTGCCGACACCGGCTCGTCCGCGATCAACACGTCAGGCTTCAGCATCAGGGCGCGGGCCAGGCCAATGCGCTGGCGCTGGCCGCCGGAAAATTCATGCGGCAGCCGGTTCATGGTTTCCGGATTGAGCCCCACTAGCCGCAAGATGTCGGCAGCGCGGGCGCGCGCCTCTTTGGGATCTTCACCATAGATGCGCGGGCCGATGGTGATGATGTCGCCGACGGTCTGGCGCGGATTGAGGGAAGAGAAAGGATCCTGGAACACCATCTGGATACGCCGGCGCAGGGGCCGAAGCTCACCCGGCTTCATGTGCGCGATATCGGCGCCGTCCAGCAAAACGGTGCCGGCGTCCGGGTCCAGCAGGCGGATGACGCAGCGCGCCAATGTCGACTTGCCGCTGCCGGACTCACCCACGATGCCCAAGGTCTCGCCACGGCTGAGGGTCAGCGACACATTGTCGACCGCCGTGTTGACGACCCCGCGCGAAAACAACCCGCCACGGCGGAAACGCTTGGTCAAACCAGAAACCTCGACCAGTGGCCGCGCATCGGGCGGCGGCGGCAACTGGCTTTCGCCGCGCGGCACCGCCGCGATCAGGGCGCGGGTATAGGAATGGGAGGGATTGCCCAGCACATCGCCCACCGTGCCGCTTTCCAGCACCCTGCCATGGCGCATCACCGCGACCCTGTCGGCCATGTCGGCCACCACGCCGAAGTCATGGGTAATGAACAGCACGCTCATCTCCCGTTCCGCCTGGATGCGCTTGATGAGTTTGAGGATCTGCGCCTGGGTGGTGACGTCCAGCGCCGTGGTCGGTTCATCGGCAATCAAAAGCTGCGGCGACAGCGACAGCGCCATGGCGATCATCACCCGCTGGCGTTGGCCGCCCGATAATTGATGCGGATAGGCCTTGAGCAGGCTGGGCACGTCTTTCAGGCCCATTTCGCCCAGCAGAGCGGCCGCCTGTTTCAGCGCCTCGGCTTCCGATACCGCGCGATGGGCGCGGATCTGCTCGGTGACCTGGCGGCCGATTTTCACCACCGGGTTCAGCGCCGCCATCGGATCCTGGAAGATCATGGCGATGTCACGGCCACGCCGCTTGCGCATGGCGTCCGCCGGCTCTTTCAGCAGGTCCACGCCGTCGAACAGGATTTGACCGCCCGCCGCCGTCACCCCGCGTGGCAGAAGGCCCATGATGGCATGCGCCGTCAGCGACTTGCCCGAACCGGATTCGCCCACGATGCAGACGATCTCGCTCGCGCCCACATCGAGGCTGACATCATCTACCGCCTTGGCGCGGTCGGCGCCGGGTGGCAGCGCCACCGTCAAATTCTGGATCGAGACCAGCGGCATCAGCGCCTCCGCCGGGGATTGAGGGCGTCGTTCAACCCGTCGCCCACGAAATTCAGCGCCAGCACCGTGATCATGATGGAAACACCTGGCAAGGTCGTGGTCCACCATGCCACCCACATGGCCGAGCGCGCGCCGCCGATCATGCTGCCCCAGCTCAAAAGATTGGGATCGCCCAGCCCCAGGAAGCTCAGAGCCGATTCCGCCAGTATGGCATTTCCCACCATCATGGAACTGACCACCACGATGGGTGGCAGGGCATTGGGCAGTATCTGGGTGAGAATGATCCGCGTATCGCGCATGCCCAGGGTACGCGCCGCCTCGACAAATTCACGGTTGCGCAACGACAGGAATTCCGCCCGCACCACCCGCGCCACATTGGGCCAGGTGATCAGGGCAATGCCGATGATCGCCGAAGTCAGGCTGGGTTGCAGAAACGCGACCAGTACCATCAGCAGCACAAAGGCGGGAATGATCTGGAAGAATTCGGTCACCCGCATCAAAAGATCGTCCACCAGCCCGCCATAATAGCCGGCCACCGCGCCCAGCAGGATGCCCACAAAGGTGGAACAGAGGGTCGCCGAAATGCCGACCAGCAGCGACACGCGCGCGCCGTACGCCAGGCCTATCATCATGTTACGTCCCAGCACGTCACTGCCGGCCGGCAGACCCGGCGAGCCGGGCGGCAGCAGCGGCATGCCGACAATGGCGAAAGGCCCGCGCGCGAACAGCAGCGGCGCCGCCAGCGCGATCAGCACGATGGCTGCAAACACCGCAAAGCCCAGAGCTGCGGTGGGACGGGAAAAGAAGCGACGCGCAAAACCGGTCATTGCCCCAGCTCCACCCGCGGATCGGCAATGGAATAGGCGATGTCGGTAACCAGATTGAACAGGCTGACCAGCACGGCGGTGACGATGAAGATGCCCAGCAGCAAGGGATTGTCGCGGCTGGCCACCGCTTCATAGGCGAGCGTACCGACACCGGGCCAGCTGAAGACATTCTCCACCAGCACATTGCCGCCCACCAGGATCGACGCCTGCAGACCCGCAAAGGTGATCAGCGGGATCAGGGCGTTGCGCAGGATGTGGCGGCGCGCCACCTGGCGTTCGCGGATGCCCTTGGCGCGCGCGGTCTTGACGAAATCCTGGTCGGCCACCTCGATCATGGCGGTGCGGGTCAGCCGCGCGTAACTGGCCATGAAATAGAGGGCCAGGGTCGTACCCGGCAGAAGAACATGCAACGCCACATCGCCGATGCGCGCCAGGCCGGTATAATCGGCGCCCATGGTCTCGATGCCGAAAGGCGGCAGCCAGCCCAGCCAGACGGCGAAAACCAGCATCATCATCATGCCAAGCCAGAATTGCGGCACCGAATAAAAAAACATCGCCAGCACCGCGGTAGCATTGTCGATGGCTGAACCTGGCCGCCGCGCCGCCATCCCGCCCAGCCATATACCGCCGACCGCCGCCACCACCAGCGCAAAGGCATCCAGCAGCAAGGTGTTGGGCAGCCGTTCCATGATGATGGTCAGCACCGGCTGGCTGCGGACATAGGACGTGCCCAAATCGCCATGCGCCACTGCGCTGACATATTTCCACAGCTGCACCGGCACCGGCTGGTCCAGGCCATATTCGGCGCGCAGGCTCTTCATATAGGCTTCGTCGGCATAGCCCGACTGACCGGCCATCACGGTGGCGACATCGCCCGGCGCCAGGCGGATCAAAAAGAAGCTCAGCAGCACCACCGCGATGGCGACCAGCACCGTCTTGACCAGACGCATGGCGATATAGTGAAGCTTCATGCCAGCGTAACCGCGCCGAGGCCGTCCGTGGGGCCGTTGGGACCCATGATGACGTTCTTCAGCCGCTTGTTGTGGAAGTACAGGGGGTAACGCTCAAACAGCCACAGCATGGCGACATCATAAGTGAGAATGTGCTGCAGCTTGCTGTAGCAGGCCTGCGCTTCGCCTGAATCGACTGCCAGCGCGGCCTGGGCGAACAGCCGGTCCACTTCCGGATTGCTATAACCCTGCAGGTTGGTCAGGGGCACGCCCTTGCGGATATTGGACGACAGATAGAAGCGCGAGGTGCCGATGGCCGGATCGCCATATTCGCCATAGGAATTGGAGTCGATGTCGAATTCCCAGTTGCCGCTGCGCCGGCTCTGGGTGGGCCAGTCGACGGCTTCCAGATTGGCGTCCAGCCCCACTTCGGCCAGGCACTGCTTGATGTAATGGCCGATGCGGGTCCAGGCGCCGCCGCCATCCGGAACCAGCATGAGGCCGAAGCGATGGCGCACGCCATCCGGGCCCAGCTTGCAGCCCATTTCGTCCAGCAGGGCGCGGGCGCGCGCCGGATCATAAGGATATTTGACCAGCGCCTTTTCGTCATAATAGGGCACGGTCGAAGGAATGGGCCCGTGCGCCACTTTCCCCTCGCCGTAATTGATCGCTTTCACCAGGAATTCGCGGTCCACCGCATGCAGGAAGGCGGCGCGGGCGCGGCGGTCACTGAACGGCCAGCGCCGCATGTTCGCTTCCATGATCATGATTTCGGCGGTGCCGTTATAGGCATCGCTGCGCGTCACGATATTGGGATTGGCCCTGAGCCGCGAGGACACCACCGTGTCGATATCATCGGCCATGGCGATGTCCACCGCGCCGGTCTCCATCGCCACCAGCCGCTGCTCGGGTGTGGCGCAGACGCGGAAATAGATGCCGTCCATGCCGGGCTGGCCTGGCCGCCAGTAATGATCGTTGCGCGCCAGATGGATATATTCGCCGCGCTTCCATTCGGCGAATTTGAACGGGCCGGTACCGATGGGCTTTACGTTATAGGGGTTGGTGCGGAAGTTGGTGCCTTCATAAATGTGGGCCGGCATCATCGGCGCATTGGACGCCATGAAAGATATCAGGAATGAGTTCACCGGCTTCTTCAGCTTGAACACAATCGTGTAATCGTCCGGCAGGACGATACTGGCGATCTGGCCAAAGGCATTGCGGCTGCGCGGATTGACCTGGGGCAGCATGGTACCGCAGCTGAACGCCACATCGCGGGCGGTGAATTTCACCCCGTCATGCCAGGTGACGTCATTGCGCAGGTGGAAGGTATAGGTCAGCCCGTCTGGCGACATCTCAAAGGCGCGCGCCAGGTTGGGATGCGGCTTGAACTGCCAGTCGAACAGCAGCAGCGCCTCGTTAATATTGCCGCAGATCTCCTGCATGATCCGCGTGTTCAAAAGCGGATAATTCAGATGCGCCGGCTCGGCGAACATCATGGCATTAATGGAACCGCTGCCTTTGGGCGCGGCCCAGGCCTGCGCCGGCCAAGCCAGCGGCGAAGAGGCCAGCAGGCCTGCCGCGCCCAGAACGGCCCGGCGATCCACCGTCATCAGCCGCCCGCCGACATCTTGTCCAGCGGGAACACCGGACGGCGCAGCTTGGTATACGGCAGCCTTGTGATGTCGGAGGTGCAAGGACCCGAGGTGTTGACGGTATATTCGCCC
>Ga0073936_10000837_pt1 | contig 48305 bp, 30 predicted proteins | sample AliMusrvi5mmetaG_FD_87041 | JGI IMG/M metagenome (GOLD analysis project Ga0073936, IMG submission 87041) | Freshwater lake bacterial and archeal communities from Alinen Mustajarvi, Finland, to study Microbial Dark Matter (Phase II) - Alinen... | ecosystem: Environmental > Aquatic > Freshwater >...
CTACTGATCCCCCCGCCACCCCCACTGCTCCAACTCCCACCGCCGTTACCGGATTGCCAGGTTACAGTCTTTCCCAAGGTGATAATGATGATGAGCAGGAAAATAAACACCCCCACTAAAACACCTACAATCGACGTTCCGATCAGCAAATAAGTCCCCACACCCGCAATAGTACCGCCGATGAGCCCGGCCATAAGACGGCCTATGGTCGAGCTGAGAAGCATCATGGCAATCGGGATGCCCGCCCACAAATACGGGATAAACGGGGGCCATTTCAAAGGGTTCACATTTATGCTTGCGGCAGGTGCAGGCAACGGCTCTCCCTGGATTACCATGATGATTCTTGCGACCCCTGCCTTAATTCCGCCGGAGAAATCCCCATTTTTAAAGAAGGGGACAATGATTTCATTGATGATTCGACTGGCTGTTGCATCCGGGAGGGCTCCTTCTAAGCCGCGTCCCACCTCAATACGCAGTGCGTGATCATTTTTTGCTACCAGTAGGATGGCCCCGTCATTAACCCCGTTTCGCCCGATTTTCCATTGATCAGCAACCCGGATGCCGTATTGCTCAATGGTCTCTTCGCCGGTGGAGGGGACAATCAAAACAACCACTTGTGAGCCCTTGGCAGACTCCAACTGCTGGAGCGTATTCTCCAGCTGTTGGCATTGGCCTGAGGTTAGTGTCCCCGTTAGATCCGTTACACGGTTTTTCAACGAAGGCACCGGCATCGGTGTCGCACAAGCTTCTGTGCCGACAAGTACCAAGGACAAAAATGCCAGAATGGATTGACGTAGGGGGATCATTTAAATTCAATCGAGGGAGGCTTGGCTAGATCTTTTTCATTTTCAACGGAAAATGAAGGCTTGACCGAACAGCCGAACACTTTGGCGGTAAGATTTACAGGGAATGAACGTACCGTTATGTTATATTCTTTTACTGCCTCGATGTAACGGTTGCGGGCCACGGCAATCCGGTTTTCGGTTCCCTCCAACTGAGCCTGCAGATCACGGAAAATGCCATCTGCCTTCAATTGCGGGTAATTTTCGGCAACAGCAAGCAAACGCCCCAGAGAGCTTGACAATTCTTTTTGGGCTGCCACAAACTTTGAAAACGCCTCCTGATTGTTGATCAACTCCGGGGTCGCTTGGATCGAACCCACCTTGGCCCGTGCTTCCGCAACCTGTGTGAGAATCTCCTTTTCATGGGCAGCATAGCCCTTGACCACATTGACCAGATTGGGCACAAGATCGGCTCGCCGCTGATACTGATTCAATATTTCCGCCCAATCCGCCTTAATCTGCTCATCCGAGGATTGGATGCGATTGTATCCGCAGCCGCTTAATCCCAAGCACAATCCCGCCAAAATGACCACTATAATCCCTGTTTTCATCGTCCAAGATTCCTTTCGATTCACTGGGCTCAATAATAACCCTTTAGTTTGTTCCGGCTAGGAAAATAACCAGGTATTGCCGCCACCCGGCAGGCGGGCGTTTCACTCCACCAGGAAATCTATACAGGTGACTCGGTTGATGAGGTGAGGATTTGGGTCTGAACTGGTGGGTTGTAAAAAATAATCCCAGCGTGTAGAAATTACGGTTAGGAAAAAAGCGCACCATCAAGTGATGCGCGTGGGGTGTCAAAAACTAAGAAGGATTTGAATTATGCCGAAGATTACGTTTATGGGAGCCGGGAGTACGGTGTTTGTTAAAAATATCATCGGGGATAGTCTGGTGACCCCGGCTTTGTGTGAGTCCGAAGTAGCCTTGTATGATATCGATGCGGCGCGGTTGAAGGAGTCGCTGTTGATGTTGCAGACGCTTAATAAGAACGTCAATCAGGGGCGCGCACAACTTAAGGGGTATCTCGGCACCCAGAACCGCAAGGCAGCGCTCAAGGGCGCCAACTATGTGGTAAACGCGATTCAAGTGGGTGGCTACAAACCGTCCACGGTGGTGGATTTCGAGATTCCCAAGAAGTACGGCTTGCGCCAGACGATTGCCGATACGCTTGGCATCGGTGGTATTTTCCGTGCCCAGCGCACCATTCCTGTGATGCTTGGTTTTGCCAAAGATATGGAGGAAGTTTGCCCGCATGCCTTGTTCCTCAACTATACCAATCCCATGGCGATGCTGATGTCCGCCATGCTGCGCGGCTCGACCATTCAGTCGGTTGGTCTTTGCCATTCCGTTCAGTCTTGCGCCTGGGGCTTGCTTGGGGAGTTGGGAATGGGCAAGGGAATCAAGAAGCTCCGCTGGAAAATATCGGGGATCAACCATATGGCATGGTTGCTGGAGATAAAAGACGGGGAGAAGGATCTCTACCCGGAGATTAAGCGCCGCGCCGCTGCGGCACTCGAACGAATTCACAAAACCGAAGGTGGCATCCAGGCTGTCCGTGAGCAGGCGGAAGCCAAAGCGAAGAAGCTAGGCAAGAAGGCCCACGAAATCCCCGGTGACCATCACATTCTCGGTGACATGGTGCGCCTCACCATGATGCTCAATTTTGGCTATTACATTACCGAGTCCTCGGAGCACAATGCTGAATATACGCCATATTGGATCAAGGCGAGCCGTCCTGAGCTGATTGACAAATTCAACATTCCCTTGGATGAGTATCCCCGCCGGTGTGTTGATCAGATCGCAGGGTGGAAGTGGCAGAGTAAGGAAATGGTGGGCAATCCGAAACTGACGCATACCCGTACCCATGAGTTCGGCTCTTACATCATGGAGGCGGCCGAGACCGATGTTCCGTTCCGTATTCACGGCAACGTTATGAATACGGGGTTGATCACCAATCTTCCGGCAAAGGCTTGCGTTGAGGTGCCGTGCTTGATTGACCGTAATGGACTCAATCCCTGCTATGTTGGGGATTTGCCCGAGTCGTGTGCCGCGCTTAATCGCACGAACGTCAATGTGCAGATCCTGGCGGTTGAGGCGGCCCTCGAGAGAAGCCGTGACAAACTCTACCAGGCGGCTTGGATGGATCCTCACACTTCCGGTGAGCTGGCCATTGATCAGATCCGGTCGCTATGCGACGATCTCATTAAGGCGCACGGGAAGTTCTTGCCGGTATATAAGTAAGCGGCGAAAAAGACGATGGGGCGGCGTGGGGGCGCCGCCCAGCTCGTGAGGTTCCGAGGGGTTACACCTGCAGAACGTTATTCACCGAGCCAGAGCCATTGGGAGTCTGGCTGGGGTTGTTAGGGTCAATTTGCCAATTTCCGTCGACGATAAACTTATACTCATGAGTACCCTCGGGCAAAATCACGGTTGCGGCATAGGCCCCGCTTTTACTATGCGGCTTTAACGGCTGTTGTTCAGGATCCCAGCCATTGAAGCTGCCGGCCACGAACACTTCGCGTCCGGGCTCTGTTACTAGTTCAAATCTCACCTTTTTTACGGCCTTTTTCTGAGATACTTCTGTTTTTTTCATGAGTGATATCCTTTTTTACCAGTGATTTTAGGCACCTTTGTCTGATGTCAGTGGGACACTCGTCCCTCTTGAAAACGGAACCATCATGTATTCTCAGCGGGAAAACGCATATCGGGGAAACACGAATTTCTGGCTACGAAAAACCTGATAGAAAGCCGTGAAGACGCGGAGTCTGCTAAGCCATAATCTTACGTTGGAACTGGCCAAACGTTTTAATCACGGCTTCAATTTTGTCTATTGGTGGCAATATCGTCATGCGGAAGTGAAACGTGCCGGGAACCTGACCAAATCCGGAGCCTGGTACCACGCAGATGCCGGTTTCCTCTAAGAGGCGCATACAGTAATCGTCATCAGTCATTCTTGGTGGTAGAGTGATTTTCGGGAAGGCGTACATGGCGCCGGCAACCGGTTGACAGCTGATACCGGGGATTTGATTGAGTCCGTCTGCCACCATGTTGGCTTTGAGCCGCAGGGATTCAAGAACAGCAGTGCGTTCCTGGGTGTAACAGTCAAAAGAGGGATCGCCCGGTTGAGGTGGGGTGACCATTAAAAAGGTAGCTACCTGTCCGATAGTATTGGCGCACAAGGCGATCGACTGCAACTTGGTAATTTCGGAAAGGACATCGTCCGTGACATTGCGGCATTCGACGTATCCTCCGCGAAGGCCGCATTCGCCCAGCAGTCCCTTGGAACAGGAGTGAAAGCTGAACAAGGAAACATCTTTGATGTGGTTCTTTTCCAATATCTTGGCAAACGAAACAAACGCATCCGAAGCCCGATAAATATTATCCTGATAAACCTCATCGGCGAGGATGGCGAGATGATGTTTCCGTGCAAAACCGATGACGATTCCGATGTTGTTCTCATCCAGTACTGCTCCGGTGGGATTGCCAGGATTAATTACGACAATAGCCCGTACCCTGGTGCCCTCGGAACAGGCTTTTTGATATGCTTGTTCCAGTTGATCAAGGGTTAGCTTCCACCCCGTGTTTTCGTCGAGAAAATAATCACTGCGACGTCCCTCGTACATGGTAATCGTGGCGGAATATAAGGGGTATTGAGGGATAGGCACCATAATCCCGTCGTGATCGGAGGAAATGAGGATTCTAAGGATGGCCTGAACACCCTTGCTTGCCCCGTCAGTCATAAAAATCGTCTCGGGATCGGCCTTGATGTCGTCGCGGCGTTCGATAAAATTTGCCATGGCTTCGCGAATGAAGCATAGCCCTTTGCTTTCGGTATAGGCGCCTAACCCATGCTTGGTTTGTTGGAGAATCAGTCGGGCCATTGCGAGGACATCTGTCGGGAAAAGCCCCTTGTTGGCTTCCAGTAATTCGGGATAATTGACCAACGCAAGTACCTGCCTGATCCATGTCAGGGGCTTTTGGCCAAGTGAATGGGGGTTCCCAATATTGCAATAAATGATCTCGCGTCCTTTTTGTTCCAACGCGGCGGCGCGGACGACAATGGGGCCACGTACAGCGTATTGGGTTTCCCTTACCGATTTTCCGATATCCTCAAGTTTAACGACCATGACACCCATCCTTCAATTCAAATACCTACCTGTGAAACGGGGGAAGATTGCCCATAATACGCTGATTATCAAGTCCTCATTTTCCGCCGTGGTGCAGGCCGACCATTGACTTTACGTACGCCACTCCCTACCCTGCGCCCATTATGTGGTTATTTTTGGGGCTTATATCGGCAGTGTTTCTGGGACTGTATGACGTTTGTAAAAAGGCGTCATTGAAAGGGAATGCGGTTCTCCCTGTTCTTTTTCTGGCCACGGTTTCAACGGCCTTGCCGTTTGCGGTACTTATGCTCCTTTCGCAATGGCTGGATCCCGAAAGTCTCGGGCGTGCCTATGTGGCACCGGTTTCGCTGCGAGTCCATGGTTTATTGATGCTGAAGTCATTGATTGTCGCCTCCTCCTGGGTATGCGCCTATTTTGCTTTTAAGCATCTCCCGATCACCCTGGGTGCTCCCATCCGCGCGTCCCAACCCGTTTTGACGCTAATAGGGGCTCTGATTATTTTTTCAGAACGGTTTTCAGTGTTGGGCTGGTGCGGCATGTTGATTGCACTGGGCTCCTATTTTGCCCTTTCTGTGGTGGGCCAAAAAGAAGGGGTTCGGTTTGTGCGTAATGGGTGGGTTGGGCTTCTACTGCTGGGTACATTTCTAGGGGCGGTCAGTTCGTTGTACGATAAATATCTGCTGCACCACTATGCCCCCCTCGTGGTGCAGGCCTATTTCAGCATTTATCTGGTGGTGATTCTCGGCTTTGTTTTTTTCCTCTGTTGGTGGCCACGACGCCGTCAACATACGTCCTTTCAATGGCGTTGGACTATTCCTGCGATTGGGCTGCTGCTGGCGGTGGCCGATTTTTGTTATTTCAATGCCCTGGCTTTGCCGGGTTCCCTGATTGCGATGCTGAGTGTGGTGCGCCGGGGGAATGTGTTGATTTCGTTTAGTTTGGGTGCCGTGATGTTCAAAGAAAAAAATATCCGGCAAAAGGCCCTGGCGCTAATGGGGATTGTGGTGGGAATCATTTTGATTGGTCTGGGATGAAGAGTCGGGAAATGCGCTAGCGTTGGTAAGTGGGATGGTGTAAGGTGAAGCCCTAATTTTTTCACTTGGTTCGGGAGAATAATGCCGATGAAATGGGTATGGACTGTTGTAATGGTTATCGCTTGCGCCAGTATGGCGAAGGCGGCTTCGAATCCTTTTGGAATGTTGGGTGGGTTCTCTCCGACTTCGGCGATCCCCGTCGATGTGTCAGCCCCCAGTGTGGATTTTGAGCAGGGTGGCAAGAAAATGATCGCCTCAGGCGGGGTCACCGTTACTCGCGGTAATGAAAAACTGACCGCCAACAAGATCATCTTCGACAAAGTGACCGAGATGGCCATGGCGACTGGGAATGTTGTTTTTACCAAGGCCACCCTTGTGTGGCGGGGCGAGACCTTTGCTTACAATCTTGCAGATGGCTCCTGGTCGACGAGCGGCTTTGATGCCTTTTACGATCCGTTTCGTATGAGTGCAGAGTCGGCGACTAAAACCAATGATTATTTCCTGCTGACGCATGCTGTGGTGACAACCTGTACCAATGAGCCGGGTAATTACCACTATACGATGAACTGCCAACGGGTGCGTGTATACCCCAACGATCATTTTGTTGCCCGTCATATGGTTCTTCGGTTTGGAGGCATCCCCTTGCTCTATGTGCCTTATTGGTACAGTTCTCTGAATGATCGCAGTGTTGGTATGTCGATGCAGGCCGGCTATGGAGGTCGTATGGGCGCCTACGTGCTGACATCCACCAAATATTGGATGTCACCCAATTTGAGAGGTATCACTCATTTGGATTATCGTACTGAGCGGGGGCCTGCGGTCGGGCAGGAAGTGGGGTGGGTGAATGATAATGATACTGGGAAAGGGCGTATCTACGGGTACTATACCGATGATCAGGGCGTAGAGAAAGATTTTAACAAGGGTTACCATAGTACGCTGATTGATTCCCAGCGATATCGCCTGAGCTTGGATCATATGCAAACCTTTGGCCCCCAGGATTATTTCCTCTCTGATTTCACCTATCTGAGCGATCAATATGTGCTCGAGGATTTCTTTGAACGGGAATATCGCAATAATTTTCAGCCGCAGAACTATGCCACGTTGGTGCATCGCGAAGAAAATACGACCATCAGTCTTTCCGCCTATAAACGGTTGAATGATTTTTATGAGGCGGTGGATCGTTTGCCGGAACTCGCGGTGGATGTGCAGCGGACTCAGATTGCTGATTCGCCGTTTTACTATGAGGGCCGGAACTCGGTGGTGTATCTGCAAAAGCTCTATCCTGACGGATCCGGGGAGGACGATTATTCATCCGGTCGGGCGGATACCAGTCATGAGATTTATTATCCCACCCGGCATTTTGGATTCCTGAACATAACGCCACGTACAGGCTATCGGGCAACGTATTATTCCGACACAGTGGCTTGGGGGTCGGTTACTCAGTTCGTGGCCACTGTGACGTCCAACAGCAGTGGGGTTGTTACCAGCGGGACTAAAACGAATGTTTCGCAGATGGCGAGTTCCAGGGGGAGCGATTTGCGTTCTATGGTGAATCTCGGGCTAGAGACGTCGTTCCGTGCGTTCAGGGTGGTGAACAATGAAGAGAACATGTTCGGTACCGGGTTGCGGCATGTGGTGGAGCCCTATACGGACTATACGTTTGTGCCAGAGCCAAATTTGCGGCCTGCCCAGCTTTATCAATTTGATGAAATTGATGCATTGGATCGGCGGAATGATCTGCTTTTCGGGGTGCGTAACCGGTTCCAGACCAAGCGCCAGAAAGAGGTAAGTGATATTGCGAATGTGGATATCTTCACCACCTACAGCTTTGAAGAAGCTGATCAGGATAAGCCTTTTTCCACAGTGGGGATGAAATCCGAATTCAATCTGGCGACATGGTTCCAAATTTACATGGATGGAACGTATGACGTGTATTCCAACCAGGTGGCTACCTTCAATACCCAGGCGCGGTTCAAGTTGGATGATTGGCGCGCGAATATTGAGCAGCGTTATCTGGTCGATTCCAGCAGTCTTTGGATCACCGATTTGGCCTGGTTGCCGAATACCCGCTGGGAATTTGGGATCTATGACCGGTTTGAGGCCCAGACGTCCCGTCTGGAGGAACAGGGAATTACCGTGACTCGCAAGTATGATTGCATGTCAGTGGCATTGGGCGGGAGGTATATGCCCGCTTATATCCGGGATGACGGAAGCCATTGTGCGGCCGACTATCGTGTGATGTTTGAACTGTCTTTTCTGGCTTTCCCCAATATAAAACTGGGTTCCATACAGCGGAATTAATTTTGACAGGCAGTTTGGTATAGGAGATTGGGATCATGAGGCATGAAGCGTTGACGCGTTGGACGGCGGAAAATTCCGCTGACTTATACGGGATCCGGAATTGGGGCCAGGGATACTTTGACGTGACGCCGGGAGGGGAAGTGATTGTCCGCCCGAACGGTCCCAAGAGCCCGACCGAGGTCAGTCTGATGCACTTGATCGATGAGTGTCATAGCCGCGGTCTGAATATGCCGGTACTGCTTCGCTTCTCCAACATTCTGGCCTCCCGCATTAAAGAAATAAATGAGAGCTTCCGGTGGGCCATTTTTGATGCCGCCTATCAGGGGCAATATCGCGGTGTGTTTCCGATCAAAGTGAATCAGCAGGATGAGGTGGTGAGGGATATCACGGAATACGGGCGCGAATATCACCATGGGCTTGAGGCTGGCAGCAAAGCGGAACTGATTGCAGCCTTAGCCTTGATGAAAGATCCCGAGGCGTTTGTGATCTGCAACGGGTACAAGGATGAAGAGTTTGTGGATCTTGCCCTTCAGGCGCTTAAAATGGGGACCCGCACGGTGCTGGTCATTGAAATGCCCAGTGAATTGGATTTGATTATTGAACGTGCTGAACGGCTTAAGGTGCGGCCCGTCGTGGGTATTCGCGCCAAATTGTCCAGTCGTGCCGGGGGGCATTGGGATTCCTCGGGTGGGGATCGCAGTAAATTCGGGTTGGATGCCAGTCAGATTATTGCGGTGGTGGATGCGTTGCGCCAGCGCAAGATGCTGGATTGTCTTCAGATGCTTCACTACCACCTAGGGAGCCAGGTGTCGGATATTCGCCGAGTGCGAAATGCTTTGCGTGAGGCATGCCGGTTCTATGTGGAGTTGGTACGGGAAGGCGCCGGTATGGGCATTCTGAATATGGGGGGCGGGCTGGCAGTGGACTATGATGGCTCCCATACTAACTTTGCTTGCAGCACCAATTATTCGACGGCGGAATATGCCTCGGTGGTCGTTGAGACCGTCATGAATACGCTCGATGAGTGTGGTGTGCCGCACCCGACGATTGTGACCGAGTCGGGACGTGCCACGGCGGCACATCACTCCGTGTTGATTTTCAACATTCTGGATGTGCGCCGGTTCGAACCGTTGAGAATCCCGGAGAAATTGTCGGTCGATGCCCATGAGATGCTTCAAAATCTCATGGAGGTGTGTCACTCCCTGTCCCCGCGCAATATGCAGGAAGCCTATCACGATGCCGTCTATTACCGGGATGAGTTGCGCACACTGTTCCTCCACGGGAATATTTCATTGAGGGAGCGCTCGCTGGCGGAGACGATCTTCTGGCATGTGGTCTGTAAGGTTTCGGAAATGACCCGCGGCCGCAAGTATACCCCGGATGAATTGGAAGGGTTGGATGCCGCCACCGCGGATGTGTATTATGGGAATTTCAGCGTGTTCCAATCCATTCCTGATTTCTGGGCGATTGATCAATTGTTCCCGATTATGCCAATTCACCGGCTGAACCAGCGGCCGACGCGCAAGGCGGTGTTGGCGGATATCACCTGCGATTCAGACGGGAAAGTTGACAAGTTTATTGACCTGCATGACATCAAGCATGTCCTGCCATTGCATGAATGGGATGGGCGCGAATACTACATGGGAATTTTTCTCACCGGCGCCTATCAGGAAACGATTGGTGATATGCACAACCTGCTTGGTAACACGAACGTCCTGCATATCCGGATTGATGATAAAGGGCGGATTGATGAGGCGACACAGATCAAGGGGGATCGGGTGGATGAGATTCTGGAGTACATGGAATATAGCCCGAACAGCATGGTGGACACCATCAAGGCCCGCGCGGAGAAAGCGGCGAAAAATGGGCTGATTACGCACCGGGAGAAGAATGCCTTCGTCAAGGCCTACAAGATGGGCGTCCGTGGTTATACCTATTTCGAACAATAGGGACGGAGGCAAATGGTGAAAAGAACAATATCTCGCGTGATGACGGTGTTGGTGCTGGCCGGGCTGGTGTTTTCGCTGAGCGGTTGTTATGGCATCCCGAAAGGGACGACGGAAATCACTCATGTCGGGAAGCTCCAGCTTCGCGCCAAGGGGGCGGGCTTGGTTACAGCGGATACGGAAAAAACCACCTTCCGGATCAAATGTGTCCGCTGTGGATTTGAGATGGAAGAAATAACGATCGATACCCCGGCGGTGGGGAACCCTTATATTTCCAATAGGGTTTGCCCGAAATGCCAGCACCGCCAGACCATGATCATTGAAGCCTCGGGGCTATAAAGGTGAGGTACCGGTAGGCTTGTTAATCCATTCGCTTTCTGAATTTGAGAGAGGCGATGGTGAGAATACCGATCCCCCAGAGAAACAGAATGAGGGCGGGGTACCCGAGTTCCTGCCATCCGGTTCCTTTCAAGAAAATTCCCCGGACAATTTCCAGGTAGTATTTAAGCGGGATCAAAGCGGCCAGAATCTGAATAGCTACCGGCATGTTCTCAACAGGGAAGATAAAGCCCGATAACAGGACAAAAGGCATCAGGACAAAAAACGCCGCGACCATCATGGCTTGCTGCTGGGTTTTGACAAGGGTGGAGACCAGCAGCCCCATGCCCAGTGTGGTTAACAGGAATAAGCTGGAAAAGGCATAAAGCAACAGCATACTGCCACGCAGAGGAATTCCGAAGATGCCGCGAATCACCCCCAGTGCCAGGGTCACTTCAATCAGGCCAATCAAGACAAATGGCAGGAGCTTTCCGATCATCAGTTCCGCGGGACGCAACGGGGTGACAATCAGCTGTTCCATGGTGCCGTCTTCACGCTCCTTCACCAGAGACATACTGGTAACGAGCATGGTGGTGACGAGCAACAGCACGCCCATGAGAGCGGGAACCATATAATAGCGGGAGAGCAGGTGGGGATTATACCAGGCCCGTGTTTCAGCCTCGATGGCTGGTAGCTGGATTCCCTTGTATGCTAGTTCCGCCATGACCAGCCGTATATTCTGGAGGGAGAACAGGCGAGTGGCTTTCTGGAGCATATTCAATCCGTTGACCCCGAAATTACTGTCCGAGCCATCAACCAGCACCTGAACGGTGGCTGGTTGATGGCTCAGAAGGTTTTTCCCGAAATCAGGTGGAATGGTGAGAATGAGGCTGGTTTTTCCGGAAACCAGAAGTTCAGCATCCTTCTGTTCAGAGCTGGAGGCGGGAGTGATCTTGAAATAACCCGAGGCCCCCAGTGACTGAACATAGTGGCGGCTGTGATAAGAGAGATCGTTATCGCGAACGGTGAGTTGAATGTCACGGATATCTGTATTGGCGGCAAAGCCCATGATCAACAATTGAAATAGAGGGGCAACCATGAGGATCCCCAGGAGGCTGCGATCACGTCGGATTTGAGCGAGCTCTTTGATCAGCAGGATGCGGATGCGATACAGGGGAGCGGGTGTGTTCATTCCGTCGCTTTAGAACCACTTTGTTTGTTCGCGTTCTTTACGTGAGAGTTCATCCTGCAATTCGCGGGCACGGGCATCGATGATGGAGGAGCGGTCCGGGGTTTTTAAAATTAACGACAAACTCTCATGGGCTTCCCGCAGTTTTCCCATGCGGAGCTGTGCTTCGGCCGCATTCAGATAAACCTCCAGCCAGGCATAGTCCCCTTTTTTCACTAAGTTGAGTGCCTGTTGCATGTGCTTTTCCGCTTCGTTCAAGTTGCCTGACCGCATATAGACCAACGCTGCCGTATCATGAATGGCAAAATCATTTTTTTGCGTGTTGAGCAGTGTGGGCAGCAAGGCAACAGCCTCGGAAACAAACATTGGATCCTGGGCCAAGGTAAAGATGAGGTTGTTCAAAACGTTCATATCGGTGGGGTATCGAACAAAGGCGGCCTTGAGAATTTTGATGGCACGGGGAATATTCCCTTCGCGGCGTGCCGATTCCGCGGCCAGAAGGTAGGTGCGTGGTACCGCCTGCTTCTGTCCGACTTCCCGGGCCAGGGCATCTTCCAGAATGCCTAAGGCGCGGTCTGTTTGCCCCTTCTGAAAATAGACTTCGCCAAGACGCTCGGCCCAGATGCTTTCCTCGGGATAATGTGCGGACAGCCCTTCAAGAGCGTGGATGGTATCCGGATCCGTCGTGGTGGAACGGATTTTCAGGCCGATAATGATTTTGTAAAACGGCCAGGGTTCAAGGGCATGTTCTGTGCCGGCGCGGGCGCAGGCTAACGCCCAGGTATTATCCTTTATTTTGAGGGCGGTGGTGACTCCCAGAACATCGGCGGGAAGCAAGCCTTGCCCCTCCTTGATGGCGGCGTGCGCTGCCATGCTGGCGGCGTTGGTAAGGTTGTTCCTCAACATTAAATCGCCAGCGCGAACCAGGGTGGCCGGAGGGTAGAGGTGATCATCCACGGCCTTACGAATCTCGCGATCAGCCCAGGCGGAGAGCGCCCCGGCCCGGACTTTTGTCACAAGGTACGCCAGCCACAATTCACCATCAAGAGGTTGGGTCGCCAGCGCCCGGGTGGCGGTCTCAACATCTTTCCTGAGCAATACGTTGAGCCTGTTGAGCAGGCCGGACGTAGGCTGGAACGCCAGGGCTTGGGCGAGGGTGATGGCCGCCTCATTGGTCCGACTTTGTCGTAGGAGCAGGAGGGTCAATTCTCCCAGGGCTAATGCCTTTTCTCTTTTGTCACGACCAATGCTGGTCCATGTCGATAATTGTGAGGTTGTGCCCTGTCCCTTGGCGTCATACCAGGCTGCTTTGGTAGTCTGGAGAGCCTTGAGGAAAGGGGTATGTCGGGGTTTTAACGCTTTTTGTTCAAACGCATAATCCTCATCAGCGAGTTGTCCGCCGCGCCATTCCAAGGCCCACTCTGCGGGCGGTAGCATTTCGGTCTGTTTTTTGGGCATGGCAATATCGCTGAGATTCTCTACCAGAATCAGTTTTTGTCCCTCCTCAAGGCGTCCTGTGGCGAGAAGCAATCTGGCACGCAACGAGGGATGCGGCGTATGTTTCATATTATTCACCACAAAGAGAGCATCCTCGCTGAAGCCGAAGAAGCTCCACATGCCGGCCATGGCCAACGACCATTCTTCGGATTCAGGATAATCGTGACGGGCCTCTTCCATACATTCCATGGCATAGGAACCTAGGTCAAGTGACATGGCCGCGTGGGCAAGATCAAGCCAGACGGTTAAGGGGGGGTGCGACTCGGTTCGGACATATTCAGAGAGTGTTTCATAACACATCTCCCAATCCCCCTGGGCCTTGTATAAATCGGCGTGAGCGATCAGGTAGAGGGGGTGCTGGTGGCTGGTCTGGCGCTCAAACGAATTGAGTTTTTCGTGAGCTTCGTCCCACCGGCCCAGTTCGCCTAACACACGACCCCAGAGCAACTTGAGGCGCGTGTCCAGTGTCCGTTGTACTTCAATTTTCTTTAGCGCTTCTAGGCAGAGTCTGAGTTGCTTTTCATAGCCTTCCCGCGTGATGAGTCCGCCGAGTTCATTGGCCAGGGGAATGCGTTTCCATAATTCCTTCCAGGGGGATTGGCCGGCTGCAAGTTGTAAAAACGGCTTGGCATCTATCATGGCTTCCCCATAGCCACCCACGCCAAGTACTTCATGGCGGAATTGAAACCATTTCCTTCCATATTCGGCAGGAGCAATCAGTAACATGGGATCGCCTGGTGCCACGGTGGCCAGACGGGTAAAAGCCAGCCAGCCAAGATCCGGTCGCCCAATGGAGAATGCGCCATCCATGGCCAGTGTCAGGTCGGGGGCCTTCAATGTTTTCAGGTTTGCCATGAACAGGGACTCAAACAAATGCAGCCACTCCACATCTTGACGATCCCGCATAATCCGGATAACAGGATTCAAAAATACAGGATCAAGCTCCCGTTTCTTCATGGCACGTCGCAGCACATTGGCGGCGCTGATGTTATCCCCAGTCCGGAGTCGGGATTCCACGGCAATCACACCTTGAAGCGTAGTGGCATAGGGTAACTCTGAATCCGAGAGCCGGATCGAATCCCATAGATCCCGGAGTCCCATATAGGGGAACAGGGCGCGAATACGCTCCTGACTGCCGACCCCCTTGGCTGCTAGAACGACATAGGTTCCCACTTCTGAGGGTTTGTCCAGTATGGCATAAAACTCTGCAAGCACCATAGCCACGCCGGGAAGCTGGCGTGACTCGGGCGGAAACAAGGCCACCGTCTCGGAGGCCTCTTTGATACGCTTGAGTTCCAACAAGGCGCGTGTCTCAAGTACCCGTTCTTCGAGCGAGCGTTCTTTGACCGGTTTTCGTTGAAGAATGCGTAGTGCTTCGGTCTGTTTTCCCCTGCTGATTTTTATTCTGGCAAGATCCACCAGGAGGTCATTATTGTCCGGACTCAAAATTAGCGCCGCCTGAACCGCCCGTTGGGCGGTCTCCAGATCAAAGGTGGCGAGCCCTTGCGCCACACCGCGAATCATTTCTGCGCGGTGATTTGGACTCAGACGAAAGTAGAAAGCGGCGACGAGGCCCAGTACGATGAGAAGTGCGATGATATGTTTCCACCACATAAACACAAAGCGCCAGAAGACGGGCCAGCGTCTGATTTTCTCCTCATCTTCTCCGATTTCATCATTGATGGTTTTAAGCTTTTCCCGATGTCCGCGGAATGCCAGCCATTGGCGGAGCAGAACGGCATCCAGATGGATGAGACCCACGGCGAGAAGAAGAAAAATACCCATGGTGTCATGCAAGGCTTGTTCATTCCAGCCGGCCGGCTTGTCTTTCCCAATCCAAACCATCCCGGAAATACGGATGACATTCAGAATCAAAACCTGCACCAGCCCTATTCCCAGCAGGCCGGCTATGGCCCATTTGCCAAGTCGCATTAGCAGGCCAACCCCCAGTCCACAGAAGAGCACTGTGATCGCTGTTTTCATCCCGCTGCAAGCTTCCGGAACCCCGAACACCCGTGTCCCGACGCGCAAGACCAGGTCGTCACCCCAGACCCGGACATTCAGTGCCTGCAACAAGCCTTCGCTTAGCTTGACCGACAAGGACTGCATGCTCAGTTGGAAAGGCCCGAAGATCTGACTCGGCAGAGGATGAATCCAGTAGATAAGGAACAGGGCGAGAATCAGGTCTTTCCCATGGCGTTTTGGTAATGCCCAGGCCAAGGAGGCATACAGAATCAAAAGAATTCCCAGCCATTCGACTTGATGGATAGGAATAATCATTCCCAGAAGCGCTAGGAGGGTCCCCGTCGCACCGGTGAGCCCCAGTCCCCAACTCGACATTTTAAATCCCTCGCCCTCAAGCTTGGGGCGAAAAATCAAGGCGAGGGCAAAGAGGCTGCCGAGGAAAAAGGAAAGAACCCCATTCTGGCCGGCGGCGAGTCGGGAAAGGTTGGCCCAAATCCAGGAGGTAACTAAAAAAAAGACCGCCAGAAGCACAATCCGATGCGTCGTAGGCATGAAATTCTTTGGGGTTTTAGAAATCATAGTAATAGCCCAGTGTCATGCCGATGGTGTCACGGGTACCTGTCAGCAAGGTATTACTGCTGAGCCGTTCTAGATGTTCAACATAGGTATAAAGTTTCAGGTGGTCAGTGAGGGTTTGAATAAGTCCCACGGTGCTAGCCCATGTGTCATAATCGTTGCTCAGGAACAGGTCTCCGTCTCCCAATTCACCCGCTGCTGGCGTGTCATTCATACGCATGGCATAGGCGGAGGCCAAGGTCAGTACTAAGCTATGCGTCAGGGGGCGCGAAGCGGAAATCTGATTTACCCAATCTGAGTAGCCGGCGGCTTTGACCAGTTTTGGGGTGACGGTTTCGTAGGCCGATGAAAATCCGATGGACCAGGTTTCGGCATCAGTCCATTGGATGTTATAGCGAATGGCATCGGTGATTTCGTACCCGGCCATGAATCCGGCACGCTGAGAGCGCTGATAGCCGATGCCATGACTCAATTTATCGGTAAGACGGGTTTGCAGTCCGACTCCGCCAATGATCGCATCCGAGGTGCCGTTGGTTTCGTAGGTGGAATCGCTTGCCCCGGACAAATCACCGATGCTATAACCCAGGTTCAGGTTCAAGGTGGTGTCTTCTGTGAGGGCTGTGTTCATATATCCCAAATAATCCTGCTGAAATTGTGAGCCGCGTTGGTCGAGATAATCTCTCCAGTAATAATCCGCCCGGGCACCCATGGTTGTGATGGGGCTGATACGCTGGCTATAGTCCAGCATCTGATGGTAGATCACACTCCGGGAGATATCGTAGTTGTTGTCTTGTGGAACGGTATCGGTTCGGCTGAACGTATATCCGAGGCTTTTATCCGGCGCCATCTGCCAGTCTGTATCCAGTCCCGCCAGGTTTTGAAATACCGGATAACGTTGGCCGCTTAAATTGTCCGTGTAGCCACGGGAGTCCACATAGTCGACCCGGTAAGAAGGCCGTTCATAAAGGCGTCCTCTGATATAGGGGGTCAGCTCAAAATCCATCGACATATTGGCTGAAAAACCGGAGCTTTCTTTGCCTGTATAGGCCTCGGTGTTACGTCCGTTGAAAGAGCCGAGCCAGGAATCCTGTGTTGCACCGAAGGTGAAGGAACCCATATGGGCATAGAATCCCGGATCAATAATCTCTACATCGAAAGTATTGTCTTCAGAGCCATTAGGGAAGGCTCGGTAAGTCACGGCGAAGGAAACATCCACAGCAAGATATTTGCTGATCAAAAAATAATTCCTGGCGGTTAACTGGGAGATTAGGGGGAAATCAATACCATCCTTTTTAACCTCTCCGTAGCGGGTGGGCTGTCCCGCGATGGGAGTGGCATCGGCGGCATGTCCGGAGTAAAGGTAATCCATGCCGGCCCCTGTACTATGTATGTATTGGACGCCTACCGATTGGAAGAACGAAAGATCAGAAAAAAAAGGCCCCAATCGAATATTGGCATTCTGTGGCTCATTGGCCAAGCCATAGGACTCAAACCGTGCCACCTGAGCGTGAACCGTGCACAGCCCCAGCAGAAAAAAGACCAGAGAAATCAACGTCCATCGCTGCGCCACTGTCATGATTGAGACCCCCATTTCATTGATGGCTATTTGTACGATCATGTGTCTGCAGAGGCAAGAAAAATACCGGTGGAACGATAGGGGAATTTTGAGTAAAAAAAAGTTGATTTTTTTGGAGAATAATTATTTATTTTCTGCGTTTTGGATGTCGTACCGTCAAAAAATGCTGAATGGTGATAGCAGGTTTTTTGTCATGAGTTAGATGTTGAACAAGACAATGGCCGTTTTTTCGGAACTGGAGGACGCGGTGTCGTTCTTTTTCGCCCGTATGTCCCCAGAATAACCCCCGAAGTAGCACTGCTCTGTGCATGTCTTAACTGCGTTGTAGCAATACGGGAAAATAATAATGCTAGAGATAAGAAAATTGAATAAAAGGTTTAGCCCGATTCGTGCTGTGAGGGATATCTCTTTCACGGTTGAGAAGGGGGAGGTAAACGTCTTAAAAATAGTAAATGAAGTCCGTGGATTTATATGGTGAGCGCCATCAGTTTATAAAATATTTCCATGAATTTTCAGGATATGTTAAAAACCATAAAAAAACAGACAGACGAGCATAGGTAAGACTGGAATCGCTGTAATTAACCGGAGAGAAAACATGAGTACTGATATCACCGCTACTGCCAATATCATTAATGAGCAAAAAACCGTTATTGATTCGGTGCGCCAGGAGGTTAATAAAGTTCTTGTGGGGCAGGAACGATTGCTGGATCGGATGCTCATTGCCCTCATTTCCAATGGACATCTCCTGATCGAGGGGGTTCCCGGGCTGGCAAAAACGACAGCGATTAAGACGATGGCCCAGTCGCTAGGACTGAAATTTCAGCGCATCAGCTTTACGCCGGATCTTCTGCCGGCCGATGTGATTGGAACCATGGTATTTAACCCGCGCGAGGGTACTTTTACCCCGCGATTGGGCCCCATTTTCACCAACCTCCTGCTGGCGGATGAAATCAATCGTGCCCCAGCTAAGGTTCAGTCAGCCTTGTTGGAGGCTATGCAGGAACATCAGGTGACCATTGGGGATAAAACCTACCCCCTGCCGGAGCCTTTTATGGTGATGGCCACGCAGAATCCCCTGGAGCAGGAAGGAACCTACCCTCTGCCGGAAGCGCAGATTGACCGGTTTATGCTCAAGTGCCGCGTGGATTATCCCTCGAAGGATGATGAGCGGCGCATTATGAATCGCTTTACCCGCAAGTCCGATATCAAAATTCAGTCCGTGATGTCGGGACAGCAGATTCTGGAGATTCGCGGTATTCTCGATCAGGTTTACTGTGACGAGAAGGTCGCCGATTATATTCTGGATATTGTTTTTGCCACCCGGAAGCCGGCGGATTACAAACTCGATATCGGGCACCTCATTCAGTATGGCGGCTCCCCGCGCGCCAGCTTGTATATGAATATTGCCGCCCGGGCTAATGCCTTGGTACATGGCCGTGGTTATGCCACGCCGCAGGACGTCAAGGAAATTGCCTATGATGTTCTGCGTCATCGGTTAATTCTGACGTATGAAGCGGAGGCCGAGAACATGAAGAGTGAAGATATCATCGCGAAAATCCTGAACGAAATCCCGGTGCCGTGACGCGGATTTGAATTCTGATATTTAAGATTTGAGATTAGATCTATGTCCATCAACGTCAAAGAATTGATGAAACAGGTTGGCAAGATTCGCGTGGTCACCAACCGGCTTGTGGACGAGCATCTTTCCGGCGAATACCACTCCGTATTCAAGGGGCAGGGGATCGAATTTGACGAAGTTCGCGAGTATGTGCCGGGCGATGATATCCGGTCGATTGATTGGAATGTGACCGCACGCATGGGGGTCCCCTTCATCAAGCGCTACTGTGAAGAGCGAGAACTGACGGTGATGTTCCTGGTCGATGTATCAGGCTCTCAGTCATTTGGTTCCGGGCAGCGTGCCAAGTCGGAGTTGGCGGCCGAAGTCACCTGTCTGTTTGCGTTGTCTGCCATCAAGAATCAGGACAAGGTCGGGCTGATTTTGTTCAGCGACCAGATCGAGGCGTCCTTTCCTCCGCGCAAGGGCCGTACCGCTGTCATGCGGTTGGTGCGTGAAGTGCTGGCGGCGGAGGAAACCCGCCGGGGTACCCATCTGGCCGGTGCACTCCGGTTCCTGAACCAGGTTCAGAAACGGCGCACGGTGGTGTTCATCATTTCTGACTTTATGGACAGCGGATTTGAACATGAGTTACGGGTGACGGGGCGGCGACATGATGTGGTTTGCGTAAACATTGCCGATCCGCGGGAAGCCGAACTGCCAGATGTCGGGTTGGTCGAGATTCAGGATCCGGAAACGGGCGAGCTTGAGTTGCTGGATACTTCCTCGCCCCGCCTGCGTCAGGCGTTTCATGAAAAGGCCGTAGGGGAGGCGGACGCTCTCAAACGGATGTTCCGGAAAAACAAGATCGATGCCCTTCACCTCTCTACGGAGCGGCCTTTCATTGATGATATTCACAAGTTGTTCCGGCAACGGCAGATCAGGGCGGCACGGGGATGAAAGTGAACATGAGACTTACTCCGGTTAAATGGTTGGTGTTGGGCCTGCTAGCCGTTTCCTGCCCTGCGGCATCCCCCGACACCCGTACCGCCGGTCCCCTGGTATCGGATAATGCACTGGGTGCGGTCTCCGTTTTGTTGTCGTTTGATCCGCCTGTGGTCCGGTTGGACCGCGATATCCTGCTGACCATCCTCATTACCTCGCCGACCAATGTTACCGTCAAACTGCCCCTCATGGAAACTCGCGTAAAAGGCTTTGCTGTGTCAGGCAACTATGACAGCCCACCAAGAATTTCCGGGGGTAAATCCGTACGAACCCGGAATATCCGCCTGACGCCTCAGATTTCAGAGGAATACAGGATTGCTCCCATGGCTGTCACCTGGAAAACCCCGGCCACCGGTGTCGAGCAATGGTTCCCAACAAAACCGGTGATATTGTCATATGAAGCGCTTCAGAAGGAGGCGCCCGGTAAGGCGATTGCGGCCGCTGGCGGACCAGTGTGGATTTATCCCGGTCTGAAGGGAGTGCTCGGTTATACGCTTTTGGTGCTGGGCCTGGGGGGCTTGGGCTATCTCGCCTGGCGGTTGTTCAGGAAACTCCGCCGTGCCGTTCAGCTTCGTCGCATGTCGCCCCGGGAACGGGCGCTGTTTGAATTGGCCGAATTAATGGCCCGGGATCTGGTCGGGCATCATCAGGTTAAGGAGTTTTATTTTGAGCTGACGATGATTGTCCGGGCTTACATTGAGCGGGCTCACGAGATTCGTGCGCCGGAACAGACTACTGAAGAATTTCTGGTGGTAGTCAGTGCGGATGCCCGGTTTTCACGGGATGTAGTCAAGTGCCTGCGTGAATTCATGCAAGCGGCCGATCTGGTGAAATATGCGGGTATTCAACCAAATCCGGCGTCGGTAGAGTCCGCCACGTCCACGGCAAAAAATTATATCGAAACGGACTCGGAAATCTCAGATTGCAAATCTCAAATCTAACAATGTACCTTGGAAGTCCATATTACCTTTTGCTGTTGCTGGTCCTTGCGGTGGCGGGTTGGTTTGTCCTGCGGCGGCGGGTGCGGCAGGCACTGCTGTTTTCTGCGTTTCAACGTTTGCCGGCCAACCGGGCGACTTGGCGTACGCGTCTCCAGCCGATCGTCCCTCTGCTGATTCTGGTCGGATTGATCCTCTTGATTATCGCTTTGGCCCGGCCCCAGACCATCTTTTCGCGGACCCTGCGGAAGTCGGATGCCATTGCCATTCAGATGGTGGTGGACTGCTCTGGCTCTATGCAGGCGCTGGACTTTGCCACTCCGGATAAACAACGTACCCGGCTGGATGTGGTGAAGGAGACTTTTGGTAAATTCGTGCAGCAACGTCCCGGGGATCTCATCGGACTGGAGACTTTTGGCGGGTTCGCCTCCAGTCGGGTCCCCCTTACCCTCGACCATTCCGCCCTGTTGCATAGTTTACAGGGGGTGGAGATTGCTCGCGAACAGTTCAGCAAGGATGGTCAGTTGCTAAACGAGGAGGAGATGTTAACGGCCATTGGAGATGCGCTGGCCACGGGGTGTACCCGGTTGGATGAGGCCGGTGTAAAATCAAGGATCATGGTCCTGCTGTCGGACGGGGAATCCAATACCGGCCTGATCAAGCCTGATGAGGCGGCCAAGGCGGCCAAAACGATGGGGATCAAAGTCTACACCATTGGGGTGGGTACCACGGGGCGTGCGCCGTTTCTGGGGCGTGATATGTTCGGGCGTCCAGCGATTGGATATGGCGATGTGAAGTTGGATGAGGATCAACTTCGCTCGATTGCCACCACGACCGGCGGGAAGTATTTCAACGTTAAAGATGCCAGGGGTCTGGATCAGACCATGGCGGCCATCAGCAAACTTGAAAAAACCACAATTAATACTGAACTTTTTAATAAATATGATGAACACTTCCCGGCTTTTCTAGCCGCCGGGCTGGGCTTATTGGTGATCGGGGCGATTCTCAACTCCTGGTTGGGTAAAAACATCTTATGAATCTGCAATTCCAATATCCCTGGATTCTTGTTCTGCTCTGGATGGTTCCGGTTATAGGGGTGGTTTGGCATTTCCTGGCCGGGCGGCGGCGTGCTGGCCAGTCGTTGGTCTCCTCCGTCATGGCCGCCAAATTGGCGCCAGCTCCTGCCGCCACCCGGCGCTTGTGGCAGCTTTCGCTGTTCATGGGGGGGCTGGTTCTGGCCCTGATTGCCGCTGCAAGGCCGCAATGGGGCATGCAGGACGAGACGGTGTATCAGCGTGGAAGGGACTTGCTCGTGGTGTTGGATGTGTCACGCTCCATGTTGGCCCAGGACGTCCATCCCAGTCGCCTGGGTCGGGCCAAGGTGGATCTGCTGGATCTGGTTAAAGAACTGCGCGGGGACCGGATGGGACTTCTTGCTTTTCGTGGTCGTCCGGTCCTGCTTTGTCCCCTGACAACGGATTATGGTTTCATGGTCCAGACCCTGGAAGGCGCTGGTGTGGATTCGGCTCCTTTTGGCGAAACCGATATTGGTGGGGCGATTTTAGAGGCTCTCCAGAATTTCGATGATGATGAAGGTTCTCACAAGGCCATTATTCTGATCACCGATGGAGATGATCTTGCCGGTAAAGCCATGGAAGCGGCGGCCAAGGCGAAGGAAAAAGGCGTGGTTGTGTTTACGGTGGGATTTGGAAGCAGCGAAGGGGCTTCGATTCCGTCGGTATCCAACAAGAAAGAAGCCCTGACTTTCCAAGGAAAGGAAGTGGTCTCCAAATTGAATAATATTTTGCTGCGCGATTTGGCCGAAGCCACGGGCGGAGCCTATGTTCCCGTCGGCTTGGCCAACGTCAAGCTGGGGGATCTCTATCGGAATCACCTGAGTCGGATTTCCGCCCGCGATCTGGAGGAATCCTCGCAACGCCGGTATGTGGAGCGTTATCAGATTTTTCTCTTTCCGGCAGTTCTGCTTTTTCTGGCGGTTGCCTTCCTGAGTCGTGGCCAAGTTGCAGGCCGGAACCCCCCAAAAATAAAAGCCATTTTGAAGGGAAATGTCCGGCTTCCTCCTTTGCCGACGGCGGCGCTGGTGCTGTTCATAGGGGTTGGTCTTCCGTTGCAGGCCGCCACCAATCAAACGGAAATGATTCCCCTGGGGCGCGAAGGTGCCCGGCTGGCACAACGGCTTTATCTGGCGGGCAACTATGAGGAATCGGCGGTGGCATATCAGGCGGCGGCCAAAACAGCCGCCCAGACCCATCGGGAGGATTACTTCTTTAATGCCGGTTGTGCCCTGCTCAAGGCCGGGAAAACGGATGAGGCGAGTGACATCTTTCGGAGTCTGACAGGTGGGGAAGGGGAGTTGGGCGCCAAGGCCGCCTACAATCTTGGGTGTGCCCTGTTCGCGACCGGTTCTGCCCCGATGCAGGAAAACGCCGCCACTCCGCCGGATCCTGCGCTGGCGGAACGCCGGGTTCAGGCGTTGAAGCAGGCAGGGACCGCTTTTCAAAAAGTTCTGCGTCAACAACCGGACCATGCGGATAGCCGTAAGAATCTGGCGGTAGTGGCGGGGATGACGGAGGAAGTGGAAGAGCAGGCAAAAATCATTCGCCTCATGGCCGAACATGGCCAGTCTCAACCCGGCGCATTGGCCGACCTGATGCTCCTGCAGCAGCGGAAATTGATTCAGGATATCCCCGCGGCCTTTACCAATACTACGCCCACCTTGATTGAGGCTCTGGAATCGCTGGCCGCTGACCAGGATAAGACCGCTGACTTGATGATTCCGCTTAAAGGAAAACTCCTGCAGGCTATGTCGCAATCCCAGCCGAATAATACCAACGCCCCGCAGCAGATAGCCCAGATTAATGCCTTTGCGGAATCCATCCGGGACAATATGTTCGAGGCGGCGGCGGCGCTACGCAATTTGGATCGTTCATCTTATGCGCCCGCCCTCAAGGCGGAAGCGGCCGTTTATACCTTATGGAAAGGCCTGGCAGGTTACCCGCAACTTCTTCGGGAGGATATCCAGCGGCAGACCAATACCATTACGTTAACTGCCCCTGTCAACACCGGCGTTCCGCCGGCGTCGGATGAACTCACGCAGAGTATTCAGGTCCAGCAGAAAGAGGCATTGAATTTGACCGGTTTATTCAAGCAGCGATTTGAACAGGAGGTTCCGTCAGAAGGGATCAGTCGTCCTGTGAAGCCGGCTTCCACCAACGCTCCCCCGGGAGGTACCAATGCGATGGAACAAGTTTTGTCCCCGGCGGATCGCAAAAAAATCGTGGAGTTGACGGGGCAGGCCATGACCCTGCAACAATCGGCGGAAAGTGCGGCCAGTACCGCTTTGACAGATAGTCTGGCTCATCAGCGTAAAGCGTATACGATTCTAAAGGAGATCGAGGCGCTTCTACCCAAGGATAAGCAGCCGCAGGAAAATCAACAACAGGATCAACAGCAAGATCAGAAAAAACAAGATCAGCCGCAATCGCAGGAGCAGAAACAGGATCAACCGAAGCCGCAGAAGTCGCCGCCCAAACAGGAAGACAAAAAGGATCAGATGTCGCCGGAAGATCTGAAGCGCCTGTTGGATAAAGCCAAACAGCGTGAAAAGGAGCATGAACAGGAAAAACGTGAACGTGATTCCGATATGCCCCTGTCCCCCTCCGAAAGAGATTGGTAAGGCAAAACGAAGAATGACTTATTTGTCACCTCTATTTCTATTATTTCTCACTGCCACCATAGTCTCTGCAGCTACGCCCACTCTTACCGTCACGGCGAGTCGTGATCGTGTCTATCTCGGGGAGTCGTTGTTGTTGGAGGTCAGGGTGGATGGTGCTGACGATTCCGTCAAACCTGATCTTTCCGCGATCCCGAATGGTTCTGCTGAATTATTGGGGGATCAGCCCGTAAACTATCATTCTGCGGTTTATGCGAATGGTCAGATAAAACGGGAAGACTTTGTCGGACATATTTTTACCTATAAGTGGACGCCTGCTGCGGAGGGGATATGGACCTTGGGCCCCATGACCGCCTTGGTGAAAGGCGCTCTCCTCTCGGCGACGGGGCCTGTTATTACTGTCACCGGTGTGACGCGGCAGAATTTTGTGATTGCGGCGGTGACGGCCTCCCGTGTCTCAGTATTAGTCGATGAGCCTTTTGATATTCAGGTGAGCATACGGATCAAGAGTTTGGCCAAACCCTATCAGGATACCGAACCGTTGTTTCCTGCCGATCCACCCCATGTAGAGGCGGCATTTCTCAACGGGGAGGAAATGGATGGCCTCAAGGGGCCTGATCTTCAAAAATTTCTGAACGATCATCTCATTCATCAAAATCAAGCGGGTTTTACGCTAAATGCGTATACTACACCGGGGGATCCGTTTGATTTCAGCCAAATGATGAATATGCAGGGACGGCCAGCCCGCTTCAAACTTGATTGCAGGAAGGTGATTCAGAATGGCCAGAACTATTGGGAATACACCATCAGGCTTTCGTATGCGCCATTGACAGAAGGGACCTACACGTTTGGTCCGCTGCTATTCAAAGGGACCGTGCCCATCGCGGTCAAAGCCGATGGAACGGCGAATGGTATGCCCATTTTTGCTGTAGGGCCCGCCGCTATGGTGCGTGTGATCCCGCCGCCGGAAGAAAATCGGCCGGATTCCTACATTGGTGCGATTGGCAGTAATCTTCTGGTGGAAGCCGCGCTGGATGCCCAGACCTGCAATGTCGGCGACCCCCTCAAACTCACGTTGACCCTTAGCGGCGCCATCCAGATGCGGAATATCACACCGCCCAAACTGACCCTTCAGCCTGATTTACTGGAACGGTTTGAGATCTATGATGATTCCGTTCAAACCCTTAAACAGAATAATCAGCGCCAATATGTTTACACCCTGCGTCCGCGACAAGCGGGGTCGTTTGAACTGCCGCCAGTGGAAGTTTCATACTATGATGTTTCTTTGCGCCAGTATCAGACAGTCCGGTCATTATCCATTCCGTTGAAGGTTCGACAGGCGACGGAGATCACGGCGTCGCAAATTATTGGAGGATCCACCAATGCGGCAACCCAGCTTCGTCGTGAAATGGAATTAGCCATGCGGCCCGCAGGCCTCCGTATGGGAGCGGCTGGTGCAGAACCTGTCTCGCTCATTGGCCCCCCTTGGACTGTGGCGCTTAATGTTCTGGCAGGGCCTGCTATATTTGTTTTGTGTCTGGTGGGGTCATGGATCTATCGGCAGGGGCCATCTTTCAAACGGGCACAGCGAAAGCGTCAGGCCTATGCTCGAGCTAGGCAGGCTATCTTGAAACTTGCGGATAAGCGGGAAGCTGGCCATCAGCACGGGAGTATTTGTGCCATTATGCGTTGCTATCTGGCAGATCGCTTTGATGTTCAGGCCGATGCCTTGACACCAGCCGAAACAGAATCTTTTCTGGTGGTACAGGGAATTCCCTATGACTTGGCGAAGCGTTTTGCGGGGATGATGCAGCGTCATTTTGATATGTCATTTGGTGCCCGTTTGGCGGTTGCAGATACAAAAGAGTTACTAGCCATGTTCACTGCGGTGGAGAACTATCGTAATGACCGCCATCGCGCCCGCTTGGCGCATAAAGCCCTTCTGGCGATGATGTTGGGGCTTTGTATCAGTGAGGCGTCCGCCTCCACGCCGGCGGAACGAACCTTTATTTGGACGGAGTCACTGACCGACTTAAGTTCCGCGCAAACGCCAAAAGAGTTTCTGGCTGCGGCGGACACCTGCCAGAAATTGGTGGATCTGGGTGTGAGGAATGCGGATCTGTTCTATAATCAGGGGACAGCACTCTTGCTGGCCGAACGACCGGCCGCGGCGGTGGTGGTTTTGTTGCGGGCCGAGCGTTATGGTGGAAGTGCCAGTGACGTTGCCCGTAACCTGGCCATCGCGGAAGCCAGGAAACAGGGATTAAAGTTGCCCGTAACATCATGGTTAAGAGGGGTGTTTTTCTGGCACTACGCATTGAATTGCGCCACCCGTGTCAGGATTACAGCCATTGCGTTCAGTGTCCTTTGGATCGCCGGCGCGATCGGGTTGTTTGGCCTGAAGCGCACAAGTAAGGCCCTGATGGTCGTGGCGGCGGTGCTATTGATCTTGTTCGGTTCAAGTGTCCTTGCCACTCTGCAGCAGGAAAGTCAGACAGTAACAGGAATCAGGATTCAGGAGCCAGAATCCAGAAGTTTGTAATTCTACCTCCTGACTTCTGTCTACTGTCTTTATTCGCACGGTAGGACCTGCTTCACTAGTTCTTGGAGTTGATCTTCGGTATAGGGTTTGGCCAGAACGCCTTTAAATCCATAAATGGCAAAATTTGCCATGATAGGCCCTTCGGCGTATCCGCTGGAAACAATGGCTTTGGCATGGGGATCAAGTGCCAGGATCTCCTTCATGACTTCCAGTCCACCGATGCCCCCGGGGATGGTGAGATCTAAAATAACAAGGTCAAAGGGAGCCCCGTCCCTTAGTGCCTGTTTATAAAGATCGATTGTTTGCCGCCCGTCAGCAGAGGTCTCCACAAAGCAATTCATCTGCTTCAGCCATCGCGGAATTACCATCCGGATAAACTCTTCATCATCGAGGACCAGGATTTTGAGCTTAGGCCGCGCGGTGAAAGGTTTGGCGATGGATTGTTTTTTTGGCGGTGATAGTTCTGCTTCTGAAGCGGGCAGATAGAGAGTGAAAGTGGTGCCTTTTCCCATTTCCGAAATAACGCCAATGTGGCCGCTGTGTCGTTTGATGATAGAATAGGTTGTAGATAAACCCAGTCCGCGGCCAGATTGTTTGGTGGTGAAAAAGGGATCAAAGATCTGCTCAAGACACTTCTGGTCGATACCGGTTCCCTCATCTTGTATGATGATTTTAATGTACTTACCCGGTGGGAGAGGGAGCGGGGTGTCTGTTGGGAGTATCGCATTTTCCAGAGTGATATAAAGGTGTCCGCCATTGGGCATTGCCTCGCGGGCGTTGGTGGTCAGATTGGAGATGACCTGCTGGATTTGCCCCTTATCTGCCTTTGCCATCCATAAATCATCTGCCTGATGATGCACGAGCAGGACATTACTTCCGGTAAGATCAAACTGGGCAACTTCTTCGACAAATGTTCCCAGACTAACGTCCTCTGTGATGGGGTCACCGCCTTTGGCAAAAGTCAGCAGCTGCTTCGTCAGAAGAATGGCACGTGCCATGGCCTTTTCTGCATTTTCAAGGGGTTGGATTGCGTGGTGATTTTTTGGAAGCTCTTTTTTGGCCAGGGAGATATTCCCGAATAACCCCATTAGAATATTGTTGAAATCATGTGCAATGCCGCCTGCCAGGATGCCAATACTGTTCAGTTTTTGGGCCTTGTGAAGCTCGGCCTCGATTTGTAGGCGCTCGGTGACATCAATGACGGAGGATTGGTAACCTATCATTTTCCCGGACTCATCCCGTACGATGGTCGCCTGAGCATGGGCGATGAAGGTCGAGCCATCCTTCCGTTGAGCGGTAAAATCACCCTCACACTGTCCCTTTTTGTTGAGGGCATTAAGGATGACAATCGCCTCGTGGGGATCAGCGAAAAAATGCATAACAGGTTTTCCGATGACTTCATTTTTATTTGCATAACCCCATATCCGGAGGAACATATTGTTGACTTCGGTTAGGTTACCTTCCAGGTTGGCGATGCTGTTGGCGGCAAGGGAGGCATCGAAAACAAAGTTTTTGAGATACAGCGCTTTCTCTGCCTGTTTGAGTTGAGCGATGGCGCGCGCCTGCTGGATATTTTGATAAGCAGTAGTGGAAAGTTGATTGGCCAGTGTGAAGAGTACCTTGGCAATGCCTTCAAACCGCTGGCGCGACATGGCGGGAACCAGGCGGAACGCTTCCATGAAAACAGACTCGTCGGCGCCGATCTCACGGGCATAGGACCGCATTTTTTCTTCCGTTTGGGTTTCGTCGCGCACCTGGCCGATCAGCCAGTTGGCAATGTGATGACCGCCTACGGTAATACTGGCGCCGGCATCCCATAGCCCGCCGCTCAGGCAGGGCTGCACGATCGGGCCCTCCGGATGATAGCGGCCGATGGCAGCGTCGGATTTATAGCAATTGGCGCAGCCTTTTCCTGTTTTGCGGATAATCTCGCTGCACAAACAGGTAAAATTACTCGAGGCGGTGAGAGGGGTCCCATCGGGATGCGTGATAATGGAGGCGACCCCCGTGGCAGCGGCAAATTCATCCTGCAGGCGCTGGACATCAGCAAGGTTGAAAAGTTGATCAAAAGTGATGGAACCATTTTCCAGCGGTTGTGTTAGGGTGACAAGCCGTTTCTCAACCATCGCTGCCGCAAGTTTGCGTTCGGTAATGTCACTTATGATGACGCGGCAGGCGGGGGCACCATTTTTCTCCGATCCATGCGACGGATTCGATAGGCTCAGGGTGGGTGCTATGGCGGTTACTGAAAGATGAGCCCAGAATTGCGTCCCGCCCACTTTTACCATTCGGAGTTCGCAAGTCTGCGGGTCACCTGTTCCGATGAGATTTTTGTGGTGCAGGTAGTAGATGTCCTGGTCATCTTTGAAGATGAACCGGGTGATTGACTGGTTGATCATGGCGCCGCGGGGCAAGCCCAGCAGGCTGCAGGCAGTGAGGTTGGCCTCCAGGACCAGTCCCGATTCACTGAGGGTGAAATAGCCGACGGGAGCCAGGTTGTAGAGGTCAAAATAGCGCTCCTGCGCGACTTTTAATTCCATCTGCGTGCGGCGCAGTTCCTCATTCTGCATTTCCAGCTCAATTTGATGTACATGCAGTTCGTGGATGGCCTGTCGTGCATTTTCGGGGGACAAGGATTCGAGATAATCGGGTAACGGAACCTCTTTCCCCTGTGCGAGCTTTTCAGCCCGTCGGCGAAGATCTGAGGCGGGGGCGATGATCTTATATCCTGAATTTTCTTTTTTCATACGTCACCCCTCAATCTTGATACTTCTTTCTGTTGTGGTGATGGCGTAGACATTCCCGGTTTCATTCACCAACGTGGTGGCGGTAATCATTACTTCCACGATCCGACCATCCTTGGTGACCCGTTGCATGCGGTACGGCTTTAGAATCTCAGCTCGGCTAAGTTGCCTCATCGTGGCCACCGCCTCCTCCCGCTGGCTCTCCGGAATGAGATCACCAACGTTCATTGTCAGTGCCTCGGACTCACTCCAGCCATACATTCGTGTAGCGGCTGGATTCCAGACCAGAATGTGTCCATCCAAACTCTGAACGGTAGTAGCATCGTACGCGTCGTGTACCACCACGGCCAGACGACGTAGCGCTTCTGCATACTTTAATGTCGCTTTGGTCTCTGTAATATCGGTGAAGGTGATGACGGCCCCCTCGATCACGTTATCCTGGGTGCGATAGGGGCGAATGCGCATCAGGTACCACTTCCCCTCCGTCGATTGGACTTCAATCTCTTTTGGAACCAGGGTATCCAGTACGGCTTGTGCGTCTGGAAGGAGGCGGTCATAGCCTGACAGGTTAGTCACGATGTGACCGATGGGCCGCCCTATATCGCTCAGGATCAGGTTGATGATCTGGGTGGCGGCGGGGGTGAAACGCAGGATGCGCAGGTTATGATCCACAAAGATGGTAGCGAGGCCGGTGCCTGCCAGCAGGTTACTCATGTCGTTGTTGGCCCGTGTCAGTTCGGCCACTTTGTTTTGGAGTTCGGTGTTGACGGTGGCCAACTCTTCGTTGATCGATTGCAGCTCTTCTTTAGAGGTTTCCAATTCCTCGTTGGTGGATTGCAATTCTTCGTTGACCGACTGCAATTCCTCGTTCGAGGATTTGAGCTCTTCGTTGGAGGTCTCCAGTTCCTCGTTGGCGGTTTGAAGATATTCCTCCTTGGCGCGTAGTTCCTGTTTGAGAGCCGCGATGCGTGTGTCAGGATCTAATGTTGGTTCACTGCGGTCACTGGTTTTTTCTTTCCGATTTTCAGGTTCAGCTTCTTCCATGCTGATCAAATAGAGAGGTGCTTCCGGGGATACGGAAGAAAAGCCGGTGGCCACCGGCCTGACAGTTAAGTTGACCGTGGTGCAATGACTGTCAGTTTTGATTTGCAGGCCGGGGCAGCGTACGATCTTCTTGCTCGTCGCCGCTTTATGCAGGGCCGTGGTCAGATCCCGTAATAATCCTTCGCGAGCCATTTTCAGTATATTATTGATTCCCGCTTCGCCCTGGGCCGGTTCGAGGTATAGGCCGGTCCGGCCGTGGAGATAAAGGATATCGCCCTGACCATTGACAAGCGCACCGGCGGGAGCGACCAGATGCAGCAGCGCCTGTTCAGTCAACTCGCGCAGGGAAAGTTTTCCACTACTGAATTTTTTGACTGCCGTCTTCGGGAGTGCTGCCGTCTCCAGGGTAGTCAGGTTCGGGAGAAAGCGAGACATGGCCGTGCGCTGTGAACTGCGGATGTCATCTTTGCGCTGATACAGTTTTGATTTGCTGTCTAAGGTTGAAAAAAGATCACCGAATTCACCTACGGTCTCCGAGGTCCCCAGGAAAAGGAATCCGCCCGGGTTGAGTGCATAGTGAAACAAGGGGATAATTTTCTTCTGCAGATCCCCCCCCATATAGATGAGGAGGTTGCGGCAACTGATAAGATCAAGCTTGGAGAAAGGAGGATCCTTGATGACGTCCTGCTCGGAAACGACAAGCATATCGCGGATAGATTTGTGGATACGGTAGGCGCTGCCATCGGGTTCCGCCACAAAAAAACGGGCCAGCCGCTCTGGCGGGATGTCGGTGGCGATACTGGCCAGATAGAGGCCGATGCGGGCGGTGGCAATCGCCTGATTGTCAATGTCAGTGGCAAAGACTTGCACCCGGTAGCTTTGTTTCAGCTTTTCCAGATATTCTTGCAAAAGGATGGCGAGGGAATACGCTTCTTCGCCGGTAGAGCAGCCGGGTGACCAGATGCGGATCATGGAGCCGGGGAGTTTTTCAGCAAAGAGTTTCGGGATGATGTGTTCCTCAAGTGTGGTGAAAGCATCCGGGTCACGGAAAAAACTGGTCACGCCGATCAACAGGTCGCGAAACAGTGCAGTGACTTCCATGGGTGCCTGTTGTAAAAATTTCACGTAACTGTCCATCGATTCTACTTGGTGGACGGCCATACGCCGTTCAATTCTGCGATGGATGGTACTTGGTTTATATTGTGAAAAATCGTGGCCGGTTACGGTGCGTACCATGACAAAGATTTTTTTCAACGCATTCTCCGTTATGGTGCCCGTGACGGATGCGGATTGAGGGGGGTGGCCAAAGGCATGGGCTACATAGGCCATGAGCTGGGCCGGCATTTCGGCAGGCGGTAATTCGTAGTCTATCAGGCCCGTGGCAATGGCGCTGCAGGGCATGCCGTCGTACTCCGTGGAGGAGGGGTTTTGAGCCATGGCCATGCCGCCTTCGCCTTTGACCGCCCGTACCCCCAGGGTACCGTCGGTGCCGGTTCCGGAGAGGACAATGCAGATTGCCCGCTCGTGCTGATCCTGGGCGAGGGAACGGAAAAAAAAGTCAATGGGAAGTCTTTGACCGTGTGGTGCAGAGGGTTCCATCAATTGGAGGGTTCCATTCAAAAACGCCATATCGCGGTTGGGTGGGATAATGTAGGCGCAGTTGGGGTGTACCGCCATTCCGTCCTCGACTTCGAAAACCTGCATGCGGGTGTAGCGGCGGACGAGATCGGAGAGCATACTTTTATGATCTGGCGCCAGATGCTGCACCAGAACAAAAGCCATACCGGGATCGGTGTTGGTGGGCATGCCTGAAAAGAAGGCTTCGAAGGCGGCTAGTCCCCCGGCGGAGGCACCAATGCCGACGATGGGGAAGGTGTCGGGAGTTTTGCTGGAGATGGTTTCGGGTGTTGTTTGGGATGTCTTTGTTTTAATTTTCTTCATGTTTTTTTTACTCTTGTCAAGGCGCGTACACCTCTTTGGGGTGCAGAAGAACCTGCCGCAACACTTCCTGTAACTGTTCTTCGGTATAGGGTTTTGCAAGAACGCCCTTAAATCCGTAAAAGGCGAAATTAGACATCACTGAACCTTCGGCGTATCCGCTGGAGACAATGGCCTTAGCGCTCGGCTCCATGGCCAGAACTTCCTTGAGTACTTCTTGTCCGCCGATGCCTCCCGGGATGGTAAGATCCAGAATCATGACATCAAACGGGGCCCCGTTCTTCAGGGATTGTTGGTACAGGTCGATAGCCTGCCGTCCGTCAGCGGTGGTTTCAACGAGACAGCCCCAACGTCTCAGCCAACGCGGAATCACCATACGAATAACATCTTCATCATCCAGGATCAGTATTTTGGGTGCCGTAGGGAAGGTCGGGGGGGGGGCCAGTATGGGCTGGTTCGGAATAAAAGACGGTGATTCAGAAGCTGGCAGATAGAGTGTGAAGGTGGTTCCTTTGCCTAACTCCGAAGCCACATCAATGTGGCCGCCGTGTTTATGGATAATAGAAAAAGACGTTGCCAGTCCCAGTCCGCTACCCGTGTGCTTGGTAGTAAAGTAGGGGTCGAAGATCCGTTCCAGTGTCTTTGGGTCGATGCCGATGCCCTCATCCTGAATGGAAATTCTGATGTATTTTCCCGGGCGAAGATGGGGAAGGTCGCCGCTCCGGAGTTCCACATTCTCCAGAGTGATGTAAAGATGTCCTCCATTCGGCATCGCCTCACGGGCATTGATGGTGAGATTAGAGATCACCTGCTGAATTTGTCCTTTGTCCGCTTTCGCGATCCACAGGTCTGCGGCCTGTTTGTGAACGAGCAGGACATTGCTGCCGGAAAGATCAAATCGTGCGACTTCTTCGGCCAGAGTTCCCAGACTGACGTCCTCCTTGACGGGTTCTCCGCCTTTGGCAAAGGTCAGTAACTGTTTGGTAAGGCGAATGGCTCGGCCCATGGACTTTTCCGCCTCCTCAAGGGGCTTGAATGACGGATGATCATGGAAAAGTTCATTTTTAGCCAACGCGATATTTCCGAACAATCCCATCAGGATATTGTTGAAATCATGGGCGATGCCGCCTGCCAAAGTGCCGACACTGGTAAGCTTTTGCATTTTCAGAAGCTCGGCTTCAATCCGTTTGCGTTCGCTGATGTTGATGGCAATGCCGATGAATTTATGGGGGGCTCCTGCCGAGGTGGTTTCAGAAAACTTGCCTCTGGTGAAGACCCATTCCCATATCCCGGCTTTGGATCGGATACGGTGTTCGCTTTCGTATATTGGGATTTCTCCTTTGAAAAACGCGTTGGCCTTGGATTGCCAGATCGGGACATCGGCGGGGTAATGATAGGGTAACCATCCCTGTAGCGTGGTGGGAAGTTCGCCCGGTGTATAACCCAGCATGGCGTGGAATTGAGCATCGAAGTGGACTTCATTATTATCGAGATCCCATTCCCATACCCCTGCCGCGCCCACGGCTAATGCCATGGAAAGCCGTGTCTCACTTTCCTGAAGCGCCACCTCCATCTGATATTTTTCGGTCACATCCCGGAAAACCAGGACGACACCGGACACGTGGCGGTTATGATCCATGATGGGGGCAGCGGAATCCGCAATCTGGTATTCCGTACCGTTCTTGGAGATCAGGATGGTATGGTTTGCCAGTCCGACAATTTTGCCGAGTGCCAGGACTTTAGCGATGGGATTCGCCGTCACTTCCCGTGTTTTGGCGTTGATGATCGGGAAGATTTCCCGCAAATCTTTCCCGTGGGCTTCTTTCGCTACCCAGCCCGTGAGGGTCTCGGCCACGGGGTTCATGGTGGTGACTTTGCCCTTATCATCCGTGGCAATCACCGCATCACCGATGGAGTTTAGGGTAATGCGCAGGTGTTCTGCGCTCTCCCTGACCGTCTGAAGGATGTCGCGGTTCTGGAGGTTGGCCAAGCCCTGCTCGGCGAGCATGACGGCCATTTCGGACAAAAACTTTAACGCATTTTTGAACGCTTCTTCCGTTACGACGGGAACCTTTGCAAGTGCTACGAGGTAGGCTTCCACGTCATACCCATAGGTTTCGCCTTGTTTCCGGAACCAGGCCAGATCAGGTTGTTTGAAAAAAATCTGTCCCGTGCTGAGGTTTGCCACGTGTATGCCACGGATGATGATTGGTGTCGCCCCGTCCACCAGCCCGCTGGTGCAGCAGCGGAAGTTCAGCTCTCCGATCTCTTTCAGGTGCTCTGTCAGTTCCTTGTTGCTTACCTTGCACTGCGCTTCTGAAGCGGGGAAGGCGCGATGGAAAGTGGAGCAGATATCCCGGAAGCCTGTTGAGATAAGCAACTCCTGATCCGGATAGGAGATGAGGGCCGTTGTAAAGTTTGTAGCTTGCGAGAAGGATTCGAACATTCGTCGAAGTCGGTCAATGTCCACAAGATCCTTGAAAGAGTATTTCCCATCAACCAAGAATTCCGGGTTCATATTGAATCCTCCCAAGTGGTGGGAGGATACTACGAAAACTCTAAAATCCAAAGCTAAAAAGCCGGTTGCCTAACTTTGGACTCTCGACTCATGATTTTTGACCCGCTCCTCTTCTGTCAGAAAACAGCCGGGGAGGCAGGTGTCCGGGCAGGGTCGGCGGCAGGGTTCGATGTGGGTCGTGACATGGGTGGCAGGATAACGGGCGGTGATCGCCTCCTCGATTTGATCACTGATTTCATGGGCTTGGGCGACGGACATTTTTTCCGGCACAATCAGATGAAATTCCACAAAACGCATGGCCCCTCCCTTGCGGGTACGGAGATCGTGCAGGCCTTGAACCAGCGGACGCAATTCCTTGACATAATGGATGATCCACGCTTCCTCTTCATCCGGAAGGCGGACATCCAGTAAATCTTTTACAGATTCGGCGGTCAGGTCCCACGCTGCTTTAAGGATCAACAGGGCTACGCAAAGGGCTGCTACCGGATCCGCCCAGTTGAGATTCCAAGTGGGCACGAACCAGGATCCACCCCAGATGATGCCGAGGCCGGCCATGACGCCGAAAGAGGTGTAGACATCGGTGCGGAGATGCCAGGCATCCGCCTGTAGGGCGACGGAGTCGGTTTCGCGTCCAATTTTGAAAAGACGGCGGGAGATCAGCCAGTTGGCGAGGGCGGAGACCAGCATGACAACGACGCCGATGCCCGCCTTTTCCAGGGGTTGAGGAGTGATGAGCTTATGGATGGCTTCATAAATGATCCAGATGGCGGCGAGAAAGATCAGGAACGCTTCGATGGTGCCGGAAAGGTTTTCATACTTCCCATGTCCAAATGGGTGTTGGGTGTCCGCAGGTTTTGCGGAGGTTCGCACGGAAAGGAACGCGATGACCGAGGCTACCAGATCCACAGCTGAATGGATGGCTTCCGAAAGGATGGAAACGGAGCCAATCAACAGGCCGACGAGGAGTTTAAGCCCGACGAGCGTGGCGTTGGAAAGAATGGAAAGCGTGGCGACTTCTGCCTTGCGCTGATGCATCTCAATGGAACCGTACTGTAGCATGACACCTGAACTAAATACCCCGCAAGGCTTCATAGTCCCGCGGGGTATGAAACCCACTGCCGTTCAGGCCCAGCCGCACCTGTTCACAGGTCGCTTGATCCGGTCTCTCAAGAGGTTGTTAAGGCGAAAATGTAGCGGGGGAGCCCCGTGGTTGTCAATGGCGCAAGTAGACAAAATCAGGATCCCGGAATGGGCACAGCGATCTTGAAAATGAAAGATTCAGCCCCAATCATAAATATCCGTCCTGACGAAGCAATCCTGGCACGTAAAAAGGCGGTTGAGGAAGAAGCGCTAAAATAAAATTCAAAAGACCGTCAACTCGGTGCCTTTTCCCACTACGGCCACGGATGCCAGTCGGATTCGTGCCCCTTGACGCGTGAACGGTACTGGTTGCCCGGCAACCTGTACCGTCAACTCTTTCCGATGGCGCATGGTCGGCAGGTTGATGGCTTCCAGTTGAAGCGCACCGCCCAGCACCCGTACCGACACGCTGGTTCCGGCGAATTCCACTTCGCCCCACCCTGAATCCAGCGACCAGAAACACCGGAAGCCGGATTTAGGGAGCCGCACGGGTTTAAAGCCGATCGTCCGCCGGCTCATGTCGAAGGAAAACCCGCTGAAGGCATTCAATAGCGCATAGCTTGCCATGGAGCGCGCATAGTTGCTGCCGCACTCGATTTCATTCCAGGGATTGCGCATTCTGCCGTCATACCGATCCCGTACCGCTTTGACCAGTTCCACGCCCTTCTTAACCATCCCGACCTGAATCATGTGGCAGGCCACCTGGTACTCAAAGCCGTGCATCGTCTCCTCTGCATAGGTCATTGGAATCACGGGTTTGTATTTACCCTGCGGCCAGTCGAACATTACTGTCCCGGCCTCATCATTCAGACAGTAAAGGCGGCAGAAGTTGGCGAAATCGCGCATGGAGGGCTTGAAGTTGTGTTGATAGATGGCCTTAAGCGCCTTGCGGGTTTGCGCAGGATTAAACAAATCGCCAAGTCCCATCAGGTTCGCATGCCACTGCGCAACAACCTGATCAATGCCACAGCCTTCCATGACCTGATATTTGAGTTCCTGATGTTCCTCGTCCCAATACTGCTTGCACACCTCGTCTGTAGGGGATCGGTAAGGTTCGAGCAGGGCCTTGTTCTTGATATCCACCTGTTGATGATAGTACTCGCCATTAAACAAGTTGGCATCGACCCATTTCCGGCCCTTCGCGAACAAGTTGCGATATTCTGCCGCCGTACCCTGATCACCGCAGGCCTCGGCCATTTCCACGCCAGCTTTGAGCGCGCCCAGGTAGAAGCCGGTCAGCCACGAGTTGGGGCCAAACAGTTCCACGTCCAAGGTGTGATGTTGACGCCCCCACAAAACCCCCGTCTTGTCCGGGTCCCATTGGTCTGCGTTTGTGGGAGCCCAGGCGAACTCGATGGACTTGCGGACAACCGGCCACCATTGCCGGAGCCAGGCCGTGTCGCCGGAGATCTTCCATTCCCGATACATCTTCATGACGGCGCCAAACTGGCCATCAGCGCAGGGCCTGAATCCTGAACGCTCCCGGCCAATGGGCAATTGGATGCGAAACGCCATCCCGCCATCCGCCGCCAAATTGTGGCGGTATTCGAGTTCGCGCATGGACCGCTCCAGTTTGGGGAAGAGGAAGGGCAGGGCATAGGCATAGTTCCAGACATGCTGACAGGAACCTTCGCAACACCCACTGCCACAGCAACACCCTTCGAATCCATAGAACGAACCATCCTCGAGTCTCAAAACGGTGGGGGATTTGAGGATGGAGATGTTCGCGGAGACCGCATCTAAAACCGGTTCAGGCAGCGTTGACGCGAACAAGGTTTCTTTAAAACGAAGCGTTTCGGTATAGAGGCGCTCCCAGTTTTCCAAACTGTATTGGGCACTGGCGGGGGAGTCCTTGAACAGAGTGGAGTAGTAGTTTTTCCAGGTGCCTGGCTTGCAGTCACAGCCCGGACCGCAGGAGGATTTTGTCTCGGGGTTCCAGTAGTTCGTTACGGTGGGGTAGTTCCACGTCAGTACGAAACGCACTTTGCCGGTTTGACCGGCCGGTACCGTAATCCGCGCGGTGAGTGAAGCGTGATCCTGTCCGCTTCCGGTATCGGCGGGATAGGTGCGCGCCGGCAGTGGACCCGGTGCGGTGAAATCCCGCCACCAGACGCCTAGATTATCAAACCAGGCTCCACGGAACCAATATTCCTGGACGCTGACCTCTGAGGCATCGGTTCCCAGGCACAGATCGCCGTAGGCTACTTCGGTAGGGAGCAGGGTGTCATTGGCCAACTGGATCAATGTTGAGGCGCCTTTTTTTGCAAGACGGTTAACGCCCTTGACCTTGTGTGGGTTGGCGACGGTGAAGGCGAGCGTGTAGTCAATCGACTCGGTTCCTGTATTCATCGCCTCAAATTCAAAGAAGGCGGCGGGAATGCTGGAGTCCACGTCATTCAGCGGGATGAAGGGGTTGAAGGCTGTCATTCGAACGGTGCCCGGGAAAGCCGGTTCTTCAAACGTAAGGTTGGCCAACGGGAAGCGTCCCTGGAAACGGACCTTCCGGAAATGGGGCAACCCCGCCATGGTGCAACGATCCGGGCCGAATCCGAAACCCGCGCATCCGGAACTAGCTCCGTTTCCGGAACGGGGTCCCATCAAATCGCCTTGTACCGTCCGGGCGTCCAGCAACTTGCCGTTGCGTTCGGCCTTGATGGCGAAATGACTGAATTCATTGGAGCCCCCTTTGTTCGGCTTGTTGAACAATTCCCAATCCACCAGACGCCCGTTACCAGCCAGCCCGACACAACCGCTCCCGATGCCCCCAAGCGGGAAACTGATTTCGGACGTCTGAGTTCCTTCATATAAACCTGCAATTTTCTTACTCATGATTTTCCTCAATTTGAATTTTCAGATAAAAGGCGGAATTGGCATTGGGACTGAACTCACTTGCCAGCAACGTGCGGCAGGGTTGATGGTCAGCCGTACGAGTAACATTGATCACCAGATCTATGGCCAGACTTCCATTGGCAGGTTCAATGCCGAGAGTCTTGAGCGGTACCGAGGCCGCCAACATCCATCCTGTGGCCGTTGTCTGACTAGTCATTTCCAGCCCGGCGATTTCGGTTGTGCCTACGAGCTTGGCTGCCACCGGGTTCTGGCCGAGCGCTGGTGCGATGATGAGCTGCTGCATAGGGGCTCCGGGCTGCGGGGCGACAAAAAGTTCAATGCTGGAGCCATCCCAGAGGTTCGGGCCACGTACCGGTGCGGCATCGGAGGTATCCACCCGCAGTAGGAGTCGGTCATCAGCTGCGGCGAGTCGCAAACTTGCCTCCACGTGATGGCCATTACCGCAGACGGGTTGAGCAGGAAGTCCCTCAAGTCTCTTGGCCAATTCCTGAATAGCGGGAACCGTTTCCAGGCGTGGAACCACCAGCGGCTTTGTGACGAGCACGTGGAAGTGAAAGCAGGTACTTACGAGTCCCTCGCCCTGTGCCATAGCCTCAATGCTGAAGGTTTTGTCTTTGCCTGTTGCCTCGACCATGGTGTCGAGTGCGATGCGTGCGCCGGGCTTGAGTGCGACCGCCAGTTCCTTGGAGCCGGTCAGGCGGGCGGCGGTGGCCGGAACTACGTGCAGCCGGTAACGGCCGTGGGCCGGTGCGTCACCGCGATTCTCGAGAGTGAGTGAGATGGCTTGGGGCTCTCCCTGCGTGACGGAGGTGGTGCCGGGAAGTTGATTCCACGGATGCGCAGTGCTGCCGGCATCAGGCCATTCCGACGGCCAGGGCCAGAACGCGGGCTCGACGATGGCGCGGCGCACTTCTTTCTCAGCCGGGAAATCATCAATTGTTGCGGGGAGCCCATCGCGCCAGCGTGGGCCGGACTCGGCCATGACTCGTGCGACCCGTTTGGGATCAATCCCTGCGGCCTGAAGAGCCGCAGGATTTGCGCTCGCGGGGGCGGCGCCCCCGGCGTCCAGTAGCACGGCTTCGGCAAAACTTCCTTTAACATCGCGCCCACCCGCCTGCCAGGTGGCCCAGCTTTGGCCATCGAAGAGGGCCGGACGTCCCGGGTCGCCAGCATAGACATTATGGTCGATCCGGGCACTGGCCCAGCCTGCCCCCTGCCAGAGGTTGCCATTGCCTGCCCCCTGCACTAGGTTGTTTTCAAAGATGACGGAGCGCACGAATTCCCGGCGTGAAACCTGGATCTGATTCTCAATCGCCTCGACGAAGACATTACGTCGCACCACATTGTCACGGCCGTAATGTTGATGGAAGCCGCCGGACTTGGTGCCGCAGACGACGTTCTCCTCGATGCGCATCCAACTGCTGCCTTCATCGGGATAGATTCCCCAACCGCCGTAACCATAGCTGTTCACGTTGCTGATGAAGTTGCGGCTGATGGTGCTGCCAACCTGTCGGCCGAGAGTGTAGATGGCTCCCATGTCGCTGAGCACGCCGTGGCCAATGCTGTGGATCCGGTTGCATTCGATACGGTTGTCATAGGTGAAGGCGGGTGCAAATCCCCAAGTCCAGCCGCAGGAAATTCCGCTGTAACTGAAGTTCCAAATGTGATTGTGGACGATGCGGTTCTTTGCGGCATCCCCGATCCAAACGCCGATGGCCGAATGAAAGATCAGGCCGCCATCGTGGATCGAGCAGTCGCTCACCGTGGTCGCGGAAGGCTCGGAGTGGTCGCGTCCGGCGACCAGGCCGCCCTTGTCTTCACGGCAGGGACCCCAGCCGAGGCTGATTACGTCCATCTTTCGGAAGGCCCCGCGATCACCCTCGACCCAGCCCTTGTTCAGGCCGCCTTCGTGCCCGATCTTGACGCCGCCGCCGCCAAGATCATGGAGGGCGCAGGCCACGATGCGGTTACGATGACACCCGCGCAGCACTTCGACGGCCCAGCCGGCAACCTGGCTGACTCGACAGCCATAGAGGGCGCAGTTTTCCGCGCCGACAAAGCGCACAGCCGCAGGCACCTGGATGGCCGACTGCAGGGCACCGGGGTTCTCACGCGGCAGTTCCCAGTCAGCGTGGCGAAGATCCAGGAACTCGAAACGCAAATGTTGGACACGTTTTTTGGGATTCAACGCATCGCCTTGAATTGAGATCAGGAGGTCGAGTATGGGTGCTTCAACCTGTGCCCTGACACGATCCTCGCCGGGCATGGGAATGTAGGAGAGCGTACCAGTGGCCCGATCCAAGTACCAGTCGCCGGGGTCAGTACAGGCTTCGGCCACATGGTCGAGGCGGTAGCGGGTGTGGTTCCCGGTTTCATCACGGGAAAACCGGCTATAGCCCTTTGTGGCCAAGTGGATGGTATGCGTTGCTTCGTCAACGGAGGCGATGCGCAGGTGGCTCTCGTACCAATGGTCGGGTACCACAACGTCGATGTCCGCGAGGTTGCGGAAAGCACGGATCTCGCCGGGGACGAAATGGGAACTCATCGCGCCGTGGAAGAACCCGCCTGGATCAAGCTTGGCTTCCGCCTCCGGTACGCCGGCGAAACGGTAGAATCCGTTCTTGGGAAGGCGGGCGCGTAAGCGGCGGCGGCCATTGACGAAAAGCTGGGTGAACCACCAGCGTCCGGTGGCGACGTCAGGCAGGATGGTTTGCCAGCAGGGTCGGCCATTGATGGTTCCATCGCTCCAACCGGTGATGACACGTGCGCCACTCAGCAGGGGGCGTCCGTCGTGTCCTGCCCAGGTGACGGGGCACTTGGCCGTGCCGCCATCTTCGGGCGTGAAGACGAGAGGTGCGGTGAGGCGGTAGACCCCGGGTGCAACGAGCACGCGAACCGGCGCCTTGAGTCCGCCGCGCCGCTTGAGCTTGCGCAGGGCATCGCGGGCGGCCTCCAAGTTCGGATAGGGACGAGCGGCCGTGCCGTCTGCCTTGTTTTGTGCTGAAGTCGATACGTGGATCTCAATGTGTTTTTTCATAGGCTTCCTTTGAGTGTGAATAGCAAGAGGGTTTTGGATTTAGAGAGGGAAAGAATTTTGACAAAATAGACAGAATTATCAGAATGATTTTGCAGCTGGCAGATCAGCGTTTTGAAACGGGCAACCTTGGAGCAGGCTTTCGATGCGATAATATCCTCAGCATGTCTCATTTAAGTCGCGCCTCTTGTATTGTTTGTGCGGTGGGCAAGTCGTTCGCGGGTCATTCGTTCGCGGAGGCCGCCTTCATTGATAAAGGCTTGTTCCAATTGCCGGAGTCGTTGGTCAAGCAAATAGGTGGTCACTTTGATGAGACCGATGATTGCATTGGCCCGTATGGCCACGTCGGGATGTTCGACCGCTCTCTTGAAGGTTTCATAGTTTGCGTGGGGCTGCCGATTAAGCTCTCGGAGTCGGATGACACAAGCATGATCCTTTGGCCATTCATCGAAGCCGCGGGTTCTTAAGAAATCGCGGTAATTGGTCAGCAATTCTTCGAGACTGGCCCGTGCGACGTTGGTCAATTTAAGTTCCATCTCCTTCGAGGTACCTGAGGCTGAACTTCCTTCCACAATGTTCTGTTTGCCGGAGCGTGCGGCCTGGACCATTTGGTCTACTGTACGGTCACGCTTATTGAGGAGATCGGCGCAGAACTTGACCGTGGCGTCATAGACAATTTCGGCTTTCTGAAAAGAAAGCAGGTCTTTGTAGCCGCCATGTGGCGGCATGATGCGTTCGGTCATGGGACCCCTTGCTGGTTACTGGAGGAAAGGGACTGAAAAGACCAAAATGACGTAAGGATCGGCAAACACCTTAGGTCGTTTTTTGTCATTTTTGTCATTTTGTTTTATCCATGTGATCAAGCAATTCCCGCATATCCTGTGGGAGCGGAGCTTCGAAAACCAGTTTTTTCTCTGTAGCGGGATGGGTGAAGCTGAGCTTGGCGGCATGGAGCATCTGGCGCGGTGGCACGGGGACGGGCAGGGAGTCGCGCCGGGGGCGGCCGTATTGGGGATCGCCGACAATCGAATGACCGAGGAAGGCCATGTGAACACGGATCTGGTGGGTACGGCCGGTTTCAATACGAATACGCAATAAGGAGGTGTCTGCAAAAATCTTGATGGTTTCGTAATGGGTGATGGCCGTGCGGCCGACAGTGGGCTTGGTGCACATTTTTTTCCGGTCATGGGGATTTCGCCCGATGAGCGTTTCCGTGCGCCCGGCGGGCGGGTTCAAATGACCCCAGACCAGGGCCAGGTATTCCTTGGTGGTCTCCCGCAGTTTGAACTGGCTGGTCAGGGCTCGCATGGTCTTCTCGTTTTTGGCCACCACCATGACGCCGGTAGTATCGCGATCAAGACGATGAACAATGCCCGGCCGCTTTTCTCCGCCAATGCCAGCCAGGTCGGAACAATGCGCCAGGAGGGCATTCACCAGAGTGCCCGAGGCGTGTCCAACGGCAGGATGGACAACCAGTCCTGCCGGTTTATTGAGCACAATCAAATCGGAATCCTCAAACAAAATATCCAGCGGAATGGCTTCCGGTTTCAATTCGACCTCAACCGGTGGGGGGATGTCGATTTGGATCTCCTGGCCTGTCTGTAGAGATTGACTAGGTTTGGTAGGTTTTCCGTTTAAGGCGATATGTCCCGAACGGATTAAATCCTGGATACGAGCCCGGGAGAGGTCGGGCTCCACCAGACTCAACCAGGCATCCAGTCGCTGGCCTTTGCCATCAGGCGTTACGGGTTTTGTTTTCATAAATGAAGGCGGCATTGTTACTAAGAGGGGAGTCATTATCAAGAAGATACAAAACTAAAAGGAAAGCTAAAAAGCGTTTTGTAAATGAAAATCAGGGGACGAAAAAGCAAATTCAGAGGTGAATTTTTGCGGGTTAACGCCTCGTTTTCTTGTAAGGGCTCCCCTTACAAGTCTTGTAAGGATCTACCTGACTTTACGAAATGTTAAATATCCAATACCTTTCAACGCTTCATGCCATTCTATCCGATGGTGTGATCGATTAACGAATAGTTAAAGGATAGATGTTGTCCGGGTGCCGGACGGGAGAGAGTAATGACAATAGGAATAAATGATCGCAGGCTGTGGGTGTCGCTGGTTGCCTTGGTGGCGGTGATGGGACTGGTGGCGCTGGCCGTGGACTCTGACAATGACGGGATGTCGGATGCGTACGAGACTCTGTTCTCTCTCAACCCCACCAACCCGGCGGATGCGTCGCTGGACAGCGATGGCGTCACCAATCTGCAGGAGTCGGTGCTGGGAACCGACCCATGGCGGGCGGATACCGATCTGGATGGTTTTCAGGACAACATGGATAGCAACCCCGTGAGCCGTCTGGTGGTCCGGTGGGGCGATCCCGCTAACTTCCCGACCGGCGGTGTCTATCAATACACGGGCCCGGCATGGTGGATTTCGGCGCAGGCCCGGGACGGTGAATGGGCGACTAATCCGTTGTCATGGCATGTGCCAGCCTCGGCAGGTGCTTCGGTGGGCGGACTCGACATTGTGGTGGATCGCCAGATCCTTACCAACAACGCCGTCCTTTCAATCGACTTCCTCGATACCACCAATGGTTCGCTTTATGTGTCACTCCTTGATTCCACAACGGCTTCCGTTTTGGTGACAGATGTGTGCGGAAATGTGATGAGCGGAACGGGTGAGTGGGTGCACAAGCTGCTCTATATCCCGCTGGCCGATAATCCCACTGCCAATCATCACAAATTAGCGTTTGTAGAAATATTTGCCTGTGAGTCCTATACAGGAGTAGTCGATTGGAAAAAGAACGTTTCTTCATCAGGTGTATTGATTACGGTTCAGGGCATATTCCCTTATTGGTTTACGATACATTCAAATTGATTGATTATGAAAAACAAGATAGGAAAGTTAATCATCGTCCTGTTGTATACAATTGTTGTGTATGCTGTTTTAGTTGTGGTTAGCAATAATACTCCATCGAGACGCCGAGTTAGGCGCATTAGCAGGCAGACAGAATGTATTGTTAATTTGCGTTGGATTGAAGAAGCGAAAGAGAAATACGCAAAGATGTATAATCTTACCAATGGCGCTGTAGTGAGGATGGATGCGTTAGTGAATAGCAAATTACTGGGAAAATATTATACTTGCCCCCTCGCAAACGAAAATAGAAATACTTTGACTGATAGTGAAGAATCTTATCAGGCTAACGAAATAGGGGTATTCCCTTCGTGTAAAATTGAACCGGCGACGCATTCCCTTTCGATAAGTGTTGCGACAAACGAGATTTTGTGGATTGTTCGTGAATCATGTGATGCACGGGGGAGTGCAACAAACGAGTTATTAAAACGCATCCATGCAAACGCACGAGCGGAATAGGGACAGGCAAATAGAAGGGGTTGCAGGGGAACGAGTTCCGTCGTCTTTGCTCAGGTAACAGTTTAGCCCCTTGCAATTGAGATAAAATTCTGGTTGGCGGCGAGAGCCGCCTTTTTTGTTTTCAAAGGCGCAGCGAGCATCAAGAGGTAGTAAGCGCCCGGACGGGGTCAGGCTGTGAATTACGATTCCGCTGAAAAACCCCTGCCTGCTTGATCCCCGGCGCGGGTTGGCAGATTTTATTTTTTCGCCTGTTTTTTCTTTTTTGCGCTCCGAACCGGTACCGGAATTGAACTGAGCCGGTGAACGGCCAGTGAATTTCTGTCCGTCAAAGACCACTGAAACTCCTCCCCTCCTTCCAGCCCGATGGCCGCCGCCAGCGGCAGCGGAATAAACACGTAGAACCTATCTGTTCGTCCTTTCGAACGAATCGCCTGAACTTTAACTGGGTATTGTGCTTTCATTTGACATAGGCTAGGCCATAGCCTAGCCTATGTCAAATGAAAAAAGGAGGCACTAAACCCGATGTCACTTCCCCGTCGCTTACCGCCCGTCGAATCCGATTCGGCTCTGTTGTCTATCTTTGATCAGCCGGAGCGTATTCCGCTGGCTGTTCGGCGACAGGCGGCGTTCTTCGTATTCTTTGCCAACACGATCTTTCCCTTACTGGAGACGTACCGTGACCGCCTCAGTCCGTTATATTGCGTGGACAATGGCCGTCCGGCGTGGGATCCAGTCCGTTTGCTCGCCGTTCTGGTTTTGCAGTTTGTATTGCGCCATCCGGACCGGCAGGCTGCTGAGGCGGTACAGTACGATCTACGCTGGAGGTTGGCTTTGCATTTGGACGCGCAGGACGCGACATTCGATCCCTCGGTTCTAGTAGTTTTTCGAAATCGGCTGGTGGAACATGAAACTGAAGGACTGGCGTTCTCGGCCGTACTTGATCATCTGGTAGAGCACGGCTGGATTCCCAAGCGCTCCAGGCAGCGGCTCGACTCCACGCATGTTCGCGGATTGCTCAGCAATATGAACCGGCTGGAGTGCGCCCGCGAAACGATTCGCCTGCTGCTCGAGGATGTGGAGGCCGATGGCCAACTACCACTCTTATGGTCTGTCTACTGGGATCGCTATGTGGAAAACAAACTTGACCCCCGTTCCAAAGCCCCTGCCTTGGAAGCCAAAGCCGCGCAGGCGGGCGAGGATATGCTGGCGATTTGGTCGGATGCTGCCGTCTTTTGGTTCCTTGTTGAGCGCGACGCATTTGTCTTGTTGCAGCGCGTTTTTCTGGAGAATTACGCACTTGCCACCACGGGGCAGACAAATAAAACAAGATCACAACCGACGGGTGCGGTTCATAACCCTCACGAACCCGAGGCGCAGTGGAGTTCCAAGTCCACAACGAAAGATAAAACCTGGATCGGCTACAAGGTGCAAGTGGCTGAAACGGTGCAAGGAGAAATATGCCAGCCAGGCGAACCTACGGCCAATTTCCTTACAGCAATTGTCACACAGGACGCTCCTGCCAGCGATAAAGCGGGAATGGCGCAGGTATTTGCAGAGCAGAAAAACCTGGGTCTGGATGCGCCGTCTGCACTTTATGTGGATGGATCCTACGTCAGTAGCGAAGCCTTAAACAACGCCCGCGAACAGGGACGGGAATTGCGTGGCCCAGCCCCGGCTTCACCCGATCGCGGCAAGATTTTCACGGTGGAAGTGTTCGATGTGCACATCGAAGACCGCTATGCCTTATGTCCCGCTGCCCAGCGCAGTAGTAACTGCAGTCGCTTAGAAGCACAGAGCACGGGAAAGGTCGATTACCGGATCGAATGGAATGCCTCCGTTTGCTTGATCTGTCCACTCAGGAGTAAATGTGTCAGCGAAGGCCAAACGCATCGAACCATGGTCGTGGGCGAATTACATTCGCTCCTGCAAGATCGGCGCTGGGAAATGCAGACGGTGGAATTTAAAAAGGAGATGCAGCGTCGCAATGGGATCGAAGGGACGCAAAGCGAACTCGTTCGTGGTTACGGCCTACGCCAAGCCCGGTATCGCGGCAAAGCCAAAGTCCGGCTCCAGAACTATCTTCTGGGTATGGCCTGTAACATCCGACGACTATTTCGAAGACTGGCATGGGAGGCATTTCAGGCCTGCGGCGTCGACAGCGCCAGTGTCAATGTCGTCCCAGTTTGAGAAAATCATGGAAAATGCTGCGAAAGCGGGGATGAAACCGTCATGAAAATGAAGAATTCATGAAATCGGCGACGTGAGTACCTATAACGACGGGTGACACCACCCTGTCTCGTTTCTGAAGTCGAGCGTGAAATGCGACTCGCCCGGATTTTTGAATAATCCGACGGAGGGGTTTTTCAGCGGAATCGAATTACAACTTTGCCGATAATGTCCTGCTGTCTCTTGGCGCTTCTGGGTTTGTGGGGGGATTTTTTGTTACCGGCCGCAGTGCCGTCATACTTTTCCCCGAATTAAAATCATAGCGGTTTTGGCAAAACGGCCGCACTGGCATCGAGTTTAGTGGCTGAATAACCGCGCATAAGTCGTATCGCTATGA
>Ga0073936_10000838_pt1 | contig 48301 bp, 26 predicted proteins | sample AliMusrvi5mmetaG_FD_87041 | JGI IMG/M metagenome (GOLD analysis project Ga0073936, IMG submission 87041) | Freshwater lake bacterial and archeal communities from Alinen Mustajarvi, Finland, to study Microbial Dark Matter (Phase II) - Alinen... | ecosystem: Environmental > Aquatic > Freshwater >...
AATTAAAACCTGTTTTGCATTTAATTAAATTTTAAATATTTTGTTTATGAAAAAAATTCTCAAATTAGCTGGGTTGATCTCATTGGGGCTGTTTCTTTTTGTCTCGTGCAAAAAAGAGACTCCTCTTCCTACAGTATCTTTCACCGCCAAGGTGGAGAGTAATGTGGTTACTTTCAGTGCTGTAGTAACAAATGAAACTAAATATGAATGGGATTTTGGTGATGGTAGCTACATCAATACCATACATTCCCCTGTTCATGTTTATGGTGAGTATGGCAGGGATTTTACGGTTAGCCTAACCATTATAGGCGCAGGTGGCCGTGTAACGGTTTCCAACAAGGTGACCATACCACCTAAAACCAAAATACAGCTCCTTACTGGTGGCAATACGGCATCAAGTTCGAAGAAATGGCGTGTAAGCAAAACAGCTGCCTCTTTTACCGTGACGTATGCGAATGCAGGATTAAGTATATTGGGAAGTTATCCTGGCAGCATTTTGGGCAGTATTAATATGGCTGCTGTTTATAACGATGAATTTGTGTTTGCCGGGGATGGAACGATGTCCATTAATTCAAAGAGCGGTGGAATCTTTGCAAGCCTTGCTTATTGTATGGGAAATCAGATCCCGATGGCATCAAATTATGCTGGTGCCGGGTTGGCATACATGGCCTCCTTTACTGCACCTGTTGGCGCTACCTTTGCCATCAATGAAGGCAAAAATTACACAATTACAACTCCGCTTGGCCCTGTGACCTACTCCAACGTAACGACGATGAGTTTTACCAACGGCGGGTTCCTGGGAATAAAAGATTTCACGAGTGAATGTATCATTCAGAAACTGACCGACACCTCAATTGATGCGATAATTTTCTATGCCCATCCATCTTATGGTGCCCAACCGATGTTGGCATTGCAAGTAACTTTTGAAGTTGCTCCATAATTTATTTTATTAAAAAGGGTGATTCCGTTATGCGGAACCCCTTTAAATTTTAAAACAAAAACAAATATTAGCAATTATACAACTAACAAAAATTATTTATGATGAAAAGAAAATTGCTTAAAGCAATGTTATTGTGCTTCTTCGTTGTGATGGCTCACAACCTTTTCGCCCAAAACATTGTAACGGGAAGTGTCAAGGACGACACCGGACAATTTTTACCCGGGGTAAGTGTTGTCATTAAAGGGACTACAAACGGAACTGTAACTGATACCGATGGAAAGTTTTCGTTATCGGCGCCGAATAGTGCAACTTTGGTTTTCTCCTTTATCGGGATGGCTTCCAAAGAGGTAGCAGTCGGGAATCAACGTAAGTTTGATATATCTTTGACTACCAATATAATCGGCGTAAATGAGGTTGTTGTAACTGCGCTTGGTATTTCAAGGGAGAAAAAATCGCTCGCCTATTCGGTCTCCGAAGTAAAGGGACCTGAATTAGCAAGGGGGGCAGGTTCGAACTTAATTAAATCGCTTGATGGCCGCGTGAGCGGGGTTAACTTTACACAATCGAGTTCTGATCCTTCCGGTTCAGTATTTGTTACTATTCGTGGGGCAACAAGTTTGAACCTCTCCGGTTCGACGATGGCTGCTCAGCCACTCTTTGTTGTTGATGGTATTCCACTGGGAACAACAGCTGTTGAGAATCCGAATGGCAGTAATGCCGACTTTGGAAACTTACTTTCTCAGTTGAATCCTGAAGATGTTGAGAGCATCTCAATTTTGAAGGGGGCAAGTGCTGGTGCACTTTACGGTTCAGCTGCCGGTAACGGGGTTATCATGATCACTACCAAATCGGGTAAAGCGGGAAAACAAGGAATTGGAGTCTCTGTAAATACTTCAATGGTTTGGGATCAACCCTATAATTTCTTTAAAACTCAGACTCAATACGGATCAGGATATCGTTCAAATTATGCAGGCAACGGAATTAGTTACGACTGGGGGGGTAAATTCTCCGATTTCCCCAATGCAACCCTCGATCAGTACAATACGTTAACACAACGGATCGAAACAATCCCTTATGCTGCAACCAATGAAATCAGGCTTAAGGAGTATATGCAAACCGGAGCAACACGTAATTATAACGTCAGTGTAGCAGGGAACTATAAGGATGGAGCTTTCCGCTTTTCGTTGGGTAAGATGTCCAACATGGGAGTTATGCCAAATAACCAGACCGATCGTATGAATGCGAACCTGAGCGCCGAGTATAACATTACCAAAAAATTAAAGGTTTCGGTAAACAGTAATTATATGGGACAATTTACTCCCAATAAGACTTCTCAGAATAGTCAGGTTATTGAGTTGTTAACAATGGACTTTCTTTCTTCGATGCAGCCTGTAAAGGAGATGCGTAACATCTGGAAGACTGGTTATGAAGGTTTGAAACAAAATCCTGCAGCTATGGATGCTTCAGGAAATATATTGGCAGACAACCCTTACATGTATACCTATGCAGAGACTAATACTTACCGGAAAGATAACTTCTTCGGTAAAGTTCAGTTGGATTATGAAATCATCAAAGCACTTAAGTTAATGGTCCGTACCGGACTTGATTACAGCGGTGACAATTATGAATACAAAAGAGCTAAAGGTTTTATGGATGCCAATATGGCTGATGGTCAATACACTGTTCAAAGCGGAACAGGACTGAAAGTTCAGAACGATATTATGGCGGTCTGGAACAAGGATTTCGGTAAATTTTCAACCAATGCTACAATTGGATATAACTATGCCTATGGTCAGAACTATGGTTACTATGCCAATGCCGGTAAACTGATCCGGAGTAACGATTTCTCTATAAATAATGCTGCTCCTAAAACACAAAGTGTTAATACTTCATGGGATATTGGAAAATCACAGAGCGGTTATGCTACGGCTCAGGTTGGTTTTGCAAACCAGATCTATGTCGACCTTTCCGGCCGGTATGATCTGAGCGGAATTCTTCCTGAAGATAAAGCACACCATTTCTATCCATCTGCTTCGTTAAGCTGGATCCCTTCTGCCACATTTAATTTGCCTGAAGTGATTAATCTGCTTAAGTTCAGAGGTGGTATTGCACAGGTTGGCCACGGTATCGGCTCTCCGCGTAATGCCAATACCTATGGGTTTAATGGTGTCGATTACGGATCAACCAAAATTGTAAACATCGGTGGATCATTAATTGACCCTAAAATTAAGGCGGAGGTTACAACCGCTATTGAAGGTGGTTTGGACATCGCTCTGCTTGATCACCGCATCTCTGCCGAATTTACAGTTTATGATAAATTACACGAAAATCAACAGGGAACTATACCGACTTCTCCTGGTACCGGTTATTCTGGTATGTTAACCAACATCGGAACTGTTGAAGCAAAAGGGTACGAATTCTCGCTCGATTTTGTCCCTGTCCGTTCAAAAGACTGGAACTGGGAAATTGGCTTTAATTTCAGTAAAGTTGAATCTAAAGTTACCGCACTCTCCGATGCTTATGTTCCAAACGGCTATACCTTTATTGGAAACGGACCGAATGTTTACATTCGTCTTGCCAAAGGGGAAAAGATCGGAACCATGTATAACAGGCTGTCCTTTGAAACTATGCCATCCTCAAGTAAATATGCAGGATCATTGGTACTTGACAATACCGGCAGCTGGAAATATTCAGAGCTCGAAAAGGACCGCACACCAATTGGCAATTACAATCCCGATTTCATACTCGGTATGCACTCCTCTGTAAAATGGAAAAACTTCAGGTTAGGTGTAGTTGGAAGTCTTCGTAAAGGTGGTTCTTATGTTTCTAATATGGAACGACGGGCACAAACCAATGGTCACTCTTTGATGACGTTGGGTGATAAGGTTAACGGAACAAATCCGTATACTTCAGGAGGACGTGATGCGGCTTCAGGTGGTTATGCTTGGCCGGATCCGAGCAAAATTAAATATCCTGAAATCGCGGGTTACGTAGGCGCTGTTTCTGCACTCTATACTTTTGAAACTCCTACTGGCAAATTTCAGGATGCAAGTTATATGAAGGGTGTTTGGTTAAAACCGGGTGGGGATAAGAACAACGATGCCGACTATATTGTCAACGGCGCTGACCCGCTTGCTACCTTCTATTCTCCTGCAGGTGTAGTTTTGGGAGCAGAAGTTTGGGATTTCACACAAACCCTTTTGCGTGATGCAACAAACTTTAAGGTGAAAGAGATCACCCTGGACTATACCTTACCAAGAAAGCTTACGACTAAATTAAAAGTAGAGAATGTAACAGTAGGATTTGTTGGCAGAAATATATTCCAGTGGAATAAGGCTGCAAACAATGTCGATCCTGAATCTGCTTTCGAAGGTATTGGAGTGAATCAGGGGATCGTTGGAAAGGCGTTGCCATCCATTGGTTCTTATGGATTCAAGCTATCGTTTGATTTTTAATGCTTAAAATTATTGAAGTTATGAAAAAACAGATATCAATATTAATACTCTCACTCTTTGTTTTAACAGCTTGTGAAAAACAGCTGCTGAGACAGAATGAGACGATACAAAAGCGGGATGCCATAGAGTCCGTAACTCCCAACTTGCTGCTATCTTCTGTTATTCAGAAATCTGCTTTCGCCTACCAGGCTGAAGGTGGAGTGAGTAACAGATCGCTTGCCGGAGCTGTTCAGTATATGGAAGGAAACCGGAATTCTGATGATAATATTTACAAGAATTTCGCAAAACCAAATTCCGATTTGTATGGCATTATTGCCCAGCTTAAGTTGGTTCAGGCGGCCATTGATGATGTACATAAAAAAGGGCTCAAAAATCATGAGGGGATATTCCTTATTTTTAAATCCTTACTCTGGTCCAGCATTACGGACCTCTACGGCGACATCTATTATACCGAAGGTTTGCGTGGACAGGATGGTATCCTTTTCCCAAAATTTGATGAACAAAAGGATATCTACCCTGCGTTGATTCAGAATCTGAGAAATGCGACTCAACTGCTTACCGAAGGGACTGAGGAGATTGACCCAGTTTACGATATTCTTTATAACGCAGATAAAACCAAATGGATAAAATTTGCGAATTCACTCAGGCTTCGGTTGCTTATGAGAGCCGTGAAAAATCTTCCGGGTGCCGTAGCCTCTATTGACAGCGTTTCAAAATTACCGCTGATGACAGATGTGACTGATAATGCTTCTATCCCCTACATGGCTGGTGATCCTTCGTTTACCTGGCCAATGGGAAGTTCAAGCATGCTCTTCAAGGAAAACTTTATGATCATGCGCCCTTCCAAAACACTGGTCGACTCATTAAAAGTGTTAAATGATGACCGGTTAAGCATCTGGTGCGCGCCCCTTGAAAAACCATGGACACACGATCCGGCTCAGAATGGGGTTCCGGTTAATACGACTGATCTTAATAATTTCAGCTATACTTCAACCTATGAGTATATTGACCTCTCAAATGATAAACTGCAAAAGCAGGCCTATCTGATTCAGGATACCGAGACCTTATATGCCGGTTATCCTGCCGGAATGTACCTCGATGCTTACAATGCCAATGGAAGTTATGACGGGGCATCAACCATCTGGAACTACAAGATCTCTACCTTCTCCAAACTGCTCAACCAGGATGCTCATCCGCTTCTAAAGGCGTGTATGCTTCAGGCTGACGAAGTTCAGTTCCTGCTTGCTGAGGCGTCTGTCAGAGGTTATTATGCTGGCGGCGATGCAGAAGGACTCTACAAAAAAGGGGTTGGCCTTGCGTTAGCACGCTGGGGCAGAACAATTCCCGGCAACTACTTTAACAGTGCCGCTGCTAAATATCCTGCCTCAGGAACCAATGACCAGAAGCTGAATAAGATTGGATTACAGAAATGGCTTGGACTCTTTATGATGGGTGTGGAAGCTTATGCTGACCTAAGAAGATCTGGTTATCCTGCTATCCTGCACAATGGTCACTTTAATACGAACACCTATACATTCCCACTCCGGTTCAGGTACCCTGATACAGAAGCGGTAAATAACGGTGTCAATTATAAAGCCGCCGTTGCAAAACTTGACCAGGGAGATACTGAATTGTCTAAAATGTGGCTGCTTAAATAGTCATGTCAATCGGGATACCAGGCGTATCGTTTAGTTGTGTTATATTTTAATAACCATATTTTAAGCAGGAGATATTTTCAAAATATCCCTGCTTAATTTTTATAAATACTTCAATTAATTTCAAAGAAAATGAAAAAAATAATTTTAGGTGTTTTAGTTATCTTTTGTTGCCTTCAGAATGTATTGGCAGGTTCCCATGCGGCAATCACACCCGAAACAGCGCTTCAGGCCTACCTTCACAACGGTGATAAATCGTTTAAATGGGAAGTAAAAGAGAAGATGAAGGGGGATGGCGTAATGCTTTACCGTTTGGAGTATACCTCTCAGACCTGGCGCACAATTACGTGGAAACATGAGATGTTCATCATGGTTCCTGAGATCTTAAAATACAATGATGCCCTCCTGTTTATTACCGGAGGACATAACGACAATACAGTTCCGAGTACCCATAAATGGGATGAGGATCTTGTCACTAACCTGAGCCAGCTGGCGAAAACGAACATGTCAGTCGTTTCGCTGATCTGGCAGGTGCCTAACCAGCCACTCTACGGCGACCGCACAGAAGATGCGCTGATCTCGTTCACCCTTCACAGTTACCTTCAGGATCATGACTTCTCATGGCCTTTACTGTTCCCTATGACAAAGAGTGCCGTCAGGGCAATGGATGTAGTACAGAAGTTCTCAAAAAAAGAGATCAAAAGGAATATTGGTCATTTTATCGTTTCAGGAGCCTCAAAGAGGGGTTGGACAACATGGCTGACAGGTGCGAATGACAAGCGCGTTAAGGCAATCGGTCCAATGGTTATTGATATGCTGAATATGCCGGTGAATATTGACTATCAGAAAGTCGTCTGGGGAGATTACAGCATTGAAATCGAAGATTACGTTAAATTGGGTGTTGCGCAACAACTTAATACCACAGGGGGTGGTGATCTCGTAAAGATGGTCGATCCATACTCTTACCGCAAAACGCTAACCATGCCAAAGATGCTTTTTATGGGAACCAACGATCCATACTGGCCTTCTGATGCAGTTAAAAATTATATCGACAGCATTCCGGGCGATAATCATATCTGTTATACTCCCAACGCCGCACATGACCTTGGAGACAAGAAAAAAGCGTTTGCCACCCTGAGTGCCTTTGTGGGAACGACAGTTACGAACGGTAAATACCCAATTTGTAATTATACAATTTCCCAGGATGGCAGAACTGTTACAGTAAAGATTAAATCAACGCCTGAGTTGCTCGTTGATGCACTAATCTGGAGTGCCGATTCAAAAGATCAGGATTTCAGGGACGAAAAGTGGAATGGAACCAGCTTAAATGCTGCCAACCAGGAAGATATTACAGTTAAGGTTCAGATACCTGAATCAGGCTTCAAGGCATTTTACGTCGATCTGAAATATAAAGCTCCGTTTAAGGGTGAATTCACTCAAAGCACCCGGATGTTTGTGATGAACAGTAAGAACCTGTTATTAAAAAACAGGGAATAAGCAAATCTTAAATTTTAACAGAATCTTTTCCGATCAAAAAAAAGCAGCCATAGTTTAGTCATTGGCTGCTTTTTTTAACAATAACTATGAGAATGATTTTTTATCACACTTTTAAAATTCACTTTGCCAGGGATTAAATCAATTTTTGACCATAGTGGCGTAGCCTCGACCAATATAGTAACAACATCCGTCAGCCGACGGATTAATCCGTTGAAAAAGAGTATAAGACAAACAGGAGAACTGTAGGTTCGACCCATTTAATATCAATTATGATCAGATCTTTTTTATTACTCAGTTTTGCATGCATTGCTGCACTGACTCTTTCATCAAGTAAAGTGAAGAAAGAGCCTGAACTTCGGACCATTTCTCCCGATGTTTTAAAGGATAAAATTGCCGGAGGGTGGGCCGGGAAAATGATTGGGGTAAGCTATGGTGTTCCAACTGAATTTGAGGCTCATGGATTTACTTTCGAAGACTCCATTAAATGGAAACCTGCCAATATCAATCTCTCCCTTTTGGAGGATGATATTTATATGCAGCTAACCTTTATGATGACCATGGATCAGTTTGGTATGGAAGCGCCGGCCAAAAAATTTCAGGAGTTATTTGCAAAATCAGCGTATAAATTATGGCATGCCAATGTGCAGGGGAGGAAAAACTATTTCGACAGTATCTTCCCGCCTCAATCGGGACAACCAGCCAATAATTCACATGCCGATGATATTGATTTTCAAATTGAAGCTGATTTTATTGGAATGATAAGTCCCGGAATGCCCGACAATGTAATTAAGATGGCTGATAAAATTGGCCATATCATGAATTACGGCGATGGCGTTTATGGCGGTACATTCGTAGCGGCCCTCTATTCGGCAGCTTTCTTTGAAAAAGATATGGAGACCATTGTAAAGAGTGCACGTCGTGCTATTCCTGGGGAGAGTGATTATTCAAAAATTATAAATGATGCTATTCTGCTTCATCGCCAATATCGATCAGATTGGCGTGCAGCATGGAAAGAACTTCAGAAAATATGGGGAGAAACCGATATGTGCGGCGCCGGTTCATCTTACAACATCGATGCAAAACTTAATGGTGCCTACATCGTATTTGGATTACTTTATGGTGAAGGAGATCCCTTTAAAACGATGGAAATTGCCACACGTTGTGGTCAGGACTCAGATTGCAATCCATCAAGTGCAATGGGTGTTTTAGGAGTTTTTAAGGGTTTCAAAGCCTTTCCGGAGGATTACCGCCAACATGTATCGGCAATTAGCGATTCACTGTTTATAAATACAGATTACAGTTTTAACAAGGCGATTGAAAAAACGATTGCTTATGCCAAAGCAATTACACTTAAAAACGGAGGTAAAGTATCGGATACCGGACTAAAAATTAAGATCCAGACTCCGAAACCGGGTCCATTGGAGGTGTCGTTTCCTAATCTTATCTTTGATCGTCGCGTAACACCTTTTGAAAAAAATGGTTGGGAGTTTAAGGGGAAATGGGAAACCAAATATAGATCGGATACTATCCCGCAATCGAAATTTAGTTCAACGGTGGGCGATGAAGCGTTATTCACCTTTGAAGGAACCGGAGTTTCGATATCCGGAAACTGGGACAGGAATTGCGGAAAGGCTGATATTTATGTTGATGGAAAATTAAACCGGACCATTGACTGTTATTTTAATTTTGCACATCAGTCGCCGGGAAACACCAACCTATTCTTAATCCAGCAACTTCCTGAAGGCAAACACGCGGTTCGGGTGGTCGTAAGAAATGAAAAACGGACTGAAGCGGAAGGGGCAAACGTCTACCTTTCTGAGGCCGTTATCTATAAAACAGGAGATAAGATCAAAGAAGGGTACAAATTCGTATTTCAAAAATAGACGCAGTAATGGAAAATTAGATCGAACCATAAAACGAAAAACAATGAACCACAAACAACTTGCCCTATTTTTAATCGGTTTTTTTCTGATCACATCTGTTGAATCTGCTCAAATGACCGATTTTTCCAAATCATCAGTTTTTCTTCAGGATAAAAAAAATGCTCCGCTGCAAAAGGCGGTTCAGGTTTTATGTGAGGAGATTCAAACACGGTGTAAGCTCACCCTTCCGGAGATCAGTAAATTGGGTTCTGAAGAAAAACAGGTGATTATTGTTGGGCTTGAGAGTACGATGGATAAACTTCCGGTTACCATCAGGACTGCAATTCATAAACTACCCAAAACCGGGAAAGATGGATATAAAATTACACTGATTAACAACAAAACAATTGTAATTGCAGGTTATGATGAACGTGGAACTCTTTATGGTGTAGGTCGTTTGCTTCGGAAAATGGAATTGCATACCGGTTCAGTTTTGATCCCGGATGAACTGAATCTTTCCTCTACACCCGTTTATCCGATCCGCGGGCATCAACTGGGATACCGGCCAAAAACCAATGCCTATGATGCATGGAGTGTGGCTCAATTCGACCGATACATTCGCGATCTTGCAATCTTTGGAGTGAACAGCATCGAAATCATGCCCCCTCGTACCGATGACGACGCCACGAGTGTCAATATGAAATTACCTGCAAGCGAAATGATCGTTGAGCAGTCAAGGATTTGCAAATCGTACGGACTCGATGTCTGGATGTGGTATCCCAACATGGGTAGCGATTATATAACACCCGATTCAATTAGGAGCGAACTTGCCGAACGGGAGAAAATTTTCAGTTCTCTTCCAAAACTCGATGCATTGTTTGTCCCTGCCGGTGATCCGGGCGACCTGGAGCCAGATGTCCTCTTTTCCTGGCTTGAAAAGGAGGCTGTGGTCCTTCACAAATACCACCCAAACGCCAAAATTTGGGTTTCGCCCCAGGTTTTTAAACCCAGCAAAGAGTGGTATGCAAAATTTTATACCCATGTGAACAAAAAGTATGACTGGTTTGGGGGAGTTGTCTATGGTCCATGGATTAAGACACCGTTACCTGAAGTTAAAAAACTTATAAATCCATCGATTCCTATTCGGCTCTATCCGGATATCACCCATAGCTACAGTTCGCAGTATCCGGTTCCTGACTGGGATATTGCCTTTGCTATGACGTTGGGTCGCGAATGCATCAACCCTCGTCCCGAGGATGAGAAATACATTCATAATTTCTATGCGGGATATGCACAGGGAAGCATCAGCTATTCGGAAGGGACTAATGATGACGTGAATAAATTTGTGTGGAGTGATCAGGACTGGAATCCACAAACACCGGTCATTGAAACGTTGCGGGACTATGCACGCTTCTTTATCGGATCAGAGTATTCGGAAGGTGTTGCCCAGGGATTGTTGTCGCTTGAAAAGAATTTCCGCGGCCCTCTCTTGTCAAACGAGCAGGTTCAACGTACTCTCCAGCAGTGGCAGACGATGGAGAAAGGTGCCTCCAACGAAGTGTTGAGTAATCCACGTTTTCAAAGTGGGCTAATCAGAGCTTATTTTGATGGTTATACCCAGCGCCGGTTGATCTATGAAGTATCTCTTGAACGTGAAGCGAGAAACATTCTGGAACGGGCTCCGATAACCGGTTCCGGAAAGGCAATTTCAGATGCCCGGAATACGCTGGTCCTTGCTCATGAGAAACAGATATCACCAGAATTAAAACAACGCTGTTATGCACTTGCAGACTCTCTTTTCAGGAGTTTTGGTGAACAACTTACGGTTCAGAAACACCATGCGATGGGAGGAAGGGGCAATTTTATCGACAATATTGATATTCCACTTAACGATGCGGTATGGATTCTCGACCAGCTAAACCTCGTTGAAAAGCTCAAAAGCGAACCCGAAAAACTGGCTGCCATAGAAAAAATGCTTCATCGCACCGACCCGGGCCCGGGTGGGTTCTATGACAATTTCGGTAATCCTGCTGCCTGGAAACGGGTAAGAGCAAAGAAAACCTGGGCCGAAGATCCGGGAAGCCTCGAATCACCACGCGAAAGTTTTGGTGTAGGGCTATCGGGTGTCGACTGGGTGCATGAGATTGTTGCAAAAGGTTTTGAAGGACAGACGACTCCCCTTGCCTGGATGAATCAGATCAATACCCTTTACGATACGCCGTTGCAGATCGCTTACGACAACCTTGATCCCAAGGGAACCTACACGTTGAAAATTGCCTACACCGGCAGGTTTCGTTCCAAAATGAAACTTTATGCAAACGGAGTTATGATTCATGACTTTATCCGCATGGGTGTTCAACCATTGTTCGAATTTGCATTGCCCAAAGAGGTAACCAAAGAAGGGAAAGTACTATTCACCTGGAGCTGTGGCGATGACGATAAAGGAGAAGGTGAACGCGGATCGCAGGTTGCAGAGATCTGGCTGATTAAGAAGTAAACCCTGTGAAGGTTGTACTAAAACAGACCAAATCAAATGTCCCTTAACCGCAGAGTTACGCAAAGCAGTCGCAGAGTAACGAAGAGCTATTATTTTGTTATTTTACACTTTGCGATTCTCTTCGGTTTTCCTTTGGTGTTCTCAGCGGTTAAATTTTCCACTTTGGATATAACCTCAACTTGCAAATAAGTCCGCAGGACTTGAATATTAATGACCTCCGGTGCAAACCGGAGGTTCCAGAAACCGCTAAAAGGGAACCCCGAAGCGGGTTCAACGATTTCGAATATATCTTTACATTTCTAATGCATAACTAATAACCAATACTTTCCACTATGTCAAGACATCTGTTAACCCTGATTATTCTCTTTTTGATTTTTATTGAATCCCCCGCTCAACCAATCTCGCCCGAAAAAATCATTCCGGGCAAATGGATCAAATCGTGGATACTATGCGGTCCTATCCCTGTAAAGGAATCGACAGATCCTGCCGAGTCATATAATCATTTGGTAGGTTTTACATCAGACTATCTCGTAAAAAGTGGTGGGGAGCAGAATCCTCAAATTAAAGGCGGCGACATTTTAAAATATCCAACGGGTTCAGTGAAATGGAAACTATTTACTTCTCCCGATTCCATAATCGACCTTCGAAAAACGTTATCCCGAGAATCGCCTGTATTTGCCTATGGCTACACTGAAGTAATTTCGGATGAAGCCAAAGTGGTATTCTTAAGTTTAGGAACCAATGACGGAGGGAAACTCTGGGTCAACGGATTAAATATATGGGACAACCCCACGCAACGCGGGTGCGTCCCTGACGGTGATCTGATCCCTGTATCGCTCAAAAAAGGGAAGAACACCCTCCTTTTAAAAGTTGAACAGCATGGAAATAAATGGGAATTTTGTTGCCGGTTCCTCCCCTTCTCAACGACCGCATTAGCCGAACGGGGAGAACTTTTCACAATCTCTGCCAACGAAACAGGAGATGTAATCATCTCATCCAAATTTGCTACCCCCGTATTAAATGAGCTTATTCAGAATCTCGACATTGAAATTAGCAATGGTCAGGATCAACCGGTCGTGAAGGAACAACGCACTTCCGATTTTTGCGGGAAAGCGAAACTTGATGCCAAAGATTACCAGTTATATCATGCCACCTTCGATGCCCTTTTGAAAAGCGGGGAAATTATCAACCGCAAGTTTTCATTCCATGCAGGTAAACGGACAGACTACAAACTATTCTCATCAGGGAAATCGGATTACCGGATTGCCCTTGGTGCATCGGCCTCAGAATCGGAGAAATGGGCTGCGAGTGAACTTCAGCACTGGCTCAAAGAGATCAGTGGAGCAGAACTGCCAATCGAGAACCTTGACAAGCCATATAATGGCCCTCAGATTGTCATCGGATACAATGAAATTATTAAAATAAAAACACGATCGAATGCTCCGGCTGACCTCGATGAGTCGTTCCGATACTGCAATTCAGGCGCCGACGTTCTGATCTATGGGGGAAAGGCCCGTGGAACGATGTATGGCGTAATGGCTTATCTTGAAAATGAACTGGGTTGCAGGTTTTATACCCCGGAAGTAAACGTTATTCCAAAACGGAACGAGGTGACCTTTTACTGTCTGGACCATTCCGAAAAACCGGGAATCAGGGTTCGGAATGATTTCTACTTCGAAGCTTTTAACCCAACCTGGGCAGCCCGGAACCGAATGAACGGAACGCTGGGATTCAGCAAATCGAATCCTCAAGTCGGAGGAACAGAGAATTACTGGGCCGTTCATACCTTTTACCCGCTTATGCCACCCGAAGAATTCTACAAAAAACATCCCGAATATTATAGCCTTATTGAAGGAAAACGGATCTATGAACATGCACAGTTATGCCTGACCAACCCTGATGTTTTAAAAATCATCACTGAGAGGATCAAGAAACGGATGCGCGAAAGTCCCGAATACCTCATTTATGATGTCTCTCAGAACGATTGGCATAACCCTTGCCAATGCGATAAATGTCAGGCCATCGTAAAAAGAGAGGGGACCGAGTCGGGATTGATGATCTGGTTTGTGAATCAGGTGGCCGAAGCCGTTGAGAAGGATTTTCCAGACAAATTTATTGGCACACTTGCTTATCAGTATACGCGTACACCGCCGAAATCGATCCGCCCTCATAATAATGTGGTTGTGAGATTATGCAGTATCGAATGTTGCTTTGCCCACGATTTCAAGTCGTGCAGCGAAAACAAGTCGTTTCTCTCTGATCTTAAAACCTGGTCCTCGCTTGCTCCTCATCTCTACATCTGGGATTATGTGGTCAATTTCAGCCATTACCCGATGCCTTATCCCAATTTCAAAGTGCTGCAGCCCAATATTCAGACCTTACGCGAAAATAACGCCATTGGCATCATGGAACAGGCGGCCTATCAAAGCCGGGGTGGTGAATTTTCAGAACTTAAGGCTTATTTGATTTCCAGATTATTGTGGAATCCCGATTGTGATGCAGATAAGGTGATCGCCGATTTTATGTATGGCTATTACGGAAGGGCCGGAAAATTTGTAAAGCAGTATTTCGATCTTGCACAAAATCTGATCACACCACAGTCGCATATCCACTTCGGCCTGACTCCTGAAGATCCGATATTCTCTGAAACTTTTGTCAACGACGCCTGCCAGGTCTTTGAGGAAGCGCTAAAAGTGGCTGACAATGATGAAATTTATGGTCGCGTAGAGATGGCTTACCTGCAGGTACTCTATCTCAAATGTAAGAGGACGCCCGTATTAGCAAAGTACGATGGAAGCTATGCCAGATTCTGTAAAATCGTCAAACGTGAGGCGGTGAATAATTATGCAGAGGCGGGAGAACCACACCGGGCCGCCTTCCACCGAAGTGTGGAGATGGCGAAGTAACTTATAGTGAGCGGGTGACTGTCCATGACCTGAACAGTCACCCGCTCACTATCTGCCGAAGGATTTTTGTGCCTTTTTTGGTGCGTCAGCCGACGGAAAGTGATTTGGTGGCATATTTTCTATTTTATATCTTTGAGAACCAAGCAGATTGAAAATAGAATCAACCCAAAAAAAGTCTATTACGGTAATCAATGAGCGTCAATTAGGCCATTATGCTACCGGACATAGAAATCCTCGTCAGGAGCAACGAAAAAAGATCATTGACGGAATTCACAAAATCGGGAATGAATTTAAAGCCGCCATCTAACACCTTAAGCACTGATTATAAAACCAATAAACTTAATTATATCAGGGGATTGACTGACAAAACAACATCTATTGTCAGTTTATACCCTGACTTCTTATATGAATTTATCACTCAATGCTTTCAAAGGGCTAATTCTATTCGCGAGATCATAAAAAAGTAATTTGTACCAATTTAACTATCAAATAGAATACTGATTCTAAAACATACACCGATAATTTACTATTACTAAATGAGAATAAAAGCTAAGTTTTTTTAGGCTCATTGTTGCTATCTTGCACTACGAAAACCAACTACAAGCGATGAAAAAAATCCTCAGTTTCGTATTGACGGCCCTTGTTATGGCAAATTGTGCAAAGAGTCAGGTAGCAGTCACCCCTGTAATACCGGTAGTTCCTGTGGTTCCTGTCGTTGCTGATAAAGACAGCGCCTCAACAATAAGCAATGGGATCCTGACCCTGAAGCTCGATTTGACCCGGGGCGGTGCGATCTCCTACCTCTCCAAGGCAGGATCATTGCGAAGTGTGGTCAATATTGCCGATGAAGGGAGATATATCCAGCAGTCTTATTATGCCGGAAAGAGTGTCAATCGCCAGGCTGAAGGACAATCACCAGCCTGGTCACCCTGGAGCTGGAACCCCATTCAGGTTGGAGATTACAACCGCAACCGTGCTCAGATCCTGGACTTTAAAAAAACCGGCATGGAGCTCTATGTAAAATGTATCCCCATGCAGTGGGATATGAGCAATAAACCTGCCGAAGCTGAGATGGAGCAATGGACAACCCTGGTTGGTTCGGTTTTGAAAGTTCACAACAAGCTCACCTGCCATCGTACGGATAAGATTTATGGCGACAGTATCCTTAACGATCAGGAATTACCTGCGGTTTACCCAATTTCGGCGCTTAAAAACCTCTACACCTATCTTGGCTCTGCTCCGTTCACAAATGCACCGTTGGACTATCCGAAGGTTGTCAACCTATCCAGTGGATTCTGGGGGATTTACCCAACCGTATCAGAACATTGGATGGCATTTGTCGATAATAATCTATGGGGAATGGGAATTTATAATCCGAAATGTGATAAATTCCTTGCCGGCATGGCCGGATCTCCAAACGGAGAAGCGTCTGATGGTTCAACTTCCTATATTGCGCCGGTTAAACAAGCAATGCTGACGAAGAATTGTGTCTACGAATATGATTATTATGTGATTATTGGTACGCTGGCAGAGATCAGAAGTACAGTTTATAGTCTGAAATAAAAAATCCAAATTTTAATACCTATGAAAAGAACGATTGTGTCTTTATTGGCTGCCAGCCTTTATTTTGGTACCCACGCACAAGTTCAAATCAAACCGCTTCCTCAATCCGGTTACGAGCAACGTATCAAAACGTATATTTCCAATATGAGGGTGGTCGATACCCATGAACATCTTGAAGATCAGTCAGCCTGGATTTCTCCTGGTAAGCTCGATTTCATGTTACTGCTGCAACATTATGCCTACGACGATATCCGGTCGGCAGGGATGCCCAAACAAACATTCAATAAGTTACTCACCGACTCCCTCACCATAATGGAAAAATGGAATATCCTGAAACCATTCTGGGAAGCGACATCCAATACAGCTTACTGTCGTGCGGCATTGCTTACGGCGGATAAACTTTTTGGTGCCAAAGATTTAAACGAAAAAACAGTCGAAGAATTATCAGCAAAGATTAAAAAATCGTATCAGTCAGACTGGTATGATCAGGTGCTCAATAAAAAATGTGGCATCGATTATGTACTTGTTGACGAAGATAACAGTATGCTGGCAAATCCTGCCAAGTTTAAACATGTGAAACGTTTTGGGGAGTTTATATTTGCCGTTTCTGCAAAAAAAATTGCAACCATAGCCAGAGATTTGAATACTCCTATTCATTCGCTTGACGATTTCGTAACAGCTTTGGGAACAGCATTCCGTAAGGCTCTGGATCATAATAATGTAGCCGTAAAAATTGGCGTTGCCTACGAAAGAGATCTCTTTTTCGATGACGTTACGAAGGAAAAAGCTGACGAAGTCTTTCGTAAGATCATGGCTTTGCCTGGGGGAAGTGTTCTCAAATATAATGGCAGCGAGATAAAACCGTTACAGGATTATATGGTTCACAGGATATTAGATCTATGCAGAGCTACAAATACGCCGGTGCAATTTCATACCGGACTTCAGGCCGGCGATGGAAATTATATCGACAATTCCAATCCGACACACCTTACGAATCTTTTTCTGAAATACCGGGATGTGAAGTTTATCCTTTTCCACGGAGGGTATCCTTTCGGGGGTGAACTTGCTGCAGTTGCCAAAGGATTCAGAAATGTGTACATCGACATGTGCTGGCTTTATATCATCTCCCCATCCTACAGTGAGCGGTATTTACACGAATGGCTCGAAACGGTTCCTGCAAGTAAAATCATGGCCTTTGGGGGCGACTTCAGGAATGTGGAGAATATCTATGGTCATCTTTTGTTTGCCAGGCAGGTCGTGACTAAAGTGCTCACCGAAAAGGTTAGGGATGGTTATTTTAGTGAAGATGAAGCATTAAAAATTGCACAAATGATCCTTCATGACAATGCCATCCGGATTCTTAATCTTGATAAAAAATAAAAATGGGCAGATTTTTAAAAATGAGGAATTTGTATCTGATCCCGTTTGCTGCCCTGATTTTATTTTCAGGCATTCAGCTTTCAGCACAACCTTCCGGAAGGGAAAATTTTGATGCAGGATGGAAATTTCATTTGGGCGATTTGCCTGAAGCCGAAAAGTCTGGCTTTGCAGATGGCGATTGGCGGACCCTCGATCTCCCTCATGACTGGAGTATCGAGGGTAATTTCAAACCCGATAATCCGGCCACAAACGGAGGGGCATCTTTGCCTGGAGGAATCGGATGGTACCGGAAAACATTCTCAGTTTCCAATGTAAAAAGACAAAGACATTTCATAACCTTTGATGGGGTTTATATGAACAGTAAGGTTTGGCTCAATGGATATTACCTTGGGAACCGTCCAAACGGATATGCCACCTTTCAATATGAGCTGAGTCCTTACCTCGCAGAAGGTGAAAATACAATGGCAGTCAGGGTTGACAACTCGCTCCAGCCAAACTCGCGCTGGTACTCAGGTTCAGGAATATACCGGCATGTCTGGATGACGACAACCTCGCCTGTCCATGTCGGTCAATGGGGAACCACAGTGAGCACTCCTAAGATTTCGAAAAAAGAGGCCTCCGTTCAGACTTCAACGAGCATCTCCAATGAGACCAATACTTTGGTGAAGGTAAAGTTGGTTACATCAGTCATCGACAATGCAGGAAATGAAGTGGTGTGTCAGACGCAGTTAGAAAAGGTAGCTGCAAATTCAAATTTCACGTTTAAAACCAACCTCAAAGTTTCAAACCCTCAACTTTGGGATATCGAAAATCCAAATCTTTATCAGCTTGTAAGCAAAGTCATTGAGGAAGGTCAGATCAAGGATAGCTACACGACAACATTCGGAATCCGTTCAATCGCCTTTTCAGCCGACAGCGGGTTTTATATAAACGGAAAGCATACTAAAATACTGGGGGTTTGTATGCATCACGACCTTGGAAGTCTGGGAGCAGCATTTAATCTTCGCGCAGCTGAGCGACAACTTGAAATTTTGAAAGAGATGGGATGCAATGCAATCCGAACAAGTCATAATCAGCCGGCGCCGGAAGTGCTCGACCTCTGTGATAAGATGGGTTTTCTGGTCATGGACGAGGCGTTCGATTGCTGGACCAAAGGTAAAAGCCAATATGACTTTAGCATCTGGTTCAACGAATGGCACGAAAGGGAGCTATCCGACCTCGTGAAGCGCGACAGGAATCACCCTTCAATAATCCTGTGGAGCATCGGAAATGAAATCCCACAGGAGAGCGATTCGACGATTATTCCTTTGGCAAAAAAGCTCACCTCCATCATTAAAAAACTCGATAACACCCGTTTTGTGACCTGCGGTTTACATGAACTTGCCGACGATCTTGGCAAAAACAGCATCGTTCCGGCACTCGATATTATTGGAATTAACTACAGTTATAGCACCTATGACTCCAATAAGAAGCTACATCCCGATATGCGTTTTATTGCAAGCGAAACAACCTCTCAATTCAGCAGCCGGGGTGTATATCACGGACCACTTGATAAAACAGTTGGAAACTGGAGCGACTTGCAAAGCTCAGCATACGATAACGGAGGTGGGCGAACACACCAGAACTCATGGAAAATGAACCGTGACCGTCCCTTCTTTGCCGGCATGTTTGTGTGGACCGGATTCGATTACCTCGGAGAACCGGCGCCTTATCCTTATCCTGCAGTTAGTTCCTACTTTGGGATCATTGATCTGTGTGGATTCCCCAAAGACATCTACTACTTTTACCAAAGCAAATGGACGAAAAAAAACGTACTCCATATTCTTCCGCATTGGTCATGGACCCCAAAGGATACGGTGGATGTTGTAGCTTACACCAATTGTGACGAAGTTCGATTATACCTCAACGATCAATTCATTGGCACGCGAAAAATGGCAGACAACGATAACCTTTCCCTAAGCTGGAAGCGAATTCCATTTATGTCCGGCACACTGAGGGCTGAAGGATTTAAAAACGGAGTCCTTGTTGCAAAAGATGAGGTAAAGAGTGCTGGCGATGTGAGTAAGATTGAATTAACCGCTGACCGGACCACTATCGATGCAGACGGGAGGGACCTGTCGTTCATTACAGTTAAAATGAAAGATGCGAAAGGGGTGATGGTACCCAATGCAGATAATCTGATCTATTTTGATACCGAGGGTGAAGGCGAAATCGCAGGTGTCGGAAACGGAAATCCAATAAGCCTTGAGCCGAATAAAGGGAAGCAACGAAGGGCATTTAGCGGGATGTGTCTGGCAATTGTAAGGAGCTCCAATAAAAAGGGGACCATCATTCTAAAAGCATCCTCGTTAGGATTGGCAGAGGAGAAAATAACGATATTATGTCATTGATTAATACTTTGCGGTTCTCTGCGGTTAAACTTTTTCACTTTTGAAATACACCCGATATGTTTATAAAAGCTTAAAAATAAATTAATTACAATTCATGTTTAATTTCAAAATGGGAAAATCACTAATAATCATCTTCCTTTTAACCGGATTTTTATCTCCCTATGTGTCCGCACAACCTGCCGGAAGAGAAAATTTTGATACCGGCTGGAAGTTCCACCTGGGCGATATATCCGGTGCGGAAACAACAACCTTCGCTGATCAGAACTGGAGAAGCCTCGATCTGCCTCACGACTGGAGTATCGAAGGAAGCTTCGAACCCGAAAATCCGGGAAACGGTGCAGATGCAAACTTACCAGGCGGAATTGGCTGGTACAGAAAAAATTTCCTGATTTCGGATATTCAAAACAAACGCCGGTTTATTCTGTTTGATGGTGTTTACCAAAACAGTACAGTTTGGATCAACGGCCATAAACTGGGCAACCGCCCGATGGGATATTCCACTTTCCAATATGACCTAACCCCTTTTCTGACTGAAGGTGAAAATTTAATCGCAGTTAAGGTAGATAACTCGTTACAGCCCAATACCCGCTGGTATTCAGGATCCGGGATCTACCGGCATGTCTGGATTACGACCACTTCACCGGTCCATGTGAGTCAGTGGGGAACTTATGTGACGACACCAAAAGTATCGCCAAAAGAAGCACTGGTTCAGGTAGAAACAAGCATCACCAACGAAAAGAGGGAAAAAACAACGATCCGAATTGTTTCCTCTGTTTTGGATGGGAACGGCAAAAAAATTGCGAGCCAGGTTCAAACTGCAAAAATTGAACCGAATTCACAGCTAAAGATAAACTCACAAATAAAAGTAAACGCTCCTCAACTATGGAGCATTGAACATCCTGATTTATATCGCCTTGCATCTGAAATTTATGAAGGTAAAGAACTCAGGGATACTTATTACACAACATTCGGTATCCGTACGATTGCCTTCAGATCCGACAGTGGTTTCTTTCTGAACGGGAAGTGTGTGAAGGTTTTAGGGGTTTGCCAGCATCACGACTTAGGTTGTCTGGGGACAGCATTAAACACCCGTGCCCTCGAACGTCAGCTTGAGATTCTTAAAAGCATGGGCTGCAATGCGATCCGTACGAGTCATAATCCACCTTCACCCGACCTGCTCGATCTGTGTGACAAGATGGGTTTTGTGGTTATGGATGAGGCTTTCGATGTCTGGTATCTCGAGAAGATGAAATACGATTACCATATCTACTTCAAGGAGTGGCATGAACGTGACTTATCGGATATGGTAATTCGGGACCGTAATCACCCCTCCATTTTCCTATGGAGTATCGGAAATGAAATTCCTGAAAAAAACCATACCAAATACGGTGGTGCTGCAATTGCCAGAGAGCTCGACGGAATCATTAAAAGATACGACAAAAGCCGTTTTACAACCTGCGCGTTTGCAGGTGTCTGGCGTGCTGACACCACCTTTATGTCTGATAAAGTCGATGTTATCGGCATTAATTATACTGTCGAAAGGTATCCCGAAGAGAAGGCCAAACATCCGAACGGTTTTTTTATTGCCAGTGAGACAGCTTCTTCATTAAGTGACCGGGGCATTTATCATTTCCCCGCAGATTCGGCAATGGGGCCTACACCAGATATGCATTGCTCTTCATTCGATAATCGCGGTACTTACTACGACCGTCCTGCAACCATGATTACCCAAACCACCTGGAGGGCAGTCAAGGAAACACCTTATGTTGCGGGTATGTTTGTCTGGTCAGGTTTTGATTATTACGGTGAGCCGATCTATCCATACCCCTGCATCTCCTCCAGTTTTGGCGTTATAGACCTCTGCGGATTTCCTAAGGATGTTTTCTACTTTTATAAAAGCCAATGGACGACTGAACCGGTGCTTCATTTGCTTCCTCACTGGAACTGGAAAAGCGGACAAATGATCGATGTGATTGCCTATACCAACTGTGATGAGGTAAAGCTTTACTTAAATGATAAGCTCATTGGTCAGCAGGCATTTGCAGGCACTAAATTTCAATATAAAACCAATCAGTGGGATACGCCGATCGATCTGGGTGAAGGACAAAAATTATCACTCGACTGGAAAGTTCCATTTACACCGGGCACCCTTCGTGCGGAAGGTTATAAAAACGGCAAACTAATCCTTACTGATATTGTTAAAACGGCAGGTGATCCTTCGAAAATCGAACTCACTGCCGATCGCTCAACCATTCATTCGGATGGTCTGGATCTCTCATACATTACGATTAAAATTAAAGACAATAAAGGAACCCTCGTTCCCAATGCCGATAATCTTGTTCATTTCGAGATTGAGGGTGAAGGTGAAATTGTTGGGGTTGCAAACGGGAATCCGATCTGCCTTGAATCTGCAAAAGGGAAAGAGCGAAATGCCTTCAGTGGGATGTGCCAGGTCGTTATCCGCAGCACACATAAACAAGGAAAAATCATTTTGAAAGCTTCTTCTTTGGGATTTCCGGATGAAAAAATAGAAATTACAAGTAAGTTGGATTAACAATCCGGAAAGAAACCCGAAGGGCTGACATGATTATAGAATGAATCAATCAAAAGGCAAAGAACCCGCGAAGTGGTGACCTAAGTAATCGCAAAGATATAACATCACATTTTACAAAAAAACAATATAAATTCAAAATATACATTTCCAATTGCTTTCAAAACCCAAAATACAAGGAATGAAAACTACCCTATTAACCCTGCTATTTCTATCCTGTTTCCTAACCCCACGGCTATTTGCCCAACCCGCAGGTCGTGAGAATTTCGATGCCGGCTGGAAATTCCATCTGGGAGACATCCCTCATGCTGAAGTGTCAAATTTCAATGACCAGAAATGGCGCAACCTGAACCTTCCGCACGACTGGAGTATTGAAGGGAGCTTTCGTCCGGATAATCCCTCAGGACATCAGGGTGGTTTATTACCAGGTGGCATTGGCTGGTATCGGAAAAAATTCATTCTGGACAACGTAACTGATATAAAAGAGTTCATCGTTCTTGATGGCGCCTATAAAAACAGTACGGTCTACATCAACGGACACCCACTTGGAACCAGACCTTACGGCTATGCCACGTTTCAGTATGATATGACCCCCTTCATTCAGGAAGGAGAGAATGTGGTCGCAGTCAAGGTAGACAACTCCAAACAGCCAGATTCGCGCTGGTACACGGGTGCAGGAATCTACCGGCATGTGTGGCTGGTTACCACTTCACCGGTTTATGTAAGCCAATGGGGAACTTTTGTTACAACACCCAAAATCACAAGCCGCGAAGCGACGGTGGATATTGCAACAACAATTGCAAACGACACTAAAGAGCTTGTGAATCTCAGGATCGTATCCTCAATAGTTGATAATACCGGAAAAGAAGTTGCCGTCCAGACTCAATCGGGAAAAGCTATACCCGACTCTAAACTTGTTCTAAACACAACATTAAAGGTTACCTCTCCTAATTTGTGGGATGTGGAGAACCCAAATCGGTATAAACTGGTCACCTCCATTTATCAGGGCAAAATATTAAAAGATAGGTATAATACAAATTTTGGAATACGTACACTGGCTTTCCGAGCCGACAGCGGATTCTTTTTGAATGGGAAGAACACTAAGATCTTAGGCGTATGTAATCACCATGACCTTGGAAGTCTGGGTTCAGCCCTCAATGACAGAGCGTTGCAGCGGCAACTCGAACTCCTGAAAACAATGGGCTGCAATGCGATCCGCTGTAGTCATAACCTGATGGCGCCCGAGCTTTTGGAATTGTGTGACAAAATGGGGTTTCTGGTTATGGACGAGACGTTCGACTGTTGGTACATCGGCAAGGATGCAGCCCCATTCGGGTTTCAGAATTATTTTAAGGATTGGCATGAACGGGAGATCACCGACATGGTGCTTCGCGACAGGAATCATCCATCTGTAATACTCTGGAGTATCGGAAATGAGATCAAAGAACAATGGTTTCCAGGAAGCACCACAGGAGGCGACATTGCAAGAGAGCTCGTTGGGCTGATCAAAAAATACGATAAAACCCGCTTCACAACCTCTGCCTTCAACTTTTCGAGGGAGGCTGAAAAGAAAGGGATGACCGCTGCCGTAGATGTCGTTGGATTTAACTACACCATTGACGCGTATGATGAATTTAAGAAAAACCACCCCGACTGGCTCTACATCGCGAGTGAGACAACCTCACAATTTGACAGCCGCGGCGTTTACCATTTCACCCTCGACTCGCTGACAAAAACGTTCAAGGATTGTCAGACCTCGGCTTTTGATGATGCCGGCGGAGGAACAACCCACGAAGAGGCGTGGCAGGCAGTAAAGGAACGACCATCTATGTCGGGGATGTTTATCTGGACCGGGTTCGACTATATGGGAGAACCTGCGCCATACGAAAAACAGGCTGTAAGCAGCTATTTCGGCATCTTTGATCTATGTGGTTTTCCTAAAGATGCGTTCTATTTTTATAAAAGTCAGTGGACAAAGGAACCAATGGTACATCTGCTCCCCCATTGGAACTGGAAGGCAGGAGAGCCAATTGATGTTGTAGCCTATACCAATTGTGATGAGGTGAGGCTTTACCTTAATGACAAACCATTGGAAGACAGAAATTTTTCAAGCACTAAAAAACTATCCCTGCGCTGGAAAGTCCCCTTTACGAAAGGCATCCTTAGGGCCGAAGGTTATATTAACGGCAAACTTGTGGCTAAAGATGTGGTTAAAACAGCCGCAGATCCCGTAAAAATGGAGCTTTCGGCAGACAGATCTGCCATTCACGCTGACGGTACAGATCTCTCTTATATCACAGTAAAAATAACAGATGAACTCGGAACATTGGTTCCCGAAGCTGATAACCTTGTCCACTTTGAGATCGAGGGTGAGGGTAAAATCGTGGGAGTTGGAAATGGGAATGCGATGAGCCTGGAACCTGCCAAAGGGCATGAGCGGAGGGCTTTCAGCGGAATGTGCCAGGCGATTATTCAGAGCTCAGGCAAAAAAGGAAACGTCACTTTAAAAGCGACTTCGTTGGGACTGGCAGATGAGAAAATCACATTATCGTGCCAGTAAAGAGCTCCCCCTTGTTTGCAACGAGGGAAAAATGGAATGTCGTTTGTAACGACAAATAGCAATTGAGAATTCCGGATATAGCCTTGACTAAAACTATTAAAACTTATGAAAAGCATAATCATCTTATTCTGCCTCATTGTCCTCTGCAATTCTCCGAACGTCAATGCGCAAACTTCGGCATTGGAAAAGGACCTTGTCAAGGCTGACAAATACTGGAAAACCAACCATCTGTTACAGGCTATCGACCAGTACAAATTGGTTATTGCCAAAGACACAATCTCTGAAGCGTGGCAATCGTTGATTTATCTGCGTCTTGCCAAAGCGCAGTTTGAGGCAAAACAGATTAAAAATTGCAGGGCAACGTTAATCAAGGCAAAGTCACTACCCGTTCTTCCGGACCACCACCGCCTTATTATTGAAGAACTCGAACAAAAACTCAATGGTTTAAATCCGAAAGGCCATACCATCATCCCTGCCGGCACAAAACCTGTCGCTTCAATTTTTGTATCAACAGTTCCTAAAATCAGAGATAAAAAGGATTCAAAAAAGATCGTCTATTCAACGCTGAAGCAGGCGCTTGATGCTGTTCCTCCGATCCTGAAGAAGGGAGATCTTCCCGCCGGAACCATCCAGATAATTCTTGAAGATGATTCGATTAACCTGTCCGAGCCTATCCGCTTCAATGCAGAAAATTCAGGAACAAAAGAGCACCCATTGGTGATTAGATCCTCTTCGACCGATAAACATATTATCCTCAATGGCGGTCAGGTTCTGAATAACTGGCAGCGGGAGACAAATGCAGAGACTGTTGCACGTCTTCCGGAAAGTTCAAAATTAAAAGTGTGGGTGGCCGATTTCAAGTCAAATAACATCGACGGGATCGACAGCCTGGTCTTTGGAGGGTTTTCAAGCAAACGCTCAGCCGGTGGTGCTGCGACATTCATCACGTTTCCGATCCCTGAATTATTCAACGATAGTCAGCCTCAACTTTTGTCCCGGTGGCCAAATGACCGGGATACCACCATTGCGTTGAAGGATTTCAAGAGTGAGCGGCCACGGAGTTGGGCAAAAGATCGGGATGTCTGGCTGCATGGATATTGGCTCTACTCCTGGGCTGATGCCTATGAGAAAATGAAGGGGATCTCACCTGCCGATTCGACCATAGAACTTCAACCTCCAACGAATAACTACGGCTTTGGCAAGAGCAAATGGCATGTTGTAAATGCCCTTTCAGAGCTTGATACTCCAGGAGAATGGTGCATATCAGTCACAGAAGGAAAGATCTGGTACCTTCCTCTGACCGATATGCAGCCATCAAAAATGATCTTAAGCCTGAGAGGTCCTGCTTTACTTGCCGAAAATTGCAACTATCTATGCATCAAAGGACTTGATTTCCAGTATATCCGTGGCGACGGGATGATTTTTACGAATTGCAGTCATCTCACTGTAGCAAATTGCTCTGTTTCCAATACTTCAGGTCTCGGTTTAAAAATAGCCGGAGGTAATAACCACCTGGTTCATTCATGCACCATCGAAAGTATGGGACGTGGCGGAATCGATATCAGCGCCGGCGACAAACTCAAGCTTGTTAGTTCTCACAGCATCATCGAAAACTGTAAAATCAGCAATCTTTCGAGAATTGACCGAACCTATACTCCGGCTATCGTACTTGAGGGCGACGGAATACAGGTGCGCCACTGTCTCTTTGCCAATATTCCCAGCAGTGGGATCCGACTCGAAGGGAATGACATGCTCGTTGAACTCAATGAATTTACCAAATGCGTTATCGAATCGGATGACCAGGGCGCTATCGATGTCTGGGGAAATCCTTTGCTACGCGGAAATATTATTCGGTGGAACTTCTTTCACGATATTGGTATCCCGAATCTGCACATGGCAGCAGGGGTCAGGCTTGATGACGCCATAAGCGGGTTCAGTATCTACGAAAACCTCTTCCTGCGCTCCTCAAATAATCACTTCGGCGGGATTCAGATTCACGGCGGAAAGGATAACTTCATCGAGGGAAATATCTTTGCCGATTGCCATGCGGCAATCAGCCAGTCTGCCTGGGGTGATAAGCGGTGGCAGGAGGCCATAAACAGTCCTGAACACCCGATGTATAAAGCGATCCACACAACCGACTGGCAGAGTAAATTCTGGCAAAACAGGTATCCTGCAATAAAAAATCTGCTTACCAATCCAGACATCAATTTTGCATCGGACAATCTGGTGATTAATGCGGAGACCTTCATCCTGCGAAAATCCAGGCAGTTTGAGGTTATAAATAATGAGCTGATTAAGGCGGAAGAACATCCTGCTATTCCGGCTGATTACAAAGGTTATCTTGTTCCTTGGCATACTATTCCGTTTGAAAAGATCGGGCCATATAAATGATTAAAAACAATTTACATTTGAACCCACGTGCCGTCAGGTACGAAATATGAATGATCAACATTTGTAATAAATCCTAACGATGAAAATTACCGCATTACTCCTCACATTTACCTATATTTCACTATTTGCTGCCGCTGAGCAAAAACCTGAACTCTCCTTTCCAAAACCTGTTGTTACCTCCGTAAAAGACGACCTGAACTGGTACGATCTTCAAAAACAACAATCTCTGATATTGCAAGGTGTTGGCTGGAACGAAGAGTTAAAAGGGACCTATGGGCGTCTCCCGCTGCGCGCGAAGGAGAAGGTTCGTAAGGATGTGTGGGGACTCTCCGAAAATTGTGCCGGAATAACGGTTCGCTTCAGATCAAATGCCTCTGAGATCAAAGTCGCATACCAGGTTTCAGGAGGCATTTCTTTTCCGCATATGACCTCAACGGGTGTGAGTGGTCTTGATCTCTATACCACAGATGAGCACGGGAAAGCAGTATGGAGTGCAGGAGGATATTCCTTTGGAGACACGATAAAATACAAATTCAGCAATCTCGATTCCTATCCGGCGGGATCTCAGGGAAGGGAATACCAGCTGTTTCTGCCACTCTATAACCATGTGAAATGGATGGAGATCGGGGTACCAAAGGTAGCAGAACTTTCGTGGGTAATGCCATCGGTTGAAAAACCAATCGTTGTTTATGGTACCTCTATCGCTCAGGGTGGATGTGCTTCGCGTCCCGGAATGGCCTGGACCGGAATGCTGAACCGCGAGCTCCCCTATCCCCTTATCAACCTTGGATTTTCCGGAAACGGAATGCTCGAAAAAGAGGTGCTGAATTTCATTAATGAGATCGATGCAACACTTTTTATCCTGGATTGCTTACCTAACCTTGTTTCACGACCCTCTCCCGAAATTGAAAAAGCTACCATTGAAGCCGTTCGACAGATCCGGACGCTTCACCAGGCTCCAATCCTGATCGTTGATCATGTGGGATATACCGACGGAATGGTCAATAAAAAGAAATATGACGATTATATCAGGGCCAATATTGCCTCAAAAAAGGCATTCGAACAACTTCAGAAAGAGGGTGTTCGAAATATTTTCTACCTTACCTGCGAAGAGATCAATATGCCTATGGATGGGATGGTTGACGGTATTCATCCTACAGATTACGGTATGCGGGCCTATGCCGATGCGTATGAAAAAATAATCCGGAAAATTTTACAATAATGTTGTAGAGACGTTGCATGCAGCGTCTCTACAAATCCCCCAAACCAAATTAAATTGTAACAATGGAAAATCAATTTATAAAACCCACCCGATTAATGTCGTTGGATGCCCTTCGCGGGTTCGATATGCTGTGGATCATCGGGGGCAGTCATGTCATTGAGGATCTTGCAAAGGCGAGCAATCTCCCGTTTTTCAATACCCTGGCGATACAGATGGAGCACCAGCAGTGGGAAGGGTTTCATTTTTACGATCTGATCATGCCGCTGTTTCTGTTTATGGTGGGCATGTCAATCCCTTTTTCGCTGAGCAAACGACTTGCATCGGGGGAATCAACAAAAAATATTTACCTCCATTCAGCAAAACGGGCTGGGATATTATTCATCTTAGGTATGATCTCACAATGCAATTTGCTCACCTTTGATCTTTCAAAGATGTTTATTATTCACGATACGCTGCAGTCGATTGCGATTGGCTATCTCTTTAGCGTGATCATCTATAGCCGGTTAAACCTTAAATATCAACTTGGAATAACTGCCGCATTGTTAATTACCTATTGGGCCATTTTACAATTTATTGCTGTTCCGGGTCATGAAGCGGGGATACTGACCAGAGAATCGAACATCGCAAAATATGTCGAGCAACTGGTCTTCGGTCGTTTCGATGACGCACCGGCACCCTACACCTGGTTCCTGGGATCGCTGGGTTTTGTCGCAACGGTGATGAGCGGCGTTTTTGCAAGCACAATCCTGCGCGCTCAAACACTTAAATTTCGGTGGTTGACTTGCGAAAATCCGATGATCCGTAAAACGGTTACCTTATTCGTCACCGGGCTGGCGCTGATTATCACCGGACAAGTGCTAAGCATCTGGTTTCCGATCATTAAACCAATCTGGAACCCCACCTTTGTGCTGTTTTCTTCGGGTCTTAGCTTCATGCTGATGGCTGCATTTTATTTTATCATCGATGTGAAAGGTTACCAGCGGTGGGCCTTCTGGCTTAAGGTGATCGGCATGAACAGCATTGCGATTTATATGGGGGTTCATTTTATCGATTTTGCAGCCATTTCGCATAAAATCTTCTTTGGTCTCGAACAATTTATGGGCAATTATTATTTGTCGTTTAAGTCGGTCGGAAGGTTAGGTATAGAGTACGTAATTCTGTACTATATGTATAAAAAAGGGACATTTCTTAAGGTTTAAAAGTTTCAGGGTAGTGAGAGGGTGACATTTTATGTCCTGAAAAGACACTCTTCCGCTCCAATCCGATCTCTATTTTACCTCCTCATTCCTGATCTTTCGGTCTGAGGCAGTAATGCGGCCATGATCATGTCCCTGTTCTAAACTCTTATAACAAGTAAATAGACATTGCCAGGCATTCTGCAATATACCGGTTTTTAGGAAATCGTTTTTGCCAGTTCGACAAGCTATTCATTTTTTCCTTTGCCATAAAATCCCTGACCGGTCAATGGGAAGAACCCCACACAGGACAAAAGAGATCTACCTCCCTACTTGCCTGATTTTAAATTTGCATAACAAAATTGAAATTAATATGTTTTTGTTAATATAAAATGGATAATGAATAAAATTCCACGTGTTTAGTTTTGCTTTCTATTGTATTATTGCACTAACTGTCAGTCTTTGACCTAAAAAAACAATTATGAAACGATTTGGATTTATTCTGGGAGCTATCCTGCTAATATTAATTGTGATTCTTCTCATGGTCACCACATCGGTGGATAGCACTCCCTATTTTAAAAGAGATTATTACAGAAGAACTCAGGTACGAGTCGATAGTTTAAAGCGTGATTGCAAAAGCGATTATGACTCTTTGAGTGCAGGGTTTGCGAAAATAAGCATTACTCCAGGATTAAATAATTTTGAGGATCAATATCTTGAAGGAAAATTCAAAGAGGTTCCCCTGGCCGGTTTTGGCGCACGAAAAGGGAAAGGAGCAACGGGGGTTCATGACAGCATCTTTGTAAAGGCGGCCGCCTTGAAAGTAAATAATCAGGTTGTGGTTATTGTTGGTGCCGACTTATTGATCATGCCGCCAAATATAATCGATGAGGTGACAATACTACTAGCTCAAAAAGGGATTAAACGGTCGCAGGTTTTTTACTCGGCATCTCATAGCCACTCAAGTGTGGGTGGATGGGGACCTGGATTTATCGGGGAACAGTTTGCAGGTAAAGAGAATAAAAATATCTCCAAATGGCTTGTTATTCAAATTTCAAAGGCTGTAATAACAGCAATTGCAGATCTGCGTCCTGCCAGCATTGGGACCGGTAGCTTTGATGCCTCCACCTATACCAGAAACCGGCTGATCGGTGAATCAGGGACAAAAAACAGTGATTTCAGTTACATTTCAATTGAGCAGCATGGCGGCAGAAAGGCTATAGTCGGCTCATTCTCTGCACATGCTACAACTCTTGGAGATGAGAACATGGAGTTTAGCGCCGATTATCCGGGCTATTGGGAGCGTAAAATTGAGAACAAAGTTGCTGATATCGCTATCTTTTGTGCCGGATCCGTAGGGAGTCAGAGCCCTTCAGGAGAAGGAAAAGGATTCGATAAACCAAAATTAATCGGGGAATCGTTGGCCGACAGTCTGCTGGTTTATCTGCCCAAGACGGTATTGCAGGATAAGATAACCTTATCATCACTGACGTTAAAGATAGCCTTACCCACCTATAACATCCGATTAACGACAAGGCTAAACCTTATCTCAAGGATTAGTGAAAAACTGATGCCAATTCCTCAGAATGTCTACCTCCAAACGGTACGAATCGGAAACCTGATCTGGATAACTACACCCAGTGATTTTAGTGGAGAGTACGCACTTCAGATAAAAAACAGCTTGGCTGTAAAGGGTTTTAGCGCCAATGTTTCTAGCTTTAACGGCAGTTACGTAGGCTATATTATCCCAGGGCGCTATTTCTATCTCGATGCCTACGAACCCAAGATTATGGGTTGGTTCGGACCTAATATGGGAGAATATACAGTAGAGCTTATCCGCCACCTAACCGATATTGTTACAAAAAATTAAAATTGAGAATATCCCCTATACATGTTAAAAAAGATAATTAAACGGCTTCTTTTACTGCTATCCGGATTCCTCGTTCTTTTATTATTGATAACATTTACTCCAGGCATCTGGCATTATTGGGTTACTTATCCCAGCTATGACCGCGAGGTAAGAGATCTTCAAAAATTTCGACGTGAGGTTCTTTCACAAACCAAACTAAATACATACAGAGGAGTCCTTCATGTTCATAGTTATTTATCGCATGATAGCAGAGGGACATTGGATGATATCATTCCGGCAGCAAAAAAAGACGGGATCGATTTCATCTTTCTTACCGACCATCCTCATGGCGATATAGATACCTTGCCCAAGGGATATCGCGGCATGCACGACGGGGTTCTGATCGAACCGGGAACTGAAAAACAGGGATTCGATTGCTGGCCTCTTCAACCGGCTATAATCGACTGGAAGGCAGACAAAGATAGTGTTGCCCGGAATATTGTTTCGAAGGGGGGAATTATCTTTTATGCTCATACTGAAGAACCTCACAACTGGGCCAACCCATTTTACCAGGGTATGGAGATCTATAATTTCCATACGGATACAAGGGATCAGTCGCCTGTCCCTATCCTTTTCAACATCATCATCAACGGGAACAGATACAGGCATTGGGCGCTGCGTGAGTTTTTTAACGAGCAGACCACCATTCTGTCCCGCTGGGATTCATTGAATAAGATCAGGAAAATAGTTGGGTTTTCGGCTGTTGATTCGCATGAGAATCAGAATATCCGGGCCAGATATTTACAGGATGGGAGGATTCTGTGGGTGGGAAACAACAACCACGTACTCGATACCATGGAGGTGAAATTCTGGAACAAATGGCTTTTTGAAAAACCAGACAAAAGCGGCTGGGTATTCAAATTTCTGATTGATACTTATGAAACCGGCTTTAATTACATCACAAATTATGTTGTTGCAGATTCACTGACCACACATTCACTGGCAGATAACCTGAAAAAGGGGCATCTTTTTACCGCCTTTAAAACGCTGGCTGACGCAAAAGGATTTCAATATTTTGGGTTGAACAGGAACGACAGTGTTTGCGCTATTCTTGGGGACTCCGTCCGGATTGATCAGGTAAAAATGCTCCGTGCAGAATCACCATTGCCCGGACAATTCCGGTTGATTCATGATGGCAAGACAATTGCGGTTTCCTCTGAGAATTGCTATCAGATTTCATCGAATAAGGTACTTGAAAAAGGGGCCTACCGCATCGAAATACATCTTAAATTGCAAGGTAAACTTATCCCCTGGCTCTATTCAAACCCGATTTACATTTATTAATAACTACAATTTTTAAAACATTCCATTATGAAGATGAAAATTACAACATTAGTATTCATACTCTTATGTTGCTTGTCAAATGTCAATGCACAAAGCTTTAAGGCGGGAGCTGCCATGAGAAATATTACACCCAAAGAGTTAATTCCTATATCGGGTGGAATGGGAACTCCTGAAATGCCGATAGGTATAAAAGGGGAGCTCACCGTTCGTGCTTTTGTCCTTGAAAAAGGGGCAACCCGATTTGCGATCGTCAGTGTCGATAATATCGGATGGCCAGCCTACCTGGGTGACCGTTCCCGAAAACTGATCAAGGGTATTGCACCCGAAAATGTCCTTATTGGAGCTACTCATGCACACAGCTGTCCCGATGCATACGGTTTTACAGATGAAAAAGGGAATACCGGAGCCGACTTAAAATACCTGGATATGTGTGTGAAAAAAATTGCAGAAGCGGTCGATGAAGCTGTTTCAAAACTGGAACCTGCATCACTTCGGACTGCAGTAGGTGAGGCAAAAGGTAAGATTGCGTATAACTATTATGCAGATAAACTATACGATCCGCGTTGCGGAATTATTCAGGCTATCGCCACTTCGGGAAAGAATAGTGGAAAGCCGATTGCAACACTTGTCAATTATGCCATTCATCCTGAGATTCTTGGGACCGGGGGCAAATTAATCAGCCCCGATTTATGCGGACCGCTTTACGACCGGATTGAATCGAAGGTAGGAGGGATGGCAATCTTCATGAACAGCGCACAAGGGGGAATGGTTACTGCCGATACCCGACGTGAAAATGGCAAGGAGGCCAACGACTGGAATGAGTGTATTCGCATTGGCAATTTACTGGCAGACGAGGCCTTACGGATTATCGACCCCGCTGAAGTACAGCAAAATCCCGAAATTTATTGCGCCTCAAAAGTGATTACCTTTCCAATTGATTCCGAAAAATTGCGTTACGTATTTCAGCATTCACCGCTCGCGGCAGAGGCACGGACAAGGAATAGCGATTTCTCCAAAGTCTCAACAAGGCTAAACCTTTTGAATATTGGTAAGGCACAGGTTGTGACAGTCCCGGGTGAAGCGCTCCCAAACATTGGGTTTTACGTGAAAAGAAAAATGAACAGCACCCAGCCATTTCTTTTTGGCCTGACTAATGACGCATTCGGTTATATGCTTACGAAAGAGGATTTTGGCGGTTTCGAACGTTATAACTACATCTCTCATACATCGCTCGGCGAAATGACAGGTTGTATATACGAAGAGGAGGCGATAAGGTTTATCAATGAAAGTCCCGCACCGACGAAATAATAGTTAAATCAGCTTTGTCATTATGAATCACTTCATATTTAGTTTATTATCACTTTTTTTCCTGCTGGGACCAGGATTTAAAAGCTTTGCGGAGGCTCAAACCGACAGCCCGGTTACCCATGTTAACCCGTTCCTTGGGACTGACTTTTTTGGCCATACTTTTCCCGGGGTGTCGCGCCCTTATGCCATGGTTCACCTTAGTCCGGATATGAATACCCAGGGATGGACCTATTGTGCCGGATATATCTATTCCGACAATACAATTATGGGTTTCAGTCACACGCACTGGAGCGGTGTTGGAATGGTCAATGGCGGAGAGGTGCTCCTGATGCCAACTGTCGGATATAAACTAAAAACAATTCCCGGATCTCCGGAACATCCTGAGGAGGGGTATCGTTCCCATTTTGACCACTCCAGTGAGTCGGCCTCTCCGGGATACTATTCGGTATTGCTGAAGGATTGTAATGTGAGAGTTGAGTTAACCTCAACGCAAAGGGCCGGATTTCATCGTTATACCTTCCCAAAGTCGGAAAGTGCACGGGTTATCCTGGATCTGGGTCATCAGATCGGAAATAATACCTCCGAAGAGTTATCCGATTTGAAAATAATCAACAATAACCGCATCGAAGGGTCAAAGAGTACGAGTCTGGGAAACGTCTATTTCGTAGCCGAATTCAGCCGCCCCTTTACCTATTATGGAACCTTTGATAACGACCTGAAAACCCCTGAGTCAGGAGGGAGCCTCTGGCCCTACAAAAACGGAGAGGCCGGAAGGAACATCGGGGCTTTTGTATCCTATAAAACAAATGAGAATGAACAGATTCTGATCAAGGTCGGGATATCTTATACCAGTGTTGAAGGGGCACGGAAAAATCTTAAAACTGAGATTCCTCACTGGGATTTCGACCGAATCAGAAATGAGGGACGTGAAATATGGGAGAAGGAGTTGTCCAGAATAAAAATTGACGGGGCTACCGATGATCAGAAAGAGATCTTTTATTCAGCATTGTACCACTCCTTTCTGGCTCAGTATATTTCGCAGGATGTGGATGGAAAATACAGAGGGGCTGACAAGAAAGTTCATGAGACAAAGGGATACGATATGTACGGATCGTTCTCCTGCTGGGATACCTACCGCTCTCAGCACCCCCTTCTGACTCTAACAGCCCCAGAGCATGTGAACGATTTTATTAAGTCAATAGCCGCGGCAACCAGGGATTATGGCTGGCTTCCGGCACAGCATTTTCTCAATCTTTTTGGCGAAGCGATGGTTGGCGACCACCTGATTCCGATCATTGTGGATGCCTATGTAAAAGGATTTCGTGATTTTGATGTGAATTTCCTGTATGAAGCAATGCGCAAAAAGGCGCTGGAGGAGCCCAAATTGCCTGTTCCCCACTATGCAGGAAGATCAGGACTCAAATATTATATGGAACTTGGGTATACCCCCGTCGATAAAGTTACTGAGTCGGTGCCCAATACGATGGAACTGGCTTATGACGACTGGTGTATCGCTCAGCTCGCCAAAGAACTGGGAAAAACTAAAGATTATGAGCTGTTTATGAAAAGGGCCCATAACTATCAAAACCTATGGGAGCCTGTATCTAAATTTATGCGCCCCAAAATGACTGACGGTTCCTGGCTTGAGCCGCTTAATGGTCGCGAACAGGAGATTGCCAGAGCGGGTGACCACACTTATTATAAATATTTTGATCCCCTCCTCGTCGGTAAACGTCCGAATCGTCATTACACCGAATCGAATGCCTGGCAATACATCTGGTCAGTTCAGCATGATGTGAAAGGGTTGATAAACCTGTTTGGCGGAAATAAACAGTTTGTTGCAAAATTGGACACTTTCTTTGAGATGAGCCCCAATATCACTCCTCCAAAATATGTGGGTGTTGTTGGAACGATCGGGCAATACGTGCATGGAAACCAGCCATCTCACCATGTCGCTTACCTTTACGATTTTGCGGGTGAGCCATGGAAGACACAGCAAAGGGCACGAGAGGTCACTGAAGAACTTTATCGCAGCGGTCCCGGCGGCATATGTGGAAACGAAGATATGGGTTCACTCTCATCATGGTATGTGTTAAGTTCTATGGGCATTTATGCAGTAACTCCCGGAGCTCCCTTTTATGCGATCGGCAGCCCGCTGTTTGGACATGCTGTAATTGATCTTGGCAATGGGAAGACCTTTACAATTGAAGCCAATAACAACTCACATGAAAACAAATATATCCAGTCGGCTACGCTGAACGGAAAACCATTGAATAAAACCTGGCTTTCGCAGAAGGAGATAACAGACGGTGGAATCATAAGTTTCGAAATGGGACCCGAGCCTAACAGGAAATGGGGTTCCCGGCCGGAAGATGCACCACCATCGATGAGTAAATAGTGAAACATTAAAATAAGCGATTGTGAAGTTACCCATACTGACATTTTTGTCCCTTTCTCTTATTTTGGGGATTGGGTCCCAATCCTTCCTATATGCTCAGTCTGAAAACCCAGTCGATCATGTAAATCCATTCCTCGGCACTCAGTTCTTCGGCCATATGTTTCCCGGACCGGCACTTCCATTTGCAATGGTGCATTTGAGTCCCGACCTGGATACCGAGGGGTGGGATTTCTGTTCGGGGTATAATTACAACGGAAACTCCATTATGGGCTTCAGTCATACCCATTGGAGCGGAGTTGGGATGAGTAATGGTGGTGAAATCTTGCTGATGCCTGCAGTTGGAGATAAGCTGAAGACCATACCCGGGTCTGCCGACCAACCAGGCCAGGGGTACCGGTCCAGGTTCAGTCATGCCGATGAGGTTGCCACACCCGGTTACTATGCTGTATTGTTGCAGGACTACAATGTAAAAGTTGAGTTAACCACCACCCAAAGAGCAGGTTTTCATCGATATACGTTTCCAAAAGGGATTAATTCACGGATTATCCTGGATCTGGGACATCAGATTTCTGATAGTTCTGCTACCGATTTTGCCGAGTTAAAGATCCTGAATAACAACAGGATCGAAGGATCTAAAAGTGCGGGTTTGGGAAAAATCTATTTTGTCGCCAAATTTAGCAAGCCTTTTGTCTATTATGGTACATTCGATAATGATATAAAAACTCCGGAATCGGGTGGCAGTATCTGGCCCTACAAAAACGGCGAATCGGGGAGAAGCATCGGCGCATTTGTTACCTACAAAACGGATGACCATGAGCAAATATTGGTAAAAGTTGGGATCTCCTATACTAGCATTGAAGGGGCACGCAAAAATTTAGCGGCTGAGATCCCTGACTGGGATTTTGAAAAAGTCAGGGATAATGCCCGGAGGATCTGGGAAAAGGAGTTATCAAGGATTAAAATTGATGGCGCGACCAATGATCAGAAGGAGATCTTCTATTCTGCCATGTACCATTCACTGGTTGGGCAATATATTTCGCAGGATGTTGATGGACAATACTTTGGTTCAGATAAGAAAGTGCATCTGGCTAATGGCTTTGATTTCTACGGATCTTTTTCCTGCTGGGATACCTACCGTTCTCAACACCCGCTGCTAACTTTAATAGCCCCTGACCACGTAAATGATTTCTTAAAGTCGATTGTTGCAAAAACCAGGGATTACGGATGGCTGCCAGCACAGCACTTTCTCAATATTTTTGGGGAGGCGATGGTGGGTGACCATCTTATACCGATAATCGTTGATGCCTGGATGAAGGGTTATCACGATTTTGATGTTAACTTTCTATACCAGGCGATGCGGACAAAGGCGCTCGAAAATCCCAGATTTCCAATCCCATCCTATGCAGGAAGGTCGGGTCTTGCTGAGTATATCGCGCTTGGGTACGCTCCGTATGATAAGGTGACGGAATCTGTCCCAAACACCCTGGAGCTGGCTTATGACGATTGGTGTATCGCTCAGCTGGCCAAAGAACTTGGTCATAACGATGATTATGTTTTATTTATGAAACGGGCACATAACTATCAGAATCTGTGGGATCCACAATCCCATTTTATGCGCCCCAAAAGTGCGGATGGTTCGTGGCTTGAGCCCTTAAACGGGCGAAAACAGGAAATTGTGAAGATGGGGGACCACTTCTGGTATAAATACTTCGACCCGCTTTTACTCGGCGAACGGCCGAACCGTCATTATACCGAATCAACAGCCTGGCAGTATATCTGGGCGGTTCAGCATGACATAAAGGGACTGATTAACCTTTTCGGAGGAAATAAACCATTTATTGCAAAGCTGGATACTTTTTTTGAGATGTCACCCAATATTACTCCGCCCAAATATGACGGAGTGGTTGGGACGATCGGTCAGTATGTGCAGGGAAATCAGCCCTCCCATCATGTGGCTTATCTCTATGATTATGCTGGTCAGCCCTGGAAGACGCAACTAAGGGTGAGACAGGTCTGTGACGAACTTTATCGCGCCGGACCGGGTGGTATATGTGGCGAAGAGGATATGGGGTCGCTCTCATCCTGGTACGTATTGAGCGCAATGGGTTTTTATTCAGTCACTCCGGGGAGCCCAAACTATGCCATTGGGAGTCCATTGTTTGGAAATGTTACAATCAACCTCGGAAACGGTAAAATCTTTATGATCCATACCAACGATAACTCCCACGAGAATAAATATATTCAGTCCGCTACCCTGAATGGTAAGCCGATGAATAAAGCCTGGCTTTCCCATGAGGAAATCACGGCCGGAGGTATTCTTACCTTCAATATGGGACCTATGCCAAACAAAAAATGGGGCAGCAAACCCCGCGATGCTCCACCATCAATGAGCGGAGAATAAACCTTCGTCTTCCAAAAATTGCAAATTAACGCATTTGCAGTGTAAAGTGAAACCCATCTACACTAAGAAAAGCCTCATTTCCGAGGCTTTTCTTAGTGTAGATGGGTTTTGTATTATTTTAGAATCGGCGTTAAAACAAGATTTTTATAATAAACCTTTCCATGGTCTCCCTGTAGATAGATTGGACCTGGTGTAAAGACATCCGATTTCATCGCACCACCTGTCGGGCCGTAGATAGGTTGATTATCAATAATCTTAACGCCATTCAGAATAACCGTTGCATGGCGGTTACAAAGGGTAATGTCCATTGTTTGCCAGGATCCTGCAGGCTTTTCAGCAGCTGAAGTAGGTGTAATCCGGCTATAAACAGCCCCCATATTGTGGGGATCGAGCGCTTTCCCGTAGGAGTCAATAACCTGTACTTCATACATACCGCGCAGGTAAACGCCACTATTGGAACCTTCAGGCACATTAACTTCAAGTTTCAGATTAAAATCTTCAAATTCCTGATCTGTACGTAAATTACCATAGCTTACATGAGGGGCTCCTTCAATCTGGGCAGGATCATTGGTCAATACGCCATCCTTGACAAAGAAACCATTCTTTTGCTTATCATTGATCAATCTCCAGCCTGTTAGATCCTTGCCATTAAAAAGGTTGACAGGAGCTCCGAATTTGACCTTAGTCAGGTCAGGTGCAGGTGGTGGTGCAGGCAATTTTGTTCCTGAAAAAGCGGTGGAATCAATCCCTTTGCCATCCTTTTTCGGATGAAGAAGATAACCCGCAATTTTGTCACCATTCTTTTGGACTTCCAGCCAATTGGTCAATATTTGAGTCCGAACCGGAGTATTGTTTGCATCCTTTGTTCTGACAACATTGTCTGTACGGGTTACGATCAGGTATTTATCTGTCATAAAAACGCTGGCTACAGGGACAACGCTTCCTCCGCCCCAGAGCAGATCGGCATCCAGATAATCTTTTTCCTGACGCACTTCAAGCCAACCGACAGAGCCTCCGTTAATATCAATGGTCCATTGACCGAGAAATTCGCTAACCTCCGTCTTTTGAACCGGCTCAACCTTTGGCTTAACATTGCACGAAATGATTGATAATGAAGCCAAAACAATTCCAAAATAGGTAAAAATAGTTTTCATTTAATTGATTATTAGGTGATAATTCTTACATGGTCGTGCTGGATGACAGCCCGTGACATCTTTAATTTGATCTTTCAATAATACCATAAATTGATTAAAAATCAAAGTATTTCATCCGGAAACTTTGATGCTTAAACCTTTTACCGGTGGTTATTGTAATTGTATGGAAAGGGTGTATAACTTCACCGAATATTATAAATGATGGATATGGAGTCAAAGCAGGATATTGATAAAATTGATTACAATGAGCTCGGTAACGGGATGTTTATCCTTGAGGATTACACCGGTGCGGTGGCAGAATATACGAAAGCAATAACCCTTAACCCTGCAAATGCGGAACTCTGGTACAACAGGGGAAATGCAAAATATAACCTGGAGGAGTATGAGGGGGCTATTGCGGATTATGATCAGGCCTTGGTGATTGATCCGGAATATCACATGATCTACAATAACAGGGGTAACGCCAGAAATGCACTTCACGATTATCGGGGTGCAATCTCCGATTATTCAGCGGCAATTGCCAATGATCCGGAGGATGCCACTGCGCTATATAACAGAGGTTATGCACGGAATACGATTGAGGATTTCAGAGGTGCAATAGACGATTACGCGGCTGCCATAACCATTGATCCCTTACATATTGAAGCTTATTATAACCGCGGCGTCAGTAATTACCTGATGAAAAACTTTAAGGGAGCAATTGCCGATTACTCCAAAGCCATTTCGCTGGAGCCCTACGATGCGATGTCCTATTGCAGCCGGGGGTTGGCAAAAAAGGGGATGAGCGATTTTAGCGGAGCAATAGCCGATCTCACAATGGCAATCCGGTTGAATCCACAGGATGTTACAGCCTGGTATAACAGGGGCATTTCGAAATATGCACTACGCGATTATAGTGGGGCGATCTCGGATTATTCAAATGTCCTGAACCTGAATCCAAAGTATACGCTGATTTATAATCTAAGGGCGAATGCTAAATGCAACCTTGAGGATTTTAATGGAGCAGTGGCTGATTATACCCTTGCGATTTCTGTCGATCCGGCAGATTCGTTTTCATGGTTCAGCCGTGGTTTTGCAAAGAATGCACTCGAAGACTTCAGGGGGGCAATTGCCGATTATACCAAAGTGATTGAGCTGGACCCCGGTTATCCGCAGATTTATAACCACAGAGGCAGTGCAAAATGTAATCTTAAGCTCTATGGTGGTGCTGTTGCCGATTACTCCACTGCCATTGAATTAAAACCTGATGAGGCTGAAGCTTATTACTACCGTGGCCTGGCCAGGCTCGATCTGGGTCAGCAACATGAAGCTGCTCTTGATTTTGAAAAAGCCGCAGAACTGGGATTGGAATTAGCTGCAGAAGCGATTAAAAAATATTGCTGATTTCAAATCTTATAGCAGACTTACTGCCACTTATAGCTGGCTTATTTTTGGTATTATCACGATAAAGTTAAAGTGTGAAGCGTTATTCCCTGCGACGTTAGCTAGCTGACAGCTGCCAGTGGCTATATTATCCATGTAGCTTAGTTTTTCCCCGCCGAAAAAGGTATTCAGCAGGGAAAGAAAATATATATTTGTATTCAGAACTATTTAAGATTACAGATTATGTCAGAAAAGATACTTGGTGTTGGCTCGCGGGTCAAACATCCCCAAATGGGTAAGGGGGTAATTGTTCAGATACGCTCTGATGCTTATGAAATCGGATTTATTGATTTTGGCGTTAAACAGATTATGCGTGATTATCAGGGGCTCGAGATTATTGAAGAGGTAGAGACCCCAACTGATCTGGCAACCTATGAAAAGATCGAAAAGAGCCTTACCCGCGTGCTTCGCCGGTTCAGCGACATCCAGGAAACTGTTCCACTTGGACAGAAATGGACAGGTGGCCGAATGGTCCTCTATCCCGGAGACAAATCACTCAAGGAGAAGGAGATCCCTATTGAAACCTTTTTTCATAAGATTGTAATGGTCCGCGACAGGGTTAGGGTGATGGAGCAGCGAATCAATGCAAGTAATCTTACAGATGAGGAAAAGGTTGATCTAGAGCAATATATCACCCGGATTTACGGGAGTCTGACCACTTTTAATGTGCTGTTTAAAAATAAGGAAGAGCAGTTTGTTGGTGAGAAACCCGGAAAATAGAATTTTTCAGAATTCGCATAAAACGCAGATCTGACAAAAACGAAAAAGGCCGTCCCAAATCCAATTGAGACGGCCTTTCCATTGTACTGGTTGACATTAATTCAGCGTGGCATAATAGACATTTCCCGTTGGAACAATCTTGGTACTTCTAAAAACTGAATAAGGGATATAAAAGAATCCATGATTCCCCCAGGCGGTCCCCCACGAATTTTGGCAAAGGAAAGCCTGTCTGGTTTCATCATATCCGATTATTGGAACAGCATGACCGCCGAGGAGTTTTGCTCCTGATACCAGAGAACCAGTTTTTGTTAAAGGGCTGTAAGTGTAGGAGGTCGTGTTTAATCCTTCAAAAAGAGTATAAGATCTGGTATCATATACATTAAATCCCATCATCACAGGAGTATTATTTCGCAAGAGATTTTTAACTGCAGCAGTGTCACCGGAAGTAACCATCGCATAATTAGCAGGGTTTTGACCAATAACGTAAGATAATCCTTCTGTGAATGCTGCCGGGGAAGGAGCCGTTTTATAGGCTGTTGAGGTATTGCTGCCTGGGTATGCATAGGAGGTCTCAAGACAAGCTCCATATTTTTGAAGCGCCTGAGGAATATTCACCATGTACGCTCCTGCATCAGTACTAATCGTCTGCTTATTGATAAGAACCCGTTCGCAATAATAGATAAAAGCAGGGCTTAGAATACTGGGCCAGTTTCCGGTTTTGTAATAATAGAGAATTTCATCGGCCTCAACACCGCAAAATGCAGTACATGAACCGATCTGTCCCTGATCGCGAATTGCAGGATTTGATAGGGTTACACTAATGGGTAAGGACTTCAGATTCAGTTTGTCCGGGAAATTGTCTTTCGAATAGACCGGGATATTAATAAACATCTCGGGAGTCATCGGAATAACACCATATTGATGTGTCACAAATGCAGATAAATTTCCAGTCTGGGGAATATTACCCGAGCTATTAAGATCCACAGACTTTGTACATCCAAAGAGTACAACTAATGCAAAAGATATTGCAATTACTAAACGATTATTTGTCTTCTTCATGCTGGTTTGATTTAATTTTAAACTTGTTAAGTGAATTCTCAGATTTTAAAATAGTTTTAACGACAAAATCAGTAACAACTTTTGTACCATAAAGTTCCTGGTATTCTTGTTTTTGTATTAATTGGATCTTGAAACGAAATGTTACCCCCCAATACGGGTAGTAATTTAGGATTTAAAAGCTTTTTATTGATTAGTTGTAGTGCAAAATGATAGCAGTATTGTATATTTGATTTTTATACCAATTCAAAATGGGGAGGATGATAACGCTTCCGAATTGAGTGCGCGGGTGTCTGTCCAGGACCTGAAGAGTCACCCGCGCACTACTCCCGGGCAATAAAAACTGATTAAAAACTAATCCAGGCATGAAGCTCTATTTCAAGATTTTAAAAATTACCCGATTTTCATTATTCCTGTTATTCGCCGGGATTTCTCTTCCGGGAGGGGCCCAGACCGGCAGCATTAATGAACCAATCCGGTATGTTGGAGGTGTTTCAATCGATCCAAATGTGCACGAAGGTCGGCTTCGATATGCAATCGGCACAGAGAGCCGTCAGACGATGAGGGCAAACCGCTCCCATCCTGAATTGGCCGACGATTATGGTTGGACCTATAATCATGCTGCCAACCTTTGTTACTGGAACAATCGCTTTTACCAGCAATATCTGAGTAATCCTGCTGATGAACACATTGCTCCGGGACAGACGCTTATCACAACATCATCCGACGGTCGTAACTGGCTAAAACCGCAGGTTGTTTTTCCTCCGTACAATCCCCCTCCGGGTGTAAAAATTCCCGAAGGATACACCGGATACATGATGCACCAAAGGATGGGATTTTATGTAGCTCCGGATGGACGATTACTGGTGCTGGCATTTTATGGACACACGGAGGACCCGTTTGAAAAGGGTGGCATCGGCAGGGTCGTCAGGGAGGCTTTCAAGGACGGCACCTTTGGCCCGATCTATTTTATCCGCTACACAAGTCATGCAGACTGGAATGAATCGAATACAAGTTATCCATTTTATACCAAATCGGGTGATAAGGGATTTGTAGATGCCTGTAAATTCTTACTTGCCGATAAACTCAAAACAATGCAGTGGTGGGATGAGGATCATGGTCTCGACGGGTTTTATTCGATAACCGAAGCGGGTGAAGCATTTAATTATTATCACCGGAAAGACGGGAAAGTCGTTGGTCTGTGGAAACGCTCCCTCTGCGCCTTGTCTGACGATGGGGTACATTTCAGTAAGCCGGTTAAATCGCCTACCCTTGAGATGCCCGGCGGCAAGATGTGGGGACAAGCGACCAAAGATGGCCGGTTTGCCCTGTGCTACAATCCAATCGAGCTGGATGAATACCGCTATCCGTTAATTGTCACAACGAGCGATGACGGGATAATTTATGACAATATGCTCTTGGTGATGGGGGAGGTGCCACCCCGCCGCTTTATGGGACGGTGGAAGGATTTTGGCCCCTGTTACATGCGCGGAATTATTGAGGGGAACGGCAACCCTCCCGGCAATGATATGTGGCTGGCTTACAGTATGAACAAAGAGGATATGTGGATCAGTAGAATCCCGGTTCCAATACAATATAGCGTCAAAGGAGAGGTGAACGATAATTTCAACAATTTAGAAACGGGGGGCGCAGTGACCAACTGGAATATTTATTCCCCGAAGTGGGCGCCTGTCGGGGTTGCCAATTTCCCTTCATCTGCGAATAAAAGTCTGTTATTGGAGGATAAGGATCCGTTTGATTATGCTCGCGCTATCCGGGTATTTGAAGAGACAAAAAAGTGCGAAATAGCAGTTAGAGTGTTGCCAAAACAGATCAATGGTGGAATGCTGGATATAGATATTTGCGACCGGTTTGGAAACCGTCCGGTTCGGATCAGTTTTACTTCAGAGGGTAATATTCAGACTGTTGATGGAAATAAGTTGGTAATCTTACAAGGATATAAACAGGATCAATGGTATACCCTTAAGATCTCGGTTGATGCACAATTGTTTGGGAGTTATTCAGTTTCAATTGATGGGAAGCTGTTGATGCAAAATGCGCAGCTCGCAGAAGCGGTGAAATCGGTAGAGAGGATCTCTTTCAGAACGGGGCCTTATCGTAATCTGCCCAACCGCACCACCCCAAATCAGGAGGATGCTCCACCGCTTCCTGGCGCCGATGAGCCTGTTTTTAATGCGGGGTTTTATATTGATGATTTCAGTGCGATTTCAAAATAAATTTGAAATTGCATAAAGAGGAATCACTTCAATCTTATCGAAGGATGCAAAATTTTCCATTGAAAGTCTAATACCTTTTGCCCTATTTTTTTCTGAAAGGAATTGATGCATACTTTGCATCTTACCAGTAATGCCACTTTTTACTTCAATAGGGACTATATCGCCCTTATATTCAATTAAATAATCGACCTCTGCACTACTTCCCCGCTTTTCACGGTGCCAATAATAGAGCTGTGGTCTAATCTCCGGTATTTCGTATTTTATCATTTCAAGTCCTGCAAATATCTCAGCTATCCGGCCTTTATTTAGCATTTCGGTGTTTTTGGCTACTAATATTTCAGATAATTTCAATCCAGAATTCTGTTGAAGCAGACCAGTATCCAGAAACAATACCTTGAATATTTTATGATTCATGTGACTACCGATCGGCAATCCTTGTCCGGAAGAGTGATAAATCTTATAAACCAGACCGGCCATTTCAAGTAAATCCAGTGCCTCCTTCGCCTGTGCTATATTCAATGATTCGCCGGCCTTGGAGTAAATATATTTTCCGCCTGCTTGTCTAATTGTTGAGTCAAATACTTCCCTGAGCCGGAATACGGGTGAACGTTTTTTGTATTTAACAAAATCATCCCATAGCGATATTGTAATGTCGGTTAATACTTTTTGCGCCAAATTGATATTCGTACTGTTGTTAATATAGCTGTTGATGACCTCCGGCATTCCACCTAAAAGGAGAAATATTTTTAGATATTCTGTCAATTTATTGTGAAAGGCCAAATTTAATGGCTGTTGTGGTGAAGCTTGCTTTTTTAATGTGATGAGCATTTCCTGGTCTATGGCAGACAAAAATTCATCGAAAGACATCGGATACATAAACAGGGAGCGAATTCTGCCTACTCCGAACGAAGGTAAATCGGCCAGTGCAAATTCCAATAAAGAGCCGGCAGCAATAACATGTAGATTTGGCTTTGATTCGTAAAAAAACCGAAGTGCTTGTATTGCCTTCGGACACGCCTGGATTTCATCAAAGAACAGGAGTGTTTGTCCTTCAATTACAGGCTGGCCAAAATATACAGAGAGATTGGTACAGATTCTTTCGGGGTCAAAATTCTGCTCAAAAAACAGATGAATATCCGAATTTCTCTCAAAATTCACCTCCAGAAAATAGGTGAAGGTTTTGCCAAGTTCTCTTGCAATAAAAGTCTTCCCTACCTGTCTGGCGCCCCTTAATAATAATACCTTATGAAACTTGCTTTGCTTCCACTCTATTAACGACTGAAAAACAGCTCTTTTCATCTTTTTATTTAGGTTTACAGAAATTAATCAAAGCTAAAATCAATGAAATTAGTGAATTAATCAAGGCAAATATAAGCATTTTTAGTGAATTAATCAATGCGAATACTAATCGAATTTGTTAAAAAATCAGGGGAAACTTAATTAGAGTTTAATACTCAATGCTTTGTGATCATTAGCTGCTGAGATCTGAAATCACGGGGGGTTACCGCTAATTTCTTTTTAAAAATCCGGTTGAAATTTGAAATGTTATTGAACCCGCAATCATAGCAAATCTCAGAGATATTTTTTTCTGTTTCGACCAACTGTCGGGCTGCATATCCAACCTTCATGTCGGCGATATAATCTGAAAATGAGCGCTGTGTCCTCTTTTTAAAGAAATGGCTGAATGCCGTTTCGGACATATTGACCAGGTCAGCTACCTCTTTGATTTTAATGTTTTGGCGAATATTAAGCTGAATATATTCGTTTACACTTTCAATCCGGCGGCTTTTAGTGGCATTAAAATGGCCAACGTAGGAGGGAGTTGCGAGGACTTTCTGGTTTCGGCTTTTGGAGAGATCGTAGAGGATTGAGAGGAAATCAAGTAATGAATCAAAATCCTGATTTTCTGAAAGTTTCATGATCCTTTCCTTTAAATTTCCAGTTGTCTCCTGAGAGAAGAGGACCCCCCTTCCTGCCTTTTCGAGCAGTTCACGTATGGGCAGCATAAGTTTACGACCAAGTATTTTTTCACCCAGGAAATCATTATGGAATTGAATTGTAACCACCTGCGCATTATCTGTTTCAGATGAACTGGTCCAGGCATGGGGCGTATTTGGACCTATCAGAACCAGATCCAGATTATCGTATTCCTGGATTGAATCGCCGATAATTCTTTTCCCACGCGAATTGATGACCATATTAAGCTCAAATTCAGGATGAAAATGGACCGGGAAGTCAAACTTCGCATTGTAATGGTTCAATACAATAAAAAAATCATCCTCCGAAAGGGGTGTAATTTCACAAATAATACGCTTGTTCATATAATTCCAATAAGATCTATTAATCAGAATACGCAATATTATGC
>Ga0073936_10000846_pt1 | contig 48153 bp, 32 predicted proteins | sample AliMusrvi5mmetaG_FD_87041 | JGI IMG/M metagenome (GOLD analysis project Ga0073936, IMG submission 87041) | Freshwater lake bacterial and archeal communities from Alinen Mustajarvi, Finland, to study Microbial Dark Matter (Phase II) - Alinen... | ecosystem: Environmental > Aquatic > Freshwater >...
ATTTGCAACGATACCTGAATGAATTTGTTTATAAGTTAAACCGAAGGTACTGCAAATCAATTTTTGAAAGGCTAATAGTGGCATCCGTTTTCCCTTACTGGCATAATAACGACTAAGCAATTACTTTTAAGACCTTCTTCAGTAATTTTCTCTTCTGTTTCTGTTAAAATCCCGTTTACTGAATTTTCAATATCAGAAATCTTTGCCCAAGGAATATTTCCTCCATAAAAATGACTTTTCCCTCTTGACGGAGTTCCACCGCTGCTTATATGGCATATTTTTTCAAGTTTCATTTGCTCAACTGCTTTAGTTCTGCCAATCCCACTTGAATTATCCCTTCAATATTTTCCAATTTTTCAATAATTGCATTCGACTTTTCATAAACCACTTCTTCGTACACTTCTTCCTTGTATTTGCTGATGCTTAGATCATAATCGTTTTCAATGATTTCAGCTTTGGGAACAAAGAAGTATTTTGCCTCGCGGTCGTTTTCTTTATGCTTGTTTCGTGCTTTGAATTGTACAACAATATCCGGCAAATCGCTGGCGTCAATCTTATTTCGTTTATCGTCCAGTGTATAGCCGTCGGCTTGCATATCGTAAAACCAAACCTTATTGGTTTCGCCGCCTTTGGTAAAAATCAGAATTGCCGTACTTACCCCGGCATACGGCTTAAATACGCCGCTGGGCATGGCAATCACAGCTTTCAATTCTGCCTTTTCAATCAGCATTTTCCGGAGCGTTACAAAGGCATTGCCGCTTCCAAACAATACGCCCTGCGGCACAATCACAGCAGAAGTTCCACCCATTTTCAGCATCGTAAAAATGCGCTCCACAAAAAGCAGTTCGGTTTTGGTGGTCGGCAATTTTAAACTGGCATTGATGTCGCCTTTGTCGATGTTACCCGTAAATGGCGGGTTGGCCATGATGATATCATACTGCGCATCTTCATTGAAACTCTTACTCAGGGTATCTTTGTAATCAACCCGAGGTTCGTCAATGCCATGCATCATCAGGTTCATCAATCCCAGGCGCACCATCGTGGTATCGATGTCGAAACCAAACATGCTTTGCTGCAATATTTGTTTCACCTCTTCGGTCAGGAAAGCGCTCATGGTAGCCCTTTCAAAGCCATCCTCATCCAATATCAACTTCGAAGGATCGGCTTTGCGAACCAAATCTGTCAGGATATACTGGTAATAGCCCAGGATAAAACCGCCGGTTCCGCTACTTGGATCGGCCATGCGCTGCCCCAATTGAGGTGCCACCAATTCCGACATCAGTTTAATGATATGGCGTGGCGTGCGGAATTGTCCGTTTTTACCTGCACTCGCAATTTCGCTCAATAGCAATTCGTACACATCGCCTTGTATATCCTGAAAAGCCTGTCCCCCTTCGCTGGCATCCTTCTCAATTTCAGTAAAAAGCTGCTCAATAATGTTAATGGCTTCGACCAGCAACGATGCTTTCGGCATAATAAACACAGCATTGGCCATGTGTTTGGTAAAAAGCCCTTCACCGGCATTCGGCGAGGAAGGAGTATTGCTTTCAGATTGAAATTCTTTTAGAAACGGGAAAACCTTGATTTGTACATGCAGCAACATTTCGTCGGCTGGGCGGCGTTTAAAATTGCTCCACCGCAATTCGCTTTTATCAATTTCGTCACTGCTGCCAGGCACTTTATACATTCCGCTGAAACGAGATGTGTATTTCTCGCCCGTAAATTCGGCATCACGTTCACGCTTGGCTTCCAAATCGTCCAGCCGTTTCATGAAAATTAAATAGGTGATCTGCTCTATCGCCGTCAGCGGATTGCTGATTCCGCCACTCCAGAAGTTGTTCCAAAGTTTGTCGATCAGCGATTTTATATTAGAGTTGTTTTGAAGCATTATTTCAGTTTCTTAAAACTTGAATGATTAAGCAATGATTTCATTTGTGTGATTGCAATCTGGTTTAGCTGTAGTAAGCGGTCACTTTGCGCTAATCCCTGATGAATCAGCACTGCATTGATGCTTTCCATGTTCGACAAAACGACCAATTGTTCGATGGTGGCGGCATCCCGGATATTTCCCTGAAGCGAAGGATTTTCTGTTCTCCATTCAGCAGCTGTTTTTCCGAACAATGCCACATTCAGCATATCGGCTTCGTTTGCATATACATAGCTGATTTGCAATTTGGTCAACTCCACGGGAATCAGGTTTTCTTTAATGGCATCGGTATGAATGTGGTAATTCACTTTTGCAAGGGTACGTTGAAAATTCCATTCTAATTTCAGCCTGTCGCTTTCGTCGTCTTTGAGCCTTTTGAACTCTTTTATCAGGTAAACTTTAAATTCGGCAGATACCCACATTCCAAATTCAAATGCTATGTCTGCATGGGCATACGTGCCACCATATCTTCCGGCAGTAGCTTTCAGGCCAATGGCATTGGTTTTTTCCACCCATTCTTTTACGCTGATTTTGTAACTATTCAAACCTGCCTGGCTTTTAATTATGGCGAATTCGCCATAATTAAAAGCCGGATTATAGACCGACTCCCAAATTCCCAGAAACTCAACGGTATTTCTATTTCTAAGCCAATCGGAGATGAAAAAATCTCCATCTTTGGCTTTCAACATGTCAGTTAAAGAAATATACTTTTCGCCTGATTCATCCAATATCGTAATCTGCGTTCCCCGAACTTCAATGGTATTCTTTTTAGCCATTATGCCGCAATTAATTTTTCTGTCAATTTTAATATTTCATCAATCTCGTTCGGATTGAAAATGCCCCTGATACCTTCCGGATGAAGCAAGGTAAAGGGCGATTCGATGAGGTTTTTACGTGTCAACTCACCCTTTTCGATGATGAAGTTGCGAAGTAAGTCTAAAAACTGCAATTGACGGCTCGAAAGGTAGGAATGAGCGGCAATAAATTCATCGAACCCTTTGGAAACCGTTTCAGGAAACGATTGCAATAGCTCTATTCCCAAAATGTGTTTGATGAATTGGACAAACACCGCTTTTCGGTGATTGTAAACCCTGCGCAGCAAGTCGATTGTAATGTGCGGATGTTCGTCGTGAAGTTCTTCGGACAATTGTTCGGCTTCATCTTCGCTGATTTCCAATCCTTCTTTGAGTTTCTGCAAAATCGGATTGGCCAACACCAGTTCGTTGATTTTCAGCTCAAGCAATTCGCGGTATTTGGCAATGCTCAAAGCTTCGTGCTGCGGACCAAATTCCACGAATTCTTTTTCGCTGATAAAATCTTTCAGGTTGAATTTGGCCGGGCCAAGCGGCATTCCCGATTCGCGGTATTTCATTAGCGGAGCCAGTTTTTCAATTAGCTCATCGAATTTTTCTTCTGAAATGGTCGCCCAGTAATGATTGGTCTGTGCCTGCCGGATCAATGGTTCCTGTTTGGCAACCACATTTATACTTAACGGAAGTTCTCCAATCTCTTCAATGATGCTTAATTTCAGGGTTTCGTATTTCGTGAAAATTACATCGTTCGGCGAAAATGGTTTTGAATAGGGTGCGCTATCTCCTTTTAGTTGTTCAAGCGAAACTTCAACAATCGCTTTTTCAAACCGCATGGCTTTAAAGTCAGTATCGGCAACCGTCCGGAACAATGGTTTTACCACTGTTTTCAGAAATTCAAGTTTATCGCTTGTCAAATTGTTCCAGAAATTATCATCCTCCAGGCGTTGCAATTCATGCCGCGCTTCCATAATCACCACCGAATTTTGCGGCAAAGTGGTCATTTGCACCTTAAGTTTTTCGATTTCCTTTTCGGTAATTTCGTTAAGGTTTAATTCAATGGCCTTTTCTATTTTTTCCAGCCTAAGGCCAAACAACCTGACAGGTAGCGGAATCTGAGGTTTTAGCTCTTTTCCTCTTGGATTCAGTTTGAAGTATTCAAAATTGTCCCAGCAATCAAGGATCAGGAATTCATCTTTTTTGGTACACCAGGGTTTTATTTTGCCAGTTTCGAGCAACCGCGTTCCTCTGCCAATCATTTGCCAGAATTTGGTATAAGAATATACAGGCTTTGCAAAAACAAGATTAGTGATTTCGTGGATGTCGATTCCCGTGTCGAGCATATCCACACTTAATGCCACACGGGGCATGTCGTTGTTTTTGAACTGAGCAAGGAGTCCGCTTTTGCCATATACACGGGGATCTTCACTTACAATCACCTTCGCCAGTTCGCCTTTGTATTCAGGATAAAGCGAATCGAAAATTTCTTCTATCCGTCGTGCATGAGCTTTGGTAATGCAAAAGAAAATGGTTTTCCCGGGCAAAACGCCATTGCTGTCTTTAATCGATTCTTCCATGAATTCCCTAACAATCAATGCGTTTGTTCCTCGGTTAATAACCGTTTTTTCGAGTTCAGTGCCTTCGAAATTGATTTCCTCAATCTCCTTCCCTTCCAGAATCAAGTTCTTCTGATCTTCAAGCACTATGGTCCGTTTGTTGATTCCTTTGTCCTGAAATTTGGTCTTAATTTTCATGACCTGGAAATTGCATAAGTATGGCGGAATGTGATTTACTGCTTCGTCATACGAATAGGCAAAGGTTGGAACCCCATCCTCGGTTTCAAACAATTGAAACGTGTTGTGGTCGATCACATCGGTTGGGGTCGCCGTTAATCCAAGCGTTAAGGTATTGAAATAGGTAAGAACTTCCTGATAGGTATTGTAAATGCTTCGGTGGCTTTCATCCACCACAATCAAATCGAAAAAATGAGGCGAAAGTGTGTTTTCTTCATCTCGAATAATGTTCAACATGGTAGGATACGTCGAAACATCGATCCGTCGTTCTGATGTAATTTCCTTTTCTCCTTCTTTGGGCCAACGTGGTTCGTTGGGTAAATGTTCTTTAAAGGCATCAAGCGCCTGGTCACGCAAGGCAATCCGGTCAACCAAAAACAAAACCCGTTCAGCCCATCCGGCACGCATTAATGCATCAACGAGCGCAATGCAGGTTCTGGTTTTACCAGTTCCGGTAGCCATCACTAACAAAAACATACGCTTACGTTTTTCGATGGCTTCCATCACCGCACGAATAGCGCGTATTTGATAGTCTCGTCCTGCAATTTTGGTATTGATGAGTTCTCCAGCCAGGGTTTTTCGCGCTTTTCGAATGTAGGTGTAACGTTCAAGATCGTCACGCGAAGGAAAACCACAAACCTTTTTCGGCGGGTAGTTATCTAAATCCCAAAAATAGATATCATGCCCGTTGGTATAAAAGCAAAAAGGCAATCCGTTGTTGTAATTTTTATGAATATGGTGGCAGTATTGTTTGGCCTGTTCCCGTCCGATGGCAGCATCAACAGACGTCTTCTTGGCTTCAACAACTGCAAGTGGTTTGCCGTCTTTGCCTAATAAAACATAGTCGCTGAATTGGTGACCGGTGTAAGGAGTTAAAGCCTCCTCTGCCAGATTTTTATCCACAAGAATGTCAAATTCTTCGATGACCTGGGTGCGATCATTAACATTCCACCCGGCTTGTTTAAGTCGGTAGTCAATGATTTCTTTCCGTGTGAATTTTTCGTTTGGCAAGTCTGATATTATTGAACGTTCAAATGTAACAATAATATATTTAATGCGACATTAAAAAAAACCTTTCGATGCTTTTCAAATTAACAAGAAATGGGATCTTGCTTCTCAAGTACCAGGTTCCACGAGGCTTATTCTCCATTTTCTTCCTCCCATGGTTTCAAAGATGCTTCTTGCTTGGAAGCATCTTTAAATTTTGAAAATTAACTGATTTTCAATCATCTTTGATGTCCATTCATTTGCGGTTTTCATGAAGACAGATGAAAATTCTTATTCAAAAATGTATATCAGGAGTTTTATTTTTTGGTAGATGAAAGAATCAATGGGAGGAAAAAAACGGAGTAAGCCAATGACTCTACCGAAGGAAAAAACAAATTTCTGGAAACCAATTTTTTGTAAGGTGCCAAACCGAAGGAAATCTCTTTGCAAGCTGATCAATAAGCAAAATGAGCCGCTATATAGGACAGAAAGACTAATAAAAAAAGAATAGACAAACCACTAAGAATTTCGTACGAGGTAAAGACGATTTTACTTCCAGGGGTAAATAAGTATAACAAATTTGAAAAGGCAAGTCGAACATCGCGAATGCTCCTCTGAAATTGCGTAGGTCCGTTAGAATTTGACATCAAATCAAAGATTTAATAAATTTCACTAAAGCCCTTCGAGCGGTCCCAGACCCTCGAAGCGGCTAATTGATTACTCGCAAGCCCTTCGACCATCTGCTGCCCTTCGAGCGGTCGTAGACCCTCGAAGGGGCTATCCTTGATCTTCTTGCAGCCCCTCGAAGCGGATATTTAACCAATCGCAAGCCCTTCCACCTCTCGCAAGCCTTATAATCCAATCTCAGTTCAAAGCAATGGCTTCGTAATTTTCTGGTTTGCCGGGAAAGGTAATTGTAAAAACACTTCCTTTTCCTCCGGATGCACCATCAGGATCGCTTTCAATAACCAATTTTCCTCCGTGTTTTTTGATAAAGTCTTTACAGATGATCAACCCCAATCCTGTGCTGTACTCGCCATCGGTTCCCTTACGATTAGTATTTGTATCAAGCCGGAAAAGATGATCAATCATCTCCTTATTCATTCCAATACCAGTATCACTGACTGAAATTTCAACAGAATAATCTGTCATTGATCTCGCTGATACCTTTATTGCTCCGCCTTTGGGTGTAAACTTCACGGCATTCGATACAATATTTCGGATAATTGCACAGAGCATATTACTATCGGCAAAAATCTCCAAATCAGGGGGAATACTATAACTGATCGTAATCAGCTTTTTAGTAGCTGCCTCCTCAACGAATGCTATACATTCCGAAATTTTAGACATCAATAAAGTGGATTTAGGAACAAACGCCGACAATCCCTGCTGCATGCGCGACCATTCTAAAAGATTTCCGAGTAGGCGAAACAGATTGCTTGCCGAATCTTTCATTAGGTTGGCGATCTTTTGAACCTCTGCGGTGGTCATGTTACTTAAACCTGAAGCCATAATGTCGGTTAACCCTAAAAAACCACTGAGGGGGCTCCGCAGATCATGGGCAATAATAGAGAAAAACTTATCTTTTTCGGCATTGTTTCTTTGGAGTTCCCCATTTTTCAAATTTATTTCAACCTCTGCCAGTTTACGTTCAGTCATGTCATTGACTACTGTGTACCGATATTCTATATCTTCAATTGCAATATTTTCTATCGATAAGAGCACATTTTTAATCTGTCCGTTTTTCGTTTTTAAACTGGCTTCATAATTTACGATTCTTTTAAGTTTGGAAACGCTTAAAATTAATGGATTAAATACCTCATCAGAAATAATTCCCAGTTCAATTGCCGTTTTGCCGATTACTTCGCTTTTATCAAAGCCATATAAATTGCAGAATGCATCATTTACCTCGACATATCTTTGGGTGTTTGTATCAGTTATGCTGCTTGCCGAAGGATTAATATAAAACACCTTCGAAAATTTCTCTTCCGATAATTTGATGCGTGTAATATCGCTCGAAACGCCAAATATGACCGGTTTACCGTCCCAGATGCCATGCCTAACCCTCGTCTCAACAGGGATCTGCACACCTGCTTTAGTAACAATTGGCACAGGACAAAAATCTGCCAATCCGTCTAAGATTTCACCCACTATTCTTCCGGCCTCTGCATGGCGCTCGGGTGGATGAACAGTTAGAACTGATTTTCCAAACAGTTCTTCATATGTGTAGCCGAGCCGATCGATAACGGTCCTATTCATATGAATAATATTTGCCTGCTCATCGAGGATAAAAAGAAAGTCGCCAACTGTATTAAAAAAAGTCTCAAAGTTTTGACGGGTTTGCTGCAATAATTTTTCGGCCTGTTTGCGCTCCGTAATATCCATAATTGTACCGAAAAGCTCTATTGGCTGATTATTCAAATCAAGCTTGATTTCACCTAATGTATGAACCCAACGTTCCAGACCATCATTTTGCCTAATAATCTTGTAGTCCTTATCAAATCGCTGGCGCTTTCCAACAACTTCATCAACAATATAATTGATCCAATCAGTACGGTAATCGGGATGTATAATTTCCGCCCAGCCCTCCAGTGTTTGCTCGTTATTTCTATCAATACCTAAAATCTCATCCAATGTTTCCGAGCTTTTCAAAGTCCCTGTTTGTAAATTATAGGAACAGCTGGCAATATGTGCAACAATTTGCGTCTCTCTGAAAAGCTTTTCGCTTTCAAATAAGTCTTCTTCAATCTGTTTCCGACCGGTGATATCAGTATGAGTGCCAAACATCATCAGCGGTTTACCCGCATTGTCGTATGTGATGACACGCCCCCTGGCGTGGACCCAAACCCAATGACCATCCTTGTGTTTCATTCGGCTTTCAAAATCGTAATAAGGCAGTTCTCCCGCAAAATGTCTTGTAAGAAGCTCGTCCGATTTTTTCAAATCATCAGGATGAGAAAGTGATTCCCATGTTTTGATATTTACAGGAGCTAAATCATCAATTGTATAACCAATAATATGTGCCCACTCTTCGTTAAATATGGTCTCACCAGTTTGGATGTTCCATTCCCATGTGCCAACATGGGTTCCTTCGATAATACTCTCCAACCTCCAGTAAGCATTCTGTAAAGCTTCCTCCACCAATTTTTTATTCGTGACATCCGAAATAAAACCATACCAGTTTAAAGTTCCATCCTCCTCGCGCTCAGGTAAAGAATTACTAAATAAGGTACGATTTGTTCCTTTTGAATCCGTCACCCGAAACTCATGCTGCCACGGTGATAACTCTTGTGCAGATAATTGAATAGATGATATAATGCCTGCAATATCATCGGGGTGAACCGATTTAAATAATTTGGTGGCATCTGCGAAAACTTCATTGGGACCAACACCAAAGTATTTGTAGATGGCGTCGCTCGCAAATGGAAAACTTCTGCTGCCGTCGGGATGAAGACTATACTGGTAAAGAAAACCGGGTACACGGGCAGTAATTTTCGTTATCAATTCCAATGCATCCTTCTGAGCTTCTTCTGCCTGTTTGCGTTCGGTGATATCAACGCAGCAACCAATGTAACCCGTAAAGACTCTTTTATCTGAAATTTGGGGAATGCCGCTGTTTAGTAGCCAACGGTATTCGCCATCGGCACGGCGTAAACGATACTCCATCTCGAATTTGAGGGGCTGAGAGCAGGCTTCAGTGTAAATGTCCAAAACATGCTGATAATCTTCTGGGTGTACTCCTTCTCTCCAACCAAGTCCCTTTTCCTGCTCCATCGTTCGCCCTGTAAAGTCAAGCCATACCCTGTTAAAATAGGTACAATTCGAATCAGCATCGGTCATCCATAGCATGGTAGGCACTATGTCGGTCATCATCCAATATTGTGCTTTGTTTTCGAGCAATTCTTCTTCTAATTGTATTTGGTCACTTATGTCAACTAAATTGACAAGACAATTTTCCTCATCAGCGGCAACAATACCGTTTAACTTTATATATTTTGGAATGAAATCCTGAATTACTAAGGTTAACTCGCACGACTCTTCAACCATTGTCTCAAATGCTTTGGCAAGAAAGCGATTAAATATAGGTTTTGAAGCTTCATTGAGAAAGAATCCCAGGCGGCCTCGTTTTAACTTTGAAGGCTCTTTACCGAGAATCTTTGCCGCGCTTAGGTTTAAATCGCGAATTTCGCCGTTTCGCGAAAGCGTAAGAAAACCCGATTGTGAGAGATCGAATAACTGTACATATTTACGTTTAGCAATTTCTGCTTGCTCGTTTGCCCAGGATAATTCCTCATTTTGCATTTCAAGTTCAACCTGATGAATCTCAAGCTCATGAATAATCTCCAGCAAATCTGCATGCGATACCTGCCTTTTAGGTTTTAATGGGGTCTCACTCGATAACTCATCCTCTTTAGTAACAGGTTTCAATTCTGACAAGGATTCAGATTGTGCTTGTAATTCAATCTGATACACGTCAAGCTGCTGAATAAGCTTTAGTATTTGGTTTTCAGTCGGCGGAGCTTTTGAATTTAATGGTTTCTTTTTCAATAATAATTCCGCTTTCTGGCGAAGGTCTGAGTTGGTGGTTGAATGATTATCTTTTTCCATCTCCGTAGTTATTTTTTATTTATTTCCATATACGACATAACTCGGAAAATGTCAAAATTAATCAGGTATAATTTGCCGTTTTGTAAACCTTTGAATGCTAATTTATTTTACATGGTGAGATTTACAAAAAGTCGAGTTGCATTTAGTAAAATTAAATAATATATCAATCCGGCAAATGAAAATTAAGTTTTTTTGTGATTTTTATTGGAATTTGTACTTTTATTGATGGCATAAAGTGATAAATATCATATATCGGCGTGTTTTCACAGAGAGTAAATATAAAAGTGTTCCTTCACTAGCAAATATACAGTATGTATCCGCATCGAGTGGTCGCAAGCACTTCCAGCGATCGCAGACCCTCGAAGCAGCTTAATCCAATAAGCCCGAAAACCAATCTCACTTCACTGCAATGGCTTCGTGATTTTCTGATTTGCCGGGAAAGGTAAAACTAAAAACACTCCCTTTTCCTCCGGATGTACCATCGGGATCGCTTTCAATCACCAGTTTTCCTTCGTGTTTTTTGATAAAGTCGTTGCAGATTATCAACCCTAATCCTGTGCTGTACTCGCCATCGGTTCCCTTACGATTGGTATTTGTATCAAGTCGAAAAAGATGATCAATCATCTCCTTATTCATTCCAATACCAGTATCACGGACTGAAATTTCAACTGAATTATCACTTATTGATTGTGCCGATATTGTTACTGCTCCGCCTTTGGGTGTAAACTTCACGGCATTCGATACAATATTTCGGATAATTGCACAGAGCATATTACTATCAGCAAAAATCTCCAAATCAGGGGGAATACTATAGCTGATCGTAATCAGCTTTTTGGTAGTTGCCTCCTCAATAAATGCTATGCATTCCGAAATTTTAGGCAGCAATAACATAGATTCAGGAACAAACGCTGACAGTCCCTGCTGCATGTGCGACCATTCCAAAAGATTTCCAAGTAAACGAAACACATTGGCCGAAGAATCTCTCATTAGGTTGGCGATCTTTTGAACCCTCTGCCATGGTCATGCTACTTAAACCTGAGGCCATGATGTCGGTTAATCCTAAAAAACCACTGAGCGGACAGCGCAGATCGTGGGCAACGATAGAGAAAAACTTATCTTTTTCGGCATTGTTCTTTTGAAGTTCCTCATTTTTTAACACTACTAACCGACAAAGTATTTGCGAATAAGGGCTACCACCTGAAGGTTTCACCCATTTTAAGGTTTAACTGAATATCTTTCCCGTTGTATCTGACAATCCCCTCTTCTCCAAGGATTGATTTGACCGTTGCGTTGACCAGTTTGCCCTCTTTCCAACTGATACTGACATCAAAACCGTTGGCTGCACGCAATCCGCTAATCTCTCCGTTTTTCCAAACGTCCGGTAAAGCAGGAAGCAGTTCTATTACTGGAATAATGTTTCTATCCACCTTTTTGGTCTCCTGACTTTGCAGCAACATTTCAATTACAGCAGCTCCGGCACCAAAATTGCCATCGATGTTAAAGGGTGGGCATGAAGAGAGCAGGTTGGGCAACAAACCAGGTGTTTTCTTGTCACCCATAACAAAGAGGTTATTAAAAATCCTGTAGGCATGGTTTCCGTCTTTCAGCCTTGCCCAACAACAAGCTTTCCACGCCATGGACCAACCTGATGCCTCATCTCCGCGGATTTCGAGGGTACGTTTAGCCGCGTTAAATAACTCCGGGGTTCCTTCTTTGGAAATCTCAAATCCGGGACAAAGCGCATAGAGATGGGAGATGTGCCTGTGCTTGGGTTCAATTTCGCGGTACTCTTTGCCCCACTCTAGCAACTGCCCATTCGAACCTATCTTATAAGGTTGCAGGCTGTCCCTCTGGTTTGTGATCCTTGTAATGAACTCTTTGTCCAAATTCAGAATCTTTGAGGCTTCTATGCAATTGGTAAATAGCTCTTTGGTGATCATCAAATCCATCACGGCACCCTCACAGAAAGGGGTAGTATATTTTTGTCCATCAGGATAATAACTGTTTTCGGGGGAGGAGCCGACAGGGGTTGTATAATGACCCTGATCGTTCAAAACCAGCCAGTGGCTCAGGAATTCGGCTGCACCTTTTAGTTCGGGCCAATACTCATTTAAAAATACCTTGTCTTTGGAATAACGGAAATGAGTCCATATCTGTTGGCAGATCCAGCCACCTGCCATGGGCCAGAAGGAGCAGTTGTCCTTGTCGACAGGCTGGGTCGTGCGCCAGATACTGGTGTTGTGATGCGCCGTCCAACCGGGATAGCCAAAACTCTCTCTGGCATGTTCAGTGCCATTGACAGCCATCTGCTTCACAAATTTCAAAACAGGTTCGGTACATTCACCCAGGTTGGCAGCCTCTGTCATCCAATAATAGATTTCGGAATTGATATTCATTGTATAACCGCTAGCCCAGGGCGGGACAATCTCATTGTTCCAGATTCCCTGCAAATTAATGGGCTGTCCACCTGCCCGGGATGCGGCGATGGTGAGATAGCGGGCATATTGCAATGCCAGGGCGGGCAATGAAGGATCCCCGCCGTTGCGATAGGCTTTGAGTCGCTGGTCGGTGGGCAGCTTGCCCTGTGCTGTCAGCTCACCGAAGTTGATGTGTACCCTGTCAAACAAGTTTTGATAATCTGCCAGATGATTCTTTTGAAGTTCTTCGTAGCTTTTGGCCAGAGCATTTTTCAGATTTACAGTTGTCTCGATAGAGGGATTCACCCCCTCCTTGCTGGGACTCTTATCGAAACCATTGAAACTGGTATCCATCGATAGCAAAATGGTAATTTCATCAGCGTCAGACACAACAAGTTGGTTCGAAATGGTTTCCAATTTTCCTCCCTCAAGTTTAACGCCTATGCGGCCTTCGTAAAAGGTTCCTGCACCATTCAGTTTATCGCCGTACATAATGGTCTCCCTACCGGGAATCTGAACTCCCTTCTCGTCGAACAGTTCAGGATACATCCACTCCTGTTTCCAGTCATGCAAATTCTGGATGGTTCTGCGCACCACAAACCCCGGAGCTTGGCCTTTCATGACCAAACCTGAACCTTCAGTAAACGTTTTTGCCGTAGGATGTGCCCCTGTCAGCCCTATTTTGCAGGAGATCGCCCCGTTTTTATCGGCTTTGATTCTCATTACAATCACCTTATCAGGATAGCTTGCAAAAACGTCCCGGTGATATCTGATGTCATTGACTTTGTAGTCGGTCCGGCAAACTGCTGTCCCCAGATCAAGCTCCCTCCTGAAACCCGAAACCTGGTCAGAGTGGTTAAACTCCACCTCTAGGTCGCCGAACGGTTGGTAGCAATCCTGTGCCCTACCAAGCCATTCCCTTGCAATGATCTCGTTGACCTGTTTCAGGTCTCCCTGTTTGATCAATTCTCTGACTTTCCCCAGATTTTTGGTAAAATCCAGTTTTACTTTTTTCCCCGGTTCTCCTGAGTAGAGGGTATTTTCGTTGAGCTGAAGATGCTCTTTGACAATTCCTCCATACACCATGGCTCCCAGGGTTCCATTCCCTATCGGAAGGGCCTCGTACCAGTCGGTGGCAGGCTTATCATACCAGAGGGTCAGATCGCTTTTCGGTTTTTCTTCTTGGCAACTGACTGTAAGGTAGGCGAACAATAGTGGAAAAAGAAACAGTTTAGTATTCATAGGTTTTGCTTTGATTTTTGGATTCAAGACACTCCTCATCAATTTTTTCAAGAGAGTCGAAGTAAATTAGACAATATTTCAGAATAACTGCAATAGGGTTTCTAAAAAATTGTATTTAACCGCATTGGATAAAAAAATTGAACATGTTTTTACCTCTGCAGTTCACCATTATCCAGATTACCCTTTTCATCAAGTAGTTGAATGTAGGTCGAAGGTCCCAGATCAGGATGATCCCACGAAGACAAGGCCCATACCACTTTTTTGGCCGGGTTAACTTCAAAGACCTGAACAGTACTCTTCCATTCCTTTGTATTCTTGCTGCCACCGCACCAATTGCAAATCACTGTGTTTCCATTGGCCAGCCGGTTGGCTGTCTGGTTGTTGTACAATTTAAATGGGGCATCAGCCTGTGTAAATTCCCAAACGGTCTCACCTTGGGGGTTGACCTCGCGTGTATAGCTCTTTCCATCACCCGAAATAAGGGTATTCCCGTTGTGCAACCGGATGGCAGACCAGGCAGATTTGGCCTCGACATACCACACCTCTTTGCCTTCCATCGTATATTCAACTACCTTTTCTTCAGGCATCTGTGGCACAAGAATGGTGTGTTGCGGCGTGATCCGCACATGACGGAACTGGCCATGTCGGTTAGCTGTCGAAGTTGGAATGATGATCTCATTCAATAATTTATTCGTGGCAGTATTATATATCAACACCTTACCAGGGTTGCCATTCAAAGCCATCAGCACACTGTCCTTGCCAATAGGTTGGCAGGAATGGGTTTCTGTCCCCTCCGGGCAATGAAATTCCCAGATTAAATTCTTATCAGGAGTGATAATCCCTGCACCCGACATACAGGCAAAAACAATGTTACCGTTCGAAAGCATGGTCACATCATCAAACTCCTGGATATTCCCGTTGGCCAATTTCATGGGAATGGAATATTTCCAGACTACCTTGCCCCCGCGTACAAGAAACATTGACTGGGCCTCGGGATGCCTGGTATCCCATTCACCCACATATAAAAAGGGGTGCTGTTTGAGTCCTTTACCAGGAAGTTTATATAGCTGGAAGGTAGTCTGTGCCTGAATAACCAGGTTCCCGGCCAAGAGCAACAAAATCAGTTTACATTTCAGGTTCATTTCTTGGTTTTTAATTTAGTTAAAGTTATCATTATAATTTTGGTTGACATTTAGGTTAAAGTTGTGGTAATTTCCAACGGCCTATTTTTGGTCCATAATGTTCCATCCGGGCATTTTATCAAGAGTTATGACTCTTGGGTCATTGTACAATTCGATGATGTGTTCTTCTTCATTTTTTTTAAATACCAGGTCGGACCATGCCATAAAAAAAGACCAGCAAGGCTGTTCATTCAAAATCTCAGGGGTTGGAAGAGTTCCACATTCTCCGATTGCAATTGGCTTTGAACCGGAAACTATACGAATTGCCTCATATTTTTCCTTTGTGTACATGTCATTACTGTAAAAGTCAAGTGCCAGAATGTCCCAGTATTTATCTCCCGGATCGTAATCCTGAAAATCCCAACTTAAATCCTGCACGTCCCACACCCATATCAAGTTTTTTAAGCCATTTAACTTTACAAAATAGTCATGGGTAATCTGATATAACTTTCGCGTACCATTAGGACCTGGCCGTCCGCCCCACCAGAACGCTCCCTGGTTCATCTCGTGCCACGGACGCCACATTACAATTACTCCTTTCGATTGCAGGTATGCGAGGTAAACGACTATTTCATCAAACCGCTTTTTCAGCTTGAGGTTCAGAACAGAGCCATCGGTAATCAATTCCTGCCATAGACTATCAGGCATTTTAGTTTCGATACCCTCCTTTCTGAGGCAGGGTTCGGCAAGCGTTGGAATACTCGCGTGCCACATCACATTGATGACGGCTCCCTTCTGCCACTGCCTTACTGCTTCATATATCATTGACCAACGGCCATTTATGCGATAATCGTAACTGAAATCAATGCCAAAAAGTGCAGGATTCTTTCCTGTTAATCTATAAATGGCTTCACTGCGTTCAAAGGGATGAACTGAATCGAATCTTTCATTGTGCTGTCCAGCCAAGGTCTTTTTCCCCGAAATGATATGAAGAAAATTCAAAACCTGTGACTTTTTCTCCTCAATGGATGATTCTGAATTTAAATTCAAAGGCACCGCCTTGGCTTCATCAATCAACTTATGATCCGGAATTTGTGATTGTGCTGTTTCTGCAATCAAAATCAATATAAATAACGTGAGATATTCAAGCAATTTTTTCATTGACTTGTCATTGACCTTTGAACCATTGCAGGTCATCAACATAAAGATAATTGTCATAGGCTGGGATTACCCCTCCACCACCTGGGAAAGACTCAAATGCCAGTCTCGTAATCCAGTTGGCAGATTCAAGACGAACGAATCTTAGCTCTTTTACGTCGATCTTTTTCTCATTGTTGCACCACACTTCGATGCGCCCATCCTTCGATTTCTCTGAACTTTGCATGGTGACAGTCAATCTTACCGTATTCCATTCTCCCTTCTTGAAAATGTACTTTTGTCTGCCCGGATTATTCCCATAAGCTCCAGTCATCTCGCATGAATAAACATAGAGTTGGTTCGATATAGAATCCCCATGGGAGTCAAACTGAACCCTGACACTTCCTCCATCCCCGTTCTGCCTGGCCTCTTCACCTCTTCCACCATCATATCCTGTGCCAATATTGAATCCAAATTGCTTGCCATGAAGGCCTTCCTCGAAATTTGAATCATATTTAATCCGGTACTGCAGCGTATATTGTCTTGCCGGGGGTATCTTCACCTGCACCGCTGCCCCTGTTTTTGAAACTTTTTCCCCCTTGTTAAAAGTGATTTTGTAAACACGGTCCTTGATCGAAGCAAAACCGCGTCCTTCCGGGAAATTCCCGTTGCCAAAATCCTCCCGGAGAATATCATTCGTGTAAGAACCGTCGGCGCGATTAAAATTAACGGTTCTTTTGGAATATTCATTCGGCATCTTTTGATCTTTTCCTGTTTGATCATCTGTACCGGAAAAAACCTCCACCTCGCCAATGCCACATGGTTTGCCTGTGGTTGAGACGATACGCAAATAGCGACCTGAAGAATTTACTGTAAAAGGGGTTGGAAAGCCAGGAGGTTCGCTTACCGAAATCATTTTTACTCCCTTCTGGAATCGAATCACCTCAGAGTCATCTGACTCAAATGGCTGTTCCGAGATAAAAATCATACCCTGTGCAAATACGGCATTTTTTACAGCGGCCCTGTTCCAGATATGTATGCCGGAGAGGTGTTGGATTTTCCCGAGATCAAATTCCAGCCATGCATCGCTGCCGGTTAAGTCAACCGGAGTATTTGGGTTGCCGTCCACGAGCGCCGAAGCCGATTGGATCTTCTGTTGGGATGAAAACCGCACCGGCCTGTCTTTTGCGATATTTTCTCCTGTGAAGAGCTTCATCGAAGAGGGCACAGGCCAGTTTTTCCAGGAGTCTGGTATTGTCAGTAAAGGTGTTGGCGGTATCCAGGACTTTCCCACTTCCGCCAAACGGGCTACCACATTTGAATCGAGCAATCCATCCCTGTTTGGTGCACAATTCAATTGAAATACAATATTTCGCTGATTATCAGGAATCAAATTGCTGTTAACAATCCAATCCACAGATTTAAGCGTTGACGATGTATAACTTGTGCGCCAGAACCAGGTAGGATAAATGGTATTGCCCCCGACAGCCGGCCAGTCGGCGCCTGTTTGAAGGCTCATGCCGGCATTCAGTTCGATTTGCGGTACATCACCGACACCTCGTATGATTGAATGGTTCAATACCAGACAGTTGGGTTGAAGCGATTTGATGTGGTCGTAAATTTCCTTGTAAGGTATGTCGTAAAAAGACGGACTTTCGTGCCAGTTATTTCCCCAAGCATCAAAAACGATGTAAAGGATATCGCCGTAATTGGTAAGCAGTTCAGTCAGCTGGTTTTTGATCAACTGAATTTTTTCATGTGAAACTCCACCGTGTTGTGCATCACCCGCTATTCTTTCGGTCCTGTCGCGGATAGAATAATATAGGCCAACTTTGAGTCCCCGCTGACGAAAGGCATCTACAAATTCCCGCACCACATCGCGCCCGAATCCCTGAGCCACCGTATAACCGGAATATTTACTCGGCCACATGCAAAATCCGTCGTGGTGTTTGGTTGTCAGAACACCAAACTTCATTCCTGCGCTTTTGGCAGCATCGGCCCATTGACCGCAATCCAACTTTTTGGGGTTCACCAGGGCCGGACTCAAATCATCTGCGGTTCCTGGGATTCCATCTTTGCCCTGATGAGGTGGAGCATGATCAGACATTAACTGGTCAGGCAGGTCCAGATAGGTGGTTGGGCTGAAATGGATAAACATGCCAAAACGAAGGTTCACCAAATCCCGCTGCAGTTCGGGTAATGATTTGGTCTGGCTAATTGCAGGAATTAGGACACCTATCAACAAGACAAAAATTAGCAAAGAGGTTTTAACTATTTTCATATTCTTTGATATTGAAAAACTTAAACAATTCATTTCTATTTACGGTTCATAAATTAAATAATCTTGTTATCGTGGGAAAAGCAGGTTGTATTCATGTGTTTTCAGCCGATCAGATTCAATGGCAGGCAAGATTAGCTCCTGGAAAGTTTTCAGATGTTCACCACCCAAATATTTCGAGGAGAGCCAAAAGATCTCAAATGCATGATTCGGCTTCAACGGATTTTTCTCCACATTCCCGAATGTCCATTTCTTTTCGCCTTTATAATATGGGATCAACCATTCAATTGCTTCGCGTACGCTCCGTTTATCGGCAGACTGGCTGTTCCGGTTCCAGAGATCGATGTCAAATTTTGAGGCAATCAGAGCAAGTATCTCAAAGCCTTTCAAACACATACATTCATAACCTGCAGCATTGGGCCGTGGAAGTTCCTTGTACATTCCGCCCTCTGCATCAATTTGATACAAAATCCGATAGTCAGGCACAACTTTATCCAGATAAATTCTGGCACTGTCATTCCAGTTCACCCCTTTGTAATTACCCAGAAACATCCAGCCGGTGGTTAACTGGATATCGTAAAAGATACCGTGATTGTTGTTACCCTCTTTTCTACCTTCTTTCAAAGCCTGCTCGCTTGTTCTCAGCCAATGTGTCCAATCATGAATCCATTCTTTCATTTTCATTTCATCCTCGTCGGTCCAATCACCCGAATTCCTGATCATCCCAATGGAGTTAAGAATTTCGTGGTAACCCATTGCATCGATCATTCCCCAATAGGCGCCCAAACCCCATACTGGATGAAAAGGGACAAACTGGGCATGGTCCATTTGAGGCAACATTTTTGTATTGGGATTGAGAAACCACTCCCTGAGTTGTGAAACAGCCGCTTTGGAAAAGCGTTGGTCTCCTGTAAAATACCAGGCTTTGGCGAAAGTAGTTACTCGGTGAGTCATGTTTGAATTCCTGTCATAATCGAATTTTCTCCGCATGGAATCATTGGAGCCCAATCTTTCGAGGTTGATCCACGGATCGCGCAATGATTTGCCCTTTGCAGTATCCGGATAGAAATAGATTGAAAATGAGATAAATTCATGTGAATCGACAGGATGATCCTTTGGTAAAAACCGTTGCCACCCATCCTCCTTTTGGGTGACGTTGACATTTGGTCGCTGTAATAAACTCTCAGCTGATTTTTTTAATTTCTCCAATGGGGCTATTACCGATGGATCACCGGCAGAGACTCTTCTTTTCCCTTCAATTAAGGCATTATCATCCAATGAAAAAGTGGTAGATTTTAGAGTTGGTAACTTTCTGCAGGCATTTTTCAGCAACTGATCGAAATACTGCGCGGCAAATCCCATCGTTCCATCCGGACGTATTAGCCAAAACCCCCTCATTTCATCTGTCTTCCTGGTATCTTTCAGCTTACGGAGAGCTTCATTTTTGGGTTCGTTGCAATACAATTCCCACTGTATCAGGTAAGGAACATTGAGCGCAAGGCAAACACCAATATAGGCATCCCAGCGATCCACCACCGGACCTTTTTCCGTTAACCCCTCATAGCGCTGCTCCGGTATTCCAATCTCCCCAAGAAATACAATCTTCTTGCCTTTCATGAATTTGGTAGGCCTGATATTTTCCTTGATGTATTCGATCCCTTTGTAAAGTTTCAGTCCGGTATCATCCAGACCATCATAACTTGACCAGGAGACCATATCAGTTTCCACCAGTGGTAAGACACTATTAATAATTCCGGGAATACCGTCTTTGCTGTCCATTACTTTGTTGGCCTCTATGGCATGGTAAACCTTGCATTTACTGCGTTTCACCTCTGAACGTGCTCGGTTGACACCATTCTGGCGTGCTCTGAACCATTTGGCCATGGCATTGATTCTTTGTGTCGAATCAGCTGGAACAAGCACCGTATATCGATCACCATCAACAGCTTTGACCAGTTCTCCGGATTTACGGGTCCATCGTGCGTAGTCACCGGTTCCGCCGCGCATCATCCAGTCACCCTCCCAGTTATGCAGGATAAAAGTAACGTTCCTGTCTTTGTATTTCTCCAAAAGGTATTTCGTTAATTCGTAAATTTCTTTTTCTTCCTTTGCGGCAGATTCATCAGTGGTTTTAATTCCCGCCCCATCAACAGAGAGGGCAAATGTCGAAAATGGCATATCAAAACAGGATGCAAAATAGGGATGTTGTGCAAGCTCTTTCAGGGTAATATCCTTACTGACATTCCATTCGGAGTGATAGGGATAGCCGCTGGGATCCTTCCTGAACCAAAGCTTAACCACGCCATATCCCAGCTCTGTCATTTTCCTGCATCCCTCAATAAGGTAGGGTTCATCCGTGAAAAAGTATTTCCCTCCTACATGGGTTGCCCCTAAACGGTCTTTGATGTCAGCAGGAATGATTGCTCCTTTTAAAGGACGGTTCTTTGCGATCTTATCCAGAATTTGTTGATCAGTCAATCGCGCAGGTAAGTTATTCTGGGCCTGGACTATGGTCGCAAGACAAATTGCGATCATCAAATAATACAATTTCCTCATTTTTATTTAAATTGAATTTTAAATGTAATAATTTGTGAATCTGGCATTTTTTGGGGCTTTTGAATCAAAAGGGCATCCCTGTTTTGCTTCCATTCCAACTTTTCACTGCTGCCCAATAAGCTGACAGATGAAACTTTATGGTCCAGGTATTTTGAATCTTTGCCCAACGATACAAGCCTGATTTCTCCGATTGGTTTTGCCATGCAGAAAGCATAAATATTTCCATCTTTTTTGGTGAACCTGAAATCTGAAGAAGTATAGGAAACCTTTCGCACATCGCTGACACCGCCAAAACTTCCTTTCGTTTTTAACTCAATAACGGAAGGACCTTCACCGTAAATTTTCCATGGGCGTGAACAAAAAATACCTTCTCCGTTCACTGCTGTCCATGATGCAATATCTTCCAGAATGTCGATCATATCCTGCTCCATATCTCCTTCGGGAGTTTGAATGACGCTAAGGAGCAAATTGCCGTTCTTACTAACGATATCTACCAGCATTTCAATAATTTCCCTGCCTGTCTTGTATTTTTGCCCGGATTTATAATACCAGTCACCGACTGAAGTATCAGTTTGCCATGGATAAGGTGTGATTGAATCGGTCAATCCTCTTTCAATATCCAGAATCCACTTATGAGTAGTAGTACCTTGTTTGCAATTATACACGGCTTCCAGTTTCCCGCCATTTTGGGCCATGTTGTCATTATAGTAATGAGCCAGCATTTTTCTACCTACTTCACCAAAAGGCAGGCTGCAGTCAGAATACAGCAAATCCGGATGATAAAGATCGATCAGTTCATTGATACTGTTTAGCCAGTCCTGATGATCGGCTGGATTTCTAGTCAGCATTGCACCACCTGAAATATTCAGGGTATCTCTGATCTGATGATAAAAATCCTCGTAAAACGGGTTAGCGCCATCATAAGGTACACCAGCCAATGGGCCTGTTTTGTCAGCCCCATGACTGGATTGCAACCATATGTAACTGTAGGCCAGATGTTCCGAAACGCCAAACTTCAATCCTTCCTTTTTGGCCGCTTGTTGCCACAGACCGACAATATCTTTCCTGGGCCCCATCTGAACAGCATTCCATTTGTGAATTTTAGAATTCCACAAAAAGAAATTATCACAATGTACTCCCATGCTGACAAAATACCTGGCTCCCGCTTTTTTAAAAAGAGCCATTGATTGTTCGGGATTGAACTTTTCGGCTTTCCACAACGGGATTATATCCTTGTATCCAAATTTCGAAGGATGCCCGTAATGTTCAATATGGTAGGTGTATACGGGATTTGATTTTCCTGTGAATGTTCCTGTTTTCTTGTCAAACTCATCATTCAGGTACATCCTTCTCGCATACCAGTCGCCCTGTCGTGGCACCGCCTGTGGACCCCAATGTGCCCAAATCCCAAATTTAGCGTCACGAAACCATTCGGGACACTTGTAGTTTTGTTCGAAGGAATCATGTGTTGGCTGAAATTTTTCCTAGGCAAACAAAGGTGTAAAGCAATACAATAAAACTGAAACAAATATTAATTTCATGAATTTAAGTTTCTTACGAGATTTTTATACAAACTCATCAGTTTCTGGCCGAATCACCTCTTTTGAAGCAATTCCCATCGGAACACATACGAACTCTATCCCTTTCCCATATTTTGGATCCAGATTGCGTGAATAGCACATGGTCAGGTCTTTGTCACAATGTTCATGCTCCCCCAGGCTTTTGACAGGTTGCCCACCATGCATGTATTACTTGCCAGAAGCAAACCAAACTTCGCCAATCTCTATGTTCTTCCAAATTATTTTTTCATTTCCTGAAGAAACGACAAGTTCATATTGCTTTCCATCGGCTTTCATTTGAATCAACCTGACCATCCAGGCACCATTTTTATCGGCTATAGTTTTCACTTCATATCCCGCTATCTGAACCCTGACTGTTTCGCCTTCTCTGGTTCGTCCCCACACCGGAGCCGCAATTTCCTGCTGAATTACAACATTGTCACCAAAAATTCCAGCAACTTTTAATTTTGCATTTGAATGAAAGACACAACAAAATAGAAGAATAGCCAACACCAATTTTTTCATTCTCAAGTCATTTAAAATTCGACCAATTCCCTGAATAATAAGCCACATCAAGTTTATGCTTCAATTCTTTATCGCCTTTCAGCAAAGCAACATGACACATATCTTTGTAAAGGTAAAAGCTGAGCCAGTAACCATATTGGTATTTCTCAAACTTCGATCGGGGATGCTGCCAGAAAGCATACCAAACCGGACTGACTTCCTGTTTTTTTGCAATACTGATAATCTCCTGCGAACGTGACCAAATTTTGTCTGTTAAATCGGAAAATATTTTGCTAAATGATTTGTAATTAGTTTTTCCTGTTTCAATAATAGTTGCCTTGTCGTCAATTCCAAGTTCCAATAAAGAAATTTTTTCTTCGAAAACCTGATCACCATCCAAATCGTATTCAATGCAATCGATAAATCCATTGTTGTTGGTGTCGGAATAGCGCACTGTTGCCCATTTCTCAGGTTCAATCTGATCACGAACATGCGCTTTTGCTGGTGGGTAAAGACCTCCATAACCTTGAAAACTTCTGGCTGTCATGTCCACTCTCCAAGCTCCCCATTCTGCTCCATACAAATGTAAACGACCGTCGAACGGTGCAATATAAAGATTTCCTTTCCCCGAATTATCCAAATCGAATTCGCCTCTGTCGCCCACCGCATCTGATTGTTTGTTATTGTCCAATCCGCCTTTTTCCATGCCTATTTTCCACAAATCTTTCGGTTCGTAGAATTCAACCCGTTCCCAGCGATTGCAATCGTCATCTTCGTCAAACACAAACCAGCAATAATTCCATTTTCCTTCTTTGAAAATTTTATTGTAAGCCACTTTCGGATCAGTGTAAACCAACTCATCATTTTGTCTCCAACGTGGGTCCCAGAAAAATTTATCGGCTTCAGGCAGTCCACGCATATTTTTGAATTTATGTACCTGTTCGGAATAATCAAACCCCGGCCCGGAGAATTTCAAAGACATATCAAAATCAAATTCGTTACCGGGTCCATTGTCATTATCCAGATCCCAACTTATACCGGCCCAATCAACTTTGTGTGAGAAAAGAATATCGTGTTCTGGATTGATTTTGTCAAATCTACTATCAGACTTTTCACCTTGTTTAGGCCGAAACTGAGGTGAATCAACCAAACGAATAGTCATTTCGGTAAGTCCATCTCCATCTTCATCATAGAAAATGAAAGGATTTTCCCAACTATAACGCAAATCGCTCATTCGAAAACTGGACGCGTGCATTTTCAGGAAAAGGACATTCCCGTGATAATCAGTATAAAAATCACAATGACCATTATGCTCCCAGGCTCTCAAAACAATTTCGTTCCAATTGATGAAATTCTTGACATTGGTTTTTTTGCCATAGTCAATAATGTACATATAGTCGGCACTCCAATCAAAAAAATTACGAGTTCCAAGTCCACCATTGCTCACTACTAACTGTATATCAGCGACTCCATCTCCATTGGTGTCAATCCAACCAATGCACAAATCCCCCGGACCGCCATAAATTCCATCTTTATTCAAATCAACAAGTAAGCATCCATTCACTTGATTACCTTCCAGATCACCATACTTCATTTTATGGCTGTCGTCAATCCATATAATTGGAATGCCATCGAGAATGGTGGTTTTCAGCACATCGGGTTTCCCATCACCATCCAAATCGATGTATTCAATATTTTTTATGTTGTTTATAATTGGAAGCCGCCAGGGAATAAGCTGAGTTTTCTCATTCCAGTACTTCGACTGCGAAAAAAGGCAAATTGGAAGAAAGAGAAAGCACAAGATCAGCTTTGTCATCTGATTATTGATTTGTTTTTAACTGCCAGATGGGACTCGCTGAATAGTTTTCATCCGTATTTGTGATTAGCCAACATGCCCATTTCAATAGAATATAATTTGTTATGACCTACATTTTACAGATCACCAGAAGATCATGTACTCCACTAATGCCGCCATAATCAACAAAACACAAAGAACCCTGAAATTTTTGTACCATGGAACGCCTTGGTATTCTTTCGTTTCATCTTTCCAAATCTGCCTGGTCCAGGTATTTTCCTTAACTTTCTTCTGGTCCGGTTCAGGTGTAATCATGCTAACTAAAATATTAACTACAATACTTAAAATCAACAATATGGGTGCCCACATCAAAAAGTGCAGAGGTATTTTTATTCCAAAGCCAAACTTCATTGTCATAATGATGGCCGCAGATCCAAGACCTACCATTAAGCCGGCAAAAGCGCCATGCGAATTCGAACGTTTCCAGAAAAGTCCCAGCAAGAATGCACCAACGATAGGAGGAGCCAAGTAGGAGATAAACTCTTGGTAATAAGAGACCAGAGAGGCGAATTTCCCGATTACGGGTGCCCATAAAACGGCAATAATCAGGACAATGAAGGAGGTGATCTGACCAACCTTCACCAAATGCTGACTACTTGCCTCCTTGTTCATCCGGGCATAAAAGTCCATCGTAAAAAGCGTAGAAACAGAATTTAGCGTTGCACTGAGTGCGGAAGTCAAGGCCGAAATCATTGCTGCAAGGATCAAACCCATCATTCCAACAGGCATAAGCCGCATGATTAAACGTGGATAGACTTCGTTGGTATTCACATTGTAAACTGTTTTCAAGGTATTTCCATCAATGATACCATTTGGCAATTCAACCCCGAAAAGGTTGATACCGCGTGCAATAATGCCGGGCATGATGAAGATGAACAAGGTAAAAAGATAGATAAAGGCCACAAAAAGAACACCTTTTCTGCCCTGATCGATGGATTTTGCAGACAACACACGCTGAACCATCACCTGGTTGTTCCCCCAGAAATAAAATCCCAGTATTGGCAGGGAAATCAGAATAGCAATCCATGGCATAGTAGGGTCATTGGCCGGACGGATCAGACTCATCCACACACCATCATCAAACCTTAACATAAATTGATCCCAGCCTCCTATTTCATTGATGCAGAAAACGGAAAGGAAAACCGAGCCAACAATCAACACGATGGTATGTATAATATCAGCATATATAGCGGAAGATAAACCACCAACAATGGTGTAGAAACCGGCAATCCCGGCCATAATCCAGATCACCCAAATGGTATCAACTTCCGGGAAAATAATTTTCAGAATCAAGGAGCCTGTATACAAGGCGGCTGCAGCATCCAGAAAAATGTTCCCAATTATGGTTATGAATGAAAAATAGATACTTGAACGCCTGTCATATCGTCGTTCCAGATATCCAGGAATCGTATAGATCCCCGTTTTGATGTAGAATGGAAGAAAGAAAAGTGCTACGAAAATGATCACGAAGACGGCGCCAATGTTGTAGTTGAATACGGCGATGCCACTGATAAATCCTTCACCTGAATGGCCTATAAGGGTAGAACTTGAAACACTCGCGGCAAAGAGTGAGAGCCCAACAACAAACCATCCCTGGCTTTTCCCGGCTAGGAAATATCCGGCAGCATCCTTGTTTTTACTTTTCTTCAGTGCATAGGTAACTGTAAAAGCAAGAAATGTAAGTATACTGACTACATCAATCCATGATAAACTCTTCATATAATAGCCTGAATTAGTGGTGATAAAAAATTAACGATCAGCAAGTTCAACTCGCCCGGCAAATGTGATATTTTTGATATTGCTATCCTTTGCAGTATTTTCCATTATGAATTCCAGAAGTTCCCCGATATTGGCAGTTGCTACACAACACCACTGGTCTGACGCACCGTAGTAAACATATAGCACACCATTGACCAACACATTCCCAGTGGGAAAAACGACACCCCATTTGTATAATCCATTCTTCTCGAATTTAGTTTCAGGCTCCATGATGAAATCTTTTGTCCTGTATAGTATTTTGGTTGGATCATTTATATCCAGGATACATGCACCAATCCTATAAGTGCATTTTTCATCTACTCCATGATAAAGCATCAGCCAGCCTTCGTCAGTTCTGATTGGTGGCGAATTTCCTCCAACCTTAACTTCCCACCATTCTTCACCTTTGAGAAGAAGGGTGCTCGATACATTCCACGACATTAAATCATCTGAAGATTTAATCCAAACAGAAGGATTATCCGTTCCGAATTCATCTCCTACATGATCCTTTGGACGATGGAGCATAAAATATTTACCGTTGATTTTTTCAGGAAAAAGAATGACATCACGGTCATCTGTGTTTGGTTCTGTTAAACGCCCTACTTTCTTAAAATGGATCAGGTCTTTGGAGACAGCCAATGCGGAATTACCTATATTCTCACGCAAACATTTGGGGGCAAAACTATCGTGTGCAGGTGCGCATACTTTGTCATAATCGTATTTCCAGTACTGCCCTGGTGGATAAGGGCGAAACGCGTAAGTCATATAATATTCACAACCAAATTTAACCAACCTTGGATCTTCCACTGATCCACCATCAAAACTTCCGATTCCGGGTGAAAGCACTGGCTTATCCATGTATCTTCTGAAATTATATCCATCATTACTAACGGCTAAACCGATATGAATATAATGATCCTCATCATTTCCTGCCGCCCTGTACAACAGATAGAATACACCGTCTTCATACCAGGCTGCCGGATTACATACGACCAGACTCTCCCATGCATTATCGGGATTCGGTGAAAGAATGGGATTACCTAAGAATTTTTTTAACTTCATTCTAACTTAACTTTTGGAACTTTTTTATAACATTTTTTCTCACCAGCAAAACTATTGAAAATGAATTAATCCGATTAGTATTATTTTGTGATATCTTAATGAAATAGTGTAATATCAATATTCAGAACCTTCCCCCCAGAATAACACATTTTCAATCATCCTAAGCTCAAAAAAAAATTATATTTGTAGAGAAAATTAATGCATCATCGTTAATACTATTTTGAACGAAATTGAAGAATCATGAAAAATACCATTCGTGAAATTACCCCATTGACTGAAAAAGATTTCTTTGTTGTACTATACCATCCAGATGCTAAATTTGATTATCCAACTCATTATCACCCTGAATATGAAATTAATTATGTCGAACATGCTACAGGAACACGTATCGTAGGTGAGAGTGTCAGCCATTATGACGATGTTGATTTAGTGATGGTAGGACCTGACATATACCACTCCTGGCAAAGTGAAACTGGTGGTGCGAAACTTGTTGTCACCATACAGTTTCAAAAAGATCTTCTACCGGTGAGTTTCCAAAACAAAAACTTGTTCATCCCGATACGTGAGATGCTTGAACGTTCCCATCGTGGCATTGAGTTTAGCAAAGAAACAATTGCAATAGTAGCTCCAAGGATAAGATCGCTTATTCATGCCAATGGGTTTATTTCATTCATGGAATTTCTGAATATACTACATGAAATGTCCATTTCAACCGATCAGAGAATACTATGCAGTCAGACATTCAGTCCTGAAATGGATATGTACAAAAGTCGGCGTATCCGGATGGCATGTACCTTTATCAACAAAAATTTCCAGAACAAGATAATGATTAGTGACTTGGCTGACCTGATCGGGATGACTAGTTCATCTTTCTGCCACTTTTTCAAGAAAAGAACCAGTAAATCCTTCGTTGATTACCTGAACGAAGTGCGTATTGGTCACGCATCCGTTCAGCTGATTGAAACGACCAAGACAATTTCAGAAGTTTGTTACAATTGCGGGTTCAACAACGTCTCCAATTTCAATAGGATTTTCAGGACGAAAAAGAGATTGACTCCCAGCGAATTCAGAAAATTCAACCAGCAGCAAATCATGAAGTTCTAATATAAACCGGATGGCACTTCATAACTTTGCCTTTTAAGTCATTTTCAATAATTCTGATGAGATCATCCTTTTATAAACGCCAATCTGAATTAATTAACTTCTAGTCCCCATTTTTTATTAGGCTTAGAACCAAGCCAAAGTTCTAATTTACCTCCTGTTGCAAAATCCTTGTGATAAAACCAGTTTTTGTTCAACTCAATGCCATTGAATCGGGCACGTTGTATATACCTATTTTCTTTCGTGTTGTTATAGGCTTTGATTATAAATTCCTTGCCTGAATAATATCGTGGATCGAGTGTAATTTTAACCTCATCGAATATTGGACTGGTAATTTCATACGTTGGTTCAGGGTCGCAAGTGCCGGTTACACTGAATAATCCTATTGCCATTAAAGCACTTACACCACCCATTTGCCCCTGATCTTCATCATGTCCGCCGTATCCGGTATTGGGTGTAACACCGCCGTAGGCTTGTTCCTGCACGCGACGAACCCAGTATTGGCTCAACCATGGTGCACCTACCTTATTGAAAACATGGGCATTGGAACAGCCGGGTTGATTGGCATAACTAACATATCCATCGCGATATCCGAAAACAAAATCCGAAGGTGCAGATTGCTCAAAAGCAAAATTAAGTTTCCTTATCAGCGAATCCTTTCCGCCCATTAATTCAGCTAATTTCGGAAGTCCGTGCGAAACAGAGAATGTACCTTGCCAACCGTTGGCTTCTATCCATCCTTTTCCCGAAAGTGGATTTTCAGAAAGCAAGTTTCCGTCTTTATCTTTCGGCATCAGCAAACCATATTTGGGTGAAAAGTAATTTATCCAACCTGATGAACGTTTCATAAAATGCTCATAATCATCTTTTTTACCTAATTTAATTGCCATTTGTGCCAATGCCCAATCTTCAAAAGACCACTGCACCGGTTCACCAACTTTTTCAGGAGTCCAACCATGTTGGTCATAAAATTCGGTAACACCCTGCATTCCTCCTGGCAAATGATCTTTTTTCATTTGAGCAAAAGCTTTTTCGGGGTCAACATGTTTTAGTAAACCTTTTTGGTATGCACATGTAAATAAACTTGTAGCAGGGCAACCGCCCATTATTTTGGTATATGCACCGCAACTCGGACCACGGGGCAACATGCCGCCATGCTTGGCATATTCCATCCAGCTTTGCGTAAACTCGTCCAACATTTCGGGCCAGCCCAATCCCCAAAGTATATTCAAATTCCACATGGTGAGCCACAACGCATCGGAATTGTACATGTGGTGTAATGGTTTACCGTCAATACCTTTGTTAACTGTTTCCACTTTAAATTCTCCGGTGGATATAGTTTTTCCTCCAAAATAAGTGGGATAATCGCCACTAACATCGTCTATTTTGTGTCGTCCAAGCAGCACATGCCAAAGGTCGGTATAGAATTTAATTTTCTGATCCTGCGTTCCGCCTTTTACCTGAATACGACCTAACCAACGATTCCAGTCATCGTGAGCATCTTGCCGCACCTGATCAAAATTCCAATGCGGACATTCCTGTTGTAGGTTGTTTCGGGCATTATCAATGCTGGTGAGCGAAACACCAATTTTCATTTGCAGCACATCGCCGGCTTTAACATCGTAAGCTGCCGAAAAACCCGCTTGTTCTTCTGCATGAGTAGTCAGAATATATTTCGCAAATTCTGATTTCACAAATTGTACTTTTGTTCTTTCCGGTGCAATCGGTATGGCAAGTTCCGAAATATTTGTCAGGCGGTTCATTCCGTTCCAGCCATTCAATTGATTGAACGGTTTATCGAAATCAATCACAAAGAAAACCCATGTAAAACTCGGACCACTCCAAAGACGATCGGTAGTACCAACTTTCCCTTCTATACGGGTTGGACTAACTTGTTTAAAATCTGCTCCAATCATGGTAACGGATCCAAGCCGTCCACCCAATGAAACCAACAGGTCTGCCTTTGTCTTTTCATTATAAGTCATTCGGTAAAAACTAACCCTGTCGGTACAAGTCATTTCCACCTGCGTTTTGTATCGTTCCAAAAAGAGTTTCTGGTATCCGGGCTGAATAATTTCCTTTTCGTGTTTGATGCCTGATTTTCTACCTTCCACTCCTAAAGTCGGGTCAATGCCACCGGTGGTAGGCTAAAAATCTATACCCGAAAGAATCCAGCAATGTAGTTGCCCAAAACCCAACACATCGGTTGCATTGTAATTGTATCCACCACCACCCTGATTTTTGTTTCGGGTATATGGAGCGGATGCCACCATGCCAAAAGGTCGGCTTCCGGGTGTGCAGAAAAACCAGCGGCCACGGTTGGTTTCAATACTCGGATCTACCCACGACACCCAGTCGCCATCAACCGGCTTGGTGGTTTTGGTGTATTGAATCATTGACTCTTTATCGCCTTTGGCATAAGCTTCAATTTCAGAAAGTCCCATTTGATCGCCATCGCCGTCTGTGGGGTCGAATTTTATCCAGGTTACTTTTTTTGGTGGGAAACTAATTACTTTAGGACTTCCGTCGTTGGGAATGGAAAATACTTGCATTTTGCTGCCATCGCTAAACGTAAGTTCACCGCCACCTATATGTTGATTCAAAGCAGGACGATCGTAAAACACTAATTTTCCGATGGTTTGCTCCTTATCCCACGACATTTTTATGGACGGATAATCTCTTTCGCCCCAAAAAAGTATGCGGCTTTTAATAGCCCATTCACCCTGTCCATCAACGCCTTTTATTCCGTCAATCAAATTATTAGCTTGAAAAGCCGGACTTACTTCCTCGCCACCGGTAACGGTAATGTGAGATTTATGCGCAAGATTTTCTTCCTTTGAAATTTGAGCTGTGGCAAAAGTCGAAAAAGCGACAAGTGCAAAAATTACTGCAAAAAATTGTTTTTCCATTATTCTAAATTTATTAAAGCATCGACTACCATCAATTAATTCGTTGTAAATTATCACCAGGTATTTTGTGAATTTAGGGAATTAAATCGAGCCAGTCGTTTTTATACCCAAACCTATCCGCTAGTTAGCAGGAAGTTCCGCATCAATGTCATAGCGATCCAAATGAACCTTTTGATATCCCGGAGCGACAGATTGTTTAGCCGGATCAAACGACGATTTTCATCGTTCGGGTCCGGGAGTCGGGTTTACTTTCCAGGATACGGACATCACAACAAGACCCCCATTTGAAACTCATGAATATGGCTGAAACCAAAAATATTCGTTTGGACATTTTGATAACCTGTATGAAAATATTCTGAAATTTCTGTATCAGGAGCCAGTTTCACCATTCCGAAAGGATGCGCTGCTACAGTCATAAAGAAGTTCCGGCACGGGTCAGACCCGATAAGCTGATTCACCAAATCAACAGGGGCTTCTGATACTTTTAATGAATTTTCTGTTGAGCTTTTCTGCGCTTGCAAGGGAAGAATGGAGAGTAAACAAACGGAAATGAATAGGGACCTTTTTATATTCTTATTTGTCATGATACAAAATAAATTAGCTTGTTAAATTAGCTCAAAATCAGGACAATATATTTTTTATGGCCTAATAATGGTTTTTTCGCTGTATACTTTCTGCGAAACAAGTTTCCCATTTTGATATACCATATATTCTTTATCGTTTAAAAACAAATTGTAACTATTCCCTCTGAATTTCAAACCGGTTAGTTTACAATTTCCTACTTCTTCGAAATAATTTGGATTAAATTCAATCGTTCCATTTTCATACTCTTTCGTTCCTAACATGCCAAAAACAATAGACTCGAAAATAGATCCCCAGGCTATCTGATTAGACATGGACGTAATATCGGCTGAAGGATTATCTGTTCTTGGGTTTTGGGGCAAAGTAGGAAAATAATGTACATATTCAGCAGCTCGTTTCAAAATGTCCATTCCCATAATCGGATAGCCCATCTCAAAAAGATTGCGGGATATTCTGCCAGGCATACCGGCATATTGACCGCCACCACCCCAATCGGCATCAATTCTATCCCAATGAACAGAATCTGTGCGGGCAATGGAGTAAAGTCCGAAGCGACCGAGAAATTCGTTTTCTTTCAGATGTGATATCAACCGTTGTTGTTGATAAGGTGACGCAGCTGAACTGTTCAACAGGTCAAACAGATGGTAGGTCCAGATAGTACCTTTGGTTCCATCGGGATAAAGATTGTCATACCAACCTTTTTCTTCGTTCCATAAATTATCGTTGATGGATTTTTCCAATTGCGCAGCCCAGGCCGTATATGTTTTCAAAGCTTTGGCATCATTCATTTGCTGTGCCCATTGGATTAACCGTTGGTAAAATTTGAGCGTTAGGCAATTGACAATAGGCACAATGTGATTATAGCCGTCTGTTCTGATCTCAATAATCAGCTCGGTGTTATAGCCTACATTAATCAACCCATTCGGTTCACCGTATTTATTATGCAATATTCCCGCCCATTGTTTCAGGCATTCATAAAGCGTGGCGTCACCGGCTTTTGCCTTCAAAATAGAATTATCACCTGTCTGCCTGAGATATGCATCAACCATCATTTGCACCGCAAAAGGCTCTTGTATATAAAGGCCCGGTTTGGATCCGGCATAAGTAATCCACGACGATTTTAGCTTTCCCTCCCTGAATGAAACCAATATAGCCTCTTTCAATCCAGCCGGGTCTAATATGCCTAACAGATCCGAAGTATAAGAATTGTCCCAAGAAACACACGATGTCCAAAAACAACCTACAGACCAAAAGGGATTAATCACAAAGTTTTCCCGCTCAAACCGGCAGGATAGCATTGTATAGATAGAACGATAATAAAACTCCTGTAAAGTTTTATTATCGGATTGAAATTCAGGAAGCCGTTCAGCAGCCAACTGAAGGCTTTTCCGGATATGTCGATCTGCTTCTTCCATTCTGGAAGCAATATCCGCCTGAAACAAAGCTGGTGCCAGAGGCTTTTTTTCTACATCATCCATTTGAATGCTAAAATAGTATTCACCAACTCCTTTGGCAGGAATGCTAACTTCAAATCCCTTCTCATTGCGCTTCTCGATAGATGATGAAACACGAAAGCGCAATTGTTCACTTTGAATGGTATACACATCGGGTTGAGTAACCTTTGTTGATCCTTTTTTCAAAGCTTCCCGAGGATCCTGAACCTCTAATGAATCAGCTTTTTGGTGCGGGACTAAAGTGAGAGTAAGTTCCTTGGTGTTGCGGTTCGAAATCCGAATTTTTAAGAAAATTTCATCCTTTTCACCTGAAACGGAAGTCCATGTCTTTAATGCAAATGAACACCATTCATGATTAATCTCTTTGTGAAATGTTGATGTTCGGGTATAAAGGTTAGGTTGCCATACTTCATCCTGAGGCACAATTACCATTGGCATATCAGCTCTGAAATTGGCGCCAAGAGCATCAATTCCACCTTTTACCCAAAACAAATGAACATCATCCCTTATTTCTATACCACTCTTTTTATCTGAAAAATTCATGTAAAAATTATAGGATGGAATATCAATAGGTGGAAATTGCACCCTTGTAATACCGGTTGCGCTGTATTGACAAGGAGATGCATATCCCCGATTATTAAAAAGCAACACCTGATCATCAAGAAAAGTCATTTTTTCTCTTCTCATAGATAGCATTTCTGGCGTCAATTGTGCCGAAACAACAAATCCATTCAGGAATAATATAATAAAAAATAACTTTTTGATTAGCATATTGAATTCTTTTAAAATTGCATCACTTAATATTTTGTATACATTTCTGTCATTCTTTCAATTTCTTCAGTAACCAATCAATGATTTTTGCCCGTTGTTCAGCATAAGCCCAATGACCCGTATCAGGATAAAGTAAAATGGATTTGGGTGCTGTAATACTATTGTAAGCAGAAAACATTGTCGTTGGAGGACAGGTTTCATCATTGAATCCCCAGGAATAAAAGCCTTCTACAGTAAGGTTTTTGGCAAAATTTACAACGTCATAATAAGATAAGGTGGCAATAACATCTTTTTTATTAAAAAAAGGCAAATTGGATTTATTAAAAAAATGAGGCCATCCTCCTGCACGGGATTTCAGGTAACCTGTTAGATCACATAATGCCGGACAGAATAATGATAAGTATTTTACTCTTTTATCTAATGATGCTGTTACAAAACTTAATGCGCCACCCTGACTGCCTCCGGTCACACCTAAATGAAGTCCATCATATTCAGGCAACGAGGTTAAAAAATCGTTCGCTCTTATGCAACCTAAATAAACGCGTTTGTAATAGAATCTGTCTCTATTGTCGGCATTCATGAATTGATAATTTTTTAGTGCACCTGCATATAAATTGTTGTAAATAGCAGTATCCAGCGTTGCCGGTATGCCATGTATCCCTATATCCAAAACTATAAAGCCTTTATCTGCAATTTGCAGGTCAGGGCTGGAGGGCCAGACCCCTGCACCAGGTACTTTTAAGACAGCAGGGTATTTCCCTTCTTTTTTAGGAATGGTTAAAATGCCGTACAATCTGGAGTTGTCATAACTTTGAATATTTATCTGAAACACATTAGATAACGCTGAACATCTTTCCGGGAGTAACACCATCTTTGTATCTAAAGGAATTTTTGCTAATTCACTCATTGCATTATTCCAGAAACTCTCAAAATCAGCAGGCTTTTCAACAGTTGGTACAATATTTAAAATATCAAAGCCTGCCGTGGCAAGATTTCTGTATGGTTTGCCATCCACTTCTGCAGTTACAATACATCGCAAAAAACCTGGTTGCAAAAGTGTACCACCCTGTACATACAATTTACCATCTGCTAATGTTAAGGTTTTTTCTTGGCTAGGTTTCATTTTTTCTAATCCTACTTCGTATGTCACTTTTACATCGCGTATTGGAATACCGTTTCGTAAAACAGTCGCTGTAAAATTTGCAGAATCTCCTAATGCATATTTCCAATTTGTATGATTAGGGAAAACCATCACTTTAACAGGTTGTTCTGCCGGTTGTGAAATAGCTAATTCAAAAGAGAGTACCAGAAACATTAACAGAAAAAAACAAATTTGTTTTTTCATTTGCAGCAATTTTTATGAAATGATTTTATATAAATTCTTAAGTTTATGCTGCCTTATTTTAATTTTCATTATAAACCCCGAATTCAGCAATTGTTGGTCGCGGTAAAAATTCATTAATTATCACTCTAACTTTGTTGCCTTGAACACCAGGAAAACGATGAATTTTAACTATTTTGTTTGATTTCTCAATTGGAATATCCAACCATTTCATGCCATTAAAATACTGCAAAACGTAGTCAAGAATTCGGACATTATTAAACTTTTTACCATCAAAAAGTTCGGATATAATAACCATGTTAAACGTTTGCGGTTTGTCAAAATCAATCTCATACCAAGGCTCTTTCACTGTTGCATTTGAAATCCAGGCTCTTCCTTTGAAATCATCATCATTGCCAAAATCACTTAGATAAAAATCAGACCAACTCGAATTTGATTTTTGGAATTTTGCTAAGTTGTGTGCTATAATTGGTGTTGTTTCGCGAGGCAATTTGGGTGCATTGCCAGTGTTTTTCCACTTCTGGCCGATTAACTTTAATGCCTGAACAGCATTGTCGTCAATTAATCCCTGACGGTTCGGTTCGATACTTAATATAAAATTACAATGTGCTTCATTAAGGGGTATAATATTTCTAATCACAATTGAATCAACGTTTTTCAGTTGTTCCATTGGTGAATTGGTCTTCCAAAACCAGGTGGTATTAATCGGTATTCCTGCCTGTGCAGGAACATCGTTTGCTGTTTTCGATATTTTCTGACCAGCATTCTGTTCATAATGCTTAACATCAGTATAAAACATTTCTTGCACCGGATACTTTGCTGCATTGTGTTCCAACACCAAACAATTGGGCTGCAATTTCTTAATGAGTTTATAGACTTCCTCAAAATCAATATCTTCATACGTAATTCTTGACCAGGATGCGTCCCAACCATCAATTACCAACTCTGAAATGTCGCCATAGTTGGTCAATAATTCTGTCAACTGATCTTTAACAAATTGGGTATGTTTTTTTGGTTCAATCCATCCCGGGCGAAGGTTATGATGAATATCAAGCACCGAATAATACAAGCAAACCTTTAGTCCATGTGAACGAAATGCATCGGCATATTCTTTCACAATATCATGTTTGTAAGAACTGTTCATCACATTGTAGTCGGTAGTTTTGGTGTCCCAGATACAAAAACCACTGTGATGTTTGGTAGTAAGACAACCGTATTTCATTCCAGCCGAAATAGCTACATTGGCCCATTGATTGCAGTCAAGTTTTGAAGGATTAAAAATAGCCGGATCCATGTTTGGGTCAGCCCAATCTTCGTCCTGAAAAGTAGGACTGCCAATGCAAATAAACATTCCAAATCGCAAATCCATAAAATCCTGCTGCAATTGAAAAAGTGATTTTTTAGAAACCTGCTGAGAATGTATAAATTGGGTAAATAACACAAAAAAAATAAATGTTAGGAATATTGCCTTTTTCATTTTTGAAATGGTTTTTTATATTCGATTAATCTCATTTAGTTAATTTCAACCATTTAGGATTTGGTTTGGAAGAAAGATTAAAGCCTATAACCGCTCCCTTACTAATTTGATCCTGAGTGATACTTAGATTTTTTAGTGGTTTTCCATTCAACGTGGCTGACTCGATATACTCATTATTTTCAGGGTCAGCACCAGCAGTAATAACCAAGTCTTTTGCTTTGTAACAATCCGGTTGTAAATGAATAACAATTCGATTAAACATGGGTGCAGTAAATTCATAAGCCGGGTTAATATCGCAACCACCTTTCATTTGGAATAAGCCCATAGACATCAGAGCACTAAGCGAACCCATCATTCCCTGATCCTCATCGTTAGTTGCAAAAGCTGTATTGGAAGTCGTAACACCGCTGTAATTGGTATTATATACTTCTCGTACCCAGTGTTGGGTTTTAGCAGGGTCACCCAACATATTAAATAAGTGAGCATGGTAGAAACCGGTATTATTTTCATATTGCAACCATCCATAACGGTATTTCTGAGGAGCCGCTTTCTCAAACTGCTCATTCAGTCGTTGAATCGTTTTTTCACGACCACCCATCAATTTCGTGATTCCATCTAAATCATATTGAGCAGGAAACCATGTCATCACAGCAGAAAAAGTTTCCAGAAAACCGTCACTTGCATAAACAAGCGGAGTAAAAGGTTTATACCATGTGTCATCCGAATTGCGTGGTTGAATCCACCCACTTTCGGGATTATATAAATGTTTCCAGCCTGAAGAGCGTTGATTGTAAAAGTCAGCATCTTTTTTATTACCTAATTTTTGAGCTACCTGACTAAGCACCCAATCGCACCAATTATTTTCCAATGTGCGTGATACCGACCATTTACGTTCGCCTAAATCAGCCGGCATCCAACCGCCATAACGGTTATAAATATCCACATCGCCACTCCAACGGTTTGTTCCGGTTCGCATGGTGGCATTCATTGCTTCAAAAGCATGATGGGCATCAACTCCCTGCAGATTCATCTGAACAGCTCGTCCAAGTAATGGCGCAGCCTGTTGGCCTGACATAATAAAACAAACACGACCTACAGTTGCACCCATTGGCAAAATACCGGTATCATCGAAAAACCGCAACCACGAATTGCAAAAATCACGCAACACATCGGGATAAGCCAATCCCCATAAGGAGTTAAGATTTTGTTGTGACCACCAGAATGAGTCCGATACATGCATTTCAAAAAGAGGTTTCCCCTTATTGTCAAGAGGAACTGATTTAATTTCGGTATACATATCTTTGTCATAAACCGGAAACGGTCCTCCAATATCATCATTTATCTCGCTGTATTTAGTCTTCCGGTAAACTGGATAAAGTCCGTTTACATCACTAAAAACACCTCGTCCCAACAACGAATGCCAAAGACCTGTGTATAATTTCACTTTCCGGTCATGCGATCCGTCAACGTCAATGCGGCTTAAAAGTGCATTCCATTCTTCCCGGGCTGATTGGCGTACGGCTTCAAAATCCCAGTTGGGGGCTTCTGTATTTAAGTTGAGTAATGCTTGTTTCACGGAGCAATACGAAATTGCTACTTTCATTTGCACAGTAGTGCCACCTTTTACCTTGCCAAAGTTTAATATAAGACCGCTGTTTTCGCCTATGATACCGGTAACATTCCGTACCATTTCCTGCGTACGCCAGCCATCGAGCGACTTGAAGGGTTTGTCTGTAGTTATAACAAAAAACACCTGGGTAGGCACCACCATACGTGAATCAGTGGAGAGACGTGAATCAGCAATCATCAAACTGCCTTGAATGGTATCCATTCCAATACGTTTCACATCGCAACTAAACATCCTGGCCTCGTTAAAAGTACCTGTAAAAGGAATCAATATAGCTGCGTCATCTTCGCGGTTAAAAGTATAGCGATGAAAACCTACCCGTTTGGTGGCGGTAAGCTCCACATCAATGTCGTAACGATCTAAATGAAGCTTCTGATATCCGGGAGCAACCGTTTGCTTAGCCGGATCGAAGGATGATTTCCAACGTTCTGCACCAGGAGCCGGGCTTTCCTTACCGGTTACCGGCATGACAACCAAACCGCCCATCTGAAACTCATGAATATGGCTGAAACCGAAAATATTGGTTTGAGCATTCTGATATCCGGTATGATAATATCCTGATATTTCAGTATCGGGTGCCAGTTTCACCATGCCAAAAGGACGTGCAGCGGCTGTCATAAAGAAGTTCCGACACCTGTTAGATCCGATAAGCGGGTTTACCAAATCAACGGGAGCTTCCTGCAAGGCCTGTGTATTCGCTATATGTGAATTTTCCCGAGCCAGCAACTGGAAAAAGGATACTAAAAAAATGATCATTACGATCAATTTGCTAAGAATAATACGTCTTAAAGGATTCTTTGTTAAAGATAAAAAGAAGATATTTTTCCTCATAAGTTGTAAATATATTATATGTGATTTTTATTGAATCAGTACCACTACCGCACTTTCTAACGGAACTATAACAGAAATACTATCCAAACCACTAACCGAAAGATAATCGGTACTTATGACCTGGAAAGTTTCGCAGGCATTCACCAAACTATTGCAGAGTTTAATCTTTTGTCTGATTGCTGCAGATTTCATTCGTATCAAAAGTATTTTGTTTGGTGGGTATAGAATAAGTTAATTTTGTGCAAGGCATATACTATTTTGCTCGGATTTCATCAAGTTAATTGATTATAAATAAACTAATCGTTAATTATTATCCAAAGCCTAAATCGCTTATTGAAGGATCAGCCGCAAAAAAAAGAACGGAAGAGCCATGTGGCTCTTCCGTCTTACATTTACGAAACCAAATCCAGATAAACTAATATCCCGGATTTTGAGTCCATCCAGGGTTCAATAACATATCGTAAGAAGGAATTGGGGCCAAATAACTATTCCTGATATTCTTTGACTGAATAGGATCTTCCCTGGGATCTCTGGCAGCAACCACTTGCTCAACAAGCTCAAGTCTTGTCATGTCGTACCAGCGATGAAATTCGCCTGCCAATTCCCATGCCCTTTCGTCTACTACTGCCTTATTAAAATTATCGGGAGGCAAGCCAACCAAATTGGGTAATCCGGCCCTGGTCCTTACTTTATTTACAGCCCAGTATGCAGAATCATTTGGGATACCAAGTCCTTTTGCGCGGCCTTCAGCATAAACCAGCAGAACATCAGAGTACCTAACCAGGTCCTGGACGTGGTTTCCACCAGTAGATGTACCAACCCATGGTTGCTGCGGATTGACAAACCCTCCTTCCCTGAATTTTTTAAAATACGGACGGGGAGTAAGAGTTTGATCGAACGGGACTCTAACTCTTATGTTATTTCTGGTCACCCATATGGTATCATAGAAGCAATCCCTCTTGCGCGGACTTTCAGGATAGTTTTTATAGAAGGCCAATTCACACATATAGTCATCCCAACCATTTTCTTCGCCCGGCATAGCAGAAATTCCGTACATGTTATTTCCCATTCCGGATGCAATACTGAACTGCAAGGCAAATACCGACTCTTTGCCATTGTTATTTGCGATCTTGAATGCATCCCCGTAATTTGCCCACAAATCGTACTGGTTCGATTGAATTACTTTTGATGCTTCATTGGCTGCCAGGGTGTAATAGGCAGCGCCCTTTTTAAGCGGATATCCGGCCATTGTCAGGTAAACCTTTGCCAAAATTGACTGGCAGGCTCCTTTGGAAGGAAAACCATAATACTTTGATCCCCAAACACTTTTTAAAGGTAAATTTTTCTCGGCCCAAAGTAAATCGGATACAATCTGATCATAAACTTTTGCAACAGGATCTCTGAGAGCCGGAGTACTTGGTGACAAGTTTTTGGTAATAATCGGAACATCCCCCCAGGTCCGGGCTAAATAAAAATAGGAGAAACCTCTTACAAAGTAGGCAATGGCTGCGTACTTATCCTTGTCAGCCTGTGATAAACCTGTCACATTGTTGTAATTGGCAATAATGTCATTGGACTGTCTAATGGCTCCCCACATTGGATTCCAGGCACTTGAAATAGCGCTGTTTGTGGCAGGTGCATTCATAACATCAAACTGACTGTATTTATCTTTATTACCTGTGGATCCGGTCCCTAATTTGGAGAGGGATGTGACATCGTCTCCTCCGTAGGCAACACAATATCCATTGGTTTGATCAAGCCCCGACCAGCCCTTAACAAGCGGATAGAAATTTCCTGCACAAGCAGTAATCAAATCATTTTCGGTATTGTAGTAAGTAGATGAATTGATAGATGCCAGTGGATTCTCATTGAGCTTCTGACAGCTCACAATGATCAGCGATAAGATTACCAGCGTAAATGCCAGTAGTTGTGTGATATTTTGCTTTTTCATATTTTGTGTAATTAAATAAATGAAAACTAGAAACCAATCCGAACACCCATAGTAAAAGAACGTGGATTTGGAACAGTACCCCAATCTACGGTTCCTGCATCATCACTTCCAGCACCACCGTAAATCGTATATGATTCTGGGTCATACCCCTTATATTTTGTAATGGTAAGCAAGTTTTGACCACTAAGGTTTAAACTCATGGATTTGATTTTAAATTTCGAGAGCAATACATTCGGTACATTGTAAGTCAAACTTACATTGCGCAGCTTGATAAAACTTGCGTCCTCGGCATACATGCTTGAATTGGTTTGCGTGTTGTCCGTCGGAATATTGGTTTCATTCGTAGGTGTCCAGTGGTTCAGGAATTCAGTTGTTGTTGCCTGTCCAGATCTGTTGTCTAGTTGACTTCCGAACATGGCTAACCTATTGGCATTCCAGGTCTTCTGACCCTGAGTTGATACAATGAAAACATTTAGAGTCCAGTTTTTGTAATTGAAATCATTGGACCAACTTGCAGTATATTTTGGTTGAGCACTGCCGAGATTTTGATAATCATTCTGGTTAATCATCCCGTCATTGTTTAAATCCTCAAATTTCTGATTCCCGGGGACAAGGCCAAACTTTGCAGCCTGTGCAGCTTCACTGCTTTTCCATGTACCCAATGATTTCAACCCCCAAAGGGTGCCTAATGGTTGCCCTTTTACAATTTCATAAACATTTACAGAAAAATAGCCATTGGGAGAAGCAATCTGATTAATTTGAGATCCATCTGCATTTTTGCCCAGATCCAATATTTTGTTTCTGTTGATTGAAAGGTTGACTGAGGTTTTCCATTTAAAATCACCAATAACCAATGGGATCCCTCCAAGTGTCAACTCTATTCCTTTGTTGCTCACACTACCAACATTATTCAAATAGGTACCTCCACCTACGTACTGTGAGAGAGGTGATTTTAGCAACAGATCGCTTGTGGTTTTTTGATAAGCATCAATGGAGAAAAACAACCTGTTTTTAAGTAAGGAAGCGTCCACTCCGGCATTGAAGGTTGACGTAGTTTCCCATTTCAATTTGTCATTTCCCGGTGCACCGACAATTGCAGCAGGTGTCTTTGCATTTCCATCGAGTGGATACCCGATACTGGTATTCAACAAGGTTAAGGTGCTGTATGGACTTATAGCCTGGTTACCTGTTTTTCCCCAACTTAACCTTATTTTTAAATCGTTGATAAAACTTAATCCTTTGATAAACTGCTCTTCACTGGCTTTCCATGCAAGTGCCATGGACGGAAAAGTACTGTAACGGTTTCCGTCGGCAAATTTTGATGAACCATCCGAACGTATACTTAAAGTCAGCAGGTATTTATTCATCAAACCATAGTTTACGCGACCCAAAAAGGATTGAAGAGCTTCGTTGCTGTAATTGGCGGCCAATGCTTGTGTCCCAAGTGAATAGCCATAATATCCGATTGCTGCGGTTGTCATGGCAGCACTGCTACCCGTATTGTTATCGTTCACCCAGGTCTGTTGCTCATAAACTGCACTCAAATTCAGTGAATGAATATCGTTGAACACTTTACTGTAAGTAAGGATATTACTATTTTGAAATATGCTCTGTCTGGTTTGTTCGAACGCGGCAGAAACAGTAGCACCCATGATCAGGTTGTTGACACTCCTATTGACACCTTGTTTATTTACAATACCGGCATTTACAGTTAATTTCAGATCATTACTAAAAGCATAATTCAACGACAAATTTGCCTCGAAATTATCCAGGATCCGGTCAATTTGAGCATTTTGAGCCATAGCGACAGGGTTTCTTAGTATACTGCCATAAGGAGAAAGGATACTGTAGTTTCCAGCGGTATCAAAAACTGGAGATAGCGGACTAAAAACTGTCGCAGTTGATTCAGGTTCTCCCTTGAATCCGCCCCATGAATTATTGTGTCCATTTGTTTCATTAGCCGTTAAGTTTAATTTCAGGCTCAGCTTTTTTGAAAGATTGACATCAATGTTGGAGCGAAGTGAACTTTTTTTCCATCCGGAATTTAGCATGATTCCTGGTTGATCGGAATAGTTTCCTGAAATGAAATAGCGTATGTCTTTGTTACCCCCACTGACCGAAAGCTGATAGCTTTTTACATAGGCTGTACGGTAAAGTTTATCCTGCCAATCGGTGCTCTGTGTTTTATAGGTTTCGAGTTGGCTATCAGAAAAAGGAGGAATTTTGGACATACTGTTTATCGACGAGGCAAATTGGTATGCATTCATCAAATCAAGCTTTTTAGGAAGACTGTTGATGGAAAGATCAGTTTCGAATTCAACCTTGGTATCACCCGCTTTACCTGATTTAGTTGTAACGAGGATGACACCATTGGAGCCTCTTGATCCATAAATAGCAGTTGCAGAAGCGTCTTTCAGTACTTCCATGGCTTCAATATCATTCAAGTTCAATCCGTCAATATTGCCACCAAGGAATCCATCAATGATGTACAACGGATCATTGTTGCCATTAATTGAATTGACTCCCCTGACGCGTACCCTCATAGTGCTGCCAGGTTGCCCTCCGGAACTGGTAACTGTTACGCCTGTTGCACTACCCTGAAGTGCCTCTGCAACACGTGTTACCGGTAATTTTTTAATATCTTCCGATTTCATGGAAGAGACACTTCCTGTTAAATCGCTCCTTTTTCTTGTCCCGTAACCAATTGCGACAACTTCCTCAAGTCCGATAGTTTCATCTTCCATCACAACATTAATAGTCGTTTTACCGCTGAATTTGATTTCGTTGGTCTTCATACCTACAAACGAGTAAACAAGAATTGAATTTTCTGATACATTTGACAAGTTATAGTTTCCTTCAGCATCAGTTATAACTCCTGTTGTGGTACCTTTTATCAGGACTGAGACGCCGGGAAGAGTCGCTCCTTTACTATCTGTGATTTTCCCTGTGATTTTCTTAGTTTGTTGAGCAGGAGGGTTGGAAAGATTCTCTGTATTCTTTGTATTTCCGTCAAAGGAGTTGCCTGCAATGCCACTAAGACCCATAAAGCAAACTAAAACGACAATTAAATTGATTGTCAACAGTATTTTCAACAATGGCACATTAAATAATTTTTTTTTCCGAATTTTTGATTCTTTTTCATATTTTTGATAAATGTTGGATAGCTCCCGGAAAAGATGCATGAATGCCAATAAATACATCCCTGGAAGCTATAAATTAAACAATTAACACAATGGTTTTACAGGTTTGTCTTCATGCAAACCTGTATTTTTTTGTCAGTTTTCTTTATCTCATAGGCAGCAACATTTTATTAGCATAAATATTAATCTAAGTTATTGTTTATGTGAGTTCTCAAAATAATTTCATGTAATTTATTTTTCATACTTAAATAGTTATCTGACACTTAACAAATACAACTAATGTAAATGAAAGGATATTTGAATTATTCCGGAGCGTCTAATTTGGTACGGTATGACAGTTTCAAAAGTAGGTACAATAATCTGATATATATAAATACATTTTGTTTAAGCATAATACTATTTTGCTCATTTGTACAGCATCCTGGTTGTGTGGCTCTGTTATTCATATTGAAAAAAAAAGGAAGACGAAAGAATATCAGCATTCTTCCATCTTCCTAGCATTGAACTACTAAAACACCACTATGAAAAAAAACGGACCTAAATTATTAAGTATCTGCTTCTGATTACCTTATTTCAGGTAATCCAAAATAAAATCATCAATTGGTTTGTTTACTCTATTTTGCCATATCTCTCTATAAGCTTCCAGAGTAAGATGATGTGCCCTGTAAGGAACAGCAAATAAAAATTTAGAGCCTTCAGCCTGATTGATAGCCGCATATACAGCAGTCGACAGACAACTTTGGTCAATCAACCCGATCTCTGCGACCAAAGTAGCCATTGATCCTTTCAGTAGATGAGCCACATCAAAATAAGGCAATGTATTCAACATCTGATTTTTATCGCTGGCAGAAGAATATGGATAGGGCCAACTGTCTTTGCGGCCAATGATAAAACCGCCCCAATCGCACATGGCAGGTACCCTCGCAACAACGGCACTGACACGATGATCCAGGCCTGCAGCGGCCAAGGCCTGACCTCCGCCCTGACTCTCTCCAATTACAAGGATACGTTTCCCATCCCATTCAGGCTGACTTGTCAGGAAATCAAGAGTCCTGATTATTCTCAGATACATACCCCGGAAATAGATTTTACTCTTATTCTCAAGACCTTGCTTTGAATAATCCTTAAGTTCACCCTCATTGAGCTGATTGTAATATTCATCGGCCTGACCATTCAACATCCCATGCGCATTCAGGTCAAAACTCAACGCTCCATCACCGATTTTTGCATACCGAAGGGCATTGCTGGGTTCGGACCGACACCAACTTGCATTGACTCCTGCTGCATGGAAGTAAACAACGATCGGCAGCGATTTTGCCTTTGCTGAATCAGGTTTTGCAAAATATCCACGGGCCGGTTTTTGGCCGGTACAATTGATTTCAATATCAAAACACTGAAAACCAGAATCTACGCTATTAACTGCAACGGATTCCACTTTCATCGGGAGTGATCGCAATACTGCTTTCTCACTATTCCAGAATCTGTCGAAATCTTCAGGGCGCTTTGTTATCGGTTCAAATTTATCAGGATCAATGATTAGCCCAATACTTGTAGTTTCAGTTTTTGTGGATACTTCAAAAATTATGCTGCAAGGATTACAAGATACTTCTTGAAAGATCACAAGTGAATCACCTTCATATTTTAGCTTTTTTTTTGATACCAGAACTCCGAAGTTCCTCAGTATCCTGATTTCAATAGAATCTTTTCCCGAATCCTTCGAAAATAATGTAACCTGAATCCTTTCTCCTTTTTTGTACACACCTGATTCTTTCGTTTGCTTTAAAACCAAGTTTTGCCCTTCAACTGTAGAATTGAATCCGAAGGAAATAAAACTCGTAATTAGTATGAAGTAAATTGATTTCATGTTAGTTATATTACCTTGCCTTGAGATTTTTCAACAAGAAAATTGTCAGCTTGTACTTATGGCTCAAAAGTGATGCGATACTGCTTTATTAGTTTGATCAATTATGCGCAAACATGATACTATTTTGCCCGATTCACGAAAAGCTGATTTACCATCCAACCGAAGGGAGATACAATTACTTAATTTAGCACACTTAATCATACAATCAAGCAAAGATGAGAACATTTAGAATAAAATGCCTGTTTCTATTAACGTTGCTGGGTTTTGCCCTTTTTTCTGACGGACAAGATTTAACTTCATCAGTTACAACTTCAGGAAAGACGGTTGAACAACTGACAAAAGAGAATGAACAGCTTTTGCGTATTAAAAATGACTGGCCAAACTTCCTTCGTTACAGGGAAGCCAATGAAAAACTTAGACGGCAATCCGCAAGAGAGGATAGGATTGTCTTTATGGGAAACTCTATAACAGATGGATGGATCAGGATTTCTCCGGATTTTTTTGAAGGCAAACCATACATTGACAGAGGAATTAGTGGGCAAACGACTTCTCAGATGTTGGTGCGTTTCAGGGCTGACGTGATCAACTTGAAACCTAAGGTTGTACTGATACTTGGAGGGACTAATGATATCGCAGGCAATAACGGCCCATCCACTTTGGAGATGATAGAGGATAATATTGCTTCTATGGCGGAACTTGCAAAAGCAAATGGCATTAAATTAATTCTATGCTCTGTTTTACCTGTTTATGATTATCCATGGAAACCAGGCATTGAACCAGCAGAAAAGATTGTTACCCTTAACAAGTGGATAAGAGAGTATGCCTCCTTGCATAAATGCTATTATCTGGATTATTATTCATCGGTAGTCGATGACCGCAAAGGGATGAAAGTAGAGTACTCAAAAGATGGCGTGCATCCTAATAAAGAGGGTTACAAAGTGATGGAGGTATTGGCAGAAAAGGCAATTAAAAGAGCCTTAAAGAGTCGGTAATGTTTTCTCTGAATCGCAAAGATATCTTCATTATTGCACATCATAAGCATAAATTAGTGATTGATAATAGTTCAATCATTGAAACTGGTTTGATGATTAGTGATGGTGAACGGGAGATGGAAAAACTGATAAATAATCACTATCAAACGACATGTTTTCAAAGGGAGGTAATCTTAAAGATGTTCTTTTATTGGCCCGTAGACTGCTTTAATAGCATTGCTCCGGCCAATATTGTCAATGTGCATTGGTTGACGGATTAATCCGTTGAAAAAATGCAAATCGAAATCATCAGCTGTCTTCTCCCTTATTGATTATTTAAATAGTCGCAAGCCCTTCGAGCGGTCACAGACCCTCGAAGCGGCTTAATCCCTAATAACCCATGCTTTCATGATTATTCACCAAATTATCAAAAGCTTTTTCAACCTCAAGTATCCTGATTTCTGTCGGCTGCGAATTACTATCCCGTAGCGCAAACTCAACCTGCGCCCTTTTAATCTCA
>Ga0073936_10000849_pt1 | contig 48062 bp, 49 predicted proteins | sample AliMusrvi5mmetaG_FD_87041 | JGI IMG/M metagenome (GOLD analysis project Ga0073936, IMG submission 87041) | Freshwater lake bacterial and archeal communities from Alinen Mustajarvi, Finland, to study Microbial Dark Matter (Phase II) - Alinen... | ecosystem: Environmental > Aquatic > Freshwater >...
ATAAAAACTTTCGCCAAATGTGTGGTCAAAACTAACGCCGAGCCGCCGGTAGATTTTTTCAAACTCTTGCTTGGAAAGCTCGATGATTTTTTGCCAGATAGCGAGATTTTCGGCATCGCCTTGCTGGAGTTTGACGAGTTCAGCTTTGGCGGCGTCGCGGAGTTCGGGTTTGTCGTTGATGAATTTGTAGAGACGTTCGAGTTCGCCAATCGGGTCGGCGGCGAGGGCGGCATCGTTCCGGTACTGTTTCCAGCCGATGATGAGCATTCCAAATTGCGTGCCCCAATCGCCGATGTGATTATCGGTGATGACGCGGTGGCTGAGGAATTTTCCGATGCGGGCGAGAGTGTCGCCGAGAATTGTGGAGCGGATGTGACCAACGTGCATCGGCTTGGCAACATTCGGCGAACTGAAATCAATGACGATGGTTTTCGGTTTCGCGACCACCGGTACGCCGTGGCGTTCATCGCGGGAAGCACCGGTGATTTGTGCGGCGACGAAAACCGGTTTGAGTTTGAAATTAATGAAGCCGGGGCCGGCGATGGTGGGTGGTTCGCAGATACCGGTGACGTCGAGTTGTTGAATGATTTTCTCGGCGAGTGCTCGCGGATTTTCGTTGCGCGCTTTGGCGACGGTCATGATGCCGTTGGCTTGGTAATCGCCAAATTTCGGGTCGGCGGCCCGGAGGAGCGCCGGTGCGCCGAGGGCGCGTTCGACGGTGTCGGACAAAATCTGCGAAACAGATGGCATGGTTAGGCGGTGCGGAAGACGGCGAACATTTCGTCGGCGGTCTTGGCGTTTTCGAGTTGAGTGCGCCGGTCTTTGTTGCTGAGGAACCGGGCGAAGGCGGAAAGGGTTTGGAGGTGTTGTTGGAATTGACCTTGCGGAGTAAGGAAGAGAACACAGAGGCGCACCGGTTGATCATCGAGGGCTTGGAAATCTACCGCGGGTTCGAGGTGGGCGACGATGGCGACCGGCGCTTGAATGCAGGGAACGCTGGCATGCGGAATGGCCAGGCCGAAACCGATGCCGGTGCCGTTGCTGGTCTCGCGATCTTTAACGGCTTTGACGACGCTGGCACGATCTTCAGTGCGAATTTTTCCGTGACGGACGAGTTGATCAATCAATGTGTCGATTACGCCCCAACGGTCCGCGGCGGACACTTTGGGAGCGAATTGTTCAAGGCTGAGCATGTCCGTGAGGTTCATCATCGCTGATTCCAGAGAGCAAGAGCATAATCCCATAATGCTGCGCCGTTGTCGAGTGTCCAAACGTAGCTCGCCGGCAGCTTGTCGCTGAATACCTGAGCGAGTGTGGCAAATGTCAGCGATTGCGATAAGAGCGTGGCGGTCACAAGCATTGTCAGTAGATTCATCAAGTAAATGACTACCGCAGAAAAAAGTACGCCTTGCGATTTTACATCCGGTTGGCTGACGGTGAGCAGCACCATCATGGTGAAAGTGACGTGAAAGCTCCAGCCTAGTCCGACGAGAAAAAATAAAACCCAAAAATGTGCCGTCAAGTTCCAGATGGCGTGGGCGATGAAAAATCCGGCCATGAATAGCACGGCGTAAAACGGGAAAAAATACGGCGCGAGCGTGATGGCCCAATTCGTTTTGCTAGTGCGAACTTGGCCGCCGGTTTTGCGAACGCTCAAACCGCTGACTCGTGCGCCCATCAGTAACGCCCACACGGCGTGCGTCAATTCGTGACCGAGTACGTAGGTTCTAATCGGTGTCGGTAAAAATATAAAAACCAGTAGCCATGATAGATAGCCGGCTCCAAATGCGAGCGCCGGTACAACATTTGCACCGGCGAGTAAAATATGACAAGCGTGCCACGCAACACTGGTGATTCCAGCGGTGGCGGGAAGTAGTAAAATTGCGATAATGAGTTTTAACCAACGCATCTGCATCAATATTCACGAATTGATTTGCATGAGTCAACTCTTCTGATTGATGTGGCCTAGATTGCCTCTCAGTGTTTGAGTGTCATAAAATTTGCTTGCCGTCCCGTTTGAATAAGGCATAGTACCGCCCCGATGATTTACTGCGATTGAGGATTTGCAGTGGTCAATTATCTCAAACCCTTTTTTAAAAGATGTTTGAGCCGGTAGCTCAGTTGGTAGAGCAACGGCCTTTTAAGCCGTGGGTCGAGGGTTCGAGTCCCTCCCGGCTCACCATTTTGTTTGTTGATTTTATCACCGGTGCAATGCCGACGTTGACTTTCGTGTTTGAGTGTGGTGAGTTCATTTCCAATGATTGAGGACATTAAAGCGAAGTTGATTGATCTCCAGCAGCGCCACGTGGCGTTGGGGAGGTATCTTTGACCCGGCTCGCCTTCGTAATCGACTCGTTGAGCTTGAAAATATAATGTCCGGTGCGGCGTTTTGGAACGACCAGAACGGTGCGCGCAAAATTCTCGATGAAGCCAACGATATTCGGCGCAAGCTTGCCAGTATTGATGAGCTTGGCCGGCAGATCTCTGATAGCGAAGTGTTAATTGAACTCGGTGAATCGGAAGCCGCAATCACGCAGGAAGTTGCTGTCACCGAAAAACGGTTTACGCAATTTGAGTTAGAGATTCTTCTGGGTGAGCCGCACGATAAATCCAACGCCATCTTTAACATTCATGCTGGTGCCGGTGGTACCGAAAGTTGCGATTGGGCGAATATGATGCTGCGGATGTACCAACGGTATTGCGAAGATCGCGGCTTTAAGACTGAAGTTATTGACATCCAGCAAGGTGATGAAGCCGGTATCAAAAGTGCGACCGTGATGGTGACCGGTGATTATGCCTTTGGATTTCTGAAAGCGGAACGTGGTGTTCACCGGTTGGTGCGAATTTCTCCGTTTGATTCTAATAAACGCCGGCACACCTCATTTGCGAGTGTTGACGTTGTTGCAGAAATCGCTGACGCCGAGGTGGAATTAAAAATGGAAGATGTGCGCGTGGATACATTTCGCGCCGGTGGCAAAGGCGGTCAGAACGTCAACAAACTTGAAACCGCCATTCGGATGACGCACGGCCCCACCGGCATTGTCGTCCAATGTCAAAGCGAACGCAGTCAGCATCAAAATAAAGAGCTTGCGATTAAGTTGTTGAAGTCGCGTCTTTACGAAAAACAGCAGGATGAAAAACGCGCTGCGATGGAAAAGTATTACGGCGAAAAAGGTGCCATCGCTTGGGGAAATCAGATTCGTAGCTACGTTTTTCAACCCTACCAGATGGTCAAAGATTTGCGGACCGGTCACCAGACCAGCGATGTTCAAGGTGTGATGGATGGCGCGCTGGAATCTTTTATTAGCGCCTGGCTCAAGGGCGGTCAACCGCGTCAGCGAAAGCAAGGTGTCAGCGATGAAGATTGATATTCTCGCGCAAATTGTTGCGGAGAAACGGCGGGAAGTCGCCCAGCTAAATCCACAACTTAAACAAGTTGCCGTTCGTCAGGATTACCGAGATTTCGCTAGTGCGCTCCGGCGACAAAAAAACATCGCGTTGATTGCCGAAGTCAAAAAAGCTTCGCCGTCTGCCGGTGTCATCCGGGCGGATTTCGATCCGGTATGTATTGCCGGTGAATACGAAGCCGCCGGTGCAACGGCGCTCTCTGTTTTAACCGATGAAAAGTTTTTCCAAGGTCGGCTCGATTATCTGCGGCAGATCCGGGAAGTCGTCCAGTTGCCGTTGCTCCGGAAGGATTTTATCATTGATGAACTGCAAATTTACGAAGCCGTTAATGCCGACGCCGTTTTGCTTATCGCGGCAATTCTCGATGACGCTCAGCTCCGGGACTACCGGCAGCTTGCCGGTCAGCTCAAGCTCGCCGCTCTGGTTGAAGTGCATGATGAGAAAGAATTAGAGCGAGCCTTGAATGCCGGTGCGGAAATCATCGGCATCAATAATCGGAATCTTAAAACGTTTCAGGTGGATTTGATGACAACAGAGAAACTGACGGCACAGATACCGGCCGGTAAAATCATTGTGGCTGAAAGTGGAATTCACACACCGGCGGATGTGGCGCGAGTACGAGCCGCCGGGGTGAATGCGATTTTAGTGGGTGAATCATTGATGCGGAGCGGCAACATCACCGGTAAGGTGAAGGAATTGCTCGGATGACGACACGGATTAAAATTTGCGGAATCACGAATCTGGTTGACGCGCAGTTGGCGGTAGAACTGGGCGCAGACGCATTGGGATTTATTTTTTACCGGCAGAGCAAACGGTATATCGCACCGGCGCTGGTGGTGGAGATTTGCGCGGCGTTGCCACCATTTGTAACGAAGGTCGGCGTATTTGTGAACGAGTCGGAAGCTGCTATCATGAAAACATTGGCCGATTGTCAGCTGGATGTCATTCAGTTGCACGGCGAGGAGTTGCCGGGGTTTTGCCGGCGATTTCCGGTGAAAGTTATTAAGGCGATTCGGGTACGCGATATGGCTTCATTGCCGGCGGCGAAAGAGTACGATGTTGACGCTCTGCTGCTCGATACTTACACTGCAGAGCAACGCGGCGGGACCGGTCAGACGTTTGATTGGAAATTGGCGCAGCAAGCGAAAATGCTGTTGCGCCCACCGATTGTTTTGTCCGGTGGGTTAACACCGGAGAATGTGGGTGAAGCGATTCGTCGAGTGGAGCCGTTTGCGGTAGATGTCGCTAGCGGCGTGGAAGCGGAGCCGGGGCGGAAAGACCCGGAGAAATTACGGAGATTTTTCAAAGCGTGCAGACAAAATTAAAATCAGTTCCTGATCAGGGTGGTCATTTTGGACCGTACGGCGGAATGTATGTACCGGAGACGTTGATGGCGCCGTTGCAGGAGTTGGCGCGGGAATACGCCAAGGCAAGGCGCGAGCGAAAGTTCCGGCAAGAGTTGGAATATTATTTACGCGATTATGTCGGACGGCCAACGCCGTTATATTTTGCGGAGCGGTTCACTCGCGAGTTAGCCGGGCCAAAAATTTATCTCAAACGCGAAGATTTACTGCACACCGGTGCGCACAAAATTAACAATGCCATCGGTCAGGTTTTGCTGGCGAAGCGGATGGGGAAGCGGCGGATTATTGCGGAGACAGGCGCGGGGCAACACGGCGTGGCGACTGCGACAGTGGCGGCGATGTTTGGGATGGAATGCGTCGTCTACATGGGCGAAGTGGACATGGCGCGGCAGGCGTTAAATGTTTACCGGATGCGATTACTCGGTGCTGAGGTGCGCGGAGTGGATGCCGGCCAGAAAACGCTTAAAGAAGCGATTAGTGAAGCGATGCGTGATTGGGTGACGAATGTGCGCTCGACACATTATATTCTCGGTAGCGTTCTCGGCGCGCATCCATATCCGATGATGGTGCGGGATTTTCAATCGGTGATTGGCCGGGAAGCGCGTCGGCAATTTCTGGCAAAAGAGAAACGATTGCCGGATGCCTTAGTGGCGTGCGTCGGTGGTGGATCGAATTCGATTGGGTTGTTCCACGCGTTTTTGAAAGACAAGAAAGTTCGGATGATCGGCGTCGAGGGCGGTGGACGCGGGATTAAGCCGGGGCAGCATGCGGCTCGATTTCAAAAAGGTGGATCGCTCGGCGTATTGCAAGGCACGCGGACGTTTGTTTTGCAGGATCGGGACGGACAAATCATGTTGACGCACTCGGTGAGCGCCGGACTGGATTATGCGGCGGTCGGGCCGGAACATAGTTATCTGCGAGACTTAAAACGGATTGAATACAGTTTTGCGACAGACTCAGAAGCGTTAGCGGCGTTTCAGTTTTGCTCGCGGGCCGAGGGAATCATTCCGGCACTAGAATCGGCGCACGCGATTGCTTACGTGATGAAAAATGCCCGGCAATTCGGTAAACGCTCGGCCATCATCATTAATTTAAGTGGACGCGGGGACAAAGACGTGACGCAAGTGGCTGAGTTGTTGAAATTATAATTTGAAAATTAAATGCCCATATTGCAGTGATGGCTATGTCGGGCCGCTGATGGGCGGGCTGCGGGATGATTATTGTGGTCGGCGCCGGTTGTGTGGGTCGTGCGGCACGATTTGGCGAATGAGTGTGCGCGGATACTCAATCATGATTGCCTTGGCATTAATCTTATTCTGCACAGGTTGGTGGGCGTTATATCATTGGCTCCGGCAGGAAAAAGCCGACCTTTGCTTGATTATATGGCTAATGGCTTGGCTGGTTTTCTTCTGGCCGTTGATGTACAAAACGATTTGGCGATTTCGAGTTAAAAAACCATGATGCGATCTATGACCGGTTACGGACGCGGCGAATGTGCGAAGGATGGATTTAAATTCACCGTCGAATTGAATTCCATCAATCGCAAGCAAAGCGATATTTCGGTCAACTTACCGAAAGAATTTATCGAGCTTGAGCCGCGTATTCGTGATGAAATCAATGCGCATCTTTCTCGCGGTCGCATCAACGCCGTCATCGCTTTTCATCGCGCCCGGCAAGGCGATGGGCCGGTGGAATTGGATGAGAAACTGGCGTTGGCCTATCTGAAAGCAATTCAGCAGCTACAGAAACGGACGAAACTCACCGGTTCAATCACGATTGACACGCTGTTGCGAGTGCCGGGGGTTTTAAAATCTACCGAATCGACGATGGATGCCGAAGCGGTTTGGCCATCGGTCGAGCAGTCGTTGAAACGTGCGCTCGGCCAACTGGTGAAAATGCGCGAGAAGGAGGGCAAGTTTTTGGCCGGCGATTTAACCAGTCGGCTTGATACGCTCGCCGCCGGTGTGGCGCAAATTCGTCAGGTCGCGCCGAGCATCGTCAATCATTACCGGGAACAACTGCATACGCGAATCAAAGAGGCTGGTTTGGATATTCCGCTTGATGACGAACGATTGCGTAAAGAGGTTGTTCTGTTTGCCGACCGGTGCGACATCACCGAAGAATTGACCCGGCTCGGGAGTCATTTTCAACAATTCCGTGACTGCCTGAAATCTACTGAGCCAGTCGGACGGACGCTAGATTTCCTCTCACAAGAAATGAACCGGGAACTCAATACTATCGGCTCCAAAGCGAATGCCATCGAGATTTCGCAGGTGGTTGTGAAACTAAAAGCCGAGTTGGAAAAAATCCGCGAACAGGTTCAAAATATCGAATGACCACTCCGCGCACCGGTCTAATTCTTGTCGTCTCCGCGCCTTCGGGTGGCGGAAAGAGTTCGCTCTGTCAGCGATTGCTGAATTGGTCGCCGAATCTGATTTATTCCGTGTCGTGCACCACGCGTTCTCCGCGCGGTGGCGAACAAAATGGGCGGGATTATTTTTTTCTGACGCGGTCAGACTTTGAAGCGAAGATTACCGGTGGCGAATTTCTGGAATACGCCGAGTACAACGGCAATTACTACGGCACGCCGCGCAGTTTTGTCGAAGAACAACTTACCGCCGGCAAAGATGTGTTGCTGGATGTCGAAGTGCAAGGCGCCGGGCAGTTAATGAAACGCATTCGTACCGGTCGCTTTGCTTATCCGAATTCGCTCGTGACGATTTTTCTGATGCCGCCATCGCGTGAATTACTCGAAACCCGGTTGCGCCGCCGAGGTACTGATAGCGAGGAAACAATTTGCAAGCGCCTCGCGCTTGCTGATTGTGAAATGGCACGTTGGACGGAATATGACTACGTGATTGTGAGCGGAAAGCTTGATGACGATTTTGCGCAAGGGAAAGCGATTGTCATCGCCGAGAAATGCCGAGCAGCGCGGTTACCGAAGGAGACGAAAGTATGGCAGCAAAACGAACTCTAGTTCTAGGGATTACCGGTTCCATCGCCGCGTACAAAGCCGCCGATCTCGCGAGCCAATTCAAAAAGGCCGGTTATGATGTTCAGTGTGTAATGACCAAAGACGCGACGCAATTTATCACGCCGTTGACGCTGCAAACGCTTTCCCAACACCCAGTCATCCTCGATCTCTTTGGTGAAATTCCAGAATGGAAACCAACGCACTTACCGGTGGCTGACACCGCTGATTTGCTTCTCATCGCACCGGCGACTGCCAACATCATCGCCAAACTCGCGCACGGTCTGGCTGACGATGCACTTTCGACAATCGCGCTTGCCTTGCGACCGGAAGCGAAAGTTGTCATTGCGCCGGCGATGAACGGAAAAATGTGGTTGCATCCGGCGACGCAAGCGAATGTTAAAATTCTCGCCGATCGCGGCGTTGAGTTTATCGGCCCTGATCAAGGAATGTTAGCTTGCGGTTACGAAGGTTTGGGCCGGCTCTGGCCGGTGGAAAAAATTATCGCTCGTGTGCAAGAAATATTGTCGTGAAGCCGCTTCGTTTTCTGATTACCGCTGGGCCGACTCGTGAATTCTTCGACCCAATTCGCTATATCTCTAATCGTTCCTCCGGTAAGATGGGCTACGCCATTGCGGCTGCCTGCCGGAAGATTTCTCCGCACGTTACGCTCGTCACCGGACCGGTGACGCTACCGGAACCTGCCGGTGTGAAATGTGTCCCGGTCACGACAGCTGCCGAAATGGCGCGTGAAGTCTTCCGCCGGTACGCAAAAGCTGATGTGGTGATTATGACCGCTGCTGTCTGTGACTACCGGCCTCGACGCGTTGCCAGCAAGAAACTCAAAAAGACCGGGCAGCGATTAGTTTTAGAGTTGGAACCAACGACGGATATTTTGTTGGAACTTGGCAAACGCAAACGCCGTCAGATTCTCATCGGTTTTGCGGCGGAGACTGACGAGCTGGAGCGGCATGCGCTCGACAAGCTCCGGCGGAAGCGACTGGATTTGATTGTCGCAAATGACGCGAGTGCGTTTGATGCGGATACTAACTGCGTGACGTTGTTCTTTGCCGATGGCCGGGTCGAACGGCTACCGGAAATGTCGAAGTGGAAAGTGGCGCGGCAGCTTCTCCAGCGAATCCTTGATTCAGCAATTCGCTAAACAAAACGGGCGCACATTGCTGTCCATGCTTCTGGATTCATCGAAAAAAATACGACTGGTCTCGGTGGCGCAACTCCGGTACTTCGCCGGTGGAACGCTCGCGTAGTAAAAAAATTATGATTCGCGCCCGAGGAAGGTAGCCTTCAATTTCCGCCGAAACTTGGCCTGCTTCGCATTCCACTTTCCGTCAATCCGATTCGTAAATTTGGAATCATAGCTTAGTGGGGTTGGAATCTTAAGAGAAACGCCAAGAGGCAGCTTGGGATTACGCTGTTCGTCGAACTCAGTCTCGCTGCGAATGTGTTGCACTATGAATTCGGCCAATGCTTCCCGGTCGTCTTCATCAATGAAACTCCACTTCTCCTCGATAACTTGTGCCATGCGTTTGTTGTTCTCACGTAATTTGGCCGTATAGCAGTTTTCTAAATCAACCGTCGCATGTATATCAGCAGTTCGTGCCTGACGGTCTGCCGCATTGCCGGTTACGTTTTGTCCGAACTCTTCTTTGCCCACCGTGTATAAGCGCTCTTGAACTTTGTACAATTCATCGTTCTGTACGCAAAAGAAATGTAACGGACCATATAGTTCACGCAGTTGGCTCTGTAAGAACTCAATCTGCCGTTTTCGCGCTTCGGTGCTTGCAGCCCAAAAACCACTAACGAAAGTGCCAATGAGACCGCTACCAAGCCCGCAGATGATTGCGACGATCACCGTTTCTTGCATTTTATTCCCTCAGCATGTTCAAGTTTCTGTCGGCGCGTTAGTTTATTACGCTGTGATCGACATTTCCAAGTACATTAAGGAAATCGATTCGAAATACCGAGGCATAGAATCCGCTTTCATCCTTTCTTACGACAGCATAAATGTTTGCTCGGTATGTGTGTTTGGTATCAATGTTCTCATGGCAGTATCCGATAATGTTCATGCGTGCCCTACTTACGATTAGAAAATCCCACAGAAATGAACCGTCTGTGTCGGTGACGGCCACTTCACCGATTTGACCACGAACCAGCCCGTTTACTTTTAATTGAAAATCGCCGGATTTGTATCGTTCAAAGCCGCTAATGTTGCAGATCAAAGCCACAGATTTCCCTTCAAAATTCTCAGGAAAATTCTTCAAGTCCTTAACATAGACGGCAATTCCCTTTCCGTTTCTAGCGTTATTAAGTTCTCGCGCATCTTCCTCAATCTTCGTCTGAGCTTGAATGTCTGCTTCTTGTTTCTTTCGCACCCTCTTGGCAGCTTCAACATCCGCGATTCGGAGTTGCTCTTGTGCTGCTAACTCTTGCGCGCGATGCGCGGCAGCTTTGGCCGGATTATAGCCAAACCATTGTTGAAGTTCCGGTGGCAAGTTCGCCAATGGGATTCTGGAAATACCAGTCTTGTGGTGAATTGTAACTGTTGAGAGAGTTACTACGCCCCAGCTGACTTCCTCGTAGGTTTCCGTGCCAATAGTAATTTTGGTAGGCAGCGTATTGGTCTCACTGGGGAAAGTGACGCCAAGTAAACTAAATAAAAGCAACACACTGATACAGATTGTCTTCATGATAACTTCTCCTCTTGTGAGCGTAACATTTTTGGTAGAGCTGGCAAGCCCGCGATTGCTACCGGTGTGGAGTGCTCTTACCTGACTTCGTAAATTGTCATACCGGAGAGAAGTTTTGGGTAAAAGTCGGTGCTCTTCTGCGGCATGCGCGACTTCGCGTCGGCAATCGCTTTGACATCCAAGACCGGAGTTGGCGTCAAAAAAAACGCTAGTTGCGCTTTACCACCGGTGACTTGGGCAACGGCTTGGTCGGGTTCGCGCCAGTAGCTGACGTTGGATTCTTCGCGCAACCGGACTTCGTCAATGCCGAGATGTGCTTCCAGAATTGCGACGTGCAGAATCGCAACGTCGAGCGTATCCCAGAGCGGCGGCTTACCGGTGAAGAGCGGTTGGAGTGCGGCAAGATTTTTTGGACGCAAGACGGAGAAGCCGGTGCCGTCGTGCATCCCGATGAGGTGCGGCGCGGTTTTCATTGCCGCGAGCATTGCCGGTAATGATGGCTGCGGTGTGATTGCAAATTGTTTCGCGAGCTTGCCGGTGAATTGCTGACGGTCGAAGCCGGTTAGATTGGCGACGGTGCGATGTGTCGGGAGGACGACGAGACCGGGATCGCTCATGTCCACGAGTGTCGCCATGACAAACTTTGAAGCTTCGGTGCCGGTTTCATCGCGGTAGGCAAGGGCGGTTTCGTACCGGTGGTGGCCGTCGGCGATGTAGAGTTTGGCGTCGCGCAAAATTTCTTGGGCGTTGCGAATGGCGGTCGGGTCTGTGATTTCCCAGATGCGATTGGTGACTTGGTAATCGTCGATGGCTTCGATAGTCGGCTTGCCGGTGGGACGAGCGAGGACTGGGCGGGCCGGTTTTGGGTAAAGCATGAAGATGTGGCCTTGTTGCGAACCGCAAGCGCGGAGGAGGGCAATCCGGTCCGCTTTGGGTTTTGATAAAGTGTGTTCGTGCGGAAGAATTATGCATTCGTCCCAGCGATGGAGGCGAACGCGAGTGATGAGGCCGGTGCGAATCTTGGTGCTGGAACCATCGGGGGCGGCGAACTCTTGTTCAAGGTAATACAGGGCCGGTTGCTCGGCGCGGCGGAGAATGCCGGTCTCGCGCCAAGATTGATAGAGGTCGCGGGCGCGAGTGTATTTGTTTTGTTGTTCGGAGTCGCCCGGCTCTTCTTTGCCAAGTTCAATGCGGATGAGATTGTAAGGGGAACGTTGGAGGTAGCGTTCGCGCATTTCGGGCGTAATTTTGTCGTAGGGTTGCGTGAGCACGTCGCTGGGATTGACACGTTGGGTGTTATAGAGGACGCCGTGGAAAGGTTGAATGTCAGCCATAATGGGGCGGGATAGTAGGCGGCAACGTGCGTAGCGTCAAGCGCTCCTCACAAATTGTCGGTAATGTTTTCATTTGGACTGCCGGTAGGTTAAGATGATAAATAGTTAGGCTCGAAAGGTGACAGAAAACAAACATTCAGACGAAAGCCCGGCCAAGGCGCCAGTCGCGAAGCGGTTGGAGGCGGAATTTATCAGCAATGTCAGTCACGAATTGCGGACGCCGTTGCATGCGATTGTGGGCTATGTCGATTTGTTGCAGGAGGGGATTTACGGGGCGGTGCCACCGGAGCAAGCGCAGATTTTGGGCTACATTCACGAAAGTGCCACCGGCTTGTTGGATTTGGTTCGCAACTTATTAGATTTGTCGCGATTGGAAAGTGGGCGGGCAGATTTAATTCTCACAAAGTTTGATTTGCGCGAACTCGTGGATGAATTGTTCCGGCAGTTTCGGTCGTTAGCTGAGACGAAGAAGTTGGGGTTGGAGTTAAACATAGAGAATGGTGTCGTCGATACTTTTGTCCGCTCGGATCGCGGCAAATTAAAGCAGGTGTTGGCAAATCTGATTGGTAATTCATTAAAGTTTACCAAGACTGGAAAAATTACGGTGTCAATCTCGGTGTCGGCGCAGTCAGTACCGGTACCGATTCAGCATAGTGAACATCTGTTGATTGCAGTTGAAGATACCGGTTGCGGGATTCCGGCGGACAAAATCGATAAGATTTTTGAAAGATTTTACCAAGCAGATGGATCGGCTTCACGCGCTTACGAAGGAACGGGATTGGGGCTTTATATTGTCAAGCAGCTGGTAGATTTGTTGGCGGCCACGATTTCTGTTCGAAGTAAATTGGATACCGGTAGTAAATTTACGGTGTTGCTGCCGCGTAATTACGAAGAATTGAAAAGTGTTCAGCGGCTTAGCCATCGGCTGGCCGCCGGGAATGCTTATCAAAAAGGACACGGTAAGCAGCGAGTTTTGATTTTGAGTAACGATACGCAAATCGCACGCTTATTGGCCGATGGTCTGGCCGCTGATGAATATACCGTGCAGATTGTTCCGGCGAACAGTCAGGCGTTGCAGTCGATTGAGCAATTTCAGCCGATGGTCATTATGCTGGATGCGGAAACGGCTGAATCTCAAGACGAGTTTTGGCTGTTGTTCCGGGAGTTGAAGACCAATCCGGCGACGCGAGATATTCCAACTGTTTTTCTTGGTCAAGATGAAGCGAAGCAAGCCGGGATGCCGTTGACGGTGGCCGCGTCATTTAACCGGCAAGAAGTTTTGCAAAGCATTCGGGAATCATTACCGCCGGGGAAGAAGAGTGTGTTGATTATCGATGATGACGCTTGTATTTGCGCCTTGTTGGCTGAAGCATTAGCTGGCGAGGGGTATGAAATCACGACTGCCGGCGATGGACGGACGGCGATTGAAAAACTGGAGGCGCTCCGGCCAAATCTAGTCTTGCTCGATCTGAATTTGCCGCAAATTGACGGCTGGGGTGTGCTGCGCCACATGACGCAAAATCCACATTTGCGGGGTTGCGAAGTCTTGGTGATCTCCGGTAGCACGCCGACCGATGATCAGGTGGTAATTCTTGATACTCATACGCGCGGATTTATTTCAAAACAGGATTTCAAAATTAACAAATTCCTTGACGAAATCTCAAAAGTCTTAAAAGGTTCAAAGTAGATGCCACGCCTCCTGTTAATTGAGGATAACGAACACATTCTGCGGATTTACTCCGAAAAATTTCGTCACGAAGGATTTGAAATTATTACCGCAATGGATGGTGAGCTGGGGCTTGAGCGCGCTCGTGATAGTTCGCCGGATTGTATTCTGCTTGATGTTATGTTGCCGAAGAAAAGTGGGTTTGATGTGATGCAGGAATTGCACGCCGACCCGGTGTTGAGTAAAATTCCAGTCTGCATTCTTTCGAATCGCGCGTGGCCGGATGACGTGAATCGGTTGTTGACGCTTGGGGCGCGGCAGTTTTTCTCCAAAGGTTCAGCCACGCCGCAACAGATTGTGCAGGAATTCGCGCAGATTTGTGGATTCAAGCGAGTTGTGATGATTGCCCGACAACCGGCGGCGCCACCGTTGCTTGCGCTATTAAAACATCCGCAATTACTGTGGACCGTCGTGACCATTCCTTCCGAGGCGGTGGGGATCGTTCAGCGTGGTGCACCGAATCTTGTGATTGTCGATGCGCGAATCGCGGCGGATAATGTGGTTCTGATTATTCAGCGACTCAAGAGTGTGGCGCAAGCTGGTACTTGCCGGACTTTGGCGATTACGAACTTAGCCGGTGTCGTGAACAATGCGGATTGTATTATTAGCGAAGCGCAGCTAGAAAAGGAATTGCGTCCAACAGTGTTTCGGTTACTTGGCATGGTCGGTTGATTTCGCTGATGAGAGAAGATTTGAATTAATATGATGACTGATGACAGTAAGCGGATCGATATAGTCGCATCATCGTCGACAGTCACCGGTGGCGATATGGCGTTGGCGGTGGCGTTGATCGAGGAAGGGGTGCTGGCGCGGGAGTTGATGAATCCGCTGCTAGACCGGTTGCGTGCCGAACGTCCGGCTGCGATCCAAAATGGTCAGACGCTAACTTTGCTACAGCTGCTCGTAAGCGAGCGCATTGCTAAGTTGGATGATCTCCTGGGCATTGTCGTTGAACGTAGCGGATTACCATATTTGCCACTCGCAATTTATGATATTGATCGCGATGTCGCATGTTTGGTGCCGCAAGAAATTTCGTTTGAATTCTGTCTCATTCCATTTGATCGGATCAGTCGCTCGGTGCTAATTGCTGTGGTTAATCCATTGGACACGGCAATCCGCGAGCAGATTCGTGAGCAGATCGGCTGTGAAGTTTTTTGGTATGTTAGCTCACCGGTGGACATCACGAATGCATTACGGCGAGCGCATGGTTTAGATAAACAGACTGGAAGTGGAGCCCCGAAAGCTAGGTAATGAAATCATTTGAAGAACGGGTAGTTGATACCTTGGTTGGTGACGGACTGCTGCGAGTTGAGCAGGTGACTGAGGTTCAGGAACTACAGAAAAAACAAGGTGGACGACTCCTTAAACTTTTTCGCGAAAAAGGTCTCGTTACTGAATTAGACCTGATGGTGAGCATTGGGAAATGCCTACGGACTCCACCGGTCACACTCTCAAAGTTGCATGTTCCAGCGGAGGTTTTAGAGCTGGTTCCGAAGGAGATGTCGCAAACCTACCAGATGGTTGCCGTCTCCCGGCTAGGGCAAAAACTCTTTGTGGCGATGGCGGACCCGTTAAATATTTTGGCACTCAGTAATCTGCGCCGGGCGTTGCCGAATTTGAAAATTGTGCCGTTGATCACCAACGAAAAAGCCGTCACGGATTTTCTGACGAACCTCAATTCGAGAGTGAATGTTGGGATCGATGAAATTCTAAAGAATGCGGACAGCGCTGACGTGGTGGAGGTTTCAGAAGAAAAAGTCGAAGAAATCAATTTAGATCAATTGATGGAGGGCAGTGAAGAGGCGCCGGTCATTAAGTTGGTGAATTTGATTCTCATTCAAGCCATCAAAGAGTTTGCCAGTGACATTCATCTTGAGCCGTTTGAAAAACAAATGCGGTTAAGATATCGCATTGATGGTCAGCTTTATAATATGCCGGCTCCACCGAAAACGATGCAGTCGGTGATTACTTCGCGGATTAAAATCATGGCCGGCTTAGACGTTGCCGAGCGCCGGATGCCGCAAGACGGACGATTCCGTATTAAACTTGCTGGCCGGGAAGTGGATTTGCGAATTTCAATTCTGCCGACTGTATTTGGCGAGAAAGTTGTCATGCGTGTCCTCGATAAGAGTTCACTAAATCTCACACTGGAAAACTTGGGATTGCCGCTATCGGAGCAGGAAAAATTTACGCAGGCGATTGATGCGCCGCACGGAATGATGTTAATTTCTGGGCCGACCGGGTCAGGGAAAACAACGACTTTGTATGTGGTTTTGAATTCTCTGAATACGGAAGATATCAATATTATTACGATTGAGGATCCGGTGGAATATCAGGTGACCGGTGTGAATCAAATGCAGGTAAAACCGGAAATTGGCCTGACGTTTGCGAGTGGCTTGCGGTCAATTTTACGGCAAGACCCGGACGTCGTGATGGTCGGCGAAATCCGCGATTCTGAGACGGCGGATATTGCGGTGAAGGCGGCGTTGACTGGACACTTGGTGCTTTCGACGCTGCACACCAACGATGCGCCCGGTGCTGTGGGGCGGTTGATTGACATGGGAATTGAGCCATTCTTAGTTAGTTCATCCGTACTCCTTGCCTGTGCGCAACGGTTGGTTCGGAAGCTTTGTCCACATTGTAAAGAGGTCTTTCAAGTGCCACCGGAAGCGATTCGCCGGTGGGGAATGAAAGCGGAGGATGTTGCGGACAATGTGTTTTATCGTGGTCGTGGATGTAGCCGGTGTAAGAACACTGGCTATCGAGGGCGAGCGGCAATCTTGGAATTGATGCCGATTACCAACGCAATTAAGGAACAGATTTTGCGCAATGCCGGCGCGCAGGTATTGAAGGAAATCGCGATTCGCGAAGGAATGAAAACTTTGCGGATGGCGGGTCTGGAAAAAGCCAAGGAAGGCCTAACGGCACTTGACGAGGTTTTCCGGATGGCTGGCACTGAAGCGTAATTGGTAAAATTTATGCGGACATACATCTATCATGCGCGTGATGCCGGTGGTAAATCGGTGGGTGGCGAAATCCAAGCGGAGGATGAGGCGGGGGCGACGCAGATTTTAGGGAAACGCGATTTGACGGTTGTGGCGCTAAAGCTAACAGTTGAGCGTGAAGTTCAACAGAAGGTCACCGTCGGAGGGAAAGTAAAAACTCAAGACTTAGTTGTTTTTACCCGGCAGTTGGCGACGATGATGGATGCCGGTTTACCACTCGTGCAAGCCTTGTCGTCGTTAGAAGAGCAAACGACTAATAAAAATTTTAAGCCGGTGTTGCGACAGGTGGTGGAGCAGGTGGAACAAGGGCAGTCGTTTTCACAAGCCTTGGCGCAGCATCCAAAAGTTTTTAATGATATTTATGTCAACCTCATTCAAGCCGGTGAAGCTGGGGGGTTGCTCTCAGAAATTCTCGAACGTCTAGCCGCGGAGCAAGAAGCCTCAGCGCGATTGAAACGCAAAGTGAAGTCGGCCTTAATGTATCCAATGATTGTTAGTTGTGTGGCGTTGGTGATCTCGTTATTTCTTGTTCTTAAGGTTGTCCCGCAATTTGCAGATATTTTTAAAGATCTCGGCGGGCAATTGCCGGCACCAACGCGAATTTTGATTCAAATTAGTAATGCTTTACAGCGGTATTTGCTTTACGTGGTTGTCCTTGTCAGCGCGGCGGTCTATGGAATATCGCGACTGAAGAAAACGCCGTGGGGTGTTCAACGCTGGGATCGAATCCGAATCCGATTGCCGGTGGCTGGTCCGTTGTCAAAAAAAATTGCCTTAACACGATTTGCGCGAACTTTTTCTGCGCTAACAACCAGTGGCGTGCCAATTCTCCAGACCCTCCGGATTGCGGGGCACTCCACCGGTAATACAATCCTCGAATTTGCAGCCATGGGAATCATTGAATCGATTGAGAAAGGTGATGGCATTGCAGTTTCAATGGCAAAATTTCCGATTTTTCCACCCATGCTTGTACGCATGGTGGCTGCCGGTGAACAAACCGGACGAGTCGATACGATGATGCAAAAGTTAGCCGAGTTCTACAACGAGGAGGTCGAAACTACTTTGTCTGGCCTCGCTTCGTTAATCGAGCCAATACTTATCGTGATCATCGGCGTGATTGTTGGCAGTATTGTTATTTGTATGTTCTTGCCGGTTTTCAAGATGAGTGAATTGGTTCAGTGACCGAACGGATAAAATCTAACCAGCGGCTATTACTTGGTGGTTTCCTTGTCGGACTTCTAACTATCGCGGCGCATTGGCGCGGGTTGTGGGGGCAGTTTGTCGAGTGGGATGACACAACGCACGTCACCAAAAATATCGCCATTCGAGCACTCACACCGGAACACTGGCAAATGATGTTCACCGGAACGATTGCCAAGCTTTACATTCCACTCACGTGGTTATCTTTTGCCGTCGATTACCAAATCTGGGGCCGCGATCCATTCGGCTATCATCTGACGAATCTGGTTCTGCACATTGCCAATACGTTTCTCGTGTTTGTGCTTGTGCGGCGATTGCTGGATGGCCGGCATTCACAACCGGAGTTAGTCGCGCTACTGACCGCGGCGCTGTTTGGTGTTCATCCGCTCCGTGTGGAATCCGTGGCGTGGGTTACGGAGCGCAAAGATGTTTTATTTGCCTTTTTCTATTTGCTGGCACTCGGCGCATATCTCCGGTGGATCACGGAGAACAAACGTTCCGCCTACTGGTTTTGTTTCGGTTGTTTTGGTGCGGCGACTTTAGCGAAAGCGACGGCGGTTACTCTTCCGGTGGTGTTATTATTACTCGATTATTTTTGGGCGCGCCGGTCGGCGTGGCCGGAGAAAAATCTGTTCTTTGCTGTTAGTGTAATCATCAGCGCGATTACATTCGTGGCGCAAGCCAGCGGTGTCGGGGAAACTCTGCCAAATACAGCGGCGATTCCAATTTTAGCACGAATCGGATTAGCGGGTTATAGTGCGCTATTTTACATCTGGAAATTCTTCTGGCCATTCCATCTTACTGCGGTCTATCCGCCATTTGATGAGATGAATTGGAGTTTCTCCATTGGTTTGACGTATGTGCTGGTGTTCGTTGGCGTGTCGGTGCTTCTGTTTGCGCTACGCCGGCGTGTGCTGCTGCTGTGGCCGGGTTGGTTATTTTATTTAGTCACATTATCGCCGACCATCGGGCTGGCGCCGGCGGGGATTCATGTCGTGACGGACCGGTTCGGTTATATTCCGCTACTTGGAGTGGCGCTGCCGGTGGCGGCTGGACTGGCTTGGTTGGTGAGTCGGCAGCGGTTGGTGTGGAGTGGCGTGGCAGGCTTGCTGGCCGGTTTGATTTTTCTGAGCTTCCGGCGCACCGCTGAGTGGCATGACACTGGAACTCTGTTCACGAGCGCGCTTCGGGAAAATTCGCGCTGCTTACCGGCACACGTCAATCTCACGCTCTGGTACACGAGCTGTAAACAATTTGACAAAGCTATCGCCCATGGACAAGAAGCTGTGAAGATTGCGCCGGCAGGGTTGCCGGGGCGGAAGAATTTGGCAGCGGCATTGATTCAATCGGCCCGGTACCTCGAAGCGATTGCGGTGTTACGGCCGGCGGTTGAACACGGTGTGGACGATCCGGTGGTGTGGCAGGCGCTGCAAAAATGTTTTGAGTCCGTGGGCGATCTGTCGAACGCTCAAGCGGCCGGCGCCCGCTACGATATGTTTGAACAAAGAGTGAAATGAGAGTAAAACAGTGTCAGTGGAACGTAACGCATTTCTTAAGCAATTCGCCGCAAAAGCTTTTTCGGCAAACAGTCGCTGGAATCCAAGATACTGGGGACGGCCGGTATTCGCCTTGGCGAGTACGATGCTCCGGTGGCCGCGAACTTCGACGGTGTGTTTAGTCTTGGTGGTTGGCGGGGTTGACTATCTTACAAACTTTGGACTTTCGTTATCGGTTTTTTACCTATTAGCCATTGGAATTGCGGCGTGGTTTGTGAGTCGTGGATTTGCAATTGGGTTATCGGTGTTGAGTGTGATTGTCTGGTTGGGGGCGCAATATGCCGCCGGTGCCCGGTACTATTATTCCATCGTGCCGACAATTTGGAACTCGGTGATTTTGTTGGTGTCCTACTTGGTGGTGGTCTGGTTGCTGCGAAGTTTGCGGGCGTTGCACGACGAGCTGGAAGCGCGCGTCCGGCAGCGGACGGCGGCGTTGATTGAGGAAGCGACGGAGCGGGATCGCTTGGAAAAAGAAGTTCTCAACATCGGCGAGCGCGAGCGGCAACGGATCGGGCATGATTTGCATGACAGTCTGTGTCAGCATTTGACGGCGGCGGCATTGGCGGGGCAAGTGTTACAGGAAAAACTCGGCGCAAAATTATTACCGGAGGCGACCGATGCCAGCAGTTTGGTGCAATTGGTGGAGCAAGCGGTGGAAGATACGCGACAACTGGCGCGAGGGCTGGCGCCGATTGAATTGACCGGCGAAGGGCTGATGGATTCGTTGCGCGAATTGGCGGTCATGACGGAAGAGCGCTCTAAAATCCATTGCGATTTCATCTGCGAAAAATCGGCACTGATTAATGATTCGGCAATCGCGACGCATTTGTATCGGATTGCACAGGAGGCGGTGAATAATGCGATCAAACATGCCAAGCCGTCCCACATTGTTATTCGAATCTCCGGTAGTCATGGGCAGATTGAATTGGTTGTGCGCGATGACGGCGTGGGTTTCCCACCGGTGCCGCCGAAAAATCGCGGAATGGGAATGTGGATTATGAATCATCGCGCCGGTATGATCGGCGCATCGTTAGTAGTGCGGTCGCCGGTGGAGGGCGGAACTGTGGTTAGTTGTTCTTTGCGAGGTAACTTATGAAGGCGGAGAAAACGCGAGTTTTTATTGTGGATGATCATCCGTTAGTTCGGGAATGGTTGACCACGTTGATCCGTCAGCAATCGGATTTGATTGTTTGCGGTGAAGCCGATGATACGCCACAGGCGCTGCAAGCGATTCCCAAAGCCAAACCCGATGTCGCGGTCATCGATCTCTCGTTGAAAAGTGGCTCTGGGTTGGAGTTGATCAAAGACTTGAAACAAATTTGTCCAGAGGTGGCGATTGTCGTTCTCTCCATGCACGACGAACTGCTGTACGCCGAGCGTGCCTTCCGGGCTGGAGCGCTTGGGTATGTAATGAAGCGGGATTCGACCAAGAAAATCGTGGAGGCCATCCGTTTGGTTGGTGATGGCAAACGATATATGAGCGAGCATGTTGCTGGCGTGATGGCGGAGAAGTTAGTGTCCGGTCAAAAAGACAACGCCGCTCCGGTTACGTTGCTCAGTGATCGTGAATTAGAAGTTTTTGAACTGTTGGGACAAGGATTAGAAACTTCGCGCATTGCCGAATCGCTGCATGTGAGTGTGAAAACCGTTCAAGCGTTTTACGCTCGGATCAAAGAAAAGTTCAAACTCGCAACTGAGCGAGAGCTGTTGCGGGAAGCTGTCCGGTGGCAGGAAAATCGCAAAAATAATTAGTAGCGACGTAAGGCGTCGCCTTACGTTAAATGCAGGCTTAGCCCTATAGACTTTCTCCGGTGGTGGATGTATTTTTTTGTGTGGTCAAACAACAAACACAACACAAAGGAAGGGCTAAGTCATGAAGCATAGTCAAAAAAGTCAGTCAGCGTTTACGTTGGTAGAAATTATGATCGTTGTCGCAATTATTGGATTGCTGGCGGCGTTGGCGGTTCCAGGATTCATCCGGTCACGCGCTCGATCACAAGGGACAAGAATTGTGAATGATGCTCGCGTTATGGATCATGCAATTACTCAGTGGGCGACTGAGAAAGGTATCATGCTAGGTGCGGCAGTAGATACAACCGCTGCTTCTGCGTATCTCAATGGCAGCTGGGTAACTAATGACGTTCTTGGTAACGCATATTCGTTCACAGTTGTCGGCACGACACAGGTGGCCGTCAATGCGTCCAGTAAGACCTCGCTGTCGCCATACTTTACTGATTGGCAGAACTATTAAGTCAGTTGTCTGATGAGACAAAGGTTCCTGTGGATAAAAGTGAATAGAATGCTAATATTAGTGAGAGAATAAAAGCGTGGGAAGGATTCTATATTATGAAGAATAATTATTCACAGAGCCGACGGGGATTCACATTAGTCGAAATCATGATTGTAGTAGCAATCATTGGCTTGCTGGCGGCGTTGGCGGTACCGGGGCTGCAGCGGGCGCGAATGCGCTCGCAAGGCTACAGAATCGTCAACGACGCACGGCAAGCGGATGCGGCTATTGATCAGTGGGCACTAGAGACGGGGCAAATCAATGGTGCGACGGTTAATTCAACACAGGCAGCGCTCTATCTGAAAACGTCTTGGCCGACCAACGACATCCTTGGAAATGCATACAACTACACGGTTGTCGGGCCGACGCAGGTGCAGATTAGTGCGACTACTAAGAGTGCGTTGACTAATGTTGGTATCGTTTGGGGGATTTACTAATACCCATTCGACAGATGTGAATTGAAATAAAGTTCCAGGAAGATAAATAAGCCGGGGCAAGGAAGCGATTTCTTGCCCCGCTTGTTTTTAGTGGCAGTCTGTTTTCTTGCAAAGTCAGACCGGCAATTGTATAGAATAAACAGTTAGTAAAGAGGTTTGATGTTCTTCAGACGGAAGAAAAATACACAACAGGAGTGGGCGATTGGGCTGGATTTCGGCGCGAATCAACTGCGCGGAGTTCTGATTCATCGTCAGGCTGTAGCGCTGAGATATAAAACTGTCGACAAGCCGTCACCAACTGCTAATGCCTGTACGGCGTTCGGATACTGCTTGGAAGCTTTCGATGTTCGCCCGTTTGTCAGTGTCGTCGGCAAGGCTGACAGCATTGCTGAGGCCGCCGCTACGGTAGCGCAATTATTCGACGGGTGGAATACGCCGGGGCGATGCGCGTTTGTTGTCATCAATCCGTCGGGTGCGCTCATTAATCAAACCGAATTGCCGCGTATGCCGTTGCCGGAAGCTCGTGCGGCGTTGCGTTTTACTCAACGGAATCTAGGGAATTGTTATTTCGATTTAGCTGAACAGGAGGTAGTTGACGCTAAAAATGCAAAAATGCAATTACTGGTCGGAGCTGCGACTCGTGAGGAAGTCCTCTGGTACCGGGATGTGATGTTGGCTGCTAAGGTGCGTCCAATCGCCATTGAGCTTGCAACGCTTACGGCGGTCAATGGGCTATTATTAACCGAGTCAGAACTTTGCCAGAATGAAACGGTCTTACTGGTGGATATCCGGGCAAAGACTACTGCGATGAATTTTCTGCAAAAGAGCCGGTTGCTATTCACTTATGTGATGAATTCCGGAAGTTCTCAAATTACTAAACACTTAGCTCTCAAGTTAAACTTAGATTTAGACACTGCGGAACAACTAAGAAAGTCCGCACCGGTGGAAGAGTTTATGCAGCCTGCTATCGCACCACTAGCACATGAGCTTCGTGCGACGATTGATTTCTTTGAAGGGCAGCACGAATGCCGCGTGGGACGGGTTTTTGCCTGTGGTGATCTAGCCGGTTCGCCAAAGAATTTGGAAATTCTCAGTCGGGAAGCCGGGATTCATATTGAAGCTTGGAACTTTTTACAGCGGCTTGATACTACCCAAACTCGTGGCGGCGACGCCAACCAACTCACGGCGGTTGCTCCTGATTTGGGCGCGGCAGTCGGCGCGGCACTTGCGCGATTATAGGAGTCATTGGTGAAGCTAATTCTCATCAACTTATTAGCGGAGGAAGAGCAAGCCGCGAAAGCTCGCGCCAAAGACCCATTCAGATTACTCATTGCAATTAGTGCGTGGCTATTGGTGGCGGTGGTGTTACTTGGTGGTTTGTTTTCGGGACTGGTGCTGCGGAGCGGCGCGGAAATGCGTTCCCTTGAGCAGCAGTTAAAGGAGTTGAACAAGCAGCAAGCCAGCGGGAACATCGGCTCATTCCAGTTGCTCAAGCAATCGGCTGACGATTTTATTGCGCTCAATCAATCGCGGAAATTGTATGCCCCACAGTTAGCCGCAATTAAAGATCTGGTGCCGAGTCCAGTGCAGATACTGCGGATTAGTTTAACGACGAGCGCGGTAGTACCGGTGAGCTCCGGTGATGCCAAAGCCAAGCTTGCAGCACCACTGCACGAGACTATGTTTTTGCAACTGGAAGGCAAGGTATCCAGCGCGCGACCGGAAAACGACGTAGCGGAATTTCAGCGCATTTTGGAAACGAATCCAAAATTTGGCGCGCAAGTAAAACTACGCTCTTACGGGCGAGCTTCCAGTCCAACGGAACGCGGCGGAGTGGTGGTTGGGCAGTTTGTGATTGAATGTCAGTATAAGGAACAGCCATGAATTTCCTGCGCTTTCTAAATGCTGAAAAGAGTAAAAAGCTGGCGCTGTTCAGTCTGAGTGCGCTGCTGATTGTCGGCGGAGCTGCGTGGTTTTACGATTACGGACAATGGACAATCCATGCGGAACACCGGGAAAGAATTGCCGGACTCAAAAACGAAATCATGAAGGCGCGTCGGTTTGTCATGAGTTTTGCGCAGGCCGCCGTGCTACGGCCTCAGATTCAGAAATTTGTGGACGACCAAGAAGCAACCATGGTGAACGGCGACCAGTTCGTGTGGGTTATTGGAGCGATTAGTCAATTGGCCGAATCACATCCGGTCGGCAGCGTTACTACACAGCCCGGTACCGTTATTCCGCATCCTCGGAAGCCGGCTCGCCAGTGCTATGTCACACGGCTTGAATTCACTGGTGACTACGACCAAATCGGAATGTTTGTTCAAGAGTTAGAAAATCATTTTCCGCAAGCTGAATTACGGTCGCTGAATATCGTCGCTACCGAGACACCGGCAATTCATCGAGTCACGCTTGAGTTAGCGTTACTGGTGCGCTCACCGGTAAAGGCAGGATCTAAATCATGACAAGTCTCCGGTGGAATTTTCTAATGCTAGTGGCACTTGGGTTACTTGCGGTAATGCGGGTTGTGGCTGGTTCTGCGCCGGTCGCTCTGCCGAGCGAGGAATTCCAGCCGCGCCTTAATTTCTCGGTTTATCAACCGTCGATATCACGCGATCCATTCTTGAAGCCGGGCACCGTGCTATCAAGCGCTGGGCTTAAGACTGCTGACGTGACGCTGTTTCACCTTGATGGATTTCTTGGTTCAACAAATAATCCAACTGCAATCATCAATGGAATGGTATTAAATCTAAACAAGCCGGTGCTACTTGAAACCGAGCGCGGAAGTATTCAGGTGAAAGCGGTAAAAATTACCTTGAAGGGAGTCACCCTGGAGGTCGCCGGTAAACTTGTGGAAGTGCCGCGCGACCAGTGAGGAAATTTTGACTTGCTTTGTATTAGCAGGCGATAGACTTTGAGAGGTAAGTATGACGCGATTAATGGAGATAAAAATGATACAAAAACTCTTGGTGGTCGGAATCTTGCTTGTCGGTTTACCACCGGTGCTGAATGCAGATGAGTTAGAGCAATCAGTAAAGCCCACGAATGTGACGGCGACGGTGGTGGCCGACATCGCCGAGCCAAATATCATTGAGTATCGAGATACCGCCCTACCGGTGGCGCTGCGAGCGCTCGCGACAAAAGCTGGGGTGAGTTTGATTCTTGATGAGAGCGTGACCGGCAATGTGACTGTGCATTTGGAGGATATCAGCTATACCAACGCGCTAAAACTGATTGCCGAATCTAAAGGCTTCGCTTATGTCGAAGACCGGAATTACAAGAATTTAGTGAAGATTCAATCCAAGGGTGCACAGGCAGCTGAACCGGCGGAGGTTCGAGTTACCATCTTGCGCTATTCCAAGGCCGAAGATCTAAGTAAAGTTCTAACTCCGTTGCTTACAGCGCAAGGGAAAATTCTCGTAGATCCTCGTGTTAATACTTTAATTCTCTCGGATGTACCTTCCAATGTGGCCAAACTCCAAACCATGATTGAGGCACTGGATACGCAGACTCCGCAGGTTCAGATCGAAGCCAAGTTTGTTGAGCACACCCGGAATCCAAAGAAAGATTTAGGTGTGAATTGGTCTTCTGCACTTTTGGATCACACACTTGGCACTGCGAATGGTTCTTCATCATTCAATTTTTCAAAAAGTCTTGCCGGTGGGCCATGGACGATGCCGACAATGATTCTCGACGCCGGTCAGGCGCAAGTGACGTTTTCATTTTTGAGCCAAGATGGAGATACCGAGTTGCTTGCTAATCCTCGCATTGTTACTGCTAACAATTCGGCTGCGAAGATTGCTATCTTGGAAAAAATTCCAATTCCGTCTTACCAATATAATCAAACCACCGGCCAACTACAGATCAATGGGCTCGATACTAAAGAAATTGGCATTACATTGATTGTAACCCCACGAATTAATAGCGATGATTTTATCACCATGGAGGTTTCAACGAATGAAGCGAGCAGCCAGAACGGATCTGTCCCGATTAACGGTGTTAACATTCCGATTGTCGATACACGAAACGCCCAGACAACGGTGCTGATTAAAAGTGGTCACACGCTAGCGATTGGTGGGATGATGCGCCAAGATGTATCCGATAAATACACCAAAGTGCCATTGCTGGGGAGTATTCCCGGGTTGGGTGCGATCTTTCGCAGTCGGAGCCTGAGCACGCTCAAGCGTGACCTGTATATCTTTTTAACGCCGACAATTATTCGAGCATCCGATCAAATTCCTGCCAATAAAGCGGTGACTAATCTACCGTTTGAACCGGTTTATACCAATGACCGGTGGATGCCGCATGACACCGCCCGTCCAGTTGACCTGCCGACCAAGAACTTCAGTGGAAAGTAAGCGTAACGGCAGGGGTTGGTGATAACTCCACTAACGGTTGTCGCAATTCGTTTCACCACCGCGAAAGCATAGACTAGCAGGCGCTCGACACGGCACGCTTTTGGGTTATATTACTTCTGTTCCTTCTAAAAATATGATTCAGCGACGAGTCAACAGGCAAGGTGCATTTACGATCATCGAGGTCGCGGTGGCTACCATGGTCTTTGGGGTTGCAGTAGGAGCCTGCGTTCTGAGCTTCAGTATGGGGATGCGGATTGTTAATACCGCGAGTAACCAGATGGATTCTTTGCAGGATGCGCGTAGTCAGATAGAAATGTTGCGTACAAATCATTTTACAAGTGCGGTACTCAATGCTGGAAGTTACTCACTTTCCAACGCAAACTATACCGGTAGCTATGTGGTGACCAATGTGGATTCGTGGACTAAAAACATCACGGTGAATATCGTGTACATCAACCGGATTCGTGGCGGGGTTGGGCGATCGACGAATACTCTCGTTACCAGTCTCACCAGTGACCTTCATCCATGAACGCCTCGCGAATAATAAATGGGCGTTCATCCATTGCGGGAATGACACTTGTGGAGCTGATGGTTGCCATCGCAGTCGGTTCCATTGTGCTCCTCGGCTCAGCGGGGTTGTTCTTCATCTTTCTCCGTTTCTCCAACACCACCACACTAATGCGCAATACATCCAGCGCTGCTAGTCTTGCATTAGAGCGGATGGTCATTGGCGTTGGAGGCAACGCCGGCCTGCGCGAGGCCTACGCCACCAATGTTGTCTTTTCCAGCTCGACGAATGGTTGGAAACTCACCTACAACTCAAACCTTTATTTTCAATATGTGGCTTCCACTCAGACCATCACGAACGATTCCGGTAGGGTAATCTGCGCCAACGTGACGACTTCGAGCGTTACGTTCTATACAAGCAGCGTAGCCACCAATGCGTGCCGGGTTTCGATTTCTGTTGGCCAGAATGCCGGAGGAGATACATGGACCAATACTTTTATAACACAGGTACAATTCAGAAATTAAATCCGCGATGGTCTACCACCGGAGGCAACGCCTACCGAAATCCTAGGGGTTCCGTTCTCCTTACTGTGGTCATCTATCTTTTTGTTGGGATCGGCATGGTCTTGGTGATTCTCGATCAAGCCACTAACCACCGAAAAATCTCCACGCAACAGGTCAATTTGGATCAAGCCATGTATGTCGCTGAAGGTGGACTTGAACGCGGCGCTCATTACATCACTACCAATATCGCGGCGCTTGTCGCCGCTGCCGGTACAACGACTAACATTAGTGGGACTATCGGGGGTGGCTCCTATTCCTATACCATTACCCGAGTCAGTGACAACTTATTCAGCCTTGTTTCCACCGGCACGGTCGGCGCGGTCAGTCGGGTAGTCAGTATTACGCGAATCTATCAACCGAGCTTTGCAGAATGTGCACTCTGGAGCCATGTAACCGGAGGTATCTATTTTGCGCTTGGGGATATATTTTATGGGCATGTCCACTCCGATGACGTGCTGTACTTCGATGCCACTAGCGGCGGGCCCATTTTCCACGGTCTGGTGACATCCGCGACGAACACCTATAGTATTCAGAATGGATCCATTACTAACATTGAGTTTGATCAGGGGTTAAGCCTTAATACCAAATTTGGTTCAATGACGAATGTTGACTTCAATTCCGTTGCCACAAACTCGCTCAAGAGCATCGCCACGTCCTCAGGTTTGGTGCTCTCCGGCAATAGCACAATTACTTTCGGGGGAAACACCGTGCAAATCACGAACCCGACAAAAGGCTGGACCAACTATGTGTATACACCGCCTACCGAGGGGATTATTTACGTCTCAAACAACGGTTCCACTACCGGGAGCAAAGCCGGCACGGTGATTGTGAATGGGGGGACAATCAGTGGTCGGCTGACTGTTGTCGCAGAAAACAACATCACTGTTTCCGGTAACGTTCTTTACACTCCCGATCCACGTGTTACCAACTCGACTGCGGCCTTGGGAATGATTAGCCAAGATAACGTGAGTGTCGGTACCAATGCGCCCAATAACCTTGAAGTCGATTCGGCAATCATGGCGACTGGTACCTCCGGCGATGGGAGCGCCGGTAGTTGGGGAGTCATCAATTACAGCACCGGCTCAGCGCGGGGTAATTTAACTGTCTACGGCGGCATTGTCCAAAGTACGCGGGGTGCGGTTGGTACGCTCAGCAGTGGTGTGCTCTCGACTGGGTATAAAAAGAATTACAGTTACGACTCCCGTTTTCTTAATACGCCACCGCCGTACTATCCGGTGGTAAAGGGTGTGGTGCGATTTTCTAGCTGGCAGGAGGGACCACGGCAATGAGGTCGACTCCTTCTGCTTTGGACTCTTCGGCGAAACGCTGGTTAATCTTCTTGGCGGTGACAGTTCTGGCCGGTAGCACGATTGCAATCTATAGTTTTATTCACGAAAATTCGGCGACTCAGCAACAGCCTCCACCGGTGACCGCCAGCGTTGAGACAGCAACTTCACAGACGGTTTCTTCTGAGCCACCGTCACCATTTTCAGAGGCAAACTTTCCCTCATTCATCGCACCGGAGGCTAAGGCGGAAATTCGGAAGGAGATGATTAACAAACAAGCGGATTATCTGAAGGAGTTGCCAGCCAAGTACTCCAATACTCCGAGCCTAGCCACACTCGAAGAAGTCGAAGAAATGCGCAAAAGCGGTCGAATGGCTTGGTAATGCTTAGTGACCCCGGAACTTTAAGACCGTCACATCTTGCTGCAGTTCCCGCAATGTCCTGAGAATTTCCTCCTGACTTTTCAAAATTTTCTCATTCTGCGCGAGAATTCGTTCAATCCGCTGGTCATCCATTTTGACTGGCTCGGTTTTCGGTGCTTGCGCCATCACCCAAGTTCCGAGTAATGCCGCGACTGCGATTGCGATGCCGATTTGCTTCCATTTCATAATTTATATCCTTTCAAGTTGTCGCGCCTAAACTCTGGCAGATTTCCGTTAATTGGCAACGATTTATCTTGCACCAATTCTGCGAGAGTTGGAGAATATAACCAGAATGGGTGGCAAACCAAAATCAATCTCACCGCTCGGGCGACCTTTTGCCCGGGAGTCGATCCGACACTTGATCTGGCTCATTTGCGGTTCGATTTTTTTTAGCGCCTTGACAGTGATGCTCGTGCTGAATGCTTTTGAGCGACTGCCGTTCTGGTGGGATGCACTCCTGACGAGCGGGCTTTTTTGGGTGACGACGTTTCCGGTGATCTACTTCTTTGTGTTTTGTCCGATGCGCGCCCGGCTCGCGGAGTCCCGGCATTTAGCCCAGCAACATCGCGACTCTGAAATGCGCTACCGGGCGTTGGTGGATTCTCTGGATGCGGCGTTAGTCAGTATTGACAGCGCGGGAAATGTGGTGAGTTGGAATACCACTGCCGAACGCACCTTCGGTTACACCAAAGCTGAAATTCTTGGCCAATCGCTCATCCAACTGTTACCGGTACGTTACCATGAAGCGCATCACAGCGGGTTGGCGCGAATTTTGGCCGGTGGCGAACGCCGTGTCATCGGAAAAACAGTTGAGCTGGAAGGCCGCCGCAAGGATGGAAATGAATTTCCGATTGAGCTTTCGATCTCCGAGTGGCAAGTCGAAAATCAGACATTTTTCACCGGTGTCATCCGCGATATTAGCGAGCGTAAAACCGCGGCGGCAGCGCTTTTGGAAACGAATCGCCGGCTCGAGAGCGCCAAAGAACAGGCGAGCGAGTTGGTGATAAAGGCGGAAGCGGCAAACATGGCAAAAAGTGAATTTCTCGCGGTGATGAGCCACGAAATTCGCACGCCGCTCAACGGCGTTATCGGGATGACGTTGCTTCTGCTTGACACGCCATTGACGGCGGAGCAACGCGACTATGCGCAGACGATTAACACCTCCGGTGAGGCGTTGTTGTCGGTGCTCAATGATGTGCTCGATTATTCTAAGATTGAGTCGGGTCGATTAGAGCTGGATCCGTATGATTTCGATCTGCGGACATTGTTTGAAGATTTGGCCGATGTCATGTCAATCCGCGCACAGGAAAAAGGCTTGGAGTTTAACACCGTCGTTGATGCGCGAATCACGGCGCGATTGCGCGGCGATGCCGACCGCTTCCGTCAAATCTTGCTCAACTTAACCAGTAACGCTATTAAGTTCACTGCGACCGGCGAAGTAGCGATTGAGGTCATGCTGGTCGAGCCGGCACCGGTGGATGGTCAGATACATTTGCGCGTGGAGGTGCGTGATACCGGGATTGGGATTTCACCGGAGCGTGTGCATCGTTTGTTTCAGCCATTTTCACAGGTGGATGCTTCCACAACGCGCCGGTACGGCGGCACCGGTTTGGGGTTGGCGATTTCGCGGCGGTTGGCGGAGTTGATGGGCGGAAAGATTGAAGTCAGCAGCACGGCAGGGGTTGGCTCCACTTTTTCATTCAACGTTTGTATGGAAACGGCAGAAGAATTGCCGGTGCCGGAGGAGAAATGGGATTGGCCGCGCCCGTTGGCAGTGTTGGGAGTGGACGATAACAAAACAAACTTGCGGGTGTTGCGGCAATTGCTGACAACGACTGGGTGCCGATATGTGGATGTTGATAGCGGAGAAGCGGCCCTGGCGGAGTTGCGGCGAGCGCAACAGGCCGGAACGCCATTTCATGTCGCATTGGTGGATATGGAAATGCCGGGGATGGATGGAGCGCAACTGTGTGATGCGGTTCGCGCTGATTCGACGCTCCGGAATCTCAAACTAATTTTGCTCACGTCGCGCTGGCACACTTCGCGACAGGATTTAATTGGGAAGCACGGTTTTTCGGCAGTCTTGACCAAGCCGGTTCGGCGGTCATTTTTTCTGGAAACTTTGAAGGCAGTTTTGACCGGTCGCTCAACGGCCATTCCGTCGCTAGTGGATAAAAATTGGCCAACGCCGATGCATACCGGACGAGTTTTGTTGGCCGAAGATAATCCGACGAACCAAAAAGTCGCGCTGGCGATGCTTCAGCGGATGGGTGTGATTGCGGAAGTCGCCGAAAACGGCCGGGTTGCCTTGTGGATGTTTTTGCAAAAAGCGTATGATTTAATTTTGATGGATGTCGAAATGCCGGTTCTTGATGGCATCGCGGCAACAATCCGATTGCGCGCTATCGCGCGCCGGTATCCTGCCGCCGGTACCGTGCCGATTATTGCGATGACCGCTCACGCAATTAAAGGTTTTAAGGAACGCTGTCTCGAAGCCGGGATGAATGGCTATCTTGCTAAGCCGATTGATCCGCATGAATTAAATGCCATCTTGCAGAGCTATCTGACTGCGAAACCGCTAGCGGCGGCTAATCAAGAGGTGGTAGCTCCGGTGGCTGACGGTAAAGCGAATGAATCCATACTGGACCCAGTGGTGACAGCGCGCTTGCGTGAATTAGCGGCGGCCACCGATCCTGGTTTCCTAAATGAACTTTACGCGGCATTTCTGTCGAGTTCCGCTCAATATCTCACAACGATTTGCGAAGAGGTTTCCGCCGGTAATGCCGATGGATTGCGAAAATCTGCTCACGCGTTTCGAGGGGCAAGTGCGAACATTGGTGCCGCAAAATTAACGGAACTTTGCCGGCAACTTGAAAAATTAGGAAAAGACGGGCGAGTAGATGGTGATGTCGCGAGCTTAGAGCAAGAGTTTGCGCGGGTAAAAATTGAAATCGAAAAACAAACCACGAAGAAAGCCGCTGTATGAATATTCTGATTGTTGATGATGACGCCACATCGCGTCTGGTGCTCAGTGCGACACTGAAAAAGTTGGGGCACGAGGTTACGGTTGCCGCGAACGGCACCGAGGCCTGGAACATATTTGAAACGGGTCACGTCTCATTGCTGATTTCTGATATCGTGATGCCGGATATCAATGGCTTGGATTTGTGCCGGCGGATTCGGGCTGCCAATCGACCCAAATACACGTACATCGTTTTGCTGACGGTCGTGGGTGGTAAGAGTGGTTATCTGGCCGGTATGCGTGCCGGTGCAGATGATTTCATCACCAAGCCGTTCGACGAGGAACAGTTGGCTGCGCGGATTATTGTTGCCGAGCGAATTCTTAGTTTGCAGTCACAAATCAATCAGCTCTCAGGATTGCTGCCGATTTGTTGTGTTTGTAAAAAAGTTCGCGATGACCAAAACTACTGGCAGCAGGTCGAGTCGTATATCTCGGAGCGCACCGATGCCAAGTTTTCTCACGGCCTGTGTCCGGAATGTTACAAGCAGGCCAGCGGATAACTATCTTGCAACTTTTGACCTGTTGGCGTATACGATTTCGCTGCGACGGGTGGCTAGGTAGCTCAGTTGGTAGAGCACTGCACTGAAAATGCAGGTGTCGTCAGTTCAATTCTGACCCTAGCCACCATTTTATTTTGCGACGAACCGTCAATGGCTGATGCGTACTCGATCCTCAAAACCCAATCTACCTGATCGCCCAGACTCTGCGGTTTACCAGCCTAACAACTGGCTTGACCCGCTGGACTGGCGTGCAATATTTTCTGACGCCACTCGACCGCTGGAGATTGATGTCGGTTGTGGGAAGGGCGGTTTTCTGCTTTGGGTAGCCGGCTCGCAACCGACAAGGAATTTTCTCGGCGTCGAACGCCAGCTCATCCGGTTGCGCAAAGTGGATAAGAAGATTCACGACCGGCAACTGACGAATGCCCGGTTGCTCCGCGTCGAAGCCGGTTATCTGGTAGAAAAATTGATTCCGACACATTCGGTAAGTGCTTATCATATTTTCTTTCCGGATCCGTGGCCAAAACGCCGGCATCATTTCCGGCGGTTATTCCAAATGGCATTTGTTCAGGCACTTTACCGGACGTTGAAGCCAGATGGTGCGGTGAATGTCGCGACTGATGATTTGGAATATTTTGCACATATGCAAAAAGTTATGCGTGAATCTGGGAGGTTTTGTGAAAAAACAGCCACCGCGTTACCGGTGGAAGCGCAGACGGAATTTGAGAAAATTTTTCTCGCGCAAGGTAAAATAATTGGTCGGGCGAAGTTTTTAGTTGAAAGCTGAGGGGCTTTCTTGGCATCTTGTCGCGGTCGCAGTTTTGTCGATGAACAGCAACAGCAGAATTATGTCCTGAAAGGTTAATGGCTATGCAAGAGACGAATGTTCCGATTCCGAATCAAGACGCCGAAGTTTTTCATCCCGCACCCGAAATCGTTGCCAGTGCCAACGTTCAGAATGTTGACCAAGTTCGCCGGGAAGCGGCGATTGACCTCGAGGGTTATTGGGCGCGGCGGGCCGGTGAATTAGAATGGTACCGGAAGTGGGACAAGGTTCTCGACGAATCGGCGAAGCCATTTTTCAAATGGTTTGTCGGCGGCAAAACCAACATCGTTCTTAATGCACTCGACCGGCACGTCAAGACGTGGCGGCGGAATAAGTTGGCGTTGATTTGGGAAGGTGAGACCGGTGAGGTGCGGACCTATTCCTATCATGCGCTCAACCGGGAAGTTTGCAAATTTGCGAATGTGCTCAAGTCGATGGGCGTGGCTAAAGGCGACCGGGTAACAATTTATATGCCACGCATTCCGGAGACGGTGATTGCGATGTTGGCGACGGCGAAGCTGGGCGCGATTCACTCAGTGGTGTATGGCGGTTTCTCAGTTGAAGCGTTGCATGGGCGAATTGAAGACAGTGAATCGAAGGTAATTGTTACAGCCGACGGCGGTCGGATGAATGGCAAGACGGTACAGCTGAAGAAAATTGTGGACGAGGCGTTAACGCGCACGGCAGCGCCGGAGAATGTGGTGGTGGTTCGGCATTTGGGAATTGATGTGTCGATGGAGCAGGGGCGTGATTTTTGGTATCACGAATTGATGACGTTGCCGCTGGCGAAGAATTCGATGCGGTGTGAAACCGAAGTGATGGACGCCGAAGACCCGCTGTTTATTCTTTATACCTCCGGTACGACCGGTAAGCCGAAAGCGATCTTGCACACACACGGTGGCTACCAAGTCGGAGTTTATTCGACTATTAAAGACGTATTTGATTTGAAGGAAGAAGACCGGTGGTGGTGTACCGCTGATCCGGGTTGGATTACCGGTCACTCCTACATCGTCTACGGTCCGCTGTTATGCGGTGCGACATCGTTTATGTACGAAGGCGCGCCGACATATCCGTATCCCGACCGGTGGTGGACGATGATTGAAAAATACGGCGTCACAGTTTTCTATTCGACACCGACGGCAATTCGCGGATTGATGCGTTTCGGTCAGGCCTGGCCGGGGCGGCACGACCTCTCCACGTTGCGCTTGCTGGGTTCGGTGGGTGAGCCGATTAATCCGGAGGCTTGGCGCTGGTTCCATAAATATATCGGTCGCGAAAAATGCCCGATTATGGATACTTGGTGGCAAACCGAGACCGGTATGTTTCTCCTGACACCGTTACCGGCGACGCCACTCAAACCCGGTTCGGCAACGCTGCCGTATCCCGGTATTGATGCGGATATTTTCGGCGAAGATGGCAAACCGGTGAAGGTGGGTGAGGAAGGTTTCTTGGTGATGCGGAAACCGTGGCCGGCCATGATGCGCACGATTTACAAAGACCCGGACCGGTATGTGCAAACGTATTGGACAAAATTCCCCGGCGTTTATTTTGCCGGTGATTCAGCGCGGCGCGACAAAGATGGTTATTTCTGGGTGATTGGACGGGTGGACGACGTCATCAAAGTCAGCGGCTACCGGCTCGGTACGGCTGAACTGGAATCGGCCTTTATCACACATCCGGCGGTTGCAGAAGCAGCAGTGATTGGTCTGCCACACGAAATCAAAGGCACAGCCATTCACGCCTATGTGATTCTCAAGCCCGGCCAAGACGGTTCCGATGCATTGATTGAAGAGCTCCGGCAATATATCGGCCACGAGGTTGGTCCGATTGCCAAACCGGAGAAGATTACCATTGTCCAATCTTTGCCGAAAACGCGAAGTGGAAAAATTATGCGGCGCGTTCTCAAAGCGCGAGCGCGCGGGATGGACGAAGGCGATCTTTCGACTCTCGAAGAGTAATTACTTTCGAGCAATTTTCGTAATCGCTTCGACGAGCACTAAATGTGCGTCGAGTTGGGTGGACACGAGTTGCCGGTTGGCTTCGAGAAGAAGGTCGAGGGCGCGAATGAGTTCGGTGCTGGAAAAATTCTTTGCCGCCACTGCACACCGGTAGAACCGCCACGCATTCGGCAACGCGCCATCTTTGCTCCGGGGAAAATGCGCCGTCGCATCGGCTGGAAGAGAACCGAAAGCCTTCACAAACTCGAAGTTGCCGCCGTGTGCATCGCGGACGGTGATTAGTTTGCACTCAATCAAATCGCGCGCCAGTAACATGAGTCGGAGTTGGTTCACAAGCATTGCAACGATTCCGAGCGGCGCTTCACCATCATCAAACAGACGGTCGAGCGCCGCGATGGCTTGAGATAACTGGCGTACGCCGAGTGTGTCAGTCAGCTCCCAAATCACAGCTTGCCGGGAGGCGGAACAGATGGCACGCACATCGGCGTCGGTTAGCTCGGTGCGTTGACCGGCGTAGAGGCAAAGCTTTTCAAGTTCGTTTGCGATTTCGCGGAGGTTCGGCGCGACCAATTCCCGGAAGGTGGCGATGGCACCGCCGGTCATCGTTTTGCCTTCAGTGCGCATTTTCTTATCAATGAAATCCGCGATGTCTTCATCGCCGGCTTGTTTGGATTCGTCGGGCGCGTCAAAAAGTTTTACTTCGGCGAGTTTTTCTAATGTCTTGGCGAGTGACCGGCGTTTGTCGAAGCCGATGGCGCTAATCAGTAATGTCACGCCCTCTGGTAAACCGCGTTTGAGAGTTTCGCTAAGTTCAGTCAGTCCTTCTTTGACGGCTTCGGCGGTGACAGCTTTGTCATCGGCGAGGAGGTTGGTGCTTTTCAGCCAAACCAACTTGGCCGCGCCAAAAAAACCGACCGTGTTTAACGCTTCATGGAGGCGCGCAAAAATTTTTAATGCCTCATCTTGATTGCCGGCAATGCCGTCAATGATTTCGACGCCGAATTCGCCGGCGGATTTCGGTGCGAGTTTTTCCGCCAACTTGGCCGCCGCCTCTTTGACTGAAAATTCGTCCGTGCCGGCTAGTAGGTAAATTGATTTGGATACCGCCATGCCGTCAGAGTACCGGGACTGGCGGAGAAATTCACGGAATTTCTACCGGTAAGATTGACCTACAGGGCAGGGGACGCGTATCATGTCGGCATGGAACACTTATGGGCTCCGTGGCGGATTGGTTATATTTTACGAGCGAAAGAACCCGGCTGTTTCCTCTGTCGGAAGCCGCAGGAAGCGGATGACGCGAAGAATCACATCCTCATCCGTGACCGGACTTGTTTCGCCTTGTTGAACGCCTATCCTTACAACGCCGGGCATTTGATGGTGGTTCCTTACAAACACACCGCCGAACTCGATGACTTAACAGAATCCGAAATGGCGGATTTGATGACGTTGACGCGCAGGTGTAAACAAATCTTAGTGCGGGCACTGAAGCCCGACGGTTTTAATATCGGCTTGAATTTGGGACGCGCCGCCGGTGCTGGCGTGGATGATCACATGCACTTTCACATCGTACCGCGCTGGAGTGGGGACACGAACTTTATGACTGTCACCGGAGGAGATATTCGCGTCGTGCCGCAAGCGCTTGACGACATGTACGCGGCGCTGCTGAAGCACGTTTAGCGGCTTAAATTTTCTATGAAAATCCGAAGTATTCTAGCCTTCACAATTCTTATCTACTGGTTTAGCTCGGCACTGGTGTTTTCCGATGCGCCGCAATCACGGCAAACCCTACCGGTACTCAGTACACGCGAATCACTAACGAATAATAGTGTCCGGATTCTTACTGTCACCGCCGAATCGTATTTTAAGCTAGTCTTTAGCAGCCGGTGTCGCGTCTTGGCTTACCCGGGTGAATCGGGGAAAATTGGCGCGCGAATTATCGCCACCTATGATCTAGCGAATGATCCGGAACAGAAAGTGAACCTGAGTTCCTCGCAACAAGATATCTGCGGCGTCGGAATTGTTGAAGGAAGTTTACAGTTAATCGAATCAACTACAGCGCGCGTCGTTATCGATATTCGAGGATTTCTCGGACAAAGAAGTAAAGGAACTGAGACCGAAATCGTCCGGCGCTATGTGATTTACCCAACCGGACAGATTTACCTCCGCGATACGCATAGTGCTACACCCTGTGATACCGAAGGAGTGTTGGGATTTTGTTTGAGCGGTTCGGCGGCTTTCACTCCTGCGGATGCGCACAATGATCCGGGACCGGTGGAGAATTTCTGGCTAGACTTTGGTGGTCAAAAATATCTTTCCGGCACAAACAAAAGCGCATTTTTCTTATTTCACAGCAATGTCGTTCACCCATCAACATTTATGAATACCAGCTTAAAAATCTGTTCGGTCGTTGACACAAAGATGAATTTTCTCCATGTGCTGCATTTTCAAAAAGGCCGAGCGCATTACTGGGGACGTTGGGTATGGGTAGGTAAGGATAACGTTGGCTATGGAGATGTGAACTTTGCGTGGATGCCGCCACCGGCGTGGGATCAACCTTATTCACAAACCTACACCTTTATGTTGCAGATCAAACCCGAAACGATGACCGACAACAAAGTCGTCTTGCCCTATGTAGAAGATTATCGCAACCCAGCCAAGCTGGAGTTTAGTCACGGTCAATCCGTTACCAACCATCCCAACGATTTGAACCATGATGGCTATGATGAATCCGAAGGCTGTTATGTGATGCAAGCAGATAAGAACGGCGTGGATTTTACTATCAACGGGAGCGCCCGCTCACGCTTTAATCCAATTTTCAAGATCGTAAACTGGCTGGGTGAACCACCTAGTTTTATCGCAGTGAATGGTCGGCAAGTGCCAACCAAGGACCATTTCCATGCCGCACGCTCCGGTAACGATTTGGTCATACAGTATTTCGGAACTATCGACCAGAAGACGGATTTCGGAATCACACCGAACTAGCGCAACCTTGCGTTGGGTGCTTTCTCGTTGAGCCCCATGACCGGTAGCCTTTTGGGTTGCCACTCTAAGCGCAACCGCCTAGATTCCGGCTATGCGATTAGCCTTAGCGCAACTGAATACGACGGTCGGTGATCTCACCGGCAATTGTGCGCTTCTTCGTGACGCTTACCGGCGGGCTAGCGATGCTGGTGCAGATTTAATGCTCGCACCGGAACTGGCGATTACCGGCTATCCACCGCGTGACTTGCTCGCGAAACGCCGGTTTGTGCAGGACAACCTTCGCGCGCTCGACGAATTGGCGGGCGCGGTCGGTGAAACCGGCTTGCTCGTCGGGTATGTGGACAATAATCCGAATCGACCGGGGCGCGATTACCTCAATGCTGCGGCGTTGATTCATCGAGGCAAAATCGTTGCGCGCCGGTACAAAACGTTACTGCCGACTTATGATGTATTCGATGAAGACCGGTATTTTCAGCCGGCGGAAGCCAATACCATCGTGGAGTTTGCCGGTGTGAAAATCGCCATTACGATTTGCGAGGATATTTGGAATGCGGAAGATCGTGGCTCCGGCCGGCTTTACCGGCGCGATCCGGTAGAGGAACTCGCGACGACTGGTCAACCGAATCTCATTTTGAATATTTCTGCCTCGCCGTTTCATCTTGGCAAAGAATCGCTCCGGTCGGAAATGCTCCGGGCGGTGGCGCTGAAATACGGAGTGCCGTTGGCGTATTGCAATCTTGTGGGCGGCAATGATGAATTGGTTTTCGATGGTCAAAGTTTGGTGTTTGATGCCGCCGGTAAATTACTCACGCAAGGTGCGGCGTTCCGTGAAGATTTGCTGATTGTGGATATACCGGGCGCAAGCGTGCCGCCGGTGGTGACAAAGTCCAATTGCGCCGCGGTTCATGATGCGCTGGTGCTGGGATTGCGTGATTATGTTCGCAAGTGTGGTTTCAAATCGGTGGTGCTTGGGTTGAGCGGCGGAATTGATTCGGCTGTGACGGCGGCATTGGCAGTGGCGGCACTCAGACGGGAAAACGTGATGGGCGTCTCGTTGCCTTCGCAATTTTCGTCGCAAGGTAGTCTCGACGACGCGAAAGAACTCGCCGGTAATCTTGGGATTCGGTACGAGGTGATTCCGATTCAAGAATCATTTGCGAAGCTCCGGGGAAGTTGTCAGGAGTTATTTCGCGGGTTATCGGAGGATACGACGGAAGAAAATATGCAGGCGCGGATTCGCGGTGCGATTCTGATGGCGATTTCGAATAAGTTCGGTCACCTACTTTTGACCACCGGTAATAAAAGCGAATTGGCGGTCGGCTATTGCACGCTTTATGGCGACATGAATGGCGGTCTTGGTGTGATTGCCGATGTGCCGAAGACGATGGTTTATGAAATTGCCGGTTATATCAATCGCGACCGGCGAATCATTCCGGAAGCGAGTATTACCAAGCCGCCGTCCGCTGAATTGCGACCGAACCAAACCGACCAAGACAGCTTGCCGCCGTATGAAGTGCTTGATGTGATTTTGAAACGCTACATCGAAGAATCGCAATCCGCCGCTGAAATCATCGCGATGACCGGCTATGACGAAAAGTTGGTGCGCGATATTACTCGCAAGATTGACTTGAACGAGTACAAACGCAAGCAAGCGCCGCCGTGTCTGCGGGTGACGACAAAAGCATTCGGAATCGGTCGGCGTGTGCCGATTGCGCAGCGTTATGTCGAATGATTGCGCCGGGCGCGGTAATACCGGAATAAGGCATACGCTAATACTCCGATGGCGAGAATGATACCGGCTTCGATTTGGTGTTCCTGTAGTTCATTCAGGATGCGATGCCAGTTGCGGCCGAAGTAGTAGCCGATGGTGATGAAAAGGGAAGACCAGAGTAATGCGCCGACATAGGCGAAGATTGCAAACTCCCGGTACGGTAAACGCGAGGCACCGGCGACAAGCGCAGTGAAGTGGCGGACACCGGGAATGAAATAGCCGACGACTAAAATCCATTTACCAAAGCGTTCGTACCAATGCCGGACTCGCGCGAGCGCGACATCATCCACGCGGAGGAATCGTCCGAATTTGTGAATGGTGTAAATTCCGGCTGTGCGTCCGATTAGGTAGCTGACGGTAATGCCGCAAGCGCTGCCGAGGAAACCAGCGAGCAGCATCGGAATGAGTTCAAATTTTCCTTTGTAAACGAGGAAGCCAGCTAAGGTGAGTAAAGTTTCATCCGGTACCGGTAAGCCGACGATGCCGGCAACTAACAGCGCAAACAAAGCGCCATAGCCGTATTGCATTAACCAGTGTTGGAGGCATTCATACATATAAGTGGTCGCGAACGTACCGGTTACACGACAATTTTCCAAGCGGAATGCAACGGCGTGTTGACAGCGCGGTAAGCTTTGATAAGGTACAAAGCAATCGCAGTTCTCGGCAGGTCCGGGACACAGAAACAACGTTAGGTGGCTTTTACATGACTGAAAAAACATCCGGTAGTGCAACCGGCGTGGGTGGAATTACCGCCGCGCCAAATAAACAAACGATTAAAGACGTGGTCATCCGCTTTGCCGGTAACTCGCAAGACGGGATTCAATCCATCGGTGGTCTGCTCGCGCGGTTAGCTGGGCGGACGGAAAAAGATGTGATGACGTATATGACTATCCCCGCCACGATTTCTGGCGGACCGAGTATTTTCCAAGTACGACTCGGTACCGGTGATGTATTAAGCGCCGGTGATGAAGTGGATATTTTGGTGGCGTTTTACCAGCACTCGTACAAAGACAACATCCAGACCCTCCGGAAGGGTGGCATTCTTTTGTACGATTCGGACAACGTGCAACCGGATCCGAACGATAAGACCTACCGGACTGTCGGCGTGCCGATTACGAGTCGAACCGTTGAGGCTATCGGTGGCACGGCAAAAGACAAAGGTAAAAATATGTTCGTGCTCGGTCTTGTGGCGCGGACGTTTGATTTGGATATGCCCAAGCTCGAAGCCATGTTGCAGGCGGGCTATGGACGGAAGGGCGAAGATGTCATCCGAAATATCTTAGGCGCTTTCCACGGCGGTTATGCCTATGACATTGGCAAACTGATGGAGACATTTGAATTTCGTCCACAAGCGGATCGCGCCGGTAAGAAGAAAGTCGTGACCGATGGTAATCAAGCGATTGCTTACGGTGCGATTGCGGCTGGTGTCCGATTTGGTGCCGCGTATCCGATTACGCCCTGGACGAGCGTGATGGAAATTCTGCGCGCAGAATTGCCGAAGTATGGCGGAATGTTTGTGCAAGCTGAGGACGAAATTGCCGCTGTCGCGATGGCTTGCGGTGCATCGTATGCCGGTCACACGGCACTCACCGGTACCTCCGGCCCAGGTTTGTCTCTAAAATCGGAGGCAATCGGTTGGGCAGTCATGGCGGAAATTCCTTTGGTTGTCGTGGATGTACAACGTGGCGGCCCGGCAACCGGCTTGCCAACAAACGTCGAGCAAAGCGATTTGAATATCGCCCGCTCCGGTAGTCACGGCGACGCTCCGCGAATTGTGATTGCGCCGGGTTCTGTCGAAGATTGTTTTTACACGACCGTCGAAGCGGTGAAGTTGGCGCGGGAATATAGTTGCCCAGTGATTTTGCTGAGTGATCAGGCGTTGGCAACGCGAGTGGAAGCGTGGGATATGCCGGACCTCAAAAAGCATGTCACCAATATTTCGCCGACGTTTGAACCGCGCGGTCCGAATTTCAAGCCCTACGAAAATACGCCGGATGGTATTCCGCATCACGCCGCCCCCGGCACGCCGATGGTCGATGGAAAATATCCAATCGTCACTGGATTAGAGCATGACGAATATGGTCATCCGGCCAGCCGTCCGTCTAACCACGCGATGATGGTCGCCAAACGCCGGCGAAAATTGCAAATGTTGTCCTTGAAATTACCGCCGCCGGAAATGTATGGCCCCCCGGAAGGGAATGTGTTGTTGCTTGGCTGGGGTTCAAGTCGCGGCCCAATTTGCGAAGCAGTGGATCGCGCTCGTGCAAATGGCGAAGAAGTTTCCGCGATTCACCTCCGGTATCTCCTGCCGTTGCAGGCCGGTATCCAAGAAATCATGCAGTCGTTCAATCACATTCTCGTGGTGGAACTCAATGATCGCGGCGTGTACGGTTACGGTCAACTCGGCGGTATTATGCGTGCCATGTATTGCGATCCACGGATTCGCGGTATCAACAAAACTGATGGTCTTCCGTTTAAGGTTCGCGAAATTCTTGACCAACTCCACCAACGTTTGCCGGCTGTAAACACCGCCGGTATGGACTAATTTAGGAGAGACTTCCATGACAACTATCTCAACTCCAACTATCGAACTGAAAGCGTATACCAAAAAAGAACTTGTCGGCGACCAACCCACGTGGTGTCCCGGCTGTGGCGACTTCAGTATTCTGGCGACGTATTTTAAGTTGCTCGAAAAACGGCAGATTCCGCGCGAAAAAATCATCAGCATTGCCGGGATTGGTTGCTCGTCACGCTTTCCGTATTTCGTTAATGCCTATGGTGTGCACTTCGTTCACGGTCGTGCCGCTGCGTTTGCGACTGGTGTTTCTCTGACGCGCCCGGATTTGCACGTTTGCGTTTTTAGTGGCGATGGCGATGCGTATTCCATCGGTGGCAATCATCTGACGCATGCCGCGCGCAAAAACATCAAGATGACTTTAGTTGTCATGGATAATCAAGTGTATGGCTTGACTAAGAAACAAACCTCGCCGACATCACCCATTGGATTTAAGTCCAAGACTGATCTCACCGGTTCAGTCGATCATCCGATTAATCCGATGAAGCAGCTTATTGCTGCCGGTGCCACATTCATCGCGCGAAGTCATTCCCACATGCCCAACCATGTGGCCGAGGTGATGGATCAAGCAATCGGTCACGACGGTTTTTCGGTGGTGGAAGTTCTGAGCGAATGTACGGAGTTTTTCCCCGGTGCATTTGACGGCGCTAATCCACGCAAAGGTGGGGCCTTCACGCTCGTGCCGAAAGAACACGATGTTACCGATGAAGCCGGCGCTTACAAACTCGCGATGGCTGATTTCCCCGGTTATTTCGGTGTCTTCCTGAAGGTGAATCGTCCAACGAAAAACGCACTCGAAGCCGGTTTGATTAATGACGCAAAGTCAAAAATCGGTACCGCTGTTCCGTTGGAGATGCTCCAAAAGTCCTTTGACCGGTTTGCCTAAATGACGCTTTGGCAATCGATTGTTCTCGGCGCAGTCCAAGGAATTGCTGAGTTCTTGCCGATTAGCAGTATTGCGCACATGCAGTTGGTTGCGAAGTTTTGTGGCTGGCAAAAGCCTGACGTAGCGTTCATGGCTGTGGTTCAGCTCATCGCCTATTTTGCAGTCGTTCTCTATTTTTGGAACGATTGTTCAAAAATTATTCGCGGTACTGTTCGTGGGTGGCAAAATCCAGATGGCAAGTTAGGGTGGATGTTAATTGCCGCAACAATTCCGATTGGCGGATTCGGCTTATTGCTCCGGAAACATATTGAAAATCACTGGCAAATTCTACCGGTAATTGCGAGCGCGCTGATTGTTTTGGGGATTGTACTCGCATTCGCGGAATGGATGGGGCGGCGGCGGAAACAACGCGGTGAATCACTCCGGGAGCTTGCCGAGCTTGGTTGGCGCGACGCCATCGTCGTCGGTTGCTTTCAGGCGCTGGCGCTGGTGCCCGGCGCGTCGCGTTCCGGTTCGACGATTACCGGTGGCTTATTTCTTGGAATGAAGCGCGACACGGCAGCCCGGTTTTCTTTTTTGATGTCGTTACCGGCGGTTTTTGCCGCCGGTATCTTTGAGCTGCGAAAACTGCACTTCGGTTCGAGTGTTGAAATTTTGAACGTACTCGTGGCTGGACTTTCCGCTTTCGTGGTTGGCTATGCGACCGTGGCTTTTCTATTAGGTTTTCTCCGCCGGCATACGACCTGGGTGTTCATCATTTACCGGATTGCGCTCGGTATTATGCTTCTGGTTCTACTCGGCCTCGGGAGGCTATGAGCAGCTTGCATCCCGGCGCGCACTGACGTAGCATACTCGCCATGAAACAACGCATTGTGATTACGTTGGTCGTCGCCTTGTTGGGCGCGAATCTGATTTTTGCGGCAAAACTTTATTCCGCCGCTAACTCGAAATCTGATAAAGACAATCCGTACACGCAGATGGAATTGCTGACTCGTGTGATGGAATTGATTCGCAAGGATTACGTGGATGCCGACAAGGTCGCGTACACCAATCTGACCTACGGCGCGTTGCGCGGAATGTTGAATTCGCTTGATCCGCATAGCCAATTTATGGAGCCGACGGCCTACGAGGACATGAAAGAAGATACCGGCGGTAAGTTTGGTGGGCTTGGTATCCAAATTGGCTTATCAAAAGACGGTTTTATTTCTGTGATTGCGCCCATTGAAGACACACCGGCCGCGCGGGCGGGTATTCTGCCCGGTGACCGCATTGCAAAAATTGAAGGCAAGCCGACTGACCGGATGTCGTTGAATGAAGCGGTGCATCAACTCCGTGGCGAGCCGGGCACGAAAGTCACGATTACAGTTTTCCGTGCTAAAGCTAAAGATCCCGGCGAACGACTCAAGGATTACACCATTACTCGTGCTGAGATTCCGGTATTCAGTGTCAAGGATGCGAAGATTTTAGAAAACAATATTGGTTACGTTCGCATCACTCAGTTCAATGAACCAACTGCGGACGAGTTTGAGAAAGCCTTGAAGAAACTCGAAGGGCAGGGAATGGACGCGTTGGTGATTGACCTGCGCAATAATCCCGGCGGCTTGCTCGAATCCGCCAAGCAAATCGCTGGTAAGTTTGTTCCAGCTGGTCAGTTAATCGTTTCTACTGAAGGTCGCGATTTGGCTAACAAATTGGTTTACAAATCCGAGTACGGCAAAAAACGGTTAAGCTATCCAATTGTCCTGCTCATTAATAATGGCAGCGCCAGCGGTAGTGAAATTGTGGCCGGTGCGTTGCAGGACCTGAAGCGGGCGGTGCTCGTCGGTGAAACCACCTTCGGTAAGGGTTCTGTGCAAAGTATTATTGGTTTAGCTGACGGTTCGGCGTTGCGCTTGACTACAGCGAAATATTACACACCCAGTCACAAAGTCATTCACGAACACGGCGTTACACCGGACATTAGTGTGCCAATTTCAGAGGAAGATGAACGTAAACTTGCTGAGCAACGCGTTCGCGCCAACATGCCACCGGAGGAAGGTCAGGAGAAAGTCGAAAAGATTCCCGATGTGCAACTCGAACGTGCCGTCGATCTACTCAAGGGCGTTAAACTTTTTGCCAAGCAAGCCAAAGCCGGTAAGTCGTTTGCGAATTGACCGGTGAAAGTTCTTGGCATCGAAACGTCCTGCGACGAGACTTCCGCGGCAGTCGTCGCGGATGGGCGGATTCTCTCCAACGTCGTCAGTTCACAGATTGATTTACACCGGCCCTACGGTGGCGTCGTTCCGGAGTTAGCTTCCCGCCGTCATCTCGAACTGATTGATGAAGTTATCCACACTGCTCTCGATGAATCCGGAATTGCCCTCGGAGAAATCGACGCCATCGCCGCAACCTACGGCCCCGGTCTCGCCTCATCATTGCTGATCGGTTTGAACACTGGCAAAGGGATCGCGCTCGCGACTGGTAAGCCATTTATCGGTATCAATCACCTCGAGGCGCATCTCTATTCACCGGTATTCGATGGCGCGGGGATGCCGATGATTTCGCTCATTGTTTCCGGTGGTCACACGATTCTCGCGAAGGTTACCGGCATCGGCCAACACGCCATTCTTGGCCAAACCGTCGATGACGCCGCCGGTGAAGCTTTCGACAAAGTCGCCAAACTTTTACAACTCAGTTATCCTGGTGGTCCGGAAATTGACCGGCTGGCCAAGACTGGTAATCCGCGCGCCATTGCCTTTCCTCGCAGCATGCTGAACGAACCGGGGTACGACTTTAGTTTCAGTGGTTTGAAAACTTCCGTTCTCTATTTTCTTCGTAAAAATCCGACGCATTCTGTGCCAGATATTTGCGCGAGTTTTCAGGAGGCGGCTGTCGATGTGCTGGCCGGTAAACTATTAAATGCTGCTGAGGAATACCGGGTGAAAACCGTCAGTCTTGCCGGTGGAGTTTCAATCAACAGTCGTCTCCGAGAAAAGTTGACCGGCGAATGTGAAAAACGCGGACTCCGGTTGTTATTGGCACCGGCAAAACTCTGCACCGACAACGCCGGGATGATTGCAACGTTGGCACATCACAAATTATTAGCCGGCCAGCGCAGCACGTTTTCGCTCGAAGTCTCACCGTCGGCTGGGTTAGGAGTCGCCGCGTGAAAACTGCCCGTCTGATTGTTGCTGCGAGTGAGCAGGATGCCAACTTATTGTACGCGACCGGCTTTTTCGCGCCAGATGCTTTTATCTATTTTGAGATTGCCGGTAAGAAATATGTGGTGATGAGCGATTTGGAAATTGATCGCGCCCGGCGAGTGGCGACGGTGGATCGAGTTTTATCGTTGAACCGGTATCAGAAGAAGTTTGGCGTTCGGAAGTTGGTCGATGTATTACCGGAATTGCTTCGCGAATTTGACGTTCGCAGTGTTGAGGTGCCGGTAGATTTTCCAATCGGTTTAGCAAAACGGTTGCGCGGGTTTCGGATCATCGTTAAACCCGATCCGTTTTTCCCGGCGCGCGAGATTAAGTCGCCGGTGGAGCAACGTGAATTGACCGCCGCATTACGTTTGGCAGAGGAGGGAATGTATGCCGGCGTGGATGTGATTCGGATGAGTCGAGTTGGTCGTGGCGGGTATCTTTACTGGCGCCAGCAACGACTGACATCCGAACATGTTCAGGGCGTCATTAATGCGACGATTGCCGGTCTAGGTGGGAATGCGGCGCATACAATTGTGGCTGGTGGTAATCAAGGCTGCGATCCACATGAAGCTGGTCATGGAGCATTGCGAGCGCATCAACCGATTATCCTCGATATTTTTCCACGCGATTTGAAAACCGGTTACTGGGGCGACATTACCCGGACGGTTGTGCGAGGTCGCGCTAGCGAACGCGTGCGGACGATGTTTGCGCTCGTTGCAAAAGGGCAAGGTATCGCGCTTGACCGGCTTCGGGCCGGTGTCGATGGGCAAACGGTGCATCGCGCGATTCAAGACTTGTTTGACCAGCACGGTTTTAAGACCGGTCGGAAACGTGGACGGATGCAGGGTTTCTTTCATGGTACCGGTCACGGTGTCGGTTTGGAAATTCACGAAGCGCCGCGTGTGGCGGCGGTGCCGGCGATTTTGCAGACAGGTAATGTCGTGACAGTCGAGCCGGGATTGTATTATCCGGGCACCGGTGGGGTTCGTTTGGAAGATATGGTTGTGATTACTGAACGCGGTTGCCGGAACCTGACCCGGTTTCCAAAGTTTTTGGAATTATGACGGCACTTGAACGCTTTGGTCACATGCGGTATCTAATTTACCAGAGGAGATTCATTCAATGATGTTACATCCGGGAATAATGTGGTTGTTGATTATGTTTGCGATGGTGGTGGGAATCATCGCGCAGGTGCGCGTGACCTCTGCCTTCAAACGCTATTCC
>Ga0073936_10000854_pt1 | contig 47980 bp, 40 predicted proteins | sample AliMusrvi5mmetaG_FD_87041 | JGI IMG/M metagenome (GOLD analysis project Ga0073936, IMG submission 87041) | Freshwater lake bacterial and archeal communities from Alinen Mustajarvi, Finland, to study Microbial Dark Matter (Phase II) - Alinen... | ecosystem: Environmental > Aquatic > Freshwater >...
CGGTGACCCTAACCCCCCTGCGCCGACCATAAGCACGCGCGCGCCTTTCAACCTTTCCTGTCCCTTCAGACCTACCCCGGGGAGAATGAGGTGACGGCTGTAACGGTATTCTTCTTCGTAGGTGAGTGGCATGAGCGTGTGTTTTCCTGGCCGTCCTTGTGAGTCATACGCCACGAACACTCGCGTGTAAAAAAACACAAAAACGATATGCGCCATTGTTTCCGTGGATGAACCATCTTATGGCAATTGATCTTTTACCACTTTACCCGCCGGGTTACGCGGTAATTCCTCGAGGAAGACGACCAGTTGCGGGGCTTTATATGAGGGCAGGTGCTCGTAGCAATGACGTTTCACATCGCTCTCCGTCAGTCCGCAACCGCGGGGGACGATGTAGGCTTTCACCAGTTCGCCCAGATAGGCGCGTACGCCGGTGGCGGGGACGCCTTTCACCACGGCTTCTTTCACTAAAGGGTGGGTGTGCAATACAGCTTCCACCTCCGCCGCGAAGACATTTTCTCCGCCGACGATAATCATGTCCTTTTTGCGTCCTTTGATATACCAGAAGCCTTCCTCATCCATCAACGCCAGATCACCGGTACGGAACCAGCAGCGTCCCGCAATGTCGGTTAGGGCATCACGCAAACGGTCGGGTTGGCGGTAATAGCCGGGAATGATCTCTTCGCGCGCGAAGAGCAACTCCCGGGTGTACCCGGGAGGACCTGCTGGTCTTCGTCATCGACGAGTAGTGCCTCGACAAAAGGCAGCAAGCGACCGATGGAATCAGGATGCATCTCCACATCGTCGTTGCGCAGCACATGCGTCATGCTGATTGTCTCAGTCAGGCCGAAGAAATTGTGCAACGCCACAGACGGGAAGCGCCGGCGCAATTCCTTGATCGTCGGCACCGGCATGGGAGAGCCGGCATAGGCCATCACGCGTAGTGAGGACCAGTCATAATCCGACAGGTTAGGGAGTTGCAGGATCTTTTGAAACACAGAGGGGACGCTTAAAAAGGTGGTGATGCGCTCGCGTTGTATCAGTGCCAGCAGCGCCTCCGGATCGGTGCCGGCGGAGATAATAACCGGAGCCTGCTGATAGGCGGCGGTGGGCAACGAACTATAGAGCGCCGTGCAGTGGAACATCGGGTTGACCAGCAGATGCACGTCGCGCGGGGAAAAATCGTGGGCATTAATGGCCGCCGCCACATTGAACATCAAGTCGGCGTGGCGCATGACTGCCCCTTTGGGAGTGGAGGTGGTGCCGGAAGTGTGCATGATGATCGAGATTGTTTCCGGGGTAAGGGGCGTTACCGGCACGGGTTGCGCGCAGTCTAGCAGGTTGTGGTAGCGTGAAGCGCCCGCCACCTCGCCGTCAACAGCGATCACCGGCATATTGGGCGCCGTCTCCCGTGCTGCGTGTAAAGCAATATCGTCCAGGGGTCCGCGCACAATCAGGGCGTCAGGTTCCACCGTGCGGAAGATTCCCGCCAGACTGTCCGCTTTTAGCCAGGTATTCAAGGGCACTACCGCGCCGCCCAGTCGTTGTACCGCCCAATAGAGGAGGTAATACTCTACGCAGTTGGGAAGGTAAATAGCAATCTTCGGTTGGGCGACGCCCGTGCGCAACGCCAGACCCGCAGCCAGTCGTTGCACCAGCGCATCAGCCTGTCCATAGGTCAAGCGGATTTCCCCATCAACCACTGCCAGGCGGTCGGGGGCCAAGGTCACTGCTTCTTGCCAGAAATCGCGTGTGGTTGTCAGCGATGGCTTGCGAATGGGCAGTGCCGGCGTCCCGAGTAGTGCTGCCAGTTGCGGTTCGATGATATCGGCGACATATCGGTTGCCGTATTCATTGGGGTGATTGGTATCGGACCAGCAGCAGCGCTGTCCGATAATCCACTCTTGAATATTGGGTAAATAGGGACAGCCGTAGCGAGCAGCGATTTCCGCTTCCAGTTGCTGATAGACTTTTCCACGCTCATCGATGCCATAGACCTTGGTAAGCAACTCGCCCTGCAAGTTTCGATAATCGCCGAAGACCCCCAGCACCATAGCGCGAATGCCGTGGCGCCGGCAGCGGGTGATACAGGTCTCCAGGTCCTCTCCCCACGCGGTATAGGGGCGTTCGTTGCGCCACCAATCATTTGCCCCGAGTTCGATGAGCACGATATCCGGTTTCTCCGACAAGACATCCATGTCCAGACGCGCCAGAGCTTCCACGAACGTCTCACCGCCGACCCCTTTATTTATAAACGTGTGTGTGGGAAATCGGGCCTGCAAAATGTCGCTGAACCGACCGGAGTCGCCGCCACAGGCCGTAAGACTATCGCCGAAACAGATTATTTTCATCGGGGTGTGCTCCAAAGACCAGAATGTTGCGACGCGAGACGATTATCTCCCGAAGGCTATCGAGTCAGAATATACTCCACCAGCGTGCGCACCGGGACGCCGGTCGCGCCTTTTGGTTCGTAGGCGCGCGGCTTATCAAGGAAGGAAGTGCCGGCGATATCGAGGTGCACCCAGGGGGTCTCACCAGCGAACTCTTTCAGGAAAATGCCGCCCTGGATCGCGGATCCTTCGCGCCCGCCGGAGTTTTTCATATCCGCCAGATCGCTGTCGAGCATGGTGCGGACTTCGTCATCGAAGGGGAGCGCCCAGAACTTTTCGCCACTTTGTACGCCGGCAGCAATGATGCTGTCGATAAGCGCCTGATCCGTGCCCATCACCCCGGTCCAAATATGTGCCAATGCGATCACGCATCCGCCGGTCAGCGTGGCAATATCAATTATCGCGTCAAAGGACTGTTCCGCGGCATAGGAGAGTGCATCGGCCAGTACCAATCGTCCTTCCGCATCCGTGTTGTCGATTTCGATAGTTTTCCCGTTGCGCGCGACAAGGATATCATCGACTTTATAGGAGTTGCCGTTTACCAGATTCTCACAGGCCGGGATCAAACCGGTCACCGCAACCGACGGTTTGAGTTGACCGATAATGCGCATCACCGCCAGTACATCCGCGCCGCCGGACATGTCCGTCTTCATATGGCGCATGAACTCCGACGGTTTCAACGAGAGTCCCCCGCTGTCGTAGCAGAGGCCTTTGCCGATGATGCAAATGCGGTGTGTCGGGACGCCGTCCGGAAGGTAATCCAGACGAATGAACCGTGGGGGATGAGCACTGCCGCGCCCGACCATATGCAGGCAATTCATGCGTTCAGTCACGATTTGTTCTTCGTCCCACACCTCGCAACGCAACCCGTATTGCGCGGCGATTTTCTGCGCGGTATCGGCCAGGAACGCCGGGGTCACTTTCTCTGGCGGCTCATTGGCCAGATCACGCGCCAGATTGGCAGAGTCGGCGATAATATGGCCGCGCGCGATAGACGTCGCCATGCTGGGAAGTTTTTTTGCGTCCTGCTCTACAATCAGCACACGCGCGATTGTGGATTTCGGTTCATCCACCGCATTCGTTTTGTACTTGGTGAATTCATAGGCGCCCAACAAAGTACCCTCTGCGACCGCCTGAGCGCAGGCTCCGGCCGGCAAACCTGCAGTGCCGGCGCCATGGACTATCGTCGCCACCGTTTCGGCCTTCAACGCTTTTGCGCGTTTAATGCCGGTTGCCGCGGCCTGGCGGACGCGGTCCAATGTGAATTCTGCCTTTGCGCCTAGACCGACTACTACTACGCGTTTTGCCGGGATCCGACCGAAAGTGGGTATGTCCAGGGTCGTGTTCAATTTCCCTTTGAACCCGTCTTGCGCAATCAGGCTGGTAATCCAGCCGCCCAATGCCTGGTCGACAGCGCCAGTGCCACCTCCGGGTGCGGTCACTTCGGCAAAAAGATTGACAATCAACACATCACAGGCCACCTGCGTCAGGTCACCGTGCTCAACGATTAATTCCATGGTGCGTAATCCCTTCTTTTGATGGTGAATGCTTACGCGATACCTTAGCCCGATTATTCACAAAGAAATTGACTGCCGGGCTAACTGTGGCATTATTCGAAATATTATGAATAATGCAGGTTAGGGCTAGCAGCCCGCGGATAAAGTCTCGTCGGCGCTGCCACCGATCTTTTCGTGTGATGCTTCACACGATATCTGCCGTCTATGCCTTCATAGAGTTGCAGATATAGTGTTCGCCTGACGCGAAAATCTCGACATCAGCGCGCAACGATACTTTATCCGCGGGCAGCCAGTTCCTCCCTTGAATACAAGGGAGGAATCGGTTCTCACTATGTTCCCCATGTTGTGAAAGAGTCCTGCCGCCGGTTTGTGGCAGGAAACGACACAGTCAGCAGGAAATAATACATCCTGGTATCAGAGCTAACCCGCATTATTTATGAACGCATGAATAATGCGGGTTAGCCGAAGCTTTATTCGCCACGCGAATAAAGCGGGCTAAACGTCGCGCCTTTCGCTAACGCTGAAACCGTTTTGTTTATTACGACATCGGTGTTGGTTGCCGGTTTCGAACATCATAACCCTTTCCGGGGATCGTGCCGTGCCATTCCGGAGTATAGTCGCATGCCGGGAACCATGAAGATATTCCTGAAGAACCATTCTGCTGAAGGAGACGCCCATGCGTACCCCGGACGCCCCCCTGTTGCTCGCTGACACGCAAGCACTCACCCGCGCCGCGGAGTTGCTCGTGCGTGGTGGCGTGATTGCGTTTCCCACCGATACCGTGTATGGACTCGCGTGCGATTTGTTTAACCCGCAAGCGATTGCCCGTGTGTATGCGATCAAAGGACGACCGGCTCACCTGCCGCTCATCGCCATGATCGCCGATGCAGATCAGTGGGAACTCGTCGCCGCGGCGTTGCCCGGAGCAGCGCGGACGCTCATCCAGCGGTGGTGGCCCGGACCTTTGACGCTCATTCTTCCGGCACGCGCAGATGTCCCCCCAGAGGCGCTCAATAGAGGCGTCACGATAGGTGTACGTATTCCCAACCATCCTGTTGCCCGCGCACTGTTGCGTCAAGCAGGACGGCCGCTGGCTACGACCAGCGCCAACTTGAGTGGACAACAATCCCCGCAAACAGCCCGCGCGGTCGCCGAACAACTCCACAATACTGTCGATCTCATTCTGGATGATGGTCCCAGTCCATTTGGCTCTGCCTCTACGATAGTTGATTGCACGACAGACCCGTTGACGATACTGCGCGACGGTCCGATTACCCGCGAGATGCTCGGGTTGTAACCTGCATCATCGTAACCGAGTGTCGGCCATCAGCTGTTGTCGCATTATGTCGAAGCCTGGCGGCGTCATCATGCGCAGCAGATCGCCGTCAGGCGCCATGGCATGGGCCAACGCCAAACTGGTGCCTGCGGCGAGTTGCCAATCCGCAAGGATCGCACCGTCGGGGTCGAGGAAGGACTGGCTATGGCCACAGAGCACGACCTCAGGTTGGTAGGCGGCCAGCCGCGCCAGTGTGACCAATAAGCCACGGTCGGGCCAGGCTGTGTCGTTGTAGAGAATAGGCATACCGACACTGATCGGTCCGGCGCCGTACTGCAGCACATCACCGGTGCATGCTGTACGGCGGTGATGCCAGTCCAGGAGGAACGCGGCGTGCGCATAGCAATGTCCGGGCGCATGTACCGGAGTGATCGTGGTGTCTTGCCACGTTAATGGTTGTTCATACACAATCACCCGGTCGACGGTCAAACACTTATAAGGATAACCATACCAGTCGACGCAGCAGGGGTAGTGGTAGGTTTCCGGATGTGCCAGCAAGGTGGCGACATCCGGTGTCGCCAGGATTTCCGTGCCATATCGTTGACGCAACAGATCGCAAAATTGCACGTGATCGCCATGGAAATGTGTGATGAGCGCTCGCTCAATTCGCGTTAATCCCGCCTCGCGCTCCAATAGGTCTAGATCTTCCTGCATCCCGGCAGCGCCTTCCTCCCATGTCGGCCAGATACAGGGGCCGGGATCAATGAGCAACCCGGCGCCGTTGGCCGTCACGAAGACGATGACATTGCCATAATTCGTATTCTGATAGAGGCCAGGTAACACTTCGCGAAAACGACCGAAAACCCGCGCCGGAAGGTAGTTAATAAGTGCCGCGGGTTCATGGCGCCGGAGGGCGGGGGGGCGTGTGGCCCAGGCGATACGCTTCTTCAAGCGGTCGATATCGGCTATCGGCTCCGTGATGATCGGACCGGTCGTGGGGAGGAGCAGGCGCGGGTTCATCGCCGCAACCTGACGCAAATTGCGTTGCAGTTGCACATACCCCAACGGCATGCCATAGTTCCGTTCCAGATCATAGGCATTTACCAGGTAACCGCCGGCCAGCAGTAAGTCGCCGGAAAAGATGACATGTTTATCGCGCCACGCCAAACCAATGCTGCGCTTCCCTGAGGCCGGCAACGCAAAAATTTCAAAAGTCACATCCTGCCACTGGAATTTATGTCCCGACTGCAGCGTGCCGATCACCTGTAGCGGTTGCGCTGGAGGACGTTCTGTCGTGCAACCACCGATACCGAATTTTTCCTCACCCAGCGTCTCCCAGGCGCGCGACGGTGGCCACACCGTGGCACACTCTTCGAAATACTTCTGTGTCCGCTGGGCCACCGTCAGACTGGCCTTCGCGACCAATACCTGAGCAGTGGGAAACGCCGCCCACTCCCCGCAATGCTCGTCCTGCACCTGAGTATGTAGAATCGTGCGTGGTAGCGGCAACCCTGCAGCCTCCAGCAATGGCGCCCATATGCCCGCTGGGCAGTCGATAAGCAGACTCTCCGCGCCCCGCACGATTAAATATCCATTAGTTTCCCCGGACAGACGCCAAAGCGCGGGTACATCGGGCACCGGTGTTACCATGAGTTGTACGGGCACAATTGTGACATCCTTTATTTGAGGAGCTTTCAAACAAAGTATAACAAGTCGGAGTAAGGTGGGCAATTCCGGATGCTGCATACGACATACGACGTGTGAAAGAATCTCACCATGTCGGGAGTTAAGTCATCGCAAGAGAGTTGGGAACAATTCACTACAATCGAAAGTCTATCTATTCAAGTATTGTTCTATGGGGGTTTGCCATGTCACGTTATCTGCTCCTCTCGCTTCTTTTTTTGACGTTGGGCTGGTGCCTGCGCACTCCGGCGATGATGATCGCCGTGTCGGAGAATGATCTCTTAGGTGGTTCAGACCTGATCATTGTCGGTACAGTGTTGGACGACACTCGTCTCCCTGATGTTCCGGCTTGGAATGCTGGACTGGCGAAGATTAAAATCGACCGCGTGCTTCGTGGCCCACAGTTGGCACAGGTGACAGTTCGGCATGCGGCTGTACCGATTATGCCCCCTGGAGTCATGATTATGGATCATGGTGGATTTGCGTTGCAACCACAGGATCAACGCATCTTCTTCCTGTCGCGCACCGTAGGTGGATACACTATCGTCGGCGGCACCCAGGGTATGCGTCCGGTGAATCAGGTTGATGATTTTGCGAAAAAGATCGGTGATTTTTCGATCAGCGCGACGCTGGTCGCACCTGTCGGTCCATTTTATTTTGGCGAAATGGCCAATATGAGCATAAAACTCAAAAATGGCGGGCCCACAACGCTGGAAATTTATGCTCCGAGTGTCGAAGGATATTTTGTCAGCGAACGCTTGGGCGGCTTGACACTCCCCTTCAAAGTCATCGAAGCGCCGTTAGCCGCAGCGCCGCCGGTGAAACCCGCACCACTCTCAGTTGAGGCCGGAAAAGAGATTACGATCCCTGTTTCCGTCATATTGGATAAACCAGAAAGCTGGAAACTGTTCGCCGCTGACACCTATCTCCTGGCCCCCTTCGCCGTCCGCTGTCGGTTGTACTTGAAGCCGGTTGCCGGCGGACCTGTGGGGGACAAACGCCTCGAAGCCGCGGGATATTCGATCAGTACAAATTGGGTGCTTACGTTATCCGGATTTCCGCTTCCCGACGAAGTGAAAAGACAGCAGTAAAGCGATCTGTTCGCCATGTCTGTTCACGTCACAGCCTGTACTCAGGCACAGCATGGTTCAACGACCCCGGACCTATATCGAAGAAGGGAGTTCGACTGCCATCGCGAATTATAGTTCTAATGAGGTAGCGCGATGAAACGTCATTCTATATGTGTATTGCTGCTGGCACTTCTCTTCAGCAGCCTGCTGGTCGGGCGAACGGAAAACTACCAACTCCTGGGGCTTGACAGTGAGAAAAATTTACTCGGCACTGCAGACCTGGTAGTTGTTGGCGTTGCAGGAGAGCGTTCAGTTGTTGCCAACGTGCCGGAATGGATGGCCGGGCAGATGACGATCCGTGTCGAAAAAGTGCTTAAAGGGATCGTGAATGGCCCACTGGTGGTACGCTATCCTAAATGGCTCGATGACAGCCTGGTCAAAAAATTGCTCCCAGAACAGCGCCAGTTATTCTTCCTGCAACGCGGTCAAGGCGGAGCTGGGCTCGTTGAGGGTACTGACGGCATTCGCGGCGTCGATGAAGTCGAAAAATTCTCTCGCTTGCTCGAACAATATCCAGTGGCAGTGACCCTCTCCGCCATCCCCGCGGTTTTCCGTTTCGGCGATGTGCAACAGGTGACCATGCGCGTGACAAATACCGGGAAAGACCCGGTTCAGGTGCTCTTCACTACACTGGAGGGTTACTATTTCGGTATGCGTCTGGATAAACGCATGTCGTTTCGGATCGATCAATCCGCGGGGACGGATAAAGGACTGGTGCGTGCGAATATTGATCCCGGCGCCGAATACAGCACGACTATCGCCGTGTCCTGTAATGTCCCGGATGCCTGGCAAGTCTTTACCCCGGAAACCTACCTGCAAACCGTCGCGGCAATCCGCGGAGTTGTCCTGGTAAATGTGCTGCCCAGAAAAGCAGATAATACAAAAGCCGATTCCATCTTCGCACCGCGGTTTTATGTCGGCTCGAAATGGGTGCGCACGATTGCCGGGTTCTCTCCCCCGCCGGACGATGATGGAAAATAGCGTTGGGTAAAGGCATACATTATTGTGCCAGGTAAGACGGTGGCGTGTTCACTATGAGTATTGGTGAGTGCGCTGTGCGCAGTTCTACATTTCTATCGCCAACCGTCCCTCCTGATCGTCGATGAACTGTCGGGCACACCGTCCGGAACGACCGGAATGGGAGAGCGCCCAGCGCAGTGCGTCGCGCTCTAAAATTATCGAGTCAATATCGAGGTTGCGTTGCCCCGCCAGATGTCGTACGATTTGCAGGTAGGTATCCTGGTCGATCTTGTAAAAGCTGAGGCGCAACCCAAAACGATCGGCAAGGGATAGCTGTTCTTCCACCGCATCCATCGCATGCACTTCATCGTTGTCCGCAGTCGCTTGTCGGTCGGTAAAACGCTCCTGCATCAGATGACGACGATTCGAGGTAGCATAGATCAGCACATTGGTCGATCGTGCGTGTAAACCACCCTCCAGCAAGGCCTTCAATTCCTTGTATTCCGCATCGCTGGCTTCAAACGACAGATCATCGCAGAAGAGAATGTATTTCTCCGGGCGGTCCCACAAAGCGTCAATGATCTCCGGAAGGTCCAGCAAATCCTGCCGGTGCACCTGTACCAATCGCAGACCCTCACGCGCAAAGGCGAAGAGCAAAGCTTTTACCGCTGAAGATTTTCCGGTGCCGCGTTCTCCCCATAGCAGAACGTGGTTGGCTGGGGCGCCCTGGACAAATTGTCGCGTATTGCGTACCAGTTGCTTGAGTTGATAATCTATTCCCAGCAGATCCTCCAGGCGAACGCGATCGATATGCCGAACGGGTCGAAACAGGCCAACTCCCCCACGCTGCTGCCAAATGAACGCCGCGGCGGTATCCAGTGTCTCATAAGATGGGACAGGGAGCCGATCTTCCAACAGCCGCTCTGCCTTCTCCAACACCTGTTCAAAACGCGTCAATACGCGCTCAAATAACTCCGATGAGGCTTCTTTATCCATACTGATCATTTTCTACGAATTTCCGTCGCTTCCTGCGCGATCGCAATTTGCTTCACCTTCCGGGAAACGGTAGAATATAGTAGCGGATTCATGATTCCGGTGGGCATGGTTCTACCATCGTGTCTTTTCGGGCTAACTCACATTATTCATGAACGCATGAATAATGCTTCAGTAGCGGGCTAACAAGCCGCCAAATCCCTACGCGGCATACCTGTGAATGAACCAAAGTCAGTATCTCCTCAAGGGGCGCATATGGAGACTTTATCCACCGTCGCGGATTTACGGGAGGCGATCCGTACCCTGCGGCCATATCTCAAACGCATCGGTTTTGTGCCGACGATGGGATATTTACACGCCGGGCACGAAGCGTTGATCCGTCAGGCGCGCGAAGAATGTGATCTGGTGGTCGTTTCCATCTTTGTGAATCCCACCCAATTCAGTCCGTCGGAAGACCTGGAGAAATATCCGCGCGATCTCGCGCGTGACCAGGGGGTGTGTCAACGGGCAGGTGCGGATCTGATTTTCCACCCAGACCCCCTGGAAGTCTATCCACGCGGTCATGATACCTGGGTGGACGTCACCGAACTGGGAGAGGTGGCGTGCGGTAAATTCCGTCCCGGGCATTTTCGCGGAGTATGCACGGTGTGCGCCAAACTCTTTAATATTGTGCGACCGGACCGCATCTATTTAGGCGAGAAAGATTATCAGCAATTGCAGATTCTCCGACGGATGGTACGTGATCTTTTCATGCCGTATACTCTTGTCAGTGTGCCGACCATGCGCGAGCCTGATGGTGTCGCCATGAGCTCACGCAATGCCTATTTGAGCCCCACTGAACGCCAGGCGGCCCGTGTTGTGCCACGCGCATTGCAGTTGGCGCGAGAAATGGTCGAACACGGTGAGCAGGAAACCGCACCGATACTCACCGCAATTGAAGCATCGGTGACGCAACAACCGCTGACGCAGTTCCAGTATGCGATAATTGTCGATCCCGATACCCTAGAACCCATGCGCGTCCTCACGCATGAGGCGCGGTTGCTATTGTCGATCTATGTCGGGAAGACGCGATTGATCGACAACACGGCGCTGACGCCCAAAGCGCCGCCACCGCCGGTGAACTTGCCGGAATAGCACCGAGCACGGTACAATAGCGTCGATGTTCTTAACGTTGTGCAAATCGAAAATACATCGTGCCACGGTCACCGAGGCCAATCTGAATTATGTCGGCAGTATCACGATCGCCGCTGACCTGCTGGAAGCCGCGGAGCTCTTACCGTATGAGCGCGTGCAGGTAGTCAATCTGCGCAACGGTGAGCGTATTGAGACGTATGTCATTGCTGGTGATGCGGGCAGCGGGGTGATCTGCCTCAACGGCGCCGCAGCTCACCACTTTGCCCCCGGCGACCTGGCAATTATCATCGCCTATGTTGCATTGACCCCGGAGGAAGCACGGGGATGGCAACCCCAGGTAGTCTTCGTCGACGCCAATAATGCCATCGTGCGCACTGCCCGAGACGAGGTGCCCTTTTCGACCGGCGATTAGCGCGTTGCCTGTTGCTGCCCATTCGAACGCTGATAGAAAACGCTGAAGAACGATGCGAACGTATCACCCTGACCAGGATACTGTACTTTGAATGTGTAAGTGCTGTACTACCCTGCATTATTCATAACATTTCGAATAATGCCACAGTTAGCCCGCTTTATTCGCGAAGCGAATAAAGCTCTGGCTAACAGAAGCATTATTCATGTGTTCATGAATAATGCGGGTTAGCCCAGCAGACAATTACTTCATGAATAATCTGGGCTACACTATTCGATCAGATAACAGGGCAAGTCGAAATTTGAATGGAAATTCAGCGTATTCAGATGTAGGGCTGGACCTATGATTACGAGGGGGCGTTGATGTTTTATCAACTTGTCAGAAGGTTCGCTCACATCGTGGTTATTTCTGCCACGCTGGCACTCTCCAGCGACTCCTTCTTTTCTACTGCAAGCGGAGTTCCACCCAATGATGACGCAAAACAAGAGATAACCGTTGAACAAGTTAGCATAAACAAGCAAGATGGCGCAGAAATGGTCTGGGTGCCGGCAGGTAAATTTATCATGGGATCGTCGAATGAGGAACTTACCGTATTTCAGAAAAAAGATCCAAACTACGGCGCCTTGTTACATGCTGATGAAGGTCCACAGCATGTCGTGTATTTAGATGGATACTTCATCTATAAATGACGTGACAGTAGCACAATACCGAAAATTTTGCCTAACAACTGGGCGAATAATGCCCAGGACGCCACCCTGGGATTGGAAAGACGCAAACCCGATAGAAAGGGTTACCTGGGAAGATGCTGATGCCTATGCCATCTGGGCCGGGGCACGATTGCCAACCGAAGCGCAATGGGAGAAGGCGGCACGTGGTGCAGAGGGATTGATCTACCCATGGGGAAATCAATGGGAGTATACGCGTAGTGCAAACTTCACAAACTCCAATCACAACGGCGATCTGACTGGTCCCCATGCGGTAGGCAGCTTTCCGGATGGAGCCAGCCCCTATGGCGCGCAGGATATGGAGGGCAACATTGCGCAGTGGTGTGCGGACTGGTACACAAAAGATTATTATAAAAAAAGCCCTTCGAAAAATCCACTAGGCCCAGCGCATGGCAAAACGCGTGTCGTCCGCGGCACGAGTTATGCCAATAGCGCACCAGACTGTTTCCGTACTGCAGATCGAGACCGTGATAATCCGACGGATCACAATCTCACCATTGGCTTCCGCTGTGTGATGAGAAAAATGTGAAACACTGAAGCGTTCTATGGTTAGCCTGGCTGCACAAGTGTTTCTCACTGATTGCCTGTATATCTTATCCTGGCGTTCTCCAATGGTATAATTTTTTATTCGCACCGTTCTATTTCGTTGGTTTCCGCCTTGCGTGGTTGTTTCGAATATGAGATCAGCACTGATCCACTCGATAGCATTCTAACAATAGGGAGAGCATAACCATGTCTCACAAGGACATCGTCTTCGATATCGGCGGCATGCGTTTTCGCGCCGGGATGGTCGATGAACAGGGAAAAGTCTATTCCCCGGTAGCTTTTGATTCGCCGACGACAGCCGCGGATGTGGTTGAACATATTCAACGCATCGTCGACAGCTTCTCGGTATCTACCCAGGAACCGGCAATAGGCATCGCGATCGGTGGTATGGTTGAAAAGACCGGTCGCGTGACCGCCGGCATTATGAATATGTTCGATTATCCGCTGGTCGAACACCTGGCCTTGAAGCGCCCGATCGTCGTTATTAATGACGCCAAGGCCGCGGCGCTGGCGGAAGCAATCTACAATCCTCGTCTGCAGGATAAACAAACCTTCGCCCTGGTAACCGTTTCGGCGGGCATCGGCGGTGGGATTATCTTCAATGGCGACCTCTTTGAAGGCCATTCCGGGACAGCGGGTGAAATCGGCCATATCATTATCGACCCGACACGAGATGTCTACTGTCGGCTGGGCCATCGTGGGTGTCTCGACGCCCTGGCCAGCGGACGCGCGTTGCGCAACCGTATGAAGCAACTGTGGCGTGAGGGACATTGGTCGCAATTTGCCCAAGGGGTAGACCTGGATGACCTTCCCCAGTTATTGGCAAACGGCGACGGCATGGCCATGCGACTGGTACAGGATACCGGTCAATGGCTTGGCGCCGGAGTCATGGATATCATTCGTATTCTTGACCCCTGCGAGATCGTCTTTAAAGGCTATTTAATAACCCAACTCTGGGATCATCTTGAGCCGGCAATCCGCCGTGTATTGGCGGATTACGACCGCACCTTGCCCATGTCGCTTTCTTCTCTCGGTGAGCATGTAGGTCTTATCGGCGCCGGTATTGCTGCCAAACGTCTGCGTGAGCAGTTGACCGACGTGTAAATGACGGTCGAGATCGCTGCGACATATCAGACCACTCCAGGGCATGTGAATGCCCCGGAGTGGTCTTTCGCTTCCCCGCACTCTGCCGTATACTATCGCGGATGGATATGCTGGAACTGACAAAGTGGATTTGTGCGCGGGCAAAACAATTGGGTGGGGTAGCGGCCGGTGTGACCACGCTGGACGCTATGGACCCGACGCCATTCCAAATCTGGCTCGAGTCAGGATATGCTGCGGATATGACATATCTACATCGGCACCGTGCAGTACGCAGCGATTTGGGTCTGCTTCTGCCTGGTGCGCGGACGGCGGTGTGTGTGGCCTTTCCCTATCCTACACCAAGCGCCGACCCATTAGTGAGTCTGTTGGCAGGATATGCGCGTGGCAGGGATTACCATACGGAAGTGCGCGAGCGTTTACGCCAGTTGTGGAATGCAATCCATGAACGACTGCCGGACGGGGTGGGACACATCTTTGTTGATGATGGACCACTACCGGAACGCGAACTGGCGCGTCGCGCGGGTTTAGGGTGGGTAGGTTCCCATGCTTGTCTGATCACCTCGCAAGCCGGATCGCGGATTGTATTGGGGGAAATTCTCACTACGTTACCGCTACAGCCTACCCCTCCCATCTCTGGCACTTGCGGTGCGTGCCAACGCTGCCTGCACGCATGCCCAACCGGCGCACTGATCGTCCCCGGAGTCGTTGATGCCCGTCGCTGTCTTGCCTACTGGACAAATGGCACACGCGGCGCTATTCCGCTCGCAATGCGAGCGTCGATCGGCGTCCGGCTCTTTGGGTGTGATACTTGCCAGGACGTCTGCCCGCATAACCCTGCACCGACGCAAGCGCCCCCTGTTAATGTGAAGGACTTAATCTCTCTATTACAACTGACGCCGGATGTCTTTCATACGCGATTCAATCACACTCCCCTGGTCTGGCTGAAACGGGGTGGGGTACTGCGCAATGTTTGTGTGGTGTTAGGCAACTTGGGCGATGCGGCAGCCATTCCTGCGTTGACCGCTACTCTTTGTGACGCTGACCCTATCGTAAGAGAACATGCCACATGGGCACTCTCTCGTCTTCGTGACGGTAATAGATAGACCGGAAACGTTGACGGATAAGATATCCTTGGCTATACTTCGATCATGAGTAAAACAGTTTACGCTGCGGCGCCGACACGCGTGGATTTTGCCGGCGGTACCCTCGACATCTACCCGATTTTTCTTTTTTTTGATGGCGGAAAGACTATCAATGCCGCGATTGATCTGGATGCTCAGGTGTGGATCACGGCGCGCGACGACAACCGCATCACTATCCGCTCGGAAGATATCCCCTATTCGCTGGAATCCGAAGGCGGGGTGGCCGGGCTTCCGGATCATAAAGAATTAGCACTCATCATCCGCGTTCTTCGTTTCTATAAGCCGGAAGGTGGCATGGATATTGTCACAAAACTGCAACCACCCCACGGATCGGGGTTAGGCGCGTCTTCTGCCTTGTTCGTAGCACTATCACACGCCATACTGGCCTTTATGGGGCATGACCGCTCCGATACCGAGCGCATCATTCGTGTGAGCAATGCGCTCGAAGCGCAGTTGATGGGTATGCCTGCCGGCATGCAGGATTACTATCCACCCACGTATGGCGGTATCTGCGCCGTCCATTATGACCTGGAAGATATTTGGGTCGAGGCACTGGATACCGACGGCTCATTTATTGATGAGTTGCAACACTATCTCATCGTCAGTTACACCAATATCACCCACCATTCCGGTACCACCAACTGGGGATATATGCGTAACTACTTTGACAAAGTACCGGAAACCGCCGCCAGCTTGAAGCGGATCAAAGAGATCGCCGAGCATACCTATTCGACGTTTAAAGCAAAAGACATCCGCGGCATTGCCACGCTGTTGGATGAAGAGTGGCAGCATCGGCGTAATCTTTCCGACGACGTCACGACCCCGGAAATCGAGCGCATGATGCAGGCGGCGTTGCAGGCTGGCGCCTGGGCCAATAAACTCTGTGGTGCTGGTGGTGGGGGATGCATGATCACGATGGCGCCACCCGAAACCCGTGACCAGGTGATAACAGCACTTGAAGCCAATGGCGCGACTGTGATGTCCGCTAAACTGGTCACTGACGGTGTTACGATCACAGTGACTGAGTGACCTTTCTCGCGTGCGGGCTGCATTTACGCGGCCCGCACGTAAAACATGGCAAATAGTGATTTCGCAGGGATCTACCCGGGTGTATGCTTTGTTCGCTTCTCTTATCCTGGCGTCCGAGAATAATTCGCATCGTGGCACCATTTACTCTCCCCCGGTTTACGTGTCGTTCTGGCTTTCCCGACAACGATTATTGTGACTCGTTTCGACTCATCTACGTACTGTTGCCAACATCCGCTTTTCAGGAGGAATTCATCCATGCAAGGTTGTACCGGTCAGTTGCGCCAACGCGTCGCGAAGAACGACCTGTTGATCTTTGGGTGTATTATGGACTGCCGCTCCGGCGCGATTGTCGAGGCGTATCATGAAGCAGGATATGACGTCCTGATGATAGATCGCGAGCATACAGCGCTGAACAGCGAGACGATTCTAGAGCATATTCGCGTCGCGCGTTGCCTGAATATGCCCTGCATGGTGCGCGTGGCTGAGGATTGCTATCACGAATTGAATCGCACGCTTGATCAGGGACCGGACGGCATCTTTGTCCCACGCATTCGGAGCCGCGCGCAGGTCGAAGCGCTCGTGCGGATGGTTAAATATCCACCGCTCGGAATCCGCGGTCTCGCCGGCTCGACTTGTCCGGTGGGCAAATATATCGGCTGGTCGTCAGTGGCTGAACAGGTAGAAACTATCAATCGCGATCTGATCGTGGGCATCCAAATCGAGACCGCCGAGGCGTTGGATGACTTGGATGGCATCCTCTCCGTACCAGGCGTGGATATTGCGGTGGTCGGGAATGACGATCTTTCGCTGGGGATGGGCATTCCCGGACAACTGCAGCACCCAGATTTTCTTGCCGCTATTCACCGCATCATTGCCACCTGTCAACAATACGGCGTGATGCCGGGCATTGCGTGCGGCGACCCGCACGCTGTTCGCGAATGGGCGTCGCATGGAATGCGCGCGTTTTGGTATTGCAGCGACATCGCCTTACTCTATCAGGGGGTTGCCACACATCGACTCGCCCTGGAGACAGCGTTGCAGGAGAAGAATAAATGAGTCGACTGGCGAATTTCATCGCCCACACACCTGTACAAACTGAAGAGATTGCGCTCTTTTCGCTGGCTCAGGCGGGTTTCTGTCTGACCACGGCAGCGGGTACGCGCGTGATAATCGATCCCTATCTCTCGGATTGCTGTGCGACGATGTTTGGCTTCAAACGTATGATTCCAGCACCGCTAACACCGGAAGAAGTGCAGGCTGATCTATTCCTTGCTACCCATGCGCATGCCGACCACCTGGACCCGGAAGCCTTGCCTGTCTATACACGCCGTACATCGACCATTTTTGTCGCCGCAGCGGATTGTCGGGAAGCACTGTCGACGGCAGGAGTGCCAAATGAGCGTATGCATATCCTGGCAACTGGAGATGGGTGCACTGTCCGAGATATAAATGTCCATGCCACCTATGCCGACCACGGCGATTTGGCCCCACAGGCTATCGGTTTATTACTCACGGTCAACGGTATTACCATTTACCATACCGGCGATACCGGATACGCCCCGGCGCCCATTCTGGCTTCGCTGCACTCGTCGGTTGACATCATGATAGCGCCTATCAACGGACAATTCGGCAATCTGGACGCCCGTCAGGCCTGCCTGTTGGCGGCGCAAGTCCGACCACGTCTGCTCATTGCCGCGCATTTCTGGATGTTTATCGAACATGGTGGTGACCCAGCGATCTTTCGCTCTGAAGCGGAAGTATTGTTACCGACGACACCTGCATTGGTGCTCGCGCCCGGAGAGCGCGTGCTCTTTTCTCGTGATGCGGGTTTACTCGCGACGCGAACCCTCGAAGCTGATGGCCTAACCGAGGAGATCATGTGATGAATGCCCCGCTTGTCTTGCGCTTGAATGCATTGACCTCCCCAATGACGGACTGTGAACGGATGATCCTGGCGGAGGCTGGTTGTGTCGTGTGGGAGATTGAAGGCGAAGACGAAGAGGAAATCCTGACTTATGCCGCTGCAGTAGATGCCGTGATGATCATCTCAGCCTACTTGCGTCGACCAGTCGTGGAACAAATGGCGCGTTGTAAAATTATCTCTCGTCTGGGCACCGGGGTGGATAAAATCGATATCGATGCCGCTACCGATTGCGGGATTTTGGTAACAAATATCCCGGATTTTTGTACGGACGAGGTTGCTGACCATACATTGGCCTTACTCCTTGCCGCGGCACGGCAACTGTCAATGTACGATACAGCCATGCGCAAAGGGTTGCGCCCCGCATTAACACATATGCATCGTCTTTCAACGCGATCATTGGGAATTGTAGGCTATGGGCGTATCGGCCGTGCCGTCGCATCGCGCGCGAAAGCTTTCGGCATGACCGTGTTGGTGAATGACCCGCTGCTCACCCCGGTAGGCGCAGCTGCGGATGGGGTGACGGTGAGTACTCTCGATGACCTGTTGCCTGTCGTCGACTACTTGTGCTTGCTTTGCCCACTTTTGCCGACCACTCGCGGCATGATGACACTCGAGTCTTTCCGCCGCATGAAACCGAGTGCGGTGCTGGTGAATACTGGTCGTGGCGAACTGGTGATCGAAGAGGATTTAGTCACCGCCTTACGCGAAGGCAGCCTGCGCTTCGCAGCTCTGGATGTCTTCGCCGACATCAATGTGTTTGCGCGTGGAGGGTTTCCAACCACCCACCCCTTATTCACGATGCCCAATATTCTGCTCACCCCGCATGTTGCTGCTAATTCCGAGGAGGCATTAGCAGACGCTCCGCGTCGTGGTGCCCAGGCGGTCGTCGATGTGCTTTCCGGCCATTGGCCGTGTTATCCGGTGAACCCGATGGTTGTGCCATGGTTTCCAATAGAGGTGACATAACGCTCCTGAAGACTGATCATTTCGCTGGCGTATAATACCGCAGCCGGCCAGTTCTGGAGCTGCTTCGTCGAATTACCCGTGAAAGGAGAGAGTATGCGCATATTCCTTACCGGGGGTACGGGGTTTATTGGGAGTCACCTGCGGCGAGCACTTATCGGCGACGGCCATGAGGTGATCGCGCTGGTTCGACTCTCACAACAACCAGAGCAGGGGACGACCTGGATAACCGGAGAACTTGCAGATATTGAAGCACTATCAGTTGGTATGACCGGTTGTGATGCGGTAATTCATCTTGTGGGCATTATTCGCGAGAGCAAAGATGCCACGTTCACACAGATTCACGTCCAGGGAACGGAAAACGTCCTGACGGCCATGCGACGAAGCGGCGTTCCGCGATTGTTGCATATGAGCGCTCTCGGCGCTGGTCCGAAACAACCCACGGAGTATTATCGTACGAAATGGCAGGCGGAAGAATTAGTTCGTGCCTCTCCAGTGCACTATACCATTTTTCGACCGTCACTCATTTTCGGTAGCGGTGATGGATTTACCAGCCAGATCATCGCGCAACTCAGACACTTCCCAATTATGCCAATCATTGGGAATGGCCAATACCGTTTCGCGCCGATCGCGGTCCAGGACGTCTGTGCGATATATCTGCAAACGCTCCAGTTGGATAGCGCGACCACTGCAAAAACTTTTGAACTATGCGGTCCGGAAACCCTTACCTATGCGCAAATCGTGCGCCTGCTGGCGTCCATACTCGGTATTCACAAGCCGCATATCTACCTTCCTGTCTCGTTCATACGCCTGCTCATCGCGACAACCAGTACACTCCACCTCCCATTTCCTATCACCCGCGAGCAACTCGCGATGCTCCTGCTGGGCAGTACGTGCGAAGACCCTGCTACGCGCGACATTTTTCAATTATCGCTCACGCGACTGAATACTCTGGAAGTTGCAAAAGCCAAAAATGCCGCCAATTTCTCAGCACCCCATACAGATGGTCAAAAATAAGTGCAGATGTGACATTAACCTGCATTATTCATAACATTTCGAATAATGCGACAGTCAGCCCGGCAGTCAATAACTTCATGAATAATCCGGGATAATGATGCGGTGCATCATTATCAATCAATAATACACCGTCTCGAGCAGAAAAGAAGCCATCATCTGGTTTCTCCTCTCCTCTCCTCCTCTTGTCGAGGAGGTTGAAGATAGGCTACACTGCTGGAACTGTTATCTCGAAAGGTACTCTGGCATGTCCGCACCCAACATCGTGCATTTACTCCCGGTTGCTTTGACTTGTGAATATCTTACTGCCCCCCTTGGTCTCGATACTCCGACACCACGGTTTTGTTGGCAGCTCTCCTCCGACCACCGCGGCGCTTCCCAAAGCGCTTACCAGGTATTAGTTGCCAGCAGTCAAGAACTACTCTCGCGTGGAATTGGGGATCTCTGGAATAGCGGAAAGGTGAAAAGTTCGGAATCGATTCACGTCACCTATGCCGGGAAACCACTGCCCAGTCGCACACGCGGGTATTGGACTGTGCGTTGCTGGGATGCCAACGATATTCCTTCACATTACCATGCGCCGGCAATATTCGAAGTGGGGTTGCTAGCACCGGAAGATTGGTCCGCGACCTGGATATACGCCGGGGAAGAGAGCGGAGACGCTCCTTTGTTCCACCGAGCCTTCACCGTGGGAAAAGCGGTGGCGCAAGCGCGCATCTATATTTGTGGGTTGGGTTATTATGAACTCCACTTGAATGGGTGCAAAGTCGGCGACCACTTATTGGATCCCAATTGGACAAACTACGACCTTCGTGAGTTGCATGACATGCTCTACCCCTTTGACGACCAGAGCACGCAACGCACGCTCTACATCACTTACGATATTACCTCTTTGTTGCAATCAGGGAAAAATGCGCTAGGTGTAATAATTGGGAACGGATGGCATAACCAGCATGAGCGTCTGATTGAAGGTCGGATGATGTATGGGCCACCACGGATGATCCTGCAGTGCGAGATCGTCTACGCAGATGGCGCCACGGCGACGATTAACAGCGACACCTCCTGGCGTACCGCCCCCAGTCCCTTAACCTTCAACAACATCTTCTTCGGCGAAGTGTATGACGCCCGTCTGGAACAGCCGGGATGGGATACACCAGCATTCTCCGCGGAAGGGTGGTCGCCTGCGCTGCCGGCACCACGTCCTGCCGGGACGCTCCACGCACAGATGTCGCCACCGGATAAATTGATGGGTGTCTTGGCGCCGGCAACGATCCGTGAAGTGCAGCCAGGCATCGTCGTCGCCGATTATGGACAGGTGTTCTCCGGATGGATACGGCTCCGGATCACGGGAGCCGCCGGAAGAACGGTGACGATGCGTTTTGCAGAAGAGGTGTTTGCGGATGGGACGCTAGATTTCGAGAGCGCCGGCGGAGATGAACAAATTCAACGTGACATCTATACTTGTCGCGGGGACCATGAGGAAATGTATGAGCCGCGTTTTACCTGGCATACATTCCGTTATGTCGAAGTGACCGGTTTTCCCGGCATCCCCACACCGGAAGCATTGCAGGGATGCATTGTCCACACTGCAATACAACAGACCGGTACGTTCTCTTGTTCCAACCAACTGCTCAACACCATTCAAGACCTATGCTGCCGCACCCAGTTAGCGAATTATCATGGTGGTGTGCCCAGCGATTGCCCGCACCGCGAGCGCCTGGGATATACCGGCGATGGGCAACTCACCGCGGAAGCGGCAATGTATAATTTCGCTGTCGCACCATTTTATACGAAATGGCTCAACGACATCGCTGACGCTCAGAACCACCAGACCGGATTTGTGCCGCACACCGCGCCGTTTTATGGTGGTGGCGGGGGTCCGGCGTGGGGCTCCGGCTATACAATCGTCGCCTATCAGATGCTTGCGCATTATGGCGATCGACGCTTACTGGAGACGCACTATGCCGGCCTTGCACATTGGTTGACGTACCTGGGAACGCGGACAGACGCACGCGGCATAATCACTCACGAGGAACCAGAGAGTTGGTGCCTGGGTGACTGGTCGCTGCCTGGCGAGTTTGCGCTGGCTGACCAGGTGGATATCCCCGCACCATTGGTCAATACCGCTTACTATGGTTACTGCGCTCGTATGATGACGCAACTCGCCCAGTCACTCGGGAAAACGGATGATGCGAACCACTATGCGACATTAGCCGAACAGATTACCCGGAACTTCCATGAGGCATATTTCGACGTAGAGCGCGGGTGCTACGCCATCGGTCGATGCGGAACGGAAGCTTTCGCCTTCTTACTTGGGACGGGTGATTTATTTGTCGAGGCGTACACGCGCAGTCTTCAGCACCTCCTCGACTATCTCGTCGCGCGCGACTATCACCTCGATACCGGCATTTTGGGCACACCAGCACTTCTGGAAGCACTGGCGCAGAATGGGCTGGCAAACATTGCCTACCGTATGCTAACGCGTATCACCTATCCATCTTACGGGTATATGGTAGAGAACGGGGCCACCACGCTCTGGGAAAACTGGAAGAAAGAAATTGGATCGCATTGCCATCCAATGTATGGTGGGGTCAGTGCCTGGTTCTTTCGCCATCTAGCGGGGATCCAACCGTCACTGTTGCACCCGGCATATGAGCGCGTGACGATTGCCCCACAATTTGTGGAAGACCTTACCGCAGTCTCAGCCGCGGTGGAAACCCCACGCGGGAAACTTGCCGTCTCCTGGGAGCGTTCTGGCACGCATCTTGATCTGGATGTCATGCTCCCAATCGGATGCACCGCGCGGATCCATATACCGGTCACGCCTGGAGCGGTTTTACACGAGCAAGGACAGCGGATTGGACGACTGGACTCTGGGGTTATCGAAGAAACGTGTCCTGGCATCATCGCAATTGCTCACCAGGATCATGCCATTACGATCGTCGCTCTCGGTGGATCCTATGCTTTCGAAGTGGATGAAGCTAGTTAGAGAGTGTCCCAAAGTCCACGTATTTGGATCGCGAGTGAATTTTTTCATCAGGCAAGGTCGAAGACCGTGAGCCCGTCGAACGGTCGAAGATCGTGAGTCCATCGAACGAAGAGAATTCCACACTTTATCGAAGGGAGATAAACGTGGAATTCTCGACAACGCCTGGCGGAAAAAGACACCGCGAGGCGAATGCGTGAACTTTGGGACACGCTCTAGTTAGCCCAGCAGTCAATTACTTCATGAATAATGCGGGCTGCTGATCTGTGACACCCTTACCCCTGATCTATTTTCGCGGGGAGAGAACCATGTACGGGGTCGAGAATAGTTATCAACTGCTCCTGGTGGCGGATGATATTGCCATTACTAAATCTGCCATACAAGCATCTCGTGCGGCACGAGAGCAGGCGTTTCTGGCAGCAACAACCCAGCTTGCCCGTGCCAACCCGCAACTACTGAAAGCTGCTGAGAAAACATCAGAGTTATCAGAAGCTGATGCGCGGGAAATCGCTGTAGAAAGCGAACGGTTACACACGCAATTTCTCGCCATGAGCGAGGTGACGCGTGCGCTTACCGAGCACTTGCCCGCCGAAATGCGCGCCATCCGCCAGCTGGCATTCAACGCCTTACGCGAAGGTTGTTTGCCTGGAGCCTTCGACAGCACGGCATCATGGCGGGAGGCGCTGCTGCTCTTTCGTCATGGCGTGGAACATCCGTTGGGTGTGCGCGATTATGCCGCATGGTTCAACATTGGATGGCTGGTATGGAAAATTGGTGGTGACTTACCGGAAGCTGAACAGGCCTTTGCTACCGCGGTGCGCCAGAGCCTGGAATCGCGCGACATCATCCATCAATTGGCGGTACGGCACCTGGCCTACATGCGCATGAACCTTGTGGATATAGAGGGGGCAGCACGAACTATTGCGTTGCTCGGGCCTGAAACTCCAGCGGACCCGGAGGCACAATTCATTGCACTGGGCATTACGGCACGGACGGGACGTGCCGAGGATGTTATCATCGCTTTTGAAGCACTGGCCGCATCCTCGCCAGTTGGGTTGCTGATGTGCTTGTGCGACCCGGCATTGGATTCTTTTCAGGCGCACCTGCAACCCGTGATCGACGTATTGCTTACCAATACTCAAGCCGCGGTCACCGCGGCGATCAACATCGCAAATGCCAAAATGCGCGAAGCGACGGACATAGCGCGGCTAATTCACCGTGACATGTTGCTGGGGGACGCCACCCGTGCACGATTCGCAGCAATACAGCAGTCCATGGCTAAATTGCGTTTGGCGGATGCCGATTGGGTAACCTTGCATCGACTTGACAACCTTTTTTCCGCCTTGGCGCCAGAATTGAACGATGATATTGAGCGCATTCGTCCGCGATTACCAATCCTGCGCCTTTTGGAGTGGGTGCAGATTCCCGCCGGGGAGTTCCTCTACGGAACAATAAAATCGCGCATGCACCTTGCCGCTTTCGAAATCATGAAATATCCGGTGACTGTCGGCCAATACCGTTTGTTCTGTGCGGAAGCGGAACGCGCTATGCCGACGGCGCCTGATTGGGGATGGCATGACGACCACCCCATGGTGAACGTCACCTGGCACGACGCGCAGGCGTTTGCCGCCTGGGCGGGATTATCCCTGCCGACAGAGTACGAATGGGAGAAGGCGGCGCGTGGTGCGGACGGTCGTTGTTTCGTTTGGGGCAACACCTGGGACACTACCCTGTGTCGTCATAGTGTAGGCAGCGGCGTGCATGCCACTGTTTCGGTAGGATCCTTGTCGAACGGCGCCAGTGCTTATGATGTGCAGGATATGGCCGGGAATGTGTGGGAATGGACCGCCAGTCTGTATGATCCGAATAGTCAGGCTTATGTATTACGGGGTGGCTCCTGGGTAGACACCAGCATGGATGCTTTCCGTACTGACACGCGCCTGCGCAAGACCCCGGATTTCTGGAATGACCATTTTGGTTTCCGCTGTGTCTGGCGACCACCGACAGCGTAGCGCAGATGTCATCTTAGCCCGCTTTATTCGCGTAGCGAATAAAGCTTCGGCTAACCAAAGCATTATTCATGTGCTCATGAATAATGCAGGTTAGTGATGCAGGAGTATATTTTATGAAACAGATCGTCAGTTTCTGGTTGTTATTATGCGTGATATTACCCGGCATGGCACTCGCCGGAAGGTCGCCGTTGGTGAAACCTGGAGATCGGGTGGCGATTTTCGGTGACAGTATCTCTACCGGGCAGGGATATGGCTATTTGGCTGTCCAACTCATGAATCAGGAACAACCGAACTTGAAGTTAACATGGCTGGAAAACGGTCATCCCGGGTGGCGCGCGGATCATGCAGCGGGGGCGGTGGACCAGGTATTGGCCGGCAAGCCAACGCTGGTGACCATCATGTTCGGAACAAACGATATGGGACAACTTGGGGCACGCGGCATTGCCGATCTCAAGGCGAATCTAAAAGTGCTGACCGACCGTTTTAAACAGACAGGCGTGCGCATCGTGCTCCTCACCCCTCCCTACACCTCGGATACAGATCCCTGGGGAGCTTCTCTCGATGCCGTGGGATTGCCACAAATGGCGGAAGAGGTGTTCGCACTTGGGAAGGCAGAACACCTGCCGGTGTTTGACATGTTCACCGTGACTCGTCAGGCGAATCGCGATGGACGGAAATCGTACCCGGCTTTCCAAATGTATAACGCGCCTGGTGACGTTCACCCGAATCGCCTGGGCCATGAGATAATGGCGCGGGCGCTTGCAGATTACCTACTCGGTAAATCTGTTCCACCGCGCACGCGGTTCGTTTGGCGCCATCCGTCGCTTCCCACCGCTGTTGCTGTCGCAACAACCGGGACTGTTGATTTATTGAGCGACAGCCCATTATTCCCCGCTGCCGCGCCGATGCAATTGCGGGACCGCGCGCAGATACTCTATCCTGCGCGCTGGACAGGTCCGCAAGATCTATCCGCTATCGGAACCGCAGGCTGGGATATCGACAATTTGTATGTCGAAATACGTGTGACAGATAATGTTGTGATACCCGGGGACCAACAACCCGCGTGGGGGTATGACGGCATTGAATTCTTTTTCGACACTCGCCCGACCAAGGCGCGGAATGTAGCATGGGCGCCGGGATATTATCAACTCTTCGTGCCGGCCATGCCTACGAACGGCCCCGTTCCGGTTTTTTGTGGGAATATGGATAAATTCGACCCGACAACAGTGCGCGCCACCTATCGACGTACCGTCGATGGGTACCTACTGCACCTGGCAATACCGTGGACCACGTTACGGTTCACACCAAAGGCTAAACGCAATATCGGTTTCGACTTCGCCATCAACGATCGCGATGACGCGAAAATCGACCGCTACAAAGCCCTCTGGCGCGGCGCTGGAGATGATTACACTAACGCTGGAGCGTTGGGCACATTGCTGCTGGCAGCGCCGGCAACACACTAAGTTATGAATGGAGCGTCATATGAAACGAAAGAGAGCAAAATCCGCTACCCCGATACCATCGCGGCAGATTACACGAACGATCGCCGGAGCTGCCACCGATTCGGATGGGGAGAATTATGCGGATATCTTTGAACGCTTTGCCCACCCCTTAACCCAGGATGCAGAAGATGAAGAGATGATGACGAATATGTTGTCTCTGGCAGCGAATGCCTGGAATATCGCCTCGCTCCAACCGCACGAGCGCATGAAGTCCATTGCAACCTTTTGCCAACGCTTCCCGGAAGAAGCACGCCTGGAAATCAAACGCGAATTATCCACGCTGATCACACGAAAAGATGCGGAATTCTCCGGCAACGCGTGGTTGGTAACCGATATCGATCTCACATTCCATGGTGACGAGGTTGATGTCGCAGTGGAAGTCGTTTGTGGCGTTACCCTGGCAGACTTACAAGCGACGAAGCAATGATTCGCGTACATCAATAATATCGCATCACTATCCCGCATTACACATACCATTTCGAATACTGCGGGTTAGCGTCAAAAAATAATCGTCAAATAACTGCGCCTCAACAGATTCGTAACACAGTTTTGACAATTGATGGATATGCTAGGGGTGCGGTTGTGAAGGACGCACGCCTTTAAGCGCAGGGATGTGTATGACCAGGTTCGCTGTCAATTGCCGGCTTGCTGCCCCATTTGGGGTATACCGGACGCTCGATAGTTCGAGTATCAGCAGCGAACCTGGTTTTTCTGTTAGTTAGTGCCTCTCATGTAATTCGGCTCTGAAAAGCCGAATTACATCTCTGGTGGTGCGTCCGCCACGGATGGCGGGACGCATGGCGGAGGATTGTCCCAACGTTCACGTATTCGCCTCGCGGTGTCTTTTTCCGCCAGGCGTTGTCGAGAATTCCACGTTTATCTCCCGTCGATAAAGTGTGGAATTCTCTTCGAACCTGACGAAAAAATCCACTCGCGATCCAAATACGTGGACGTTGGGACAGGCGCTAGTTTTTTGGTGGGCTGCCGGACAGGCGCAGGTTCCACAAGGTGGCTGGCGGGGCGGTCAACACCAGACCGGCGCGGAAGGGCGGATACCCGATGCAGTAGGCGCGAAAATGCACTTGATTCCATCCCTGCCGCAGCGTAAGCGTCATCACTTTCTCCGCTTGCCCCGGATCTCCGTCGATAGTTCCCTCCAATATCTTCGTACCATTAAGGAACCAGCGATAGTAGGTCATCGGGTGTCCCTGAAAATGTGCGTCCAGCGTGGTCTCTGCCGGCACATAAATCCAGGTCGCCCCATACCAAACCTGTCCGGCGGGACCCAGTACCACGCGGGTATCCAACGGCGTAACAATCGTCGGCGTCCAGCGCACGCTGCCGGGATTTCCCCAGTATCCCTGGATCATGGCGCCGGTGTACTGCGCGGTAATGTCAACAGTGCCGTTATCCGGGGGCAGTTGTAATGCCTCGCAGAAAGTCCGGGTCGCACTCTTGTAGTCGATATTCGTGCCGGGCATCAGGCCGTTGGGGTCATAGCTGAGCTTTTCCGCCCCCGGACCACCAAACGGTCCGCAAATGAGCCAGTTCCGTATCAGCACGCCCCGATCCAACCCCTGCCAATATGCCGGCGCCCAGGACCCGGGGTAGAGCCGTGCTTCCGTCGGTTCATCATAGGTTTCTCGGCTGGCAGAACCATCTACGTTGGCCCACCAGCATTTGTTGTGTCCGGCGAAGGTCGCGTCAAAATTTACCATGGTACGCACCCCGCCCGTCAGAGGGGGTAACCCCGGGATCGCGCTGCGTGGCAGGCCTACCGCCAGCACGAACCCTTTGCCGTCACTGTCCAGGATAGAGTGTAACTCTGCGCCAGCCACCGGTCCGACGTGGGCGAATTCCACCATATTCACTGGAGTGCGATAGGTCAACGGACGGGCGGTACCCGGTCCGTGCCAAGTCGGGTAAAGGCCGAGTGCCACCGGGGTGAGACGCCCACCATCGGAAAATAGCCCACAAATGATGCGCACATCACCCGGTCGTCCGTTGGGGGAGGTGGCGGGCATAGCACGCTGATCCCCCTGAATATATACACTCACGGTGTCCGCCAGCCGGTCATGGGTGAAGATGCGCTCCAGGGGTTGCAGCGCTCGCGGAATAAAGACGGACGCCAGCCTGACATGCCAGCGCAGATAGAGGTGCTCAGGATCATACAAACCACGGACTTCAACCGTCTGGTCCTTATCTGCCTGGAAGCGTATCGGCTCACATGCCTCCCACCCAAGGAGCGAGCCATCCAATATTGCCCCACCCAGGGCAGGGGAGAAATGCGCCACGTTCGCAGTTCCCGCACCGCCACGCACTGTCAGCGCGATTTCCGGTGGTGCAACGATTTGACTGGCGGAAATCGTTATCCGCGACGGGAGAGTCGTTAAAGGGTGGACCGGATTCTCGTGCAACGACCAACCTTCCGCCTCATAGAGCATCGGGGTATATTTCCCCATGCCAAAATAAATCTTTCCATTCGTGCGGTTGGGGTAGACCAGACCAGCAAAAAATTCTCCCGGTTGTGCATACACCCCCGCTTCTGTCGGCGTGAGACGTCGGCCATCGGGAAAGAGCGTGTCGATGTAGAGGCCGGAATCGGTGTAGAGGATAATTCCACAGCGTGATTGATCCACTACGCTTAATATGCCGTTGATTGGTTTGTAGATATGAATCGCCGCATACGTTTCTCCCGGTTGCGCGACGCCTTGCAAGGCTTTACGACCGGTGCGCCAGAGCGGGACGAATCCACCCCGGGCATCCGGAGCATAGCGTGTTACCTTCTCCTGCGCGCCGTCGTTGGCACTAAAATTCGGCCCGCCGCGCGCAGTAACGTAATAGCCCTCGCCTAGGGAGCCGTCAACCATCGCCCAATCACTGGCGAACTGGTCCGCCAATTCGTTGCCGCCATATAACGCAGTCGCCGTTCCTGTGGCGCGCCGCGCGAAGATCGGATCGGTGAACAGTTTCTCCCAGTGGGTGAAAATCGGGTTACCCCAGGCATCGAAATTGCTGGGCGCCAGACGTTCGACGTCGCGTCCGGCCTGATTCAAGGCGACAAGGGCGAGATCAGCAGTCCACTGGTTGCCATGGTAGCGCATGAGCCACCCGGGCATCTCCAACGGACTTTTGCGATACTCGTCTTCCTGAATTTTTCCATCCCCGTTGGCGTCGTGCCAGGCGAAATATTTCCATTCCTGGCCTTCTCGCATACGCAAAATCGCTGCCGAAAGCACCCAGCGATCCCCGTCGAGACGATAAATATTGTTGCTGCGTCCGCATGCCAGATATTTATGTCCATGCGTGATAATGCACCAGGGGTGATCCAGTCCCGGAGCCAGCGGATCATTCAGGAGATTGGGCCAGACGGCATCGACTGTCCAAACGCCGGTGGCATAATTAACTATGAAGCGTGTCAGCCATCCCTGCTGTCCGGCGATATAGATCTGCTCAGGATGCTCGGGGTCCACGGCGTAGCCGTCATTGGCTTTGGTTTGCAGGTTGAGGAAGCTGCGTAACAGCACACCATCATCGTTCCACTCACTCACCCGATTCGGCCCGGCGTGTTCGACAACGAGAAGATGATCATGGCCGTCAGGAGCGGCCCACGTCGCTAATTTCCCCGGGGCACAGAAGGTTTGTGGATCGTAGGTTCCCGGATGTTGGGCGGGAAGGCGACCAAAAACATGCAGTATCGTTCCGGCACGATCTAGTTGATAGACTTTATTCGCTATCATGTCGCTGAGATACAGGCGGTTATGGCTGTCGACTTCCAGGTCCGTTGGGGTGATTGTTGCCGGTACGTTGAAGAGCGGCACGAGATTTCCCTGCGGAAGGCCGGACCGCAGCGGAACAGCGCTAACCGTCCATCCACCCTGCGGACTGGTGTGCAACACGTAGAGTTGTCCACCCCGTGCGGCAACCCCCAGCGGATGAAGCGTCGTCAGGCGCGCCAACACAGTCCCGTTACTACCATCATGTACGGTGATAGCATCGACAAATTCCTTATCGCTCTCCTGGTAATAAGGCCAATCCGTAGTTTGGATGATTTTACCACCCTGCGCAACAAAGACAAATGTTTTGTTTACCTCGGCATCATGCCAACACGAGAGGGCTTTCACCCAACCCTCAGGCAAATAGACACCGCTGCGTTGGGCGCGACCGGCGCCAAAGGGACGCCCATCCGCACGGTAGAGATACTTCGGGCCGCCGTCAGTGCTGAAGCTCCAGACTGTTTCACCATCGGTACAGGTAGCAGAGCCACCACCCGCACCCCCGGAACCGAAGGCGCGAAGGAACTGTTCATACCCCACCGGTTTTTTGAGATCAATCATGGGGTTGTTGAGGCCGTTCTCCAGATAGTTGTAATAGAAGACCGCCACCCCATTTGGTCCGACGTCGACATCGGCTAATGGTGCGCCACAGGGGTCGCCGCCGAATGGCTCGGGTTTTGCCCACTGGTCCGGTGTGGGCAACCAGGACGAAGCACCGCCGACAAAACGCGGGGTGATGGTGTGGAATGCCCCATCAACACGCCATTGTCGCGCCGGCATATAGATGCCTTTCAACGCATAACTCCCCGGGGGCACCGGCATATAATTATCATCCAGACCATCCCAGGTTTCAGTGAACTTACCCTTGTTCTCTACGGTTACAATACGCGTTGCCCCGCAGATGAATTGTGAGACGATCCATCCTGGATTGTGCGGGTCAACCACTGCCAGGGTCACTCGATAGCTCTGCGGCAAAGGTCCGGTGGCCGGCAACTGATAGGTGAGGGATACACCGGTAGCCCAGGACATACTGATGAACCCAAAGACCAAAACCAATGTTGCGATTGCACGCATAGCGAACTCCTCATTCCCTGTGAAGCGGGGATGGACTAATTGTCAATTTTCGACAATAAATCCCCATTCCCTGCGCTCAGTGGATGCTGATAAACAGGTAACAGCCCCAAAGCCAGCGAATATATCTGTACGCTCAAGCAATAACGCTAGCCGCTCGTTTTTCGCTACGCGAATAGGCGGATCGGTATTTTATTCTTCAGTAGCGTGGAGATTGGAGTAATGATGACCAACGAGATAAATGCCCCACTGCGTGTAGCCATGGTGGGGGTCGGGGGATTTGGCGGATACCGCCGCGCCGCGATGCGTGAAACAAATTTATTCACACTCCTGACCGCGTACGATTATCACGCAGAGACGCTGGCCGCTTGCCACCGTGAGGATGGTGCACAACCGGTTGACAGTTTCGAAGCGTTGCTGGATACACCGGGAATCGAAGCGGTCATGATCGCCACCGGGGCGAAATTCCATGCCGACCAAACCCTTGCCGCGTTAGCACGCGGGTTGCATGTCTTTGTCGAAAAGCCGTTATGCGCCACCCCAGAAGAGATGCAGGCCTTGCTGGCGGCACAGCAACGTACCGGACTGGTAGTGGGCGTCGGGCACCATAGTCACGCCACTGATAATACCTCTCTGCATCTTAAACGGCTGATCGATGACGGCATGTTCGGTTCGTTGGCAACCTTTGAACAAGTGACGGCACACAGCGGTGGGTTGGAGATTAAACCGGGAGATTGGCGAGGAGATCCGGAGAAGAACCCCGGCGGCATGCTCTTTCAATGTGGGTGCCATGCCTTGCACGAGTTGATGTTCTACTTTGGCCCGATCCAAGAGGTGTCCTGCCAGATGCGCTACGATGTGCATACCACACAGACAGCGGATGTCGCGCATTGCCTGCTGCGCTTCGCTTCAGGAGTGATCGGTACGCTGAGTGCCTATCATGTCACTCCCTACCGGCATACACTGAATCTATATGGTACAAAAATGAGCCTGTATCGCGATCACCGTGCACCGGCATATGGCGACGCCGAATACGTGGCGGTGCAATACCGGAAATGTGGTGAAGCAGAACCGCATCTCCCCTTTACACTCGACACCGGGGGTGATCCCCATGGGAACCTGCGCAGCTTCTATCGGGCCATTCGCGAAGGCGGAGAACCCTATCCCTCCCTGCGGGATGGAGCGCGCGCGGTGAACGTGATCTTTGCAGCGGAAGAGGCGGCGCAGACCGGACGTACCGTTGCGCTACCCATCATTTAATGCTTACCCGCCCGCAACGGATACGCCAACTAGCTAGCCTCACGCTGGGGCATATCTATGTCGACATGTGCAATGGCTTCTTACTGCCGTTACTGCCGTTGCTCGTGTCGCGCCTGCATACCTCCATGGCGACCCTTGGTGTGGTTGCCGGCGTAATGGGATTGGTGGCGAATGGGGTGCAACCGTTAGCCGGCATGCTCATGCACCGGGTCCGCATTTCCGTTTTGCTGACGGTTGGCCTGGTACTCGCCTTCGGGTTCGCCTTCCTGGGGTCGGTACAGACGGTACCACAACTGCTCCTCGTTGTAGTCATCAGCGCGGTTGGTGTAGCCATCTTTCATCCGGGTGCATTGCTCGGGGCGCACGCCGTTTCCGGTTCGCAAGAACACATTGGCGTGCCAGCCTTTCTCTCCGGCGGCGCTCTGGGCGTGGCCATCGGGGCCGTCGTGGTGACACAATGGGTGTCGCGTCTGGGTTTCGAACGCTTATGGTGGCTTATGCCGGGCGGCATTCTCCTCGGATTGGCGACACTCTACTATGGACGTATCTGGGATATCGATATCCACCACTCCCCATCTGAAGCGCCAGTGGGCAATTCCGTGCCTTTGCCATTCTTCTTCTTATTGTTACTAGCATGTCCGCTCACTATCGGCATTACGCTTGTGTTGACATACCTGCCGTTGCATCTTTCCACGATTCTTGGTGTCGGTGAGGTGCGGTGGATCGGCGTTATTCTCGGGGTGTTGACGTTCATCGGCGCATTGAGCGGTTACCTATGGGGTGCGTTGAGCCGCTGGATTTCACCACTACGCCTGGTCGCCGTCGGACAATGTCTGTTGATTCCCATCCTCATATTGCTTCTTCACGCACGCAGCATACCAGTCATGCTGGTTTGCGCTACCCTCACAGGTACTGTGTCCGGTGGCGCATTCTTTCCCATCGTCGCAACCCTGGCCCGCCGCGCACACGGATTAACGCCCGGGCTGCGCGCCGGCATGATCGTGGGGGTGGCCTGGAGCATCGGCGCTCTTGGGGCGATGGTCGGCGCTGCTATGCTGCAGCACGGATTACTGGTGGATCAGGTGATCTATCTCAATCTCCCACTGGCCCCCAGTGCAGCGGTATTGGCGCTCTACCTGGAATGGCGCTATATGAAAAGAAACTCTTCACTTGATGCTACGCCTCTCGTGGAAAGATAGACGTAGTATGGTATTACAATCTTTTCATCGCCAAATATGATCATTCCGCGATATGTGCCACACAGTTAAGCAGTTTGGTTGAATAGAATTGCGACAGCTGTTAGTTCGAATACGCACATTACATGATTGGCGATCAGTTGATCCCCATATATAATACGACTGAGGTGAAATCAATGCGTTTGCCAGAAATGATGTTGTTGATTGGGATCGCACTATTCTACAGTGCAGTGGCGGGCGCCGCGGGGCAGGCGGATACGCCGAAGAAACTCCGGGGAAAATCACAGGTACGGATCGTCTGTCTTGGTGATTCCATCACCGACGGCAATTCGTACCCAACTTTATTGCACCAGGCATTGGCTGATGCCGGATATGAACCACCGTTATGTTTGAATGCGGGGGTCGCCAACGACACCTCTGCGGATATGCTGGCACGGTTGGAACGTACGGTGCTTCCGCTGCACCCCACATTGGTTACTATTATGGCCGGTACCAATGATCTCTTGCATGGCGCGGCCGGCCCAACCCAATATGCAGAGCATTTGACAAAGATTGCAGAACGCTTGAAGAAAGACAAAATTCCCTTGGTGCTACTCACCCCTCCGATTTATGGCGGGGCGCCATTGCCGGGGTTTGATGATGCGGTACGTGGAGTGGCCCATACCTATCGATATCCGGTTGCGGAAGTATCGACGGTGATGCAGGCGGCACAAAAACAGGGGATTGAACAACTGGAAGCCGACCATGTCCACCCCAATTTTGAAGGTCACCGCGCCATCACCCGCGCCTTACTTGATGCACTGGGTTACCAGGATGTTCCGGTTCCAAAGGAAATCCGTATCACCATGTTTCCGGGCGTGATTACCGGTTGGCTGATGCGCCCAACCAAAGATGCCGTCCCAACGCTCGATGACACGAGTGTGCTGGCGGTGATGCCGGATGCGACCTGGAAAGCAGTGGTGTTGCCGGAGAGTAAACCGCAACAGAGTTGGTGGTCGGATTGCGAACGCCGGCGTGGTTTTGCGCTGTCTTTCCCTGATACGGTCGGTGTAGGCAGCGGTTACCAGGGGGTGGCGAAACTCTCGATTGAAACACCAAAAAAAGTCTATTTCAACACCGGCGCCGCGCTTCGCACTATCTGGTTAAACGGACATTGCCTGTTTAAAAAGAATGAAAGCATGTGGACCGGCTGGCACGCCGGCAAAGAGCGGATTCCCGCCGAACTGCGCGCTGGAGAGAATACCATTGTCATTGAGATGGGCTCTCAATTCTTTTTAAGCGTCACGGATGGGATTGATTGGTAACGTGACTACACCGCGCGTGATGCGTTTCGCCCCCGCATCGTTTCAATAAAAGCATTCGTTGTCCCCTGCGGAGATTGCTGTATTAAGAACCGAGAGATATAATAGCAGCCGCATGTTCCGTAGTGGAACACATGGCGGGCTGTGCCGGTGCGCACGGCAATAGGAGATATCCGTTTTGGCTGTGTTGATATCGGGGAATGAAGCGATCGCGCGCGGAGCCTACCGTGCTGGCGTGACAGTGGCGACCGGGTATCCCGGTACCCCGTCCACGGAAATTCTGGAAAATGTCGTTCGATATAAATCGGAGATCTATTGTGAATGGGCGCCGAATGAAAAAGTGGCGCTTGAGGTAGCTGCCGGCGCCTCGTTGACCGGCGCACGTGCGATTGTCACCATGAAGCATGTCGGGTTGAATGTCGCCGCTGATCCACTGATGACGCTCGCATATATCGGTATGGTCGGTGGATTGGTCATCTGCGTCGCGGACGACCCGGGCATGCACTCCTCGCAAAATGAACAGGATTCGCGCCATTATGCGCGCTTCGCGAAAATTCCCGTGCTGGAACCTTCCGATTCGCAGGAAGCTTACGACTTTGTCGCGCTGGGCCTGGATATTTCAGAGGAATTCCACACGCCGGTCATTCTGCGCACGACTACACGTGTAAGTCATTCACGCAGCCTGGTCACTGAGATAGCGCGCGCGCTGCCCGTCCGTCCCATCGGGTTTGTTAAAGATCCCCCGCGATTTGTGCCAATCCCTGTTTGGGGACGGGTGATGCGTGTGAAGGTGGAGGAGCGATTACACGCGTTAGCGCAGGCTGCCGCCACATCTCCAGCTAACCGCATTGAACCGCGTGGCACTGCGCTGGGTATAATTACTTCCAGTATTGCTTATCAATATGTGCGTGAAGTCTTTCCAGACGCTTCTATCCTCAAACTCGGGTGGGCCTACCCTTTTCCAGATGCGTTGATTCGCACCTTCGTCGCCGGCGTGGAGCGCGTACTGATCGTTGAGGAACTGGATGATATCCTTGAAGAACATGTGAAAGCGTTGGGTATCGCCTGCGACGGGCGCACGTTGGTACCCGGCGTTGGGGAGCTCTCCCTCTCCCGCGTCTTCGCGGTACGCGATCGGCTGGAAGGTCGAGAACCTACGTTCAGAACTCCCGTGCCACAGGCCGACGACCTGCCCGCACGCCCACCGGTATTGTGCCCCGGTTGCCCGCACCGCGGGGTATTCGCCGCGCTGGGCAAACATGATGTCGTGGTCACCGGTGATATTGGATGCTACAGCCTGGGTGTCTTTCCCCCCCTGTCACGCACCGATGCGATCCTCTGTATGGGTGGCGGCATCACAATGGCGCACGGGATGGATAAAGCTGGTGAGCCAAAGAAAGTAGTAGGCATCGTCGGTGATTCGACTTTCTTCCATTCCGGCATCACCGGGTTGTTGGATATCGCCTATAACCGGGGAACATCGACGATTATCGTCGTCGATAACCGCACCACCGCGATGACCGGCCATCAGGATCACCCGGGCACCGGACAAACACTGATGGGCGAGAAAACGACTGCTGTATCTATCGAAGAAGTCGGCAGGGCATGCGGTGTTCGCCATATCCAGCGCATTGTCCCCTACGATTTGACAGCGACCTTTGCGGCCATCGACGAAGCACTGAATACGCCGGAGCCGTCACTCATTGTATCCGTCGCCCCGTGCCCATTGCACGAGCGAAAGCGAGTAGGGGAGATCCGGTACATAGAGCGCACGAAGTGTAAGACGTGCAAGGCGTGCCTGAAGCTGGGCTGCCCGGCAATTGAATTTATGGTCGGCGCTCCACCACATATCAACGCGCAACTTTGTAATGGATGTAGTTTATGCGAGCAAGTCTGTAAATTCGAGGCAGTGACGCTGGGAGGAGAGCTGTGCGTATGAGTGGCAAACCTATTACGAGTATTGTGTTAATCGGCGTCGGCGGGCAAGGGATTCTGCTGGCAAGCGAAATTATTGCCCAGACGGCGCTGATCGCCGGTTATCAGGTGAAAACGAACGAAGTGCATGGCATGGCACAACGCGGTGGATCCGTGATGGGGCAGATTCGCTACGGCGAGGAAGTGTTTAGCCCACTGGTTGCCGAAGGCACCGCGCGCGTGCTGATTGCCTTTGAAGCCATCGAAGCGTTACGCGTAGCGCATTATCTGGCGCCGGAAGGATACGCGGTTGTCTCCAGCCAGACTATCGTGCCCGTCACAGTCTCCAGCGGTGCGGCACAGTACCCGGAGAATGTCGAGGCGCGTCTCCACCAGGTCTTCCCACGTCTGTGTTACCTGGATGCAGTCGCGATGGCCTGCACCGTCGGAAATGTCAAAACCGCCAATGTCGTCCTCCTTGGCGCGGTTTCCGCGCAACTCGACTTGCCATTGGAGGCCTGGCACCAGGCCATCGCCGCGTGCGTACCGGAGAAGTATTTTGACCTCAACTTGCAAGCCTTCAGCATGGGCCGTGAAGGATAACATCCCGCTTTATTCGCGAAAAATGGCTTTGGCCTCACCAAATCTAACATCAGGCACTCAGCATAATGTTTACACATAATCCCCGGCATCAAGTGTCGTATCGATCACTTTTTCCCCTTTGAGTTGATAGATGTGCATGCCTGCCCCTTCGTAATAGCTGTGCCCGACAACGATTTCCATAATGCCGTCACCATTAACATCGAGCACGGCATTCAAGGTATAGAGTTCGGGAACGTCCGTGTCTTTGTCGCTGATGACACAACAGCATTTGATGGGAACTGTTCGCACAACCCCATTGATGATTTTCCGCACGAGCACCAGTGAATAATCGTTTGCTTGCCATTTATAATCCGGGTATGGACGCGGTATGGTAGCGGCGATGAGCACCTCATCCTGCTTATCCCCCTCCAGATCGATTTTCCAGATACGGGTAATCCGGACGGGGGCCTTTGGCAACCCGACTGTTGTCAGGTAGTCATGAACGACCCGCGTATAAAGCGCCTGTTTGGTGGAGAATTGTTGCGGGGCATTCCAGGCGCCTCCGACACCGATTACCGTTTCACCATCCCGCACCTTCACCGGACTGTTGAGGGAAATGTCGGGCATGGCATGTCCTTCCGGGTCGTCTTCCGGCTTGCTGCCAATCGCTTCACCAAGGTATTTGGTCGGCGTGTATAGACGATAATGCTCGCCTCCCTTCACCAGGGATTTCAGCTTCTCAGCATCAGCCCACTTCCCATTGATAGTCCCTCCGAAGAGCATTGCACCGTCAGTGGCATCAATAACAGGATGTACCGTATCGGCTGGTGCGCCTTCGAGCAGCGACATACCGAAGACTACAAGGAGCAACACTGCGCACAGTGCAATGAAGAACAGCCATCTCATCAACAAAGCCTTTCGTCCGTGCTGCGATATCACGACCGAGAATATTTTGATTTTTCCACTGCATAATAGAAATCCCTGCATTTCACAGATCGACAGAAGGTTGCGAGACGATTGCGAAGCAATTACTAAGCAGGTGAGAGGAGTGACACATGACAGACGATCATTTACGTGAAGAACTATTAAGTACAGAACCGGCCTTTCACGGGCGCTTGCTGCGCGTGCGCGTAGATACAGTACGCTTACCGGATGGGCATGTCGCGACACGAGAAATCATCGTGCATCCAGGCGCTGTGGCCATGGTGCCATTGCTGGATGCAGAGCATGTACTGCTGGTGCGTCAGTGGCGCGCGGCAGCGGGACGCGCCTTGCTGGAGATCCCTGCCGGCACATTGGGACCCGGCGAAGACCCGACAACATGCGCGGCACGTGAATTGATGGAAGAAATCGGCTATCGTCCCCAGACCTTACGTCCACTCACAGCAATCTTTCTCGCACCGGGGTATAGTTCCGAACTGCTGCACCTGTTTCTCGCGGAGGACCTTGTGCCAGAACGCCTCACGCATGACGAGGATGAACGCATCGAAGTGGAAATCCTTACGTGGACGCAGATCGACGCGATGATCGCCAGTGGCGATATCGCCGATGCCAAGTCTCTGGCGGGGTTGTTGCTGGCGCAGAAACTACTGAGGGCGCAATGACACATCTCCCCGTTCTTCGTCGTTTACTAGTCTGGGTCTGCCTGCTGGTTGAGTTGGGAACCTGGGCAGCTCCGCCTTCGGATCTTGCCGCACATCTTGCCGAATTGCCAACCGCGCGTCTGATGACCGGGGCGCATGTCGGCATCTTCATACAATCTGTGAGCAACGGCGACATCTGGTATACGCGTGACGCCGGCGAATCATTCATCCCCGCTTCTACAGCCAAGTTGGTGACCGTCGCGTTAGCACTGAACCGCCTGGGCGCCTCTTACCGTTTTAATACGCAAGTTTATGCCGACGGACCAATTTTCAATGGGGTGGTTGAGGGCAATCTCTACCTGCGCGGTGAAGGTGATCCTTCATTAATGCCGGAAGACCTGCACGGGATGGCGAAGGCGCTGGCTTCTGGTGATCCAGCGCGCGGTATAGCACCCATCCACGCGGTGCGCGGCAAACTCTATCTGGACACTTCATTTTTTCCGCAACCGGGTGGTCCGCTATTAGGTGTGGGATGGAGTCGCGATGACCTGCCCTGGTATTACGCTGCCCCGGCGTCTGCACTTTCGTGCCATGGTAATGCGGTGACCGTGACCGTACATGGCGCTCGCATCGGTGAAGCGCCGACGGTGGTGTTGCAACCGGACACCTCTCTTTTTTCTGTTTCTAATCGGGCCGTAACGCGCGTATCTTCTCCGCCTGACTTACGCATCATCCCGCGCGGATATCGAGTGTCTGTTACTGGTGCACTATCACCCGGCGAGGAGGTAATTGAGCGCATCAGTGTGCCGCAACCGGAAATTTTCACCGTTGAACTCTTCAGCAACTACCTGCGTTCCGCAGGTGTAGCAATTGCCGGAATCGACAGGGGCCGGACGGATACCACACTGATGACGCTGCTTACCACACATCGCTCGAACACACTGGGGGAACTCCTGCGTCCGTTGCTGAAAAAGAGCGACAACCAGATGGCCGAACAACTACAGTGGACGCTACTCGCTCGTTGTGGCAAAGACTACCCACTCCCCGAACGCTTCGCGGGACTCATCGCGGAATTGACGCACGACAATATACTCCCCTGGGGTATCCAGCAGGTCGATGGCAGTGGTCTATCGCGTTTGGATCGCCTGACTCCCGCCGCCGCGGTGCGTATTCTGGTGCAAATGATGCTCACCCCGGACTTTGACGCCTTTTACCAGGCGTTACCCATTGCTGGAGTCGATGGTACTCTGGAGAAACGCCTGCGGGGAACCCTTGCCGCCGGCAACGCCCATGCGAAAACCGGCTCCATGCACGGTGTCTCCACGTTGGCCGGCTATGTCGCCACGCATGCCGGTGAACAATTGGTCTATGCGATTTTTATCAACGATAACCTCGCTGGATCCTCAGCGGCACGCGAGTACCAGGACGAGATCGTTAATTATCTTGCCGGGGTGGGGGATGAGTAGTGCCTGACCGTCAGTGACAATCGTCTATTGTCCGCTGATTACGTCCCGCAGTATCAGCAGTTCTTCCCGAACCGTCCACAATAGACGTAAAGGGAGTTGGCGATTACGCAAGCAATCGGTGGCCGGGCTGGGGTAGGGAAGTAATCCGGCGCGGAGGAAGTCGCGCCGGGCGCGCCAAAGGTGGTAAGGATCACTGACAATAATCACACGGCGCCAATTGAAAGTGCGACAGATCGCGGCGGCATTGACGGCGTTCTCTCGTGTGCTGGTGGAGGTAGCATCCGGATAAATGACCCCGTCCGGTACGCCGCATGTTACTGCCAGACGTGTGGCGACTTCCGCTTCAGTAGGGGGGTAATCGCCCAACCCCCCGGTACAAATAATGACGGGAGCAAAGTGACGCTTATATAGCGTGACGGCGTGCAGCGTACGCGCACGCAAACTATCTCCCGGTAGCCCACCCGGCGCCACCCCCGCGCCAAGGATGACGATGGCTTGCGCCGGCGCCGCCTGATCGACCTGTCCATAGATATCAAGGAAGACGCCGAAACCGAGAAACGTCAGGAATACGAGAAGCAGCAATCTCCACGCCAGCCAACGTACAAAGCGCCGCGGGGGTGGGGGAGTCTCCTCCGGATCGCCCATCTCAACCAATACCTCTTCAGAGCATGGTGCCGAATTTATGCTCACACGTCGTCACCTCGCTGGTGAAACAGTTACGCGCCCCGAGCAAGCTCGAGGCGCGTAAAAAATGGTGCCGAAGATAGGAGTCGAACCTACACACCCGAACGGGTACATGGTCCTGAACCATGCGCGTCTGCCATTCCGCCACTTCGGCACGTTGCCACAACGTTACGCTCAACAACACCTACATGGCTCTTGCCCATGTGGCGAAGAAAAGCACGCTCCAGACACGAACCATGTGCAGTAGTTTGGTCTCGCGAATCCCTGCATGGTTCCTGCCGTCCTGTGTCATCATGGTACTCATTGGGACAAGGGGTGTCAAGAGGTGCTTCCAATAATGTGATATAATCATCAGTAACCTTGCTACAGCCACACCAGAATGAACGACTGTTGTTCCACCGGAAGGTGAGGTGTGGACTATTGGAAGGTGTCGGTCTGATACAAAACGGAGGTAATCATGAAGGAATACTTGAAAACCTGCGCTCACGCAGCACTCTTCGCCGCCGTATTTATGTCTGGCGTATTTATGGGGCCGCGTCTGATGGGAACGGCACAGGCAGAGAATTCGACGCAACAACCTGCGGTGACTCCGGTTGTACCCGAAATAGTTTCGCGTCGCATTCGTATAGTTGATGGAGAAGGTAAAACGCGTATCATTCTCGACTGTAATGAAAAACTTAATTCAGCTAGAATCGGCATGGCTGACAGCAAGGGCAATGCCAAGGTTGGTATTATGGCTTCAGATACCATTTCGTCAATGACTATGTTCGATGAAAACGCAAAGGACCGCGTGAACATAATGTATTACCAGGGAAGGCCTAGCGTCTCTATCTTCACAGCTTCCGCAAGCTGCTCAATGGGAGAAATGGAAGATAATCACGCCCCATATATTGGCGTATCCAATAATGGGGGTGGAGGGGCAAGAATAGGGTATATCCCAACAGATAACTGCGGATATATCTGTTTGACCGATAAGGATAGTAACGCAATCGCTGGTTTTCATAAATAATTAAATGCTGCTACTGTGCAAAATAGAACTATTGCAGGCTGGTCCGTCTTAATCGCCCACTTACTGCGTGCAGCATTTTCCTCACCGCGCACGACCGGGATGGTCAATATCACCTAAACAGGCACCTATTCCTCGCACTGTGGTGCCGGTAGAGAGGCGGTACCTCCCGCGGTGGGCGATTACTCCTTTACCTTCGCGCCCGTCATCACCGCCTGCGTGTTGACCTGGTTCTGCCCGATATTCACCTGTACCGCCGGCAGCGCCAGGCGCCGTATCTGCGCCAGGGCTTTAATTGTCGATAGGTAACGCTGGTGGGCACGTTCTTGCCGGCGCTGAATATACTCGCCTTGTTTGTAACTGCCCGCGTTGGCGTATGTCGATATCAGCAAACTGTCGATATACTGCACCTCCAGCCAGCATGTAACAATGCGGTCCACCAGCAACGCCTCCAGCGGGGTCGGCGCCGGTCCAGCCAGTTCCTGCGCCAACTTCTGTAGATGCGCTTTCACCCGGTCGGCAATCAGCAAACCTTTATTGGCGCCTGTTATTTGGGAGAGAATCATATCACGCACCGCGGATGATAACTCACTGTATGCCGTGAATGCCGCGGGATATGCCCGAATAAGTGGCCGTAATTCTACCATCGCCCGTGCATCGCCGTTGTTCGCCTTCTCGGAAAGCGTGGATATCTGTTTCGCCACAGCCGCATAATCATCGGCTTTCACCATCGGTGTCTTGTCTGCCATCCGATACCGCCTCTCGTCGTTTGCGCCAGTGCCCGCGGTCGTGCCGGTGATAACCCGCCAGTATCAGCGTAGCCCGCGCCAGCGTGTCTATCCCCTCGCATAGCGCCGTTATATTATCCCCCAGGCTGTCGAGTGCGGCGCATTCCATCTTCAGCCTATCCCGCTGGCGTTGCCGTTCTTCGCGGGCTTCCTGGTTCATGCCGGCAGCTATCTGCCCGAAGACTCCCGCGCCAAGGTATTTCGAGACCACGCGCCCGCCTTCGCGCGTCTTCTCGTAGTAATACAGCTTCCCTCGTCGGGTTTCCCATCCCATCGTACTTTACCGCCGTTGTGCTACAGTTGTCCGCGTGCGCCACTTCCCAGGTGACGCTTGGTGACGCTTATATGCGATTTTCCGAAACTTCTCCCATGAGAACGAATTAGGCAAAGTTCGTGAAAATGCCTGAAAAGCGTCACCATGCGTCACCTGTGCGCACCCGTTACGCGCGGATGCCGACACCGACCAGCAGCCGCACCCCTTGATTCCCGCGCCGCGTGTCTATCCCATCCCGTTGCACCAAAGACCGACTGAAGGTATGCGGCGCCCGGAAAGCTGGTTGCCGCTCGTGCTCCTCGCACCAGGTCAGATAGGTCTTCCATAGCACCCCGACTTCCACTTGCGCCGATGGGTGCCCGATGCACAGTTCCTCCAGAAAATCCGCCAGCGGGTCGAAGGACTCAAAGAGCGCCGTCGTTTCCTCCTGCACTACCCGCGGCGCTGCCAATCCATGCGCCTGCCAATCGCGACACCCGCGCACCGCCCATGCCAGGATGCCGGGCAGCTCCTCGCGCAGCGTGTCGCGCAAATTCTTGTCACGCACCGGGGTCTTTCCCTCCTCCGCGCTGTAAAAGGTCTGGCGGAACGGCAGGATATGCACACGGCGCCGCATGGCATATCCTTGCGAAACCAGCCGCGGAACTTCGTTGGTCGCGAAGAGAATTTTGAAGGTCGGGGTATAGGTGAAAAAGTCGCGATAGAGATACCGGCAGGTAATCGGGTCGCCGCCGGTCAGCCGTTTGAGCAGGGCTTCATTGAAGGCTTGCCCCCCCTCCGCTTCGCTGGCCGTCACCAACCGCGCCCCGGTCAGCGCCGCCAGGTCTGCGGTGGACGTGTCCCGTTGTTCCAGGAAGGTGCTGAAGCTCGTATCCCGCCCATAGTCGCCCAGCAGCGCCCGCAACGTTTCCAGCAGTACGCTTTTGCCATTGGCGCCTTTGCCCACCAGGAAGAAGACGGCTTGTTCCCGCGTGTCGCCGGTGAGCAGATAACCCGCCAGCCGTTGCGTGAAGGTGATAAGGTCGCTGTTCTCCTGAAAGACTTCACGCAGGAATTGCTCCCAGCGGGGGCAGGTCGCCGTCGGGTCATAGGCCACGGGCGCCAGCTTGGTGAGCAGGTCAACGGGGTCATGCGGTCGCCGTTCGCCCCCGTGCAGGTCGAGTGTCCCATTCAGGCAATTCAGCGCCCACGGGTCGCGGTCAAGGTCGCCGGCACGCACCGGCACGCCGGGCCGGAATTTTGCCAACTCGACCAGCGCCGCCAGCCGGGGGGCCGATTCACTCCGCAGCATATGTTTGAAGAGTGCTTCCCGTTCGTCGCCCGCCGGCAGTGCCTCCGCGTCTTCGGCCATGCGCCGCACTACACATGTCGCCAGTCGGTGAATGTCGCCGGTATCGTCCGTCGCCCATAGAGTACCCGTCCAATGTAGCCAACTTCCCGCGTTGACGTGAAAGCGCAGGTCGCGCCCATGCGCTGCTATCAGGCGTTCCGCGTTCCCCAGGTCGGTTACGGCGAAGCGTTGCTGGGGTGTGCGGGCCGGGGGTGTCCATGGCAGAGTATTATTCACCAAGGTAAGCAACTCATCGCGGGTGTGCCCCGCCGCTAGCCAATCGCTTACGTCGCCTTTCTCCGGTAGACAAGGCAGCGGTAACACCTTGACCCCCCAGGCTTTGCCCCGCACAGATTGCGCCACGTCTTCGCCGTGCTTCTGCCCCGGTTCGTCGTTATCCGGCAGTATCACCACCGCCGCGCCGCGCAACGCATCGGCATAGTCCGGTCGCCACTTGCCCGCGCCCATGGCATTGCACGTCGCGACACAACCGATATCCTCCAGGCTATGCACGTCCTTCTCGCCTTCCACCACAAAGACCATATCGCCACGCGCCGCCGCTTCCAGCACACGCGCCAGGCGATAGAGCACAGGTTGCCGCCCCTGCAGGTTCCATTTCCATCCCCCCGCGCCATCCGGTCGCCGTTGCCGAAAATCTTTCGGATGAAACCGCACCACTTGATAGAGCAGCGTGCCGTCGCTGTTGGTGTAATCATACGTCGCCACGATATCGCGGGTCGCCGCAACCCGGCTCATATTTGCCGGGGTCAAAAACAGGTCGCGCAGCGTCATGCCCACCGCCTGCATGATGGCTTCAGGTTCACAGCCGGCAAAGCACTTCACCAACACCCGGTCGCCGTGCGTGCTAATCGACAGGGAGGGAGTCCGGTCGTCATGGGCCGGGCAAAGGGCTTGCCACTTCTCGCCGTGCTGTTTGACCCCTGCCAGCCGTGAGAGGAATTGAGGCAGTCGGTCGCCGGGGGGCACGTCCTTGTGCCCCGCGTGTCTCGTCAATGTCGGCAGTGTCATGCTTAGACTACCTCCCCAAAGAGTGACCCCTGTACGGCTTCGCCTTGTTTCCGCCACTTCATCAACGGCAGCGCGTACTGTTCGCCGAACCCGCGGTTCAGAAACAGCGCCTGCTGTTGAAAAGTCGCAAAAGTGCAGACCAGCGTGTCGCCGTCGATGATTTCCGCCACGATACGCACACAGCCGCGCAGTGCCAGGGCTTCCACCGCATCCGCCTGAATCGCGATAGCTGGCGGAGTCCGTAAGATATGCTCCGGTTTCAGCCGCTTGTGAAATTCGCCATCGGGGTACAGCGTGCCCACCGTCACCATGCGGGTGCCGTCGAAAATGCGGATTGCTTCCCCGCCGTTCCCATGGTATGATTGTCCTTGGAGACTTCTTACAGAAGCCCCCGCTTCCTGTCCCGTGGTGCTCGTCGCCAAACTACCACCACGGGACTTTTTCATTCTGGAGCCCCTATTCAATTGTCCGATGTTGTGCATTGCGCATTTCTCCTTCTGGCGCATCTGGCGCCGAAAATCGCGAGCTAGCCCCCTCATTTTCACAAAGCAGGCCATCCTCGCCGCCCGACTCACCGGGACGTTTGCCAAGTCGATAGGGGTGCAGCGAGCAGGTGCAGACCGAGCATTGCCGCACCTCGCCCCGCTGCCCACAACAGCAGTCCAGGCATTTAGCCCGAATCGCCTTCACCGGCGTTAATCGGGTCACAGTGCCACCGCCTTGCCGGTCGGATTCTGGAGTAATGCCTCCAACGCGGCCACCGGCACACGCAACTTTTTACCCAGGCGCAAAGCCGGGATGGTGCCTTCGTGAATCAGGCGATAGGCCACATTTCGCCCCACCCCCAGCACCTTGCCGGCTTCAACCGGGGTAAGGGTTTGTGTGATGTGCATTCTTATGCCTCCTTCGTTAGTTTATGGTTCAACCGCTATTATTGTCTCACCAGTCATGATATAATGGAATAGGATACCATGACGTTACCATGACTTCTCGAAGGGAGAAAACGATGGAAAGACTGGAGATTGAACCAGCCCGGTGGAAAGCCGCGACACGAGTTGAGATTGAAGATGCAGTTGATTTTCACAATAGAGTTATTGAGCCTAACCTTGGCGGTGTTAAGATAATCCCGCCATCGGACTGTCAGGTAGTTTCATGGTGGTATGATAAAGTTGATGAACGTCCGTATCAGAAAAACTCCCGTAAAGCCTTAAAGGCGTTACGGGAGTTGGCAAACCCTTCACGTTTTAATTGGGATTTTATTAAGGCTTGGCGTGGTTTCCCGACTGATGGTCTCTTTCTTGGTCCACCTCGGTGGCCAGTAAATATAACAGAAGAAGAAGGAAACATGATAAGTAATTTTATTACTTCATTTGGTCCACTTACAGACAACTGGTGTTCTTGGGTAATGGAAAATACTTTTACGCCGTCACCAATTAGATACCCATCGGCGACATCGGTTTTTGTTCAATACACAAGTACACTATTACAAAATAATATTGCATGGATGGCTACCCCTGTATGGTTCTACACCTGGTCAGCGAATATGATTACTGCATTAATCGAGCATAGTGACTGGAAAGGTTGTAACACATTTTTAAGTAAACGTCTTATGTCAATGACGGTAATTCCATCGTTGGTGACAGGAAAATGGAAATCATTACGATTAATTGGCGGGATTCTGGAATCACTTGCATATACTGCTGCATTTGGAAGAAATAATACAGAAGTATACCCTACACCATGCGAATATCCCGGTTGTGAAAATGAATTCATCACAATGGACAGGCGATATCATTATTGTGAAGAACACAGAAGGCCAGATATACAAGATGCATTACGGCACTCGCGAGCACGGGTAAAACCCCTCGCCCATTACCTGAACCAAGGGAATGATTCGCCGACTGCGTAGAAGACCGATTACTTCAACCGTTTCCGCCCACCAGCGGGCGCCACAGCCGGCAGGAAGCGGTCGCCGGGGGAGAATTGTCGGTGCTTGGCTATCACGTCCGCTTGCGACAGTTCGGCATAACGCCGGGTCATCGTCAGGTCGGTATGCCCCAGGATTTTCTGCAGGCTGAACACGTCGCCCCCGTTGCGGAGGAACATCACCGCGAAGGTGTGCCGGAAGGTGTGGGGGGAGCAGCGCACCCCGCTGATGCCGGCTTTCATGGCGTGTGCCTTGACCATCGACCGAATGGCGCCGGGTAGCAACCGGGTGCCGAAGCAATTGACGAAGCAGGCTTCTTCGCCGTCAATCGTGCCGCGCCGGTCCAGATATTTAAGC